>Ga0209963_1000233_pt1 | contig 158903 bp, 152 predicted proteins | sample ThiBio_1000_biof_2_FD_183957 | JGI IMG/M metagenome (GOLD analysis project Ga0209963, IMG submission 183957) | Wastewater bioreactor microbial communities from Cape Town, South Africa - Thiocy_cont_1000_biof (SPAdes) | ecosystem: Engineered > Bioreactor > Thiocyanate-remediating >... | reverse complement strand
CGAGGTATCCCGCCCCAGCCACACGGGCCCGCCAGAACACCCGCACCGTCTCCCGCGGAGTTCGGAACGTATTCATCAAGATCACCTCAGATCAGAGGGATGTTGCGACCGTTCCTTGAATCCGCCGCCCTGTGGAGGGCGGTGACGTACGGCCGGCGCCGATTGTCGAGCCGGGCTCCGGGCTGCGGTGCGGTCACGATCGGGGTCCGAGGCGCGTCAGGTGTGGCGCGAGATCGAGTTCTGGCGCACGATCCCGCCGTACGCGATCGCTCGCACGGCACGGAGGGCCCGACGATGCTGTTGGCTCAGGCAGACCTGAGGTTGAACACCACCGCCATCGACTACGTGCTGGTGGCGTTCTACTTCGTGCTGGTGCTCGGGATCGGCGTCGTCGCACGCCGCTCGGTGTCGTCCAGCCTCGACTTCCTGCTGTCCGGACGCTCGCTCCCCGCGTGGGTGACGGGCCTGGCGTTCGTCTCGGCGAACCTCGGAGCGCTCGAGCTCGTCGGCATGTCGGCCAACGGCGCTCAGTACGGCATCCCGGTGGTGCACTACTACTGGATCGGCGCCGTGCCGGCGATGGTGTTCCTCGGCATCGTGATGATGCCCTTCTACTACGGCTCCAAGGCGCGCAGCGTGCCGGAGTTCCTGCGCATGCGGTTCAACGCCACCACCCAGCGCGTCAACGGCGTGACGTTCGCGATCGCGTCGGTGCTGATCGCCGGCGTCAACCTGTTCACGCTCGGCCTCGTGCTGGAGGCCCTGCTGGGCTGGTCGCTCTACGTCGCGATCCCGATCGCCGCGCTCGTCGTGCTGGCCTACACCGTGCTCGGCGGGCTGTCGGCGGCGATCTACAACGAGGTGCTGCAGTTCTTCGTCATCCTCGCCCTGCTGGTGCCGCTGACGGTGGCGGGCCTCGCCCGCGTCGGCGGCTGGGACGGGCTCAAGCAGAAGATCACGGCCGCGGCGGCCGGCAACACCGACCAGTTGCACTCGTGGCCCGGCACGTCGCTGACGGAGATCGCGAACCCCACGCTGTCGGTGATCGGCATCGTGTTCGGCCTGGGCTTCGTGCTCTCGTTCGGCTACTGGACGACGAACTTCGCCGAGGTCCAGCGCGCGCTGTCGGCCCGCAACATGTCGGCCGCCCGCCGCACCCCGATCATCGCGGCCTTCCCGAAGGCGCTGATCCCACTGGTCGTGGTGGTGCCCGGCATGGTCGCCGGCGTGCTCGTCCCGCAGATCACCGCGCTCAAGGCGGGCGGCGACTCCGGCGGCATCACCTACAACAACTCGCTGACGCTGCTGATGAACGAGGTGCTGCCCAACGGCCTGCTGGGCGTGGCGCTCGCCGGCCTGCTGGCGTCGTTCATGGCGGGCATGGCGGCCAACGTCAGCTCGCTCAACACCGTGTTCACCTACGACCTCTGGCAGGACTGGATCCGGCCGGGCCGCAGCGACCGCTACTACCTGCAGGTCGGCCGGCTGGTCACGGTGGTGGGCTGCATCCTGGCGATCGGGGCGGCGTTCCTGGCCGGCAGCTACTCCAACATCACCGACTACATCCAGGCCCTGTTCAGCTTCTTCAACGCCCCGCTGTTCGCGATCTTCATCCTGGGCCTGTTCTGGAAGCGGATGACCGGCACGGCGGGCTGGACGGGGTTGGTGGCCGGCACCATCGCCGCCGTCGTCATCGATGTGCTCACCCGCGTCAATGTGCTGGAACTCTCCAGCCAGGCCGGAAGCTTCGTCGGCGCCGCGGCGGCGTTCGTGGTGGGCGTCGCGGTGGCCGTCGCGGTCTCGATGGTGACGCAGCCCAAGCCCGACTCCGAGCTCGTGGGGCTCACCTGGTCGCTCACCCCGAAGGAGTCGCGCGAGCACACCACCACCGGTGAGGACGCCGGCTGGTTCCGCTCGCCGGTCACGCTCGGCGTGATCGTGATCGTGCTCATCATCGTGCTGTACTTCGTGGTCTGACGGGAGAACGTGATGTCCGACAAGGAACCTGTGGATACGGACGCGGTCCGGAGCGCGTCGTCGGCGCTGTTCGACCTGCGCACCGTCATCGCGATCCTGTTCCTGGTCTACGGCGTGGTGCTGACGGTGATGGGCTTCGTCTCCGACACGCCCGCGGAGCTGGCCAAGTCCGGAGGGATCGACATCAACCTCTGGTCCGGCATCGTCATGATCGTGATCGGGGCGGGGTTCGTGGCGTGGGCGCTGCTGCGCCCGCTCAAGCCGCCGGTGGCCGACGAGGCCGAGTGAGGGGGACGCAGGTCCACGGTGACCTGCGCCCGGGGTGCGTCAGCGCGGAAGGGTCAGCGCGGAAGGGTCAGCGCGGAAGGGTCAGCGCGGGACGCGGGGGTTGAACGCGTACAGGGTCCAGTCGTCGATGCGGCGCAGGGCGCGGCGGAGACGGACGGTCATGATGTGGTCGGTCCTTCCTGAGAGGTCGTCGTGCTCGTACACCTAGTTCATCGCACGGGGGAGCTGAATCGTTCCAGATGATCAGGTGGGCTGGCTCACGAGCGGGTGGGAGTTCGTTCGTGGTGGGTTCGGGGGGTTCGCCGATGATCAGGTGAGGCCCCTCTCGGCGGGGTCCCGATCGCCGCGCAGTTAGGGTGGTGGCATCGACCAAGGAGAGAAGTAGGTGTTCGCGCTCGTCGTCGCACACCTCGCCGTGGCCGGGTTGCTCCCTCTGGTGTCCGCCCGCAGCAGGCGGGCCGCGTTCCTTGCCGCGGCCGTCCTGCCTGCGGTGACGTTGGTCTGGGCGCTGCTGAACCTCGGCCCGGCCCTGCACGGCGGGATCGACGCGACCACCGCGTGGGCCCCGGCGCTGGGCCTGACGGTGAGCTTCCGGCTCGACGCCCTCGCGCTGGCGATGATCGTGCTGGTGTCCGGTGTCGGCGCCGTGATCCTCGTGTACTGCGTCGGCTACTTCGGCGACTCGCCCGACGGCACCCGCAACGCCGCGCTGCTGCTGGCCTTCGCCGGCGCGATGCTGGGCCTGGTGCTCGCCGACGACCTCCTGACGCTCTACGTGTTCTGGGAGCTCACGTCGGTGGCGTCGTTCCTGCTGGTCGGGCAGTCGGGGGCGGACCGGGCGGCCCGGCGCGCCGCGGTGCAGGCGCTGCTCGTCACGGTGTTCGGCGGGCTCGCGATGCTGCTGGGCTTCATCCTGCTCGGCGAGGCGGCGGGCACCTACCGGATCTCGGAGATCCTGGCGAGCCCCCCGACCGGCGGCACCGTGCCGGTGGCGCTGGTGCTGATCCTGCTGGGCGCGTTCACGAAGTCGGCGCAGCTGCCGTTCCACCCGTGGCTGCCCGCGGCGATGGCCGCGCCCACCCCGGTGAGCGCCTACCTGCACGCCGCGTCCATGGTGAAGGCTGGCGTGTACCTCGTCGCCCGGCTCTCGCCCGCCTTCGCCGGCGAGCTCGCGTGGTGGCTGCCGATCGTCGTCGCCGGGCTGGGCACGATGCTCATCGGGGGCTTCCGGGCGCTGCGCGAGACCGACCTCAAGCGCGTGCTCGCGTTCGGCACGGTCAGCCAGCTCGGGTTCCTCATGGTGCTGTTCGGCGCGGGCAGCCGCGTGGCCTCGTACGCGGGCGTCGCGATGCTGCTGGCGCACGGGCTGTTCAAGGCCCCGCTGTTCATGACGGTCGGCACCATCGACCACTCCACGGGCACCCGCGACCTGCGCGAGCTCTCCGGCCTGTGGACGTCGATGCGCGGGACGGCGGTCGCGGCGGCACTGGCGGCGCTGTCGATGGCGGGCATCCCGCCCCTGCTCGGGTTCGTCGGCAAGGAGGCTGCGTTCGAGGCGCTCCTGCACGACAGCCTCCCCGCGGCGCTGGGGATCCTCGTCGGCTCGGTCCTCACCGTGGCCTACAGCGCGCGGTTCCTGTGGGGGGCGTTCGCGACCAGGCCGGGCGTGGCGCCGACCCCGGTCCACGCGCCCGATGCACTGCTCACCGGGCCCACCTGGCTCTGCGCGCTGGCCGGGCTCGTGCTCGGCGTGGCCAACCCGGTCGTCGACGCGCTGGCCGCGCCGTACGCCACCGCCTACCCGGGCGAGGACTACCACCTCGCGCTCTGGCACGGCCTCGGCCTGCCGCTGCTGTTCTCCGCGATCGCCGTGGTGGGCGGCCTGCTGGTGTTCCGCGCGCCGCTGCCCGAGCGGCGCTCCCCGCTCGACGCCCAGCGCGGGTACGACGGCCTCATCGCCGGTCTCGGCCGGGTCGCCACCGGCGTGACGGGCCGGCTGCAGGTCGGGTCGCTGCCGTTCTACCTGGGCACGATCCTCGTCGTCGTGATCCTGCTCCCGGGAATCGCGACGCTGGTGGGCGGCGTGTGGCCGGCCGACCAGCCGCTCTTCTCCGCCGCCCTGCAGCTGCCGCTGGGGTTCGCCGCGGCCGTCGCGGCGGTGGCCGTGGTACGGGCCCGGCGCCGGTTCACCGCGGTGCTGCTCGTCGGCGTCATCGGGTACGCCGTCGGTGGCCTGTTCATCGTCGACGGCGCCCCCGACCTCGCGCTCGCACAGTTCCTCGTGGAGACGCTGTCGCTGGTGGTGTTCGTGTTCGTGCTGCGGCGCCTGCCGGCGCACTTCACCGAGTCGGAGAAGCCGTCGCGGCGGGCCTGGGTGCCGAAGGCGGTCATCGCCTCGGTCGGCGGCGTCGCCGTGGCCGGGATGGCCGTGGTGGCCTCGGCCGGGCGCACCGCGCCGCCCGTGGCCAGCGGTGACTACTTCAGGCTGGCGCCCGCCGGGGCCGGCGCCGACAACGTGGTGGCCGCGATCATCGTCGACTTCCGGGCACTGGACACGGTCGGCGAGATCGGCGTGCTGTTCATCGCCGCCGCCGGCGTGGCGAGCCTGGTGCTGGCCACGCGCTACGACCGGCGCGGCCGGGCCGGCCAGAGCTCGCCGGAGCACGAGAAGGACGTGGCCGGGTGAGCGGGCTTGCGAGCGGATCACTGTCGCAGCGCCTCGAGGGAGTGCGATGACCCTCCTGGGCGGTGTGACGCGGGCGCTGTTCCCCACCGTGCTCGTCTTCTCGCTCTACCTGCTGCTCGTCGGCCACTACGGCCCCGGGGGCGGGTTCGCGGCCGGGCTCGTCGCGGGGCTGGCGTTCGTGCTGCGCCACATCGCCACCGGGTCCGCCGCACTGGGCGTGCGGCCGCCCGTCGTCATCGGGACGGGGCTGCTGGTGGCCCTGCTCGCCGCGCTCGCCCCGGTCGCGTTCGGCGCGCCGGTGCTGGCCACCACCAAGCTGGCCGCCGACCTCCCGCTGCTCGGCCCGGTGTCGGTGCAGACCAGCCTGTTCCTCGACGTCGGCGTGTACCTGCTCATCGTCGGCGTCGTGGTGGACCTGCTGCGCTCGCTCGGTGCCGGCATCGAGCGCGACATGCGGGACGAGGGGGAGCGGTGATGGTGACGATCAACCTGGCGATGGCCGTGCTGATCGCCGTCCTCTACGCGGTCGGGTTCTTCCTGCTCATGCAGCGCTCGCTGATGCGCGTGCTGATCGGTGTGGTGGTGCTCGGCCACGGCACGAACCTGCTGCTGCAGCTGGTGGGCGGGCCGCCCGGGCGCGCGCCGATCGTGGGGTCGGCCCCCAACGACGCGTTCGCCGACCCGCTGCCCCAGGCGCTGGCCCTGACCGCCGTCGTCATCACGTTCGCGCTCACCACGTTCCTGCTCGCGCTGGGCTACCGGTCGTTCGTGCTGGTCGGGCACGACGAGGTGCAGGACGACGTCGAGGACGCCCGCATCGCGCGCCAGCAGATCCAGGACGACGAGCCATGAGCGGGCTCGCGAGCGAATCATCGGCGCTGGGCACACTCCTGACCCTGCCGGTGCTGCTGCCGATGCTCGGCGCCGCGCTCACCGTGGTGGGCAGCCGCTCGGCGGCCCTGCAACGGATCGTGGGCATCGTCGTGCTGGTGGCCGTGGCGGCCATCGCCGCGGTGCTGCTCGTCGTCGCCGACCACAGCGGTCCGATCGTCGAGGATCTGGGCGGCTGGGCCGCGCCCATCGGCATCGCGCTGGTGGCCGACCGGCTCTCGGCGCTCCTGCTGCTGGTCTCCACGCTCGTGACGCTCGCGGTGCTGGTCTACGCGATCGACCAGCGCATCACCGACTACGGCCGTGGCACGGCCAGCACCACGTTCCACCCGATGTACCTGATGCTCTGCGCCGGCGTGTCGCTGGCGTACCTCACCGGCGACCTGTTCACGCTGTTCGTGGCGTTCGAGCTGATGCTCACCGCGTCCTACGTGCTGATCACGCGGCGCACCAGCGCGAAACGGATCCGCGCGGGCATGACGTACGTGATCGTCAGCCTGATGTCGTCGCTGCTGTTCCTCACGGCCGTCGCGTTGGTCTACGCGGCCACCGGCACGGTGAACTTCGCCGCGCTCGCCGGCCGGATGGAGCTGATCCCGCCCGGCCTGCGCACGATCCTCGGGCTGATGCTGCTGGTGGTGTTCGGGATCAAGGCGGCGATCGTGCCGCTGCACTTCTGGCTGCCCGACAGCTACCCCAACGCCCCCGGCCCGGTCGCGGCGCTGTTCGCGGGCCTGCTGACGAAGGTCAGCTTCTACGCACTGCTGCGCACCCAGACGCTGCTGTTCCCGCGCGAGGGCCCGTGGACGCTGATGCTGGTGCTGGCCGTCCTGACGATGCTGGTGGGCGCCCTGGGGGCGTTGGCGCAGAACGACCTCAACCGGCTGCTGTCGTTCCTGCTCGTCAGCCACATCGGGTTCATGCTGTTCGGGCTGGCCGTGTTCGACGCGGCGTCGGTGTCGGGGGCGGCGCTGTACGCGGCGCACCACATCACGGTCCTCGCCACGCTGTTCCTGGTCAGCGGTCTGATCACGCGGCGCACCGGCACCGTGGCGCTGGACAGGATGGGTGGCCTGCTGCACGAGGCGCCGGTGCTGGCCGTGCTGTTCGCGATCCCCGCGCTGACGCTGGCCGGGATCCCGCCGACGGCCGGCTTCGTCGCGAAGCTGGGGCTGCTGCAGGCCGGTGCGGCCGCGGGGCCGTGGCCGGCCGTCGTCGCGGGCGTGGTGATCCTCGCGAGCCTCCTGACGCTCTACGCGCTGGTCCGCGTGTGGGTGCGGGTGTTCTGGGGCGGGGTGAAGCCGCCGATTCCCGACGACGACCCGAACGACGAGGTGGCCGTCGGCACCGCGCGCTCGTCCGTGCCGATGTACGCCGCCACGGCGGGCCTGATCGCGGCCAGCCTGGCGATCGCGGTGTTCGCCGGGCCGCTGTCGGCCCTGACCGGCCGCGCCGGGGCGGACCTGATCAACCGCGAGCCCTACATCGCGGCCGTGCTGGGAACGTCCCGGTGACCGCCCCGATGACCGTCCCGCGGATCGGTGGGGCGCGGTGAAGGTCTCGTCGGTCGTCTGGTTGACGCTGGTCTGGGTGCTGTTGTGGGGCACGTTCACGCCGCTGACGCTGGTCGGGGGAGTGGTGGTGGCGGTGCTCGTGCTGTGGGTCGCGCGGCAGGCGCCGTCGACCGACCGGTTGCCGGTGCGCCCGCTGCGGCTGCTGGCGCTGGTCGGCTACCTGGTCTACGACCTGCTCGTCTCCGGCGCGGAGGTGAGCTGGCAGGTGCTGCGCCACGGGCCACGGGCCTGCGGGGCGATCATCTCCGTGCCGCTGCTGACCTCGTCGGAACGGGTGGTGACGCTCATGGCGAGCGCGCTGTCCCTGGCACCGGGGGCCATGGCGCTGGAGATCGACCACGACGCCGGCGTCTGGTACGTCTACGCCCTGGGTCCGCGGGGCGCCTCCGACGTCGAGAGGACGTGGCTGCGCACGATGGACGTGCAGCGCCGCGTGCTCGCGACGTTCGGCACGCCCGAGGAGCTCGCCCGCGTCCGGCGGCTGATCGAGGAGCGGGTGGCATGACGGTCGTGTTCGTGATCGTGCTCGTCATGCTGGTCGGCGCCGGCCTGCTGACGCTGGTGCGCCTGTTGCGGGGGCCCGAGACGCTGGACCGCATCGTGGCGCTCGACGTCTTCGTCATCCTCATCGTCGCCGGCGCGTCGGTGTACGTGGCCTTCTTCCAGGACGGCTCCAACATCCCGCTGATCGCGGCGGTGGCGCTGGTCGGGTTCGTCGGCTCGGCCACCGCGTCCCGGCTGGCCGAGCGGCGCAGGAGGCACCGGTGATCACCGACGTCGTGTCCGCGGTGCTGATGCTCGCCGGCGCCCTGTCGTGCCTGCTCGGCGCCCTCGGGCTGGTGCGGCTGCCCAGCCTGCTCTCCCGGCTGCAGGCCGCCACCAAGCCGCAGACGCTGGGCCTGTTCCTTGTCCTCGCCGGCACGGCATTGCGCGTGGACCTGAAGAGCGCCGCCACGTTGCTGCTGGTCGGGCTGTTCCAGGTGATCACCGCGCCGGTGATCTCGCAGATCGTCGGACGGTCGGTGCACCGCAGTGGCGGCGTGCGGCCGGAGGTGCTGGTGGTGGACGAACTGGCCGAGGAGCGGCCGCAGGACCGGCCCTCCTAGGGTGGTCCCGTGCCCCTCTACGCCCTCGGTGACTCGGAACCGGACATCCATCCCGACGCCTACGTCCACCCGGACGCCGTGGTGATCGGCAACGTGACGATCGGTGCGGAGTCGACGATCTGGCCCACCGCGGTGCTGCGCGGCGACGACGGCGAGATCCGCGTCGGTGCCCGCAGCAGCATCCAGGACGGGTCGATCATCCACTGCACCGCCACGCAGCCGACCGTCATCGGCGACGAGGTGACGGTGGGCCACAACGTGCACATCGAGGGCGCCGTCATCGCCGACCACGCGCTGATCTCGTCGGGATCGGTGGTGCTCAACGGCTCCTCGGTGGGCGACGGTGCGATCGTCGCGGCCGGGGCGGTCGTGTCGCCGAAGACCGAGGTGCCCGCCCGCAGGATGGCGCTGGGGGTCCCGGCGCGCGTGCGCGAGGGTTACGAGGTGCCCGAGGGTGCGTTCGCCTACGCCGTGTCGTCGTACGTCCAGCGCGGCAAGCGCTTCCGTTCCGAGCTGCGTCGTCTGGAGGGGTGATGGCCAAGCCGCTGGAAGAGGTCGTCGAGGCCGGGTGGGCGCGCGCGCTCGCCCCCGTCGCGCAGGAGATCGCCGACATGGGCGACTTCCTGCGCGCGGAGATCGCCGCCGGTCGTCGTTACCTGCCGGCCGGGGCGAACGTGCTGCGCGCGTTCACCCAGCCCTTCGACGACGTGCGCGTGCTCATCGTCGGCCAGGACCCGTACCCGACGCCCGGCCACGCCGTCGGCCTGTCGTTCTCGGTGTCGCCGCAGACGCGCCCCGTGCCGCGCTCGCTGGCCAACATCTTCAAGGAGTACTCCGAGGACCTGGGCCACCCGACGCCCTCCACGGGCGATCTCACGCCGTGGGCCGACCAGGGCGTGCTGCTGCTCAACCGCTGCCTGACCGTGTCGCCCGGCCAGCCGGCGTCGCACCGCGGGAAGGGCTGGGAGGTGGTCACCGAGCAGGCCATCCGCGCGCTCGTCGAGCGGGACGCGGAGCCGCTCGTGGCCATCCTGTGGGGCAGCGACGCGCGCAAGCTCGTGCCGCTGATGCCCGACGTGCCGGTGGTGGAGTCGGCGCACCCGAGCCCCATGTCGGCCGACCGCGGCTTCTTCGGCTCGCGCCCGTTCAGCCGGGCCAACGAGATGCTGGAGGAGATCGGCGGCGACCCGGTGGACTGGAAGCTGCCGTAGAACGCACGGAACCCCCGTCCGGTGCTGCTGGGCGGGGGTTCCGTGCGTGCTGGATGCGCTCAGGCGCGGGCGACCTTGCCGGCCTTGAGGCAGGAGGTGCACACGTTCATGCGCTGACGGTTGCCACCGTTGATGCGGGCCCGAACGGTCTGGATGTTCGGGTTCCACCGGCGGTTGGTACGGCGGTGCGAGTGCGAGACGGACATGCCGAAGCCCGGACCCTTGCTACAGACGTCGCAGACGGCAGCCACGTCGAACTCCTCGGGTAGACGTACAAGAAGCCGGGCAGGACACCCGGTCGCAATGAGCCAGGGTACCTGCGCCGTCCGGCGGGGTGCACACCACCCGGTCGCTACGCTCGCCCCTGTGCCCCCGCTGATCGACTCGCACCTCCTCGTCGGCTGGGCACGCGCCGCCACCGACGCCCTGGAACGGCACTGCGCAGAGGTCGACCGGATCAACGTCTTCCCCGTGCCCGACGGCGACACCGGCACGAACCTGCTGCTCACGATGCGTGCGGCGCTCGACGCGGTGCGCCGGCTGCCCGACGGGCGCGACGCGCCGACCGTCGCCACGGCCATGGCCCGCGGCGCGCTGCTGGGCGCCCGCGGCAACTCCGGGGTGATCCTCTCGCAGGTGCTGCGCGGGGTGGCGGAGGCCGTCGCCGGGGCCCGCGCCCCGCTCGACGGTGCCGTGCTCGCCGACGCGCTGGCCCGCGCCCGCAGGCTCGCCGCCGCCGCGTTCGACGATCCGCGGGAGGGCACGGTCCTGACGGTGCTGGCCGCGGCGGCGCGGGCGGCCACCGGCACGGCGCTGCTCGACCGGGTCGCCGCGGCGGCCACCGACGGCGCCGCCCGCGCCGTGGCGGGCACCACGGCGCAGCTGCCGGAGCTGGCCCGCGCCGGGGTCGTCGACGCGGGCGGGCTGGGGCTGTTCCTCGTCCTCGACGCGCTCGACGGGCTGCTCAACGGCCACCCGTCCGCCGCCGTCCTGCCCGTCGCCGCGGCGGTGGCGGCCCGGGGGAGCGACGCGCTGACCGCCGCGCGCGAGGCCGGCTCCGACGCGTTCGACTACGAGGTGATGTACCTGCTCGACGCCGACCCCGAGGCCGTCGTCGTGCTGCGGGCGGCGCTCGCACCGCTGGGTGACTGCGTGGCCGTCGTCGGCGACGGGGACGGGCTGTGGAACGTGCACGTGCACTGCAACGACGTCGGCGCGGCGATCGAGGCGGGCGTGGTGGCGGGCCGCCCGCACCGCATCACCGTCGTCCGGTTCGCCGACCAGCCCGGACCGGGCCGAGCGGAGCGGTTCGTGCGGTCGCGGGCGGTGCTGATGGTCGTCACCGGGGCGGAGGTGGCCGTGCTGGCCCGCTCGGCGGGGGCGTCGGTGATCGAGCGGGAGCCCGGCGAGAGCGTCACCGAGGCCGAGCTGGTGGCCGCGCTGGCCGGCACGCTGGCCCAGCACGTCGTCCTGCTGCCCGACGACTCCGAGCTCACCGCCGTGGCCGAACGTGCCGCCTCGGCGGCCCGTCGCGAGGGCCAGGACGTGCTCGTGCTGCCCACGGCGTCGGTGCTGCAGGGGCTCTCGGCGCTGGCCGTCCACGATCCGGAGCGGCGCCCGGGCGAGGACGTCGTCGCGATGGCCGAGGCGGCCGCCGGCACCCGGACGGCCGGGCTGATGGTGGCCGAGTCCGAGGCGCTGACGTTCGCGGGCCGCTGCGAGCCCGGTGACGTGCTGGGCATCGCCGACGGGGAGGTCGTCGTCATCGCCCCGGACCTCGCTGTCGGTGCCCTGTGGTTGGCTCACCGCATGCTCCTCGCGGGAGGCGAGATCGTCACGGCGCTGCTGGGTCGGGACGCCGACGACGCGCTCGCCGAGGGGCTGGCGGCCGACCTGCGCCGCAGCCACCCCGAGGTCGACGTCGTCGTCCACCGGGGCGGGCAGACCGACTATCCGCTGGTGCTGGGGGTGGAGTAGCAGTGCCCGAGATCGACATGCTGTCGCCGTTGAAGCCGGTGCTGGGCAAGGCGGCCGAGCTGCTGGCCAAGCAGCTCGAGATCCACACCGTCGGCGATCTGGTGCGCCACTACCCCCGCCGCTACGTCGACCGCGGCAAGCTCACCGACATCGCGGGGCTGGAGCTGGGCGAGCACGCCACGATCATCGCTTTGGTGGAGAAGACCACGATGCGCGACATGCGCAACCGCCGCGGCACCATGCTGCAGGTGGTGCTGCGCGACGAGAAGGGCGCCACGCTCGACGCCACGTTCTTCAACGGCCACAAGGTCAAGCACTTCATCCACCCGGGCGTGCGGGCGGTGTTCTCCGGCAAGGTCGGGGTGTTCAACAAGAAGCTGCAGCTCACCCACCCGCAGTTCGACCCCCTCGACGAGGCCGACGAGATCCGCCCGTTCATCTCGGTCTACCCGGCCACCGGCAAGATCACCTCGCAGGAGATCGCGCGCTGCGTGCGGCAGGTGCTCGACGTCCGGGACGGTGGTGGGCGGGTCGAGGTCACCGATCCCTTGCCGGGGTCGCTGCGGCAGCGCGAGGGGCTCGCCGAGCTGGGCCGGGCGCTGCGGCGCATCCACGTGCCGGAGTCCGAGGCCGACTACCACGCGGCGCGCAACCGGCTGGTCTGGGACGAGGCGCTCGGCGTCCAGCTCGCGCTGGCCCTGCGCCGCCAGGCCGCCGTCTCCAAGCCCGCCGCCGCGTGCCCGCCGCGCAGGGGTGCCCTGCTCGACGCGTTCGACGCGCGGCTGCCGTTCACGCTCACCCCGGGACAGCAGGAGGTCGGCGCGGAGATCGCGGCCGACCTGGCGCTGCGGCACCCGATGAACCGGCTCGTGCAGGGCGACGTGGGCGCGGGCAAGACGGTCATCGCGCTGCGGGCGATGCTGCAGGCCGTCGACGCCGGGCGGCAGGCCGCGATGCTCGCCCCCACGGAGACCCTCGCCGCCCAGCACGCGCGCTCGCTCCGCACCATGCTGGGCCCGCTGGCGCAGGCCGGTGAGCTGGGCGCGGCCGAGCACGCCACCAGCATCACGCTGCTCACCGGCTCGCTCGGGGCCAAGGCCAAGCGCAAGGCGCTGCTCGACGCGCAGTCGGGTGAGGCGGGCATCGTCGTGGGCACCCACGCGCTCATCCAGGACCGTGTCGGGTTCGCCGAGCTCGGTCTCGTCGTCGTCGACGAGCAGCACCGGTTCGGTGTGGAGCAGCGTGACGCCCTGCGCGGCCGCGGCGGCGATCTCGCCCCCCACATGCTGGTCATGACGGCCACACCGATCCCGCGCACCGTCGCGATGACGGTGTACGGCGACCTGCAGATCTCGTCGCTGCGGGAGCTGCCGGAGGGGAGATCCCCGATCAGCACCACGGTGGTGCCGCTGGCGGAGAAGCCCAGCTGGTTCGCCAGCATCTGGCGGCGCGTGCGCGAGGAGGTGGCGGCGGGCCACCAGGCGTACGTCGTGTGCCCGCGCGTGGGCGACGTCGACCCACAGGACCTGATCGACACCGAGGATCCCGACATCGGCGCCGACTCCGACGACGGCGGCGCCCGCCGGCCCCCGATGGCGGTGCTGGAGGTCGCCCCGAAGCTGGTGGAGGGCCCCCTGGAGGGCCTGCGCATCGCGATCCTGCACGGCAAGATGCCGCCCGACGAGAAGGACGCCGTGATGCGCGCCTTCGAGCGCCACGAGCTGGACGTGCTCGTGGCCACCACCGTCATCGAGGTCGGCGTGGACGTCCCCAACGCCACGGCCATGGTCATCCTCGACGCCGACCGGTTCGGCCTCTCCCAGCTCCACCAGCTCCGCGGCCGCGTGGGCCGGGGGTCGGCGCCCGGGGTGTGCCTGCTGGTCACCGACATGCCAGCGGCCACGGCGGCCCGCGAGCGCCTCGACGCGGTGGCCGGCACCACCGACGGCTTCGTGTTGGCCCAGCTCGACCTGGAGCTGCGCCGGGAGGGCGACGTGCTGGGCTCGATGCAGTCCGGCCGCCGCTCCGGCCTGCGCCTGCTGAGCCTGCTCAAGCACGCGGAGATCATCGCCAAGGCCCAGGTGTACGCGGGCGACATCGTGGAGCAGGACCCGGGCCTCGTCCGCCACCCCGGCCTCTTCGCACTGGTGGGGGAGACGGTGGGCGACGAGGAGCGCGCGGCCTACCTCGACAAGGTCTGACCCCAGCGAGTCGGGCGGTACATGCGCGCGAGTCGGGGCCTGAATGTGCGCGAGTCGGGGCCTCGGTGCGACCGAGTCGGGCTGCTGATGCGGACGGCACCGTGGGTGGCCACCAGGCCGGTGGTCACCCGGATGCCACCGCAGCCGGCTGCGAGTTCGCCGTCTCGCCGAGCGAGTTCGCCGTGACGCCGCGCGGCCCCGGCGGCGCGGCCGCCGAGGGGATCGTGATCGTCAGGAGTGGGCACCGGCGGCCACATCTGGCCTTCCCTGCCCGCTCCTGGCGATCGTGGGACGGTGGGACCAGAGGCTCCACCGGCACCTCGGTGCCTCGGGGGCCCGACCGTCGGTCGGCCGGGCGGACCCCGATGTGCGCTACGGCCAACTCGCACGGCCGGATGGTGAACTGCACGCGGACCGCGACTCGCGCGCACGCAGGCCGCGACTCGCGCGCACTCGGGCCGCGACTCGCGCCCACGCAGGCCGCGACTCGCCCGCACTGAGGGCCCGACGCGCGCGCACGCAGGCCCCGACTCGCGCGCGCGGAAAGCCCGACTCGCGGGGGTGGAGCGGCGAACCCCCGCCGCGTCGGACCGCTCGACTCGCCCTGGGGATGGCCTCAGGCGGGGAGGGCGCCTCTCGCCGCCTCGTCCAGGGCCGTCTGCGCCGGCAGCGGGACGTGCAGCACGCCGGCCTTGTCGAGTTTTCCCAGCTCCGAGCGGGCCCGGGCGTAGGCCGCGAGGCGTTCGGCGTCGTTGTCGGAATCGCGGGCCGTGGTGAGGAGCTTGATCACCCGCTCCACCGTGCTCCGCTCCGCCGGGCTCAGGCCCGAGAGCCGGATGCGTTCGGCGGCGTCGCGGGCGGCGCGCCAGGCGCGCTCCGCGCGGTCGACGGCCGCCACGAACTGCGAGGCGTGGGTGCCGCCGGGGAAGCGGTCGGTCTCCAGCGCCTGGGCCTCGGCGAACGCGTCGACGAAGCGGGCGGTGCTGGCCACCGACACGTCGGCCAGCGCGGGCAGGCGCAGCACCTGCATGGCGTCGCACTCGTAGGCGGCGTACTCCGTGCGCAGCCCGTGGAACCGACGCTGGGCGTGGGCCCACACCCGGTCGGGCCGGGGCGCGGCCGCAGGCCGGGCGGGCAGAGGAGCGGTGCCGGCCGCACCCCCGCGGCGCAGGGCGGCCCGCCGCTTGCTGCGGCGCACCAGCACGAACGCGATGGTGCCGACGGTGAGGGCCGGGGCGGCCAGGGCCACGAGGACCACGATGCCGATCGACACGCCCACCGTGGCGAGGAACGCGGCGATGAACTCCTCGCCGCCGCTCATGGCCGGGATGAGGATCAGCAGCAGCAGCGCGAACGGCAGCGCACTGCGGTGCCGCTGGCGCCGCGCCCACGCCGCCTCGCGCTGCCGTCTGCCCTCGGCGTAGGCCCGCGCGTAGCCCGGAGGCACGCCGCCGTACGACGGGGAACCGTAGGCGGGCCGGCGTGGGTGGTGGCGCACATCTCCTTGGTACCCGAAGTCGGGGGTCGCTCGCACGGTCCGAACGAGTGTCCACAGGTACGGTTCGGGCCGATCATGTCGTCAGAAGGGAGCAACCGTGTTCGAGAAGGTGTTGGTCGCCAACCGGGGCGAGATCGCCATCCGGGCGTTCCGGGCGGCCTACGAGCTCGGGGTGTCCACGGTTGCGGTGTTCCCCTACGAGGACCGCAACTCGCTGCACCGCGCGAAGGCCGACGAGTCGTACCAGATCGGTGAACCCGGCCATCCCGTCCGCGCGTACCTGTCGGTGGACGAGGTCATCAAGGCCGCCCGCAAGGCCGGCGCCGACGCCATCTATCCGGGCTACGGGTTCATGTCCGAGAACCCGGACCTCGCCCAGGCCTGCGAGGACGCCGGCATCACGTTCGTCGGCCCGCCCGCGGCGGTGCTGCACCTGACGGGCAACAAGTCCCGCGCGATCGCCGCCGCCCGCGAGGCCGGCGTCAACGTGCTGCAGTCCTCCGAGCCCGGCACCGACGTCGACGCGCTGGTCGCCGCCGCCGCCGACATCGGCTTCCCGATCTTCGTCAAGGCCGTGGCCGGCGGCGGCGGGCGCGGCATGCGACGCGTCCAGGAGCCCGGCGAGCTGCGTGAGGCCATCGAGGCCGCCATGCGCGAGGCCGAGTCGGCGTTCGGGGACGCCACGGTGTTCGTCGAGCAGGCGGTGGTGAACCCGCGCCACATCGAGGTGCAGATCCTCGCCGACGCCGACGGCAACGTCGTGCACCTCTACGAGCGCGACTGCTCGGTGCAGCGGCGCCACCAGAAGGTCATCGAGATCGCGCCCGCGCCGAACCTCGACCCCGACATCCGCGCGAAGATCTGCGACGACGCGGTGAAGTTCGCCCGCGCCATCGGCTACGTCAACGCCGGCACCGTGGAGTTCCTGCTCGACGAGCGCGGCGAGCACGTGTTCATCGAGATGAACCCGCGCATCCAGGTGGAGCACACCGTCACCGAGCAGGTCACCGACCGCGACCTCGTGATCGCGCAGCTGCGCATCGCGTCCGGGAAGACGCTGCCGGAGCTGAACCTCACCCAGGACCAGGTGACGTGCACCGGCGCGGCGCTGCAGTGCCGCGTGACCACCGAGGACCCCTCCAACGGCTTCCGCCCCGACACCGGCACGATCAGCAACTACCGCTCCCCGGGCGGCCCCGGCGTCCGCCTCGACGGCGGCACCACGCACACGGGCGCCGAGGTCAGCGCCCACTTCGACTCGATGCTGGTCAAGCTGACCTGCAACGGCCACGACTTCCCCAACGCCGTGCGGCGCGCGCGCCGGGCGATCGCGGAGTTCCGGATCCGCGGGGTCTCCACCAACCTGCCGTTCATCGCCGCAGTGCTGGCCGACCCGGACTTCCAGGAGGGCCGGGTCACCACCAGCTTCATCGAGGAGCGCCCGGAGCTGCTGCGCGCCCGGCGGCCGGCCGACCGCGGCACCCGGATCCTGAACTACCTGGCCGAGATCACCGTCAACCGCCCCAACGGGCCGCGGCCGCAGGTCGTGGAGCCGGTGGACAAGCTCCCGCAGTGCGACGTGGGCGCGCCGGTGCCGGACGGCTCGCGGCAGCTGCTGCGGGAGCTCGGGCCGGAGGGGTTCGCGGCGGCGCTGCGGAAGCAGACGGCGGTGGCCGTCACCGACACCACGTTCCGCGACGCGCACCAGTCGCTGCTGGCCACGCGGGTGCGCAGCCGCGACCTGCTGGCCGTCGCCCCGTACGTCGCGCGGACGGCGCCGCAGCTGCTGAGCCTCGAGTGCTGGGGCGGCGCCACGTACGACGTCGCGCTGCGCTTCCTCAACGAGGACCCGTGGGACCGGCTGGCCGCGATCAGCGGGACCGTGCCCAACATCTGCACGCAGATGCTGCTGCGCGGGCGCAACACCGTCGGCTACACCCCGTACCCCCTGGAGGTGACCGACGCCTTCGTCGAGGAGGCCGCGACGACCGGGATGGACATCTTCCGCATCTTCGACGCCCTCAACGACGTCAACCAGATGCGCCCGGCCATCGACGCCGTACGGGCCACCGGGACGTCGGTCGCGGAGGTGGCGCTCTGCTACACCGGCGACCTGTCCGACCCCGGCGAGACGCTCTACACGCTCGACTACTACCTGCGCCTGGCCGAGCAGATCGTGGCCGCGGGCGCGCACGTCCTCGCGATCAAGGACATGGCCGGGCTGCTGCGTCCGCCGGCGGCGAAGAAGCTGGTCACGGCGCTGCGCGAGCGGTTCGACGTGCCCGTCCACCTGCACACCCACGACACCGCGGGCGGTCAGCTCGCCACGCTGATCGCGGCGATCGACGCGGGTGTGGACGCGGTGGACGCGGCCGTCGCGTCGATGGCGGGCACGACGTCCCAGCCGTCGCTGAGTGCGCTCGTCGCCGCCACCGACCACACCGAGCGCGCCACGGGCCTGTCCCTGCAGGCCGTCGGCGACCTCGAGCCCTACTGGGAGGCCGTCCGCAAGGTCTACGCACCGTTCGAGTCGGGGCTCGCCTCGCCGACCGGCCGCGTCTACCACCACGAGATCCCCGGTGGCCAGCTCTCCAACCTGCGCCAGCAGGCGATCGCGCTCGGCCTGGGCGACCGGTTCGAGCTCATCGAGGACCTCTACGCCGCCGCCGACCGCATGCTGGGCCGGCTCGTGAAGGTCACGCCGTCGTCGAAGGTGGTGGGCGACCTCGCCCTGCACCTGGTCGGCGCGGGCGTCGAGGCGAAGGACTTCGAGGCCGAACCCGGCCGGTTCGACGTGCCGGACTCGGTGATCGGGTTCCTGCGCGGCGAGCTGGGCGACCCGCCCGGCGGCTGGCCCGAGCCGTTCCGCACCCGCGCGCTGGAGGGTCGCTCGCCGGCGAAGGCCGCTGTCGAGCTCGACATCGAGGACCGTCGCGGCCTGCGCGACGACCGCCGCCGCACGCTCAACCGCCTGCTGTTCCCGGTTCCGACGAAGGAGTACGAGGCGCACCAGGAGGCCTACGGCGACACCTCGGTGCTCTCCACCAAGGACTTCCTCTACGGCCTGGAGCCCGAGATCGAGCACATCATCGAGCTGGAGCAGGGCGTCACACTGCTGGTGGAGCTGGAGGCCATCTCCGAGGCCGACGAGCGCGGCTACCGCAACGTGCTCGCGACGCTCAACGGCCAGATGCGCCCGGTGTCCATCCGCGACGAGTCGGTGTCCACCGACGTCAAGGTGGCCGAGCGGGCCGACCGCTCCGACCCGAAGCACGTCGCGGCCCCGTTCGCGGGTGTGGTCACGCTGCAGGTGGGGGAGGGCGACAAGGTCGACGCGGGCCAGACGGTGGCCACCATCGAGGCGATGAAGATGGAGGCCAGCATCACCGCGCAGCAGTCCGGGGTGGTGGGCCGGCTGGCGATCGGCAAGGTCCAGCAGGTGGAGGGCGGCGACCTCCTGCTGGAACTGGAGTGACGGCGGGTTGTGCGCGGAAATCAGTGCTGGAGCACTGTTTTCCGCGCACGGGCGGCGGAGCCGCATGACCAGGATCGTGGCCGGGTCCGCCGGCGGGCGGCGGCTCGCCGTGCCGCCGAAGGGCACCCGGCCCACCTCCGACCGGGTGCGGGAGGCGCTGTTCGCCGCCCTCGACCACGACCCAGGCCTCGACGGCTGCGCCGTCCTCGATCTGTGTGCCGGGTCCGGGGCACTCGGACTGGAGGCGCTGTCGCGGGGGGCGGTGCACGCGCTGTTCGTCGAGTCCGACCGCCGCGCCGCCGATGTCCTGCGCCGCAACGTCTCCACGCTCGGGCTGGGCGGCGTCGTCCGGGCCGCACCGGCCGCGGCCGTGCTGGGCACCACCGCCGACCGCCCCTACGACGTCGTGCTGATCGACCCGCCCTACGAGGTGCCCGACGCCGAGATCGCCGGCTGGCTCACCGCCGCCGCGGCCCACGGCTGGCTCGCCGCCGACGCGACCGTCGTGGTGGAGCGCCGGGCGTCGCGCACCGCCTTCCCGTGGCCGCCGCCGCTCGAGTCCGCCCGTGAGCGCCGTTACGGCGACACCGTGCTGCACGTCGCCCACTGTTACGGTTCCGGCTCATGAGGCGCGCCGTGTGTCCCGGCTCCTTCGACCCGCCGACGAACGGTCACCTCGACATCGTCGGCCGCGCGTCGGCGCTGTTCGACGAGGTCGTCGTGGCGGTCGGGATCAACAAGAGCAAGAACCGCATGTTCACCGTCGAGGAGCGCATCTCCATGCTCGAGGAGATCGCGAAGCCGTTCCCCAACGTGACGGTGTCGTCGTTCTCCGGGCTGCTGGTGGACTACTGCCGCGAGCACGACATCCGGGCCATCGTGAAGGGCCTGCGCGCGGTCACCGACTTCGACTACGAGCTGCAGATGGCGCAGATGAACAAGCAGCTCTCGGGTGTCGACACGCTGTTCATGTCGACCAACCCGGAGTGGAGCTTCGTGGCCAGCTCGCTGGTCAAGGAGATCGCCACCTTCGGTGGTGACGTGGCCCACCTGCTGCCCGAGTCCGTACACCACCGGTTGCTGGAGCGCATCGCGGAACGTTCCTGACCACCCGTTCGGAACTTGACACGCGCGGCGGACGCCCAATACGCCGAACGGCGGCCACGCGGTGAGAGGATCACCGACGTGTACCGGGTCTTCGAATCGCTCGACGCGCTGGTCACGGTCGTCGAGGAGGCACGGGGCGTCCCGATGACCTCGAACTGTGTGGTCTCCCGTGGGGATGTCCTCGATCTGCTCGACGACGTGCGCGAAGCGCTGCCGGGCGAGCTCGACGACGCCCAGGACGTGCTCGACCGCCGTGACGAGCTGGTGGACGACGCCACCCAGGAGGCCGAGCAGACGCGCACCAGCGCGAAGCAGGACTCCGAGGAGCTGCTGGCCCGGGCCCGCGACGAGGCCCAGCGGCTCGTCGCCGACGCCCGCGCCGAGGCCGAGCAGACCGTCGCGCAGGCCCGCCACGAGGCGGAGCGCGCCGTGGCCGACGGGCGGGCGCAGTACGCCGAGCTCACCGACCGGGCCCGCGCCGAGGCCGAACGGCTCGCCCAGGCCGGCCGGGCCGCCCACGATCGCTACGTGCTCGACGGCCAGCACGAGCAGGCCCGGCTGGTGTCCCAGTCCGAGGTGGTGCAGGCCGCGCACGCCGAGGCCGCCCGCGTCGTCGATGCCGGCAACGCCGAGTCCGAGCGGCTGCGCCGGGAGTGCGACGGCTACGTCGACGCGAAGCTGGCCGAGTTCGAGGACACCCTGTCCAAGGCGCTGGGCACCGTCAGCCGCGGCCGCAGCCAGCTGTGGCGGGGCGGCGCCCAGAACGGCGTCCCCGCGAGTGCCTCCGTGCGCGGCGGCACCGGCACCGGCATGGACCTCATCGACTGAGGTAAAAGATCACGAACGCCCCTTCTCACGCTCCGTGTCGCGGTAGTCTCCCTGCGTGGCACGGCAGCGGATCGAACCGGATCCGGCGACGTGGTGGGCCCGGTACGGACACCGGCTCGAACCACCTCAGGACGTCGCGGGTGAGGGTCGGGGACATACGGGGGGCGAAGTGGACGGGCCGAGACCGAGCTCAGCCGCCGACCTGACGGGCGACGCGATCCTGCGCGCCCGGCCCGACGAGCCGGCCACCGGCTGGCGCCGGGCGCTGCTGCGGGCCACGGGTGGGCTGGTCAACCCCGGGCCGAGCGCCGAGGAGCTGCGGCGCCGCGACATCCTCCACCGCATCCGCCACCCGCTCCTGCAGTCGCACCGCATCGCGGTCACGTCGATCAAGGGCGGGGTCGGCAAGACCACGGTGGCCACCCTGCTCGGGCTCGTCATGGCCGAGAACCGCGGCGACCGCGTGATCGTCCTGGACGCCAACCCCGACGCCGGCACGCTGGCCGACCGGCTCACCGGCGAGTCGGCCGTCACCGTGCGCGAGCTGCTGCGCGACCTCGACCGCATCCACTCCTGGACCGAGGTGTCGCGCTACACGAGCCTCGCCGGCCGGCTGCAGGTGCTCGCGTCCGAGCAGGACCCTGCGGCGGGTGACGCGTTCAGCCGGGAGGAGTACGAGCACATCTGCGGGCTGCTCGACCGGTTCTTCAACATCATCATCACCGACTCGGGCACCGGGCTGGTGCACTCGGCGATGGAGGGCACGCTCAAGCTGGCCGACAGCGTGATCATCGTCGGGTCGCCCACCGTCGACGGCGCGGGCCGGGCGAGCAAGACCCTCGACTGGCTTCTCGCCCACGGGCACGGGCAGCTCGCGGCCGACGCGGTGGCCGTGCTGTCGTGCGACCGCACGAGCGACGAGGTCGATCGCGCCCGCATCCGCGAGCACTTCACCGCGCGCTGCCGGGCGGTGGTGGAGATCCCGCACGACCCGCATCTCGCCGCGGGCGGCCGCGTCGAGCTGGCCCGGTTGCGTCCCGCCACACGTGACGCCGCTCATGTGCTCGCGGCGCTGATGGCCGACCGTTTCGTCCCCTGACCCGCTCGCCCGCCTGATTCCCGATCACCGTCGCGCTACTGTCCCCGCAGATTCGGGGTCCGGGCGACTGTGCCCGGGAAACGGGGGGGCACCGGTGAGCAGCCGAGAGAGCGACGCGCAGGACCGCACCGACGCCGGGGACGAAGGGGGCGCGGGCGCGTGGTCCACGGAGGGCCGGACGTCGACCGCGGAGGCGCCCACGACCGGCCACGGGCGGAGCGGGGACGACGGCGACGGCCGTGGCCACCCGGACGGTTCCCCCGGCGGGGAGGAGCCGGCTGCCGCGCCCGACGCGGGCGACGACACGGTGGAGATGGCCACGGTCGGGCAGTCGTCCGCGAGCACGGCGGAGCCGGTGCCCACCGATGCCCCGGCCGCCGATGACGACAGCATCGAGGACCCCACCACGGATGTGCTCGCCCGGCCGCAGGCCGCTGCGCCGATGGCCCAGCAGCCCCTTCCCCAGCCGCCGGTGCCCCAGCCGCCGGTGCCCCAGCCGCCGGTGCCCCAGCCGCCGGTGCCCCAGCCGCCGATGGCCCCGCCCGTCCCGTACCTGGCGGGCGGGGCGGTGCCCGGCAACGGTTGCGGCCCGTACGGCCCGCCCGCCGGACACCCGGCCGGCCCGCCGCCTCGCTACGCGCAGCGGACGCAGCCCCGTCCCCGGCCGGACGCGTCCAGCGCCGCCGAGCTGACCGAGGACGCGATCGTCCGCTTCCGCAGCGACCGCCCGCGGACCGGCTGGCGCGGTGCGGTCTTCAAGGCCTCGGGCGGCATGGTCAACCCCGGCATCGGCCCGGCGGAGAAGGCGCGCCAGGAGCGGCTGCGCCGCATCCGCCGCCCGCTCCCGGGCTCGCACCAGATCGCCGTCGCCTCCATCAAGGGCGGGGTCGGCAAGACCAGCGTCACCGCGTGCCTCGGGCTGGTGCTGGCCGAGAACCGGGGCGACCGCGTGATCGCCCTCGACGCCAACCCCGACGCCGGCACGCTCGCCGACCGCCTCACCACCGAGACCACGGTGACGGTGCGCAACCTCATCGACAACATCGAGGCCACGCACTCGCTCACCGACGTCGCCCGGTACACGAGCCTCGCCGGCCGCCTGCAGGTGCTGGCGTCCGAGCAGGACCCCGCCATGAGCGAGGCCTTCAACCGCGACGAGTACGAGCGCGTCAGCAAGGTGCTCACCCGCTTCTACAACATCGTGATCACCGACTCGGGCACCGGGCTCGTGCACTCGGCGATGGAGGGCACGCTGGCGCTGGCCGACAGCCTGGTGGTGGTCGGGGCACCGACGGTCGACGGGGCCAGCCGCGCGAGCAAGACGCTGGACTGGCTGATCGCCCACGGCCACGCCGCCCGGGTGGCCGACGCCGTCGTCGTCCTGAGCTGCGACCGCACGAGCAAGGACGTCGACCGCGCCCGCGTCCGCAACCACTTCGAGGCCCGTTGCCGCGCCGTCGTCGAGATCCCGCACGACCCGCACCTGGCCACCGGCGGCCGGATCCAGCTCGACCGGCTCCGCCCGCCCACGGTCGACGCGTTCCTGACCCTCGCCGCGCTGCTGGCCGACGGCTTCGCCGGCCCGGTCCGCACGGCCGGGACCCCGGCGGACGGGGTTCCGAGCCTGAGCTGACGCCGATCGCCCACCGCCGACCCCCAGGATCGGGCCCTCGCCAGGTGGGGGGTCGGGATGGCAGGGTCGGCCCGGTGGGGAGAGTCCGGTCCGGAGCAGGGGTCGTCGCCGCCATCGTGGCGGCGACGGTGCTGAGCATCCCGCAGAGCCGGACCGACGCCGTCGTGACCGTGCCCGCCGGCCCACCGCGCGTGCAGGTGGAGCTGGGTGCGCTGGAGCGGGCCGCCTCGCCGCTGCCGGTTCTGCCGCTGCCCGCACTGCCGCCGCCCGCGGCCGCCGCCCCCGCTCCCATGCCGCTGCCCCTGCCTCCTGTCGCGCCCGGCGTCCTCGACGGCGGCATCCCCGTCCGCGTCCTCGCCGCCTACCGCCACGCCGCCGACCTGGAGGCCGCCGCCGACCCCGGATGCGGGATCGACTGGGCCCTGCTCGCCGGGATCGGGCGCATCGAGTCGGGGCACGCCTCGGGTGGCCGCGTCGACGCCGCAGGCACCACGCGCGGGCGCATCCTCGGCCCGGTCCTGGACGGCTCGCTGCCCGGCAGCACGGTGGTCCCCGACAGCGACGGCGGTGCGCTCGACGGCGACGTCCGCTACGACCGCGCCACCGGGCCGATGCAGTTCCTGCCCTCCACCTGGCGGTCGGTCGGGGCCGACGGCAACGGCGACGGCGTGGCCGACCCGAACAACGTCGACGACGCCGCTCTGGGCGCCGCCCGTTACCTGTGCGCGGGCGGGGGAGACCTGCGGACGGTCGACGGAGCCACCGCGGCGCTCTTCCGCTACAACCGCTCGGCCGCCTACGGCGCCGACGTGCTCGCGTGGGCCGCGGCGTACCGGACGGGGACCACCGCGGTGCCCGACCTGAGCGGCCCGGTGCCCGCGGGTGACCCGGGGCCGCAGGTGCTCGCCGCCGCCGAGGGTGCCCCGGCGCCCCCCGCACCCGTGCCCCCTGCACCCGTGCCCCCTGCACCCGTGCCCCCTGCGCCCGTGCTCGTCGCCCAGCCGCCGGTCGCCCAGCCGCCGGTCACGCAGACGTCCCTCGCCCCGACGGCTCCGGTGCCCACGGTGCCGGGGATTCCCGCTCCGGAGGCGCCGCCGGGCGGTTCGACCCCCGGGGTCTCGCCCCAGCTGCCCACCGGCCCGCCCTCGCCCGACCGCGGCCCGTCCGCGCCGGCCCAGCCCCCGTCGGCCCAGCCCCCGTCGGATGCGCCGCCGTCCGGGTCCTCCACCGCCGCGGTGACGGGCCCGGCGGCCGCAGGACCCCCGCCGGTCAGTACCCCGCCGGTGACGACGGCGCCGGCCACCTCGACGCCCATGACGAAAGGGCCGGTGACGACGGCGCCCGCGACAACTGCGCCGGCCACGACCGCGCCTGCCACGACGACCACCACGCCCGCTTCGACTGCGCCCGCCGCAGCTCCGGCCCCGCCGGCCTGCCCGGCGGCGACTACCGTGGTGGCCTCGGCGACCCGGGTCCTGCCGGACGCGTCCGGCCTGCTGCTCCGGTTCGCGCTCCCGGACCTCCCGGCCGGCTGCCGGGTGACCGCGGCGACACTGCGCCTCGACCCCGGCACCGCCGCCGCGACGCTGACCGTGCGCCGCCCCACCGCGACCTGGTCCGCCACCACGACGGCCGAGCCCGCGTCCACCGGTCCCGCCGTCGTCTCGGCCCCGGCCGCGGGCACCCGCCGCATGGCCGTCACCGCGCTCGTCGCGGCGCTCTACGCCGGTCCCGACAACGGGCTGCTGGTGCAGGGAGCGGGAGCACCTTCCGGCCCCGTCCGGCTGACCGTGTCCTTCACCCGCTGACGAGGGCCTACTCTGGAAGCCGTGAGTACGCACCACCCCCTCCCCGGCCACCCCGACCCGTCGAGCCCGTGGGTCTTCGGCACCCGGGAGCTGGGCAGGCGCCCCGGCGCCATGAAGCCCTACACCCGCAGCATCCCCGCGCCCGCGGAGCCCGAGCGGCTCGGCCTCGACACCATCGGCGTCCCCGCCGGCAGCCCCGTCGAGCTGGCCGTGCGGCTGGAGTCGGTCACCGAGGGCATCTACGTCTCCGGCACGGTGCACGCCGCGCTGGAGGGCGAGTGCGCCCGCTGCCTCGACCCTGTGACCGACGAGGCCGACGTCGAGCTCGGGGAGCTGTTCGTCTACCCCGACACGGCCACCGACGAGACCACCGAGGCCGACGAGCTGCCGCGGGTGATCGACGACTACGTCGACGTCGAGCAGACCGTCCGCGACGCTCTGGTCCTGACCCTGCCGCTGGCGCCGCTCTGCCGCGAGGACTGCCCCGGTCTGTGCCCCGACTGCGGCGAGAAGTGGGCCGACCTCGCGCCCGACCACGGGCATGAGACACTGGATCCTCGATGGGCCGCTCTGCGTGAGCGCCTCTCTGCCGAATGACCTGTTGGGCCGAGAACCCCGATACCTGCTAGGAGATTCATCGTGGCTGTCCCGAAGCGCCGGATGTCGCGCTCGAACACGCGCTCACGTCGGTCGCAGTGGAAGGCCACTGCTCCCACACTCGTCGCCTGCTCGAACCGCGCCTGCCGGGCCACCAAGCCCCCGCACCTCGCGTGCCCCACCTGTGGCACGTACGACGGCCGCCAGGTCATCAGCCCGGCCTGATCGCCGGGAGCTGCCCTGTGGTGGATCGTTCGGCGCCGGGGCCCATGGGAGACCGTGGGCCCCTTCTGGCGTCCCTGGGTGTCGAGATCGACGACGACCTCCTGACGCTCGCGCTCACCCACCGCTCGTACGCCTACGAGAACGGTGGGCTGCCCACCAACGAGCGTCTGGAGTTCCTGGGCGACTCCGTGCTCGGCATCATCGTCACGGAGCGGCTCTACCGCGACCATCCGGATCTCCCGGAGGGCCAGCTGGCCAAGCTGCGCGCGAGCGTCGTCAACATGCACGCGCTCGCCGGCGTGGCCGCCACCCTCGGCGGCGAATCCGGCCTCGGCACGTTCCTCTACCTGGGGCGCGGCGAGGAGATGACCGGCGGGCGCGACAAGACGAGCATCCTGGCCGACGCCACCGAGGCGCTGATCGGCGCCGTGTTCCTGCAGCACGGGCTGGAGACGGCCCGGGGCCTCGTGCACCGCCTGTTCGACGGCCTGCTGCAGGGCGCCCCGCTGCTCGGCGCCGGCCTCGACTGGAAGACGAGCCTGCAGGAGCTCACCGCGTCGGCCGATCTCGGGGTGCCGGAGTACCGCATCACCGAGGACGGGCCTGATCACCTGAAGGTCTTCACGGCCACCGCGGTGGTCAGCCGCCGCGAGCTCGGCACCGGCGAGGGGCGCACGAAGAAGGAGGCCGAGCAGAAGGCGGCCGAGCTCGCGTGGCGCACCCTCACCGCCGAGGCCGCCTCCGGCAACACCGCCGCCGCGTCCTAGCCGCGCGGCTGCGCCGCCCGTGCGCGATTATCAGTGCCCGGGCCCCGATTTCCGCTCACGACCCCGGGAGGTCCGCCGTGCCCGAGCTTCCCGAGGTCGAGGTCGTCCGCCGCGGCCTCGCCGACCATCTGCTGGACCGGAAGATCGCGACCGTCGAGGTCGCCCACCCGCGATCGGTGCGCCGCCACCCGGCCGGTGGCGACGACTTCGCCGCCCGCCTGACCGGGCGCACCATCACCGGCGCCCGCCGCCGCGGCAAGTACCTCTGGCTCGACCTCGACGGCGGCGCCGCCGGTGACGACGCCGTGCTCGCCCACCTCGGGATGAGCGGCCAGATGCTGGTGGCGGATTCTCCTCGCCCCGACGAGAAGCACCTGCGCATCCGCATCCGCTTCGCCGACGACGGCCCCGAGCTGCGGTTCGTCGACCAGCGCACGTTCGGCGGGCTGTCGGTGCACCCGCTCGTCCCCGCCGTCGGCGGCGGCCTGCTCCCCGAGCCGGTCGCCCACATCGCCCGCGACCCCATGGACCCCGCGTTCGACCTCGACGCCGCCGTCGCCGGCATCCGGCGACGCCGCACCGGGCTCAAGCGGGCCCTGCTCGACCAGACCGTCGTGTCGGGCATCGGCAACATCTACGCCGACGAGTCGCTGTGGCGGGCCCGCCTGCACGGTGACCGGCCCACCGAGACGCTCACCCGCAAGCAGGGCCGCGAGGTGCTCACCGCGGCCACCGAGGTGATGGACGCGGCTCTCGCGGCGGGCGGCACGTCCTTCGACGCGCTGTATGTCAACGTCAACGGCAACTCCGGCTACTTCGACCGGTCGCTCGACGCCTACGGGCAGGCCGACCGCCCCTGCCGCCGCTGCGGCACCCCGATCCGCCGCGAGTCGTTCATGAACCGCAGCAGCTTCAGCTGCCCCCGCTGCCAGCCGCGTCCCCGCCGGGCTCACCCCTGAGACGGCGGAGCCTGGGCGTTCCCCCACGCCGCCTCTCCGGGTCTACATCGACGCCGCGCCGGCCTTGATTGCTTCGCGGACCCGGTGGTAGGTGCCGCACCGGCAGATGTTGCGGATCTGGTCGAGATCGTCGTCGGTGATCTCGCGGCCTTCGTCCTTGACCCGCTTGACCAGGGCCGCCGCGGCCATGATCTGGCCGGGCTGGCAGTAGCCGCACTGGGCGACGTCGTTGTCGATCCACGCCTGCTGCATCGGGTGCAGTGTGTCGCCGTCGGCGAGGCCCCCGATCGTGGTGACCTCGTCGTCGGGAGCGATGTCCTTCACCCGCGCTGTCGTCGCACTCGACGCTGACGCGCTCGCCGTTGACGAGGAAGGTGTGTGTGGACACGCGGGGTCTCCTTAGCTGACGATGTCGAGGCCGTTGGTGGGCGGCTGGGGGAGCGGCGGCACCGTCGGGTAGGGCTCGAAGGTCAGCTCGTCGTGGTTGATGGGGAACGAGGTGGGCGTCGTGCCGACAGCCCTGCGGTAGGCACAGGCCACGGCCGCCATGGAGGCGGCGACGCCGGCCTCACCGCCCCCGCCGACCTCGCCGTCGGGGTCCGGATCCATGATGACGATGTTGAGCTCGGGCGGGGTGTTCCACTGCCGCGTGCAGCGGTAGTTGTCCCAGCTGGCCTCGAGCGGGGTGCCGTCCTTGATGTGCAGGCTCGCGGAGAGGGTCATCGCGATCCCGCCCATCATCCCGCCCATCATCCCGCCCGTCATCCCGCCCGTCATCCCGCCCATCGTCATGGCCTTGAGACCGGTCGGGTTGACGCACTGACTGCCCGGCACGATCACGTAGGTCGCCCGCGTGACGCGCGGCCCGGTGCAGGCGTCGCGGATCTGACGGTTGACCGTCGCGGGCCGGCAGTCGATCTCGACGAGCGCGGCCATCGTGTTCTTGTACTCGACGTGCATCCCGATGCCCTGCGCGGTGCCGGGCTCCATGTCGCGGCCCCAGTCGCCCTCCTTCGCGACGCGGTCGAGGACCGCGCGCTGCAGGTCGGTCTTGGCGTAGGCCCGGCGGAAGCCGTACGGATCCATCTTCAGGGCGTCGGCCAGCTGGTCGACCATCAGCTCCTGGGCGGTCCGGACGTTCGGGGAGTACACGTTGCGGACGCTGCCGGTGTTGAAGCCCAGGTCGATCTCGTTGAGCAGCTGCGAGGTGGCGCCGAAGTTGTACGGCGTGTTCTGGCTGAGCACGAAGATCGACTGGGCGAGCGAGTAGTTGCCGCCGGGCAACTTCGCCGCGCTGGCCGTGATCGCCTCGCCGAGACCGTGGCTGTAGTCGGTCCGCACGCTGGTGTGGTTCTGCTGCAGGCTCACGATCTTGTCGCCCAGGTGGGCGGCGCGCAGCGTCGACGTGCAGGCGGGGTGCACCCGGCCCTGGCGGGAGTCATCCGCGCGGTGCCGCATGAGCTTGACGATCCTGCCGACCTTCTGCGAGGTCTTGGCGGCGAGGTCTCGACGGCGAGGTCTCGGCGGCCTCCAGCGCGGCGTCCGGGAACAGCTTGCGGCCGAACGAGCCGCCGCCCTGGACGACGTGGACCTTCACCGCGAGCTGCGGCCGGCCGAGCCTCTCCGCGATCTCGGCCTGGGCGGTGATCGGGACCTTCAGCGCGCTCCAGATCTCCGCACTGCCCTTGCGGACGTCGGCGACCGCGCAGTTGGTCTCCAGCGGGCTGCCGCTGACGAAGTTGGAGCGGAACTCGGTGTCGATCACCTTCGTGCCCGGCGCCGCCGGGAGGAGGGGGAGGGTGGCTGCCTTGAGCTTCTTGTAGACGGTCTCGTCGGACTCGCCGTCGACCGTACCGGCGCACACGGCGACACCAGTGGTGATGATCGCGACATCGACGACGCCGGGCATCGCGAGGACCTCGGCCTTGTTGTTGAGGCTCTTCGGCTTGCCGTTGATCGTCGGGGGACGGCAGACCATCGTGGGCACGGCGCCGTCGATGTCGAGGTCCATGGAGAACTTCTTGCGCCCGGTGACGATGTCGCGCGCGTCGATCCGGCCGGTCGGCTTGCCGACGATCCGGAACTCGGACGCGGGCTTGAGCGTGGGGATGCCGGTCGGGACGGTCTTCGACACGGCCGCGGCCTTCGCCAGATCGCCGTAGCCGAGGACCTGCCCGGCGGGCCCGGTGATCAGACCCTCGCGGCTGGTGAGCTGGGCGGCCTGCTCCTGCATGATCGCGGCGGCCGCGTCGAGGAGCTTGCCCTTGGCGATGGCCGCGGCGACCCGCACCGGCGTGTACATGGCGTGGATGGTGTTCGAGCCGCCGGTGAGCTGGCTGAACAGCAGCTCCGGACGGGCGTCGGCGAGGGTGACCTTCACCTTGTCGCCCGGCAGGTCCATCTGCTCGGCGATGATCATGGCGATCGCCGTCGGGATACCCTGGCCGTTCTCCGAGCGGGGCAGGTCGAACGAGACCGTGCCGTCCTCGTTGACGACGACGGTGATGAGGTTGGCCGTCGGCCGCGCGGCGTCGGTCAGCGCGTCGGACAGGTCGTAGAGATCGAACGGCTCCGGCGGCGCCGGGACCCCGGCGGCGCTGGCCGGTGTCGCGTCGAGGAAGCCGATGCCGGTCCCCACTGCCACGGCGAGGGTGGGCGCGGCGATGAGATAGCCCAGGAACCGCCGGCGACCGATATCGCGCGGTGCCGGGTCCGCGAAGGCAGACGAACGGTGATGAGCGGGCACCAACAGAGTCCTCTCATCGGACCTCACGGGTGAATCCGCAGGTACGTCAGGCGTGTTGCCGTCTGACGACGCCGAGCGGGGGAGGATTCGACGACCGTGCGGAGGTGGCCTCCCGATCGCATCGCAGAATGCGGTCGCGCGTCGCATCTCATTCGTTCAGGTGACAGGGAGCAGGTGTCACCTCGGGCTCGGAGCTTCACGCGGATCCGACATCAGACCGCCCCGGTACCTCGAGGTGTCGCTGTTGTGTCACCCACACGGGCGACAAGGCGAAACGGTCACGGGTGGTGCCGCGATCGGGCGCTACAGCCAGCCCTTCCGCTTGAACGCCAGGTACAGCGCGAGACCGAGCAGGAACATCAACCCCAGCGCGTAGGGGTAGCCGTAGGTCCACTCCAGTTCGGGCATGGCCTTGAAGTTCATCCCGTACAGCGAGGCGATGAACGACGGCGCGAAGAAGATCGCCGCCCACGACGAGATGCGCTTGACCTGCTCGTTCTGGTCGTAGCCCGCCTCGGTCATCCGCGCCATCTCCTCGTTCTGGCGCTGCGCCACGAGCGAGGCGTTGACCTGCAGGATGTTGGTGAGCAACTGGCGGAACCCGTCGGTGCGCTCCATCACGCGGGTGGCGTGGTCGGCCACGTCGCGCAGGGAGCGGCGCAGCTCCAGGTCGGCCTCGGCTCCGCGTTCCTTGAGCCGCTCCCGCAGCTCGATGAACAGGTCGCGCAGCGGCTCCACCGCCCGCTGGAACTCGATCACCTCGCGGGTGAGCTGGTAGATCCGCCGCGAGACGCGCGGGTCGCCGTCGAAGACCTGCACCTCGATCTCGTCGACGTCGTTCTGCAGGCCGTCGAGAACGGGGCCGTAGTCGTCGACGATCTTGTCGAGGATCGCGTAGAGCACGGCGTAGGGCCCCTGGCGGAGCAGTTCGGGATCACCCTCGAGCCGGTGCCGGACCTCCTTGAGGTCGGGCTCCTCGGCGTGCCGCACGGTGATCACGAACTCGGGCCCGAGGAACAGGTGGATCTCGCCGATCTCGACCACCTCGACGGGGTCGACGTAGCGCGCGGGCCGCAGCACGACGAACAGCACGTCGCCGTAGCGTTCGATCTTGGGCCGCTGGTGGGCGTTGATCGTGTCCTCGACGGCGAGCCCGTGCAGCCCGAACTCCCCGGCGACCGCCTTGATCTCGGCCTCGTCGGGACGCAGCATGCCGATCCAGCAGAAGCTGTGGCCCTCGTCGGGGCACTCGCGGAGCTCGGAGAACGTGTGGTCGAGCGACGTCGGGACAACGGACCGGCGGCCGTCCACGTAGATCGCGTTGTCGACCACGGACATGCGGAACTCCTGCCTGGCGGGTACTACTCGGCCACCGACCCAGGATATCCGCCCGGGCCGGATCCGCTGGGTGCTGTCCGATCGGCCGCGTGATCGGCGCCACCGGCGCGTCAGGATCGCGTCAAGGCCGCACGTACGGGGCGTCAATGCGCCGTTCGCGACCGTCGCCGAGGGGCCCGAACCGGACGATGCTGCCGGACGGCCCACCGACCGGTGGGCATGTTCCTGTGGAGGGTCCCATGGCCGACCTGGCCTACGCGCTGCTGATGATCGGCGGCTTCGCGCTTCTCGTCCTGACGTTGCGGGGACTCGATTCGCTGTGATCACCGCCGACGTACGTCCTCCCGCGGAGGCGCAGTGATCACCGCCAACGTCATCGGCGGCCTGATCGCGCTCGGCCTGCTGCTCTACCTGTTCGTGGCCCTCCTACGCCCGGAGAAGTTCTGATGTCCGACACCGTGGCCGGCCTGCTCCAGGTCGGCGCGCTGGTGGTACTGCTCGCGGTCGTGTACGTCCCGCTCGGCGACTACATGGCGCGCGTGTTCACCAGCGAGAGGCACCTGCGCGTGGAGAGGTTCTTCTACCGCGTCGTCCGCGTCGACGCCGGCACCGAGCAGAAGTGGACCACCTACGCCGCCGGCGTCATCGGGTTCTCCTTCGTCTCGGTCGTGCTGCTCTACCTCATCCAGCGCCTCCAGCCGTTCCTGCCCTTCGGCTTCGGCCGCGGCGTGGACGGCGACACCATCCCGCCCGCGATGGCGTTCAACAACGCCGTCTCGTTCGTGACCAACACGAACTGGCAGTCCTATGTGCCCGAGCAGGTGGCCGGCCACACCGTGCAGTCCGCCGGTCTCGCCGTGCAGAACTTCCTGTCGGCCGCCGTCGGTCTCGCCGTCGCCGTCGCCCTGACCCGCGGGTTCCTCCGCTCGGCCACCGACCGCCTCGGCAACTTCTGGGTCGACCTGACCCGCGGCACCGTCCGCATCCTGCTGCCCTTCGCGTTCGTCGCTGGGATCCTGCTCGTCGCCATGGGCGCGGTCATGTCGCTGAAGTCCGGCACCGACGTCACGAACGTGGACGGCGCTCAGTACACGATCCCGCTCGCGCCGGCGGGCTCGCAGGAGGCCATCAAGGAGCTCGGCACGAACGGTGGCGGTATCTTCAACGCCAACTCCTCCCACCCGTTCGAGAACCCGAACGCGCTGTCGAACCTGTTCGAGATCTTCCTGCTGCTGGTGATCCCGGTCAGCCTGACCCGGACGTTCGGCACGATGGTGCGCAACACCCGCCAGGGCACGGTGCTCGTCGCCGTCATGGGCGTCATCTGGGCCGCGCTGACCGCCATCGCGTGGTTCTCCGAGAGCGCCGCCCGCACCCCGGCGGCCATCGCCGCGGGCGCCGCGATGGAGGGCAAGGAGGTCCGGTTCGGGATACCGGGCTCGATGCTGTTCGCCGTGTCGACGACGGGCACCTCGACGGGCGCGATCAACGCGCAGCACGACAGCCTCAGCGGAGGGGCGGGCGCCGTCACCATCCTCAACATGCTGCTCGGCGAGGTCGCGCCCGGCGGCGTCGGCACCGGCCTCTACGGCATCCTGGTCGTCGCGATCATCGCGGTCTTCCTCGCCGGTCTGATGGTCGGGCGCACGCCCGAGTACCTGGGCAAGAAGCTGGGCCGGCGGGAGGTCACGGCCGCGTCGATCTCGATCCTCGCGATGCCGGCGCTGGTCCTCATCGGCGTCGGACTGGCCATCGCGCTGCCCGGTACGGGCGACGCCATGAACAACAGCGGCTCGCACGGGTTCTCCGAGGTGCTCTACGCCTACTCGTCGGCGTCGAACAACAACGGGAGCGCGTTCGCCGGCATCACGGTGACCAGCGACTTCTTCCAGACCACCCTCGGCATCTGCATGCTGCTCGGCCGATTCGTCCCGATCCTCGCGACGCTGGCGCTGGCGGGCTGTCTCGCCCGGCAGAAGAAGGTCGAGGCGGGTGCGGGCACGCTGCCCACCGACGGCGTCCTGTTCAGCGTCCTGGTCGGCGGCACGATCATCCTGGTCGCCGCACTCACGTTCTTTCCCGCGCTCGCGCTCGGGCCCATCGTGGAGGCACTGTCATGACCGCCGTGCAAGAACGGCCCACCGCCGAGGTCGCCACGGGCGCCGCCGTCAAGGCCGGGGCGTTCGACCCCCGCCAGCTGCTAGCGTCCACCCCGGACGCGCTGCGCAAGCTCGACCCGCGCGCGCAGCTGCGCAACCCCGTCATGTTCGTGGTGTGGGTCGGGTCCGTGGTCGTCACGGTCGCGGCGGTCAGCACCCCGAGCGCGTTCTCGATCCTCATCGCGATCTGGCTCTGGCTCACGGTGCTGTTCGCGAACCTCGCCGAGGCCGTGGCCGAGGGCCGCGGCAAGGCGCAGGCGGAGTCGCTGCGCGCCACCAAGCGCGACACGATCGCCCGGCGGCTCGACAGATCAGGCAACGAGGAGAACGTCCCCGGCACCGACCTGAGGATCGGTGACCGCGTGGTCGTCGAGGCCGGTGAGACCATCCCCGGTGACGGCGACGTCGTCGAGGGCATCGCCACGGTCGACGAGTCGGCGATCACCGGCGAATCGGCGCCCGTCATCCGCGAGGCCGGCGGCGACCGCAGTTCGGTCACCGGCGGCACCACGGTGCTGTCCGACCGGATCGTCATCACGATCACGACCAAGCCGGGGGAGTCGTTCGTCGACCGCATGATCGCGCTGGTCGAGGGCGCGTCGCGGCAGAAGACCCCCAACGAGATCGCGCTGACGATCCTGCTGGCCGTGCTGACGATCATCTTCCTGCTCGCCGTCGTGGCACTGCAGCCGATGAGCTTCTACGCCGGCCAGGGGCAGTCGCTGATCGTGCTGACGGCGCTGCTGGTCTGCCTCATCCCGACGACGATCGGTGCGCTCCTGTCCGCCATCGGCATCGCGGGCATGGACCGGCTGGTGCAGCGCAACGTGCTGGCGACGTCCGGCCGGGCCGTCGAGGCCGCGGGCGACATCGACACGCTGCTGCTCGACAAGACCGGCACCATCACGTTCGGCAACCGGCAGGCCACGGAGTTCGTACCGGTGTCCGGAGTGGACGTCGCCGAGCTGGCCGAGGCCGCGCGGCTCTCTTCGCTGGCCGACCAGACGCCCGAGGGCCGCAGCATCGTCGACCTGTGCGCCCGCGACTTCGGCCTGCCGGCCGAGGCCACCGCGGAGGAGGCCGTCGCGGAGTTCGTGCCGTTCACGGCGCAGACCCGCATGTCCGGCCTCGACCTCGGCGGGCGGGAGATCCGGAAGGGCGCCACCGGTTCGCTGATGGCCTGGGCCGACAGCGCGTCCATCGAGATCACCGAGATCCAGGACCGCATCTCCGACGAGGGCGGCACGCCGCTCGCGGTCGCGGTCCGGTACGGCGCTGATTCTCGCTCCGCTGACGCTGCGCTCGCCGGAACCACGAAGGTGCTCGGCGTCATCCGCCTGTCGGACGTCGTGAAGCCCGGCATGGCCGCCCGCTTCGCCGAGCTGCGGGCCATGGGCATCCGCACGGTGATGATCACTGGTGACAACCCGCGCACCGCACGGGCGATCGCGGCCGACGCCGGGGTGGACGACCACCTCGCCGAAGCCACGCCCGAGGACAAGATGGCGCTGATCCGCAGGGAACAGTCGGGTGGGCGGCTCGTCGCCATGACCGGTGACGGCACCAACGACGCCCCCGCGCTCGCGCAGGCCGACGTCGGCGTCGCGATGAACACCGGGACGGCCGCGGCCAAGGAGGCCGGGAACATGGTCGACCTCGACAGCGACCCGACCAAGCTCATCGAGATCGTCGAGATCGGCAAGCAGCTGCTCATCACGCGCGGAGCGCTCACCACGTTCAGCATCGCCAACGACCTCGCGAAGTACTTCGCGATCCTGCCGGCCATGTTCGTGGTGCTCTACCCGCCGCTGGGCGCGCTCAACATCATGGGCCTGGCCACGCCGCAGTCGGCGATCCTCTCGGCGGTGATCTTCAACGCGCTGGTGATCATCGCGCTGATCCCGCTGGCCCTGCGCGGTGTGCGCTACACACCCACCAGCGCGGCGAACCTGTTGCGCCGCAACCTGTTGATCTACGGACTGGGCGGCGTCGTCACGCCGTTCGTCGGGATCTTCCTCATCGACCTGCTCGTCCGACTGATTCCGGGGATCTGACCATGCTCACCACGTTCTGGCGGCAGACCGCCACGGGGCTGCGCGTCCTGATCCTGTTCACGATCGTGTGCGGGATCATCTACCCGGCGCTGTCCTACGGGGTGGCCCACATCCCCGGGCTCGCCGGCAACGCCGAGGGCTCGATCGTCACCGCGAAGGACGGCACTCCCGCGGGCTCGTCGCTGATCGGGATCGACCCGGTGGCGAAGGATCCGAACGCCGACCCGTACTTCCACACCCGGCCGTCGGCGTCGTCGGAGAACGCGCTCGGGCCGGCCGACACGTCGACGTCGGGCGGGTCCGACAAGGGCCCGTTCGACACGAAGCTGGTCGACACCGTCGACGAGCGCAAGGCGACCATCGCCGCGCGCGACGGCGTCGACCCCTCGCAGGTGCCGCCGGACGCCGTCACGGCCTCGGCGTCGGGCCTCGACCCGGACATCAGCCCCGCCTACGCCGCCATCCAGGTGGCGCGGGTGGCGCGGGTGACCGGGTTGCCCGTCGCCGCGGTGCAGAAGCTGGTGGCCGACTCCACCGAGGGCCGGATCCTCGGTTTCCTCGGGGAGCCGACGGTCGCCGTCACCACGCTGAACCTCGCGGTGGCCGCGGCGCGCTGACCCGACTGTGCGCGGTTATCGGTGCCCGGGCACCGATAACCGCGCACGAGCCCGGAGGGCAAACTGTGGACGTGACCAGGCGCGGCGAACTGCGGATCCACCTCGGGGCGGCTCCGGGCGTCGGCAAGACCTTCGCCATGCTCGGGGAGGCCCGTCGCCGCCAGGAACGGGGCACCGACGTGGTGGTCGGCATCGTCGAGACGCACGGCCGGGTCAAGACCGCCGAGCTCGTCGAGGGGTTGGAGATCATCCCGCGCCGCCGGATCGGCGGTCACCCCGGCCTCGACGAGATGGACCTCGACGCGGTGCTCGCGCGCCACCCCGAGCTGGTGCTGGTCGACGAGCTCGCGCACACCAACGCGCCCGGCTCGCGGCACAAGAAGCGCTGGCAGGACGTCGAGGAGCTGCTCGACGCGGGCATCGACGTGCTGACGACCGTGAACGTGCAGCACCTGGAGTCGCTCAACGACGTCGTCGAGCGGATCACCGGTGTGCGGCAGAAGGAGACCGTGCCCGACGAGGTGGTGCGCAAGGCCGACCAGCTCGAGCTCGTCGACATCACCCCGGAGGCGCTGCGCCGGCGCCTCGCGCACGGCAACGTCTACGCCGCGGAGAAGGTGGACGCGGCGCTGGCCAACTACTTCCAGCCCGGCAACCTGACGGCGCTGCGCGAGCTCGCGCTGCTGTGGGTGGCCGACGAGGTGGACGTGGCGCTGCAGCGCCACCGCTCGGACAAGAAGATCACCGAGGTCTGGGAGACGCGGGAGCGGGTCGTGGTCGCGCTCACCGGCGACAAGGAGAGCGAGACGGTGCTGCGCCGCGCGGCCCGCATCGCCAAGCGCTCGGGAGCGGCCGACCTGCTCGCCGTGCACATCCTGCGCGGCGACGGGCTCGCCGGCGCACCGGTCGGCGCCGTGGCCCGGCTGCGCACCCTCGCCGAGGACGTCGGCGCCAGCTTCCACACCGTCGTCGGTGGGGACGACGTGCCCACGGCGCTGCTCGACTTCGCCCGCGGCGCCAACGCCACCCAGCTCGTCATCGGCACGTCACGGCGCTCCCGGGCGGCCCGCATGTTCGCCGAGGGTGTCGGCACCCGCGTGGTGCAGGACTCCGGGACCATCGACGTCCACATGGTCACCCACGACGAGGCCGGTCGCGGATTGCGGCTGCCGGCGCTGCGCAGTGGTCTGTCGTTCTTCCGCAAGGCGCTGGGGTGGGTGCTCGCCGTCGTGCTGCCGGGGGTAGCCACCGGGATCGGCGTGCTGCTGCAGGAGGTCATCGGCCTGTCCACGGACGTGGTGCTGTACTTCCTCGCCACCGTCGTCGTCGCGCTCGTCGGAGGGCTCGGGCCGGCCGTGCTCGCGGCCGTGGTGGGCGGGTTCCTGCTCAACTACTTCCTCACCCCGCCGCTCTACTCGATCACCATCGCCGAGCCCGAGAACATCGTCGCGGTGGCCGCCATGATCGTCGTCGCGGTGCTCGTCGCGCTCGTCGTCGACCGGGCGGCCCGGCGGGCCCAGCAGGCCGCCCGCGCCCGCGCCGAGGGTGCGCTGCTCGCGTCGTTCGCGCGGACGGTGCTGACCCGCACCGAGCCCCTCCCCCGCCTGCTGGAGAAGGTCAAGGAGGCCTTCGGGCTGCACTCGGTGGCGCTGCTGGAGCGTGCGGGTGATCGCTGGAACTGCGTCACCTCGTCCGGCCCGCTGGGGTGCGCCACCCCGGACGAGGCGGACGTCGACGTCGAGGTGGAGGAGAACCTGCACCTGGTCGGCAGCGGTCGCTCGCTGCCCGCGGCCGACCGGCGGCTGCTCGAGGTGGCCGGTGGGCAGGCGCTCCTGGCCCTGCGCAGCCAGCGCGCCGCGGTGGAGGCGGAGGTGTCGCGGCGCCGCGCGGAGGTCACCGAGACCCGCAGCGCCCTGCTCTCGGCCGTCGGCCACGACCTGCGCAGCCCGCTGACCTCGATCAAGGCCGCGGCGGGCAGCCTGCGCGACCCCACCCTGCGCATCTCCGCCGGCGACCGCATGGAGCTCATGGCCACCGTCGAGGAGTCGGCCGACCGGCTCACCGCCCTCGTGGACAACCTGCTCGACTCGTCGCGACTGGCGGCAGGGGCGGTCACCCCGCTGCTCGCCCCCATCGGTTACGACGAGGTGGCGGTCCGGGCGCTGGCCGGGCTGGAGGGCGCGAGCCGGGTGAAGATCGAGATCGACGAGGCGCTGCCCGACGTCGTCGCCGACGCGGGGCTGCTGGAACGGGTGGTCGCGAACGTCATCGACAACGCGCTGCGCTACGCGGGCGACGCGCCGATCGTGATGCGCGCCAGTGCCTACGCCGACCGCGTGGAACTGCGGATCGTCGACGCCGGGCCGGGCGTGCCGAAGAAGGCGCGCGCCGAGCTGTTCGCCCCGTTCCGCCGACTCGGCGGGGCCGACCCCAGTGACCGCGACGGCGCTAGCGGTGTCGGGCTGGGCCTGTCGGTGGCCCGCGGGTTCACCGAGATCATGCGAGGTTCGCTGACCGCCGAGGACACCCCGGGGGGCGGGCTCACCGTCGTCGTCTCGCTGCCGGAGGTGGGCAGGTGAACCAGCAGCACCGCGTGCTGGTCGTGGACGACGACCCCCAGATCCTGCGCGCCCTGCGCATCAACCTCACCGCGCACGGCTACCACGTCCTGCTGGCGCCCGACGGCGGCTCGGCCCTGCGCGCGGCCGCCGGCGGGCACCCCGACGTCGTCGTGCTGGACCTGGGCCTGCCCGACATGGACGGCACCGAGGTGATCGAGGGCCTGCGCGGCTGGACGAGCGTGCCGATCATCGTGCTGTCGGCGCGCACGGGTTCCGCCGACACGGTCAGGGCCCTCGACGTCGGCGCCGACGACTACATCACCAAGCCGTTCGGGATGGCCGAGCTGCTGGCCCGGCTCCGGGCGGCGGTGCGGCGCGCGGCCGTCTCGGCGGTGGACGGCGAGCCGGTGGTGGACGCCGGCGACTTCACCGTCGACCTCGCGGCGAAGAAGGTGATCCGCGTCGACGGCACCGAGGTGCACCTGACACCCACCGAGTGGGGTGTGCTGGAGCTGCTGGTGCGCCATCGCGGCAAGCTCGTGGGCCAGCGGGAGCTGCTGCGCACGGTGTGGGGGGCCAACTACGGCACCGAGACCAACTACCTGCGCGTCTACATGGCCCAACTTCGTCGCAAGCTGGAGGCGGAGCCCAGCCACCCCACACACCTGATCACGGAGGCGGGGATGGGCTACCGGTTCGAGCTGTAGATCGCCGCGAGTGGGCACTGGCGGCCGGATGTGGCGCCCACCCCCGGCGATCTCGTGGGCCAGTTCTCCCGGCAGGCCCGGGGTCGTCTCGCGGGCCCGGGTGCTCGGGCTGGGGATGAGCCCCGGACGGTGACGCGGCGGCTCGACCCGGTGCGCCGCCGCCACGACCGCCGCAAGGGCAACCTGCTCATCCGCGCGGGCTGGAGCCTGCCGAGGTTCAGCCGGCACGACCTCGACGGCCGCCCCGAGGAGGGTCCGGCCGAGATCCCGGAGACGCCGGCGCCGGCGGCAGCCTGACCGGAAAGATCACGCCGCCGCTCCGACCGGTGTCGAGCCCGGCGCGACATCGAGCAGGCAGCCGTGGTCGCCGACGTCCCTGTGCGCCCGCACTCATGATCGTCGAGAGTGGGCACTCGCGGCCAGACGTGGCGCCCGGCGCCCACTCCTGCCGATCACGGCTCAGCGGCCGAAGTCCTGGGTCCAGTACTCGTCCGTGCCCGCCAGTCCGACGCCGATCGTCGTGAAGGAGCAGTCCTCGATGTTGCGGCGGTGGCCCGGCGAGTTCATCCACGCCGTCACCACCTCCTGCGCGTCCTGCTGGCCCTGCGCGATGTTCTCGCCGCCGGGGGAGGGGTAGCCCTGCGCGGTGATGCGGTCGGAGAACGTCCGGCCGTCGAGGCTGTCGTGGGCGAAATAGCCCCTCGCGGACATGTCGTCGCTGTGGCCCTGGGCCGCCGCGGTGAGGCGGGGGTCGACACGCAGGGCGGCGCAGCCGGCGTTGACACGGGCCTGGTTGGTGAGCGCGACGACCTGCGCGGTCTGGCTGCCCGACACGGTCGGCGCCACCGTCTTCGTCACCGGCCGCGGAGCGGGGGCCGGGCGGGTGGTGGCGGCTCGGGAGGCGGCCTTCGGCGTGGTGGTCGGAGCCGGGCGTGTCGTCGTCGACGGCAGCGTCGGTGGAGGGGCGAGCGCCGTCGGGAGCGAGTCCAGGAGGGGAGCGTCCGTCACGGGCGCGGTGGCGGTGGCGAACGTCGGGCCGGTGCCCAGTGCCGCGCTCAGCTCCGCCGGCGCCACCTCGGCCGGCTGGGCCGTGGCCACGGCACCGACGACCATCGCGCCGGAGGTCAGGCCGACGAGCAGCGGCCCGCCGCGACGACCGATTGTGATCACGGTGCGGTAACGTAGCAGTCCCATGAGGACCAGTGGCGATTCCGCCGTTCGGCTCACCGTGTGGGTGGCCGGACGGGTGCAGGGCGTGGGTTTCCGCTGGTGGACGCGGTGCCGCGCCCTCGAGCTCGGCCTCGTCGGCGAGGCCCGGAACCTCCCCGACCGGCGCGTCGCGGTCGTCGCGGAGGGTGATCAACTTGCCTGTGAGCAGCTCCTGGTTGCGCTGAGTGGGGGAGCCACCCCGGGGCGTGTCGACGGGGTCGTGGAGCAGTGGGGCGACGCCACCGGCCGGTGGACGGGCTTCTCGGAGGCCTGAACGGACGCGTCGGTAGGCTTCCCCGACCGTCCCGGGGAGAACCGTGCACCTCAAGAGCCTGACGTTGAAGGGCTTCAAGTCCTTCGCCTCGGCCACGACGCTGCGCCTGGAACCCGGTATCACGTGCGTGGTCGGGCCCAACGGGTCGGGCAAGTCCAACGTCGTGGACGCCATCAGCTGGGTGCTCGGTGAGCAGGGGGCCAAGGCGCTGCGCGGCGGCAAGATGGAGGACGTCATCTTCGCCGGCACGTCCGGCCGCGCCGCCCTGGGCCGCGCCGAGGTGACCCTGACCATCGACAACTCCGACGGCGCGCTGCCCATCGACTACGCCGAGGTGTCGATCACCCGTCGGATGTTCCGCGACGGCGCGGGCGAGTACGAGATCAACGGCGACCGTGCCCGGCTGCTCGACGTCCAGGAGCTGCTGAGCGACTCCGGCATCGGCCGCGAGATGCACGTCATCGTCGGGCAGGGCCAGCTCGACTCGGTGCTGCAGAGCAAGCCCGAGGACCGCCGCGCCTACATCGAGGAGGCCGCGGGCGTCCTCAAGCACCGGAAGAGGAAAGAGAAGGCCCTCCGCAAGCTCGACGCGATGCAGGCCAACCTCACCCGTCTGACCGACCTCACCGGCGAGCTGCGCCGTCAGCTCAAGCCGCTGGGCCGGCAGGCGGAGATCGCGCGCCGGGCCCAGGCCGTGCAGTCCGAGCTGCGCGACTCCCGGCTGCGGCTGGCCGCCGACGACCTGGTGACGCTGCGGGACCAGCTCGCCCAGGAGGAGGCCGACGAGTCGCAGGCCCGCGCCCGTCGCGCCGAGGTGGAGGAGCAGCTGTCCGTCGCCCGCGTCGAGCAGGAGCGGCTGGAGGCCGCCCTCGCCGAGGACGCGCCGCGCCTCGCCGCCGCGCAGGACACCTGGTACCGGCTCTCGGCGCTCACGGAACGGCTCAACGGCACCGTCCGGCTCGCGCAGGAGCGCGCCCGCCACCTCGCCGACGCGGGTGAGGCGCGCACGCCCGGCCGCGATCCCGACCAGCTCGACGCCGAGGCCGACGCCGCCGCCGAGCAGGAGGAGCTGCTCGTCGCGACGGTCGAGGAGGCCCGGGAGCGTCTCGCCGGCATCACCGAGGAGCGCACCGACCACGAGCGCACCCTCGCCGCCGCCGAGCGCGCCCATCTCGCTGCGGTCCGGGCCCTGGCCGACCGCCGGGCCGGGTTGGCCACCCTGGCCGGCCGGGCCGAGGCCCTGCGCAGCGGGGCCGCCGCCACCGCGGAGGAGATCGAACGCCTCTCGGAGGCGCTCGCCGAGGCGCAGGAGCGCACGGCCGTCGCCGAGACCGAGCTGGAGACCGCCCGCGAGGCCCTCGGCGACGCCGACGACGGCGACTCCGGCCTCGCCGCGCGCACCGCGGAGGCCGTCGAGGCGCACAAGAGCGCCAGGGCCCGGGTCGCGGAGCTGGTGGCCCGCGAGCGCGAGGTGGAGAAGCAGCGCGCCCACTGGGGGGCGCGGGTCGACGCACTCTCGGTCGGCCTGGCCCGCCGCGACGGCTCCGCGGCGCTGCTGGAGGGCGAGCGCGAGGGCGTGCTGGGCACGGTCCCCGGCCTGGTCACGGTGGCGCCCTGGGCGCGCACGGCGGTGGCGGCGGTGCTGGGCGAGCTGGCCGACGCCGTCGTGGTGCAGGGCGCCGAGGCGGCGGCGGAGGCGATCCGCGAGCTCCGCACCCGCGACGCGGGCCGCGCCGCGCTGGTGGTGGGTTCCCAGGTTCAGGAAAGCCACTTTCAGGACCTCTCGCGACAGCAGAGTGGCTTTCCTGAACCTCCGGCGGGCGCTCGGTGGGCCCTCCAGGGGGTCACTGCTGCGCCTTCCCTCGCCGCTGCCGTCTCCCGGCTCCTGGCCGGGGTTCTGGTCGTGGACGATCTCGACATCGCGCGGGCGGTCGTCGGCGCCGACCCCGCCGTCACCGCCGTCACCGCCGACGGCGACGTGCTCGCCGCCGACCGGGCCCACGGCGGGTCCGGCACCGCGTCGAGCGCGCTGGACGTGCAGGCCGCCGTCAACGAAGCGGTCGAGGCGCGCGACCAGGTCGAGGAGGAGCTGGCCGGGCTGCTACCGACGCTGGAGGGTGCGCGCGCCGAGGAGGCCGCCCGGCTCGCCGACGCCGAGGCCGCCCGCTCCGCCCAGAACGCCGCCGACCAGCGCCGCGCCGCCGCATCCGCGCAGCTCGGGCGCTTCGAGCAGGCCGTGGGCTCGGCGACCGCCGAGGCCCAGCGGCTGCGCGCCCGCCGCGACGCCGTCGAGACCCGCCGTTCGGACTCCCTGCTCGCGCTGGAGGCGGCCGAGAAGCAGCTGGCGGTGGCCGAGGACGAGCCCGTCGACGACGAGCCCGACACCGAGATCCGCGACGCCGCCGCCGACGCGCTGGCCACCGCCCGCTCCGACGAGGTGGAGGCCCGGCTGGCCCTGCGCACCGCCGAGGAGCGCGCCCGCGCCGTCACCGGCCGCGCCGACGCGCTGCGCCGCCAGGCCACCGCCGAGCGTCACGCCCGGGAGCGCGCCGCCGCGGCGCGGGTGGCACGCGAGCACGGCGCGCGGATCGCGGCGCTCGTCGTCGACGCGGGAGAGCGGGCGTGCGAGCGCATCGCCGTCTCTCTCGCCGCGGCCGCAACGGAACGCGACGCGGCCGCGGCCGCCCGCGACGCCCGCGAGCGCGCCCTGGGCGAGGCCCGGCTCACCACCACGCGCCTGACCGGGCTGATGGAGAAGCTCACCGACGCCGTGCACCGCGACGAGGTGCTGCGCGCCCAGAACCGGCTCCGGCTGGAGCAGCTCACGGAGAAGGTGCTGTCGGACCACGGGCTCGGCGTCGAGGACCTGGAACGCGAGTACGGGCCGGAGGCGCCCGTGCCCGCGTCCGCGTCGGAGATGGCCGAGTACGAGGCGGCGAAGGAGCGCGGTGAGGACGTCACCCCGCCGCCGGCCATGCGGTACGACCGCGCCGACCAGCAACGCCGTGAGAAGCGCGCCGAGAAGGACCTCGTGCTGCTGGGCAAGGTCAACCCGCTCGCGCTGGAGGAGTTCGCGGCCCTGGAGGAGCGCTACCGCTTCCTCTCCACGCAGCTGGAGGACCTCAAGAACACCCGCCGCGACCTGCTGACCGTCGTCCGCGAGGTGGACGACAAGATCCTCGAGGTGTTCGCGCAGGCCTACGCGGACGTCGCGCGCGAGTTCGAGATCGTCTTCCAGACGCTGTTCCCCGGCGGCGAGGGTCGGCTGATCCTCACCGACCCCGACGACATGCTCACCACCGGCGTCGAGGTGGAGGCGCGGCCACCGGGCAAGAAGGTCAAGCGCCTGTCGCTGCTCTCCGGTGGCGAGCGCTCGCTCACGGCCATGGCGCTGCTGGTGGCGATCTTCCGCGCCCGCCCGTCGCCGTTCTACATCCTCGACGAGATCGAGGCGGCGCTGGACGACGTGAACCTGCGCCGGCTGATCTCGCTGATGGAGGAGCTGCGCGAGACGAGCCAGCTCATCGTGATCACGCACCAGAAGCCGACGATGGAGGTGGCGGACGCCCTCTACGGCGTGAGCATGCGCGGCGACGGCATCACGACGGTGATCAGCCAGCGCCTCCGCACGGCTCCCCACCCGACCCCGACGAACGGCACGGTCGTCGCCTAGGTTCCGACGACCGTGCCGTTCGGCGGAAGGGCGGGTGCGCGGTGCGGGAGCGGGGTGTGGGGGGGCGGTCGCCCCGGCATGATCGCCGCCGGCCGCACCTTGATGCCCACCGCAGGCGCTGGAGTGCGGTTCCCGGCGATCACGCGGGCGCGCCCATTTCATGATCATTGCCGGGCCGCACCCTGCGGCCGTCGCCGGGACCGCGCCGTGCGCGGCGACGCGATCATGGCCGGGGCGCTCGTCGTGCGGCGCGGCATGACAGGGTGGGACCGTGACCACGGAGACCCTGTGGATCGTCGTCGCGGTCGTCGCGGCGGTCCTGCTCATCGCCCTCGTGTCGGGGCTCGTGCTCCGGCGACGGCGCCGGATCAGCCTGCGGGATGCGGAGGAGCTCGAGGGCGGAACCCGCCCCGACACCGCCCCGCCCCGGCGTGGCGGCACCTACCAGGCCGAGAGCGGCTTCAGCTTCTCCTCGGGCGGCGCGGTAGACACCCCGCCCGCGCCCGCTCCGACGGAGCCGCCCGCGCCCGCTCCGACGGAGCCGCCCGCGGCCACTCCGACGGAGCCGCCCGCGGCCACGTCGACCGAGCCGCCCGCGGCCGGGCCGACCACCCCGGATGCGTCTGCCCCGTCGACGGCACCCAGCTCGCCGCCGGCGCCGGCCAGCCCGACGCCGCCGACCGCGCCGGCCGATCTGACGGCGCCGACGGCGCCTCCCAGCTCGACGACGCCGTCGGCGCCGGCCAGCTCGACCGAGCAGACCAGCAGGACCGAGCAGACCAGCCCGACCGAGTACGCCGGCCCGACCGAGCAAGTCAGCCCGACCGAGTACGCCGGCCCGACCGAGCAAGTCAGCCCGACCGAGTACGCCGGCCCGACCGAGCAAGTCAGCCCGACCGAGTACGCCGGCCCGACCGAGCAGGCGGGCCCGACCGCGCCTGCCGCTCCGGCCGACGTCGCTCCGCCGCACACGGACCAGCCCGCGGCCCCGCCCGTCCCGGAGTCCGCGGCGTCGCCAGCCGCGCCGCCCGCCGCCGCTGCGCCGCCCGCCGCCGCCCCGGCCGACGACATCGCCCCCGCCGAAGGCCGCATGGAGCGGCTGCGGGGGCGGCTCGCCCGGTCCCGGTCGGGCTTCGGCCAGGGGCTGCTGGGCCTGCTCGGCGCCGGAGACCTCGACGAGGAGTCGTGGGAGGACGTCGAGGCCACGCTGCTGCAGGCCGACCTCGGGCCCGACATGACCCTCGAGCTGGTGGGCACGCTGCGCACCGAGATGGCGCGGCGCGCCGTCCGCACCCCCGGCGAGGCCCGCACCCTGCTGCGCGACGTCCTCACCGACGCGCTGGGCACCGACCAGGACCGCTCCATCCGTGCGCTGCCCCACGACGGCAGGCCCGCGGTGCTGCTCGTCGTCGGCGTCAACGGCACGGGCAAGACCACCACCACCGGCAAGCTCGCGCGGGTGCTCGTCGCGGGTGGACGGCACGTGGTGCTCGGCGCGGCCGACACGTTCCGGGCCGCGGCGGCCGAACAGCTCATGACGTGGGGTGAGCGCGCCGGGGCCACCGTCGTGCGCGGGCCCGAGGGGGCCGACCCGGCCAGCGTCGCGTTCGACGCGGTCAAGCAGGGGGCCGAGGAGGGCGCCGACGCGGTCCTGCTCGACACCGCGGGCCGGCTGCACACCAAGACGGGCCTGATGGACGAGCTGGGCAAGGTCAAGCGCGTGGTCGAGCGGCAGTCCGAGGTGGACGAGGTGCTCCTCGTCCTCGACGCCACGACCGGCCAGAACGGGCTGACCCAGGCCCGGGTCTTCGGCGACGTGGTGAAGGTCACGGGGATCGTGCTGACCAAGCTGGACGGTACGGCCAAGGGCGGCATCGTCTTCCGGGTGCAGCGCGAGCTCGGCGTGCCGGTGAAGCTCGTCGGCCTGGGGGAGGGTCCTGACGACCTGGCGCCGTTCGAGCCCTCGGCATTCGTCGACGCCCTGCTCGGCTGAATGATCCAGTTCCGGGTTCGGTAATCCGGACGTAACCTCCGGCTCCGACCAGTTCACTGGTACGCAACAAACGGTGTCGTTCATCGAAACACGTCACCCTGAGTATTCCCTCCAGCCTGGCCGACAGCAGGAGGGAAACCGTGCTCAATTCCGGAGACACCGCGTGGGTACTCGCGAGCGCCGCGCTCGTGATGCTCATGACCCCGGGTCTGGCGTTCTTCTACGGCGGAATGGTCCGTAGCAAGAGCGTCCTCAACATGCTCATGATGAACTTCATCTCGCTCGCCGTGGTCGGCGTGCTGTGGGTCCTCTACGGCTTCAGCCTGGCCTTCGGCAACGACATCGGAGGCGGCCTCCTCGGCGGCTTCGAGTTCGTCGGGCTGCAGAACACCGTCGGCCAGCTGGCCGGGTTCGCCGTCGCCGCGAACGCCCAGACGGGCGTCGCCGCCGTCGCGTGGCCCGGACCGGATGCCCTTCCGGTGCTGGCCTTCGCGATGTTCCAGCTGATGTTCGCAGTGATCACCCCGGCCCTGATCTCGGGTGCGGTCGCCGACCGTCTCAAGTTCTGGAGCTGGACGGTCTTCGTGGCCCTGTGGGTCACGATCGTGTACTTCCCGGTCGCCCACTGGGTGTTCTCGTTCGACGGTTTCGTGGGGGCCGATGCGGTCGGTGGCTGGATCGCCAACGTCAGCAAGCTGGGCGCCCTCGACTTCGCGGGTGGTACGGCGGTCCACATCAACGCCGGTGCGGCGGGTCTCGCACTGGCGATCGTGCTCGGCAGGCGGCGCGGCTGGCCCAAGGAGCCGATGCGGCCGCACAACCTGCCGTTCACGCTCCTGGGGGCCAGCCTCCTGTGGTTCGGCTGGTTCGGCTTCAACGCCGGCTCGGCCCTGACCGCGGGCGACCTCGCGTCCGTCGCGTTCACCAACACGATGGTGGCCACCTCGGCGGCCACGATCGGGTGGCTGATCACGGAGCAGTTCCGGGACGGCAAGCCCACCACCCTCGGCGCCGCGTCCGGTGCCGTCGCGGGCCTGGTCGCCATCACCCCGGCGGCCGGCTACGTCAGCCCGCTGGGCGGCATCGCGATCGGCTTCATCGCCGGCATCGTGTGCGCGCTGGCCGTCGCGCTGAAGTTCCGCTTCGGCTTCGACGACTCGCTCGACGTCGTGGGCGTCCACCTCGTCGGTGGTCTCGTGGGCACGCTGCTGATCGGGTTCTTCGGCACCACGAGCGTCAACTCACTCGGGGCCAACGGCCTGTTCTACGGCGGCGACGCCACGCAGCTCGGCAAGCAGGCCATCGCGGCCTTCTCGGTGCTGCTGTACTCGTTCATCCTCACCGCGCTGCTCGCGCTGCTCATCAAGTACACGATGGGCTTCCGGGTCAGCGACGAGGACGAGGTCACGGGCATCGACGAGACGGAGCACGCCGAGACGGCGTACGACTTCTCGACGCTCCGCGGTGGTGGAACGTTCAGCGGCGTCCACTCGGCCGTCAACGCCGCACCGGTCGCGGTCACCGCAAGCAAGGAGAGCTGAGGCATGAAGCTCGTCACGGCGATCGTCAAGCCGTTCGTGCTGGAGGACGTGAAGGGGGCGCTGGAGCAGATCGGCGTCCTCGGCATGACGGTCAGCGAGGTGCAGGGATACGGCCGGCAGAAGGGCCACACCGAGGTCTACCGGGGTGCCGAGTACTCCGTCGACTTCGTGCCGAAGGTCCGTGTGGAGGTCGTCGCCGACGACGCCCTCGCGGACAAGGTGGTCGACGCGGTCGTCGAGGCCGCGCGTACCGGCAAGATCGGTGACGGCAAGGTCTGGGTCACTCCGGTCGAGAGCGTGATCCGGGTTCGCACCGGGGAACGTGGGCACGACGCGATCTGATCCGATCGCAGGGAGGGGCCCGTCGCGCAGCGCTGCTGCGCAGCGGGCCCCGGTCCGTCCGGGAGGGAGTTCGACCATGATGCTCGTGACGGCGATCGTGAAGCCCTTCGTCCTGGGCGACGTCCGCGCGGGGCTCGACGACCTCGACGTGGCCGGAATGACGGTCAGCGAGGCGGTGGGCCCTGTCCCCGCGGTGCGCGTCGAGCTGCTCGTCGAGGACGACTTCGTGGAGAAGGTGGTGGAGACGGTCACGCAGGCGGCACGGACGGGGGCCGTCGGGGACGGCAGGGTGTGGGTGGTCCCCGTCGACACGGTCGTGCGTGTGCGTACAGGCGAGAGGGGCGTCGACGCGTTGTGAGGACGGGGGACGGGGCGGCATGACGGTAGTGAGCTCGGGATCGGCCGAGGACCTGGTCCGGGCGAAGGCGGTGCTGCTGGATCCGGGAGTGGGGAAGCGCAGGCTCGGACCCGAGGCGCTGCGCACGGCACTGGTCGACCTCCACGACTTCTGGCTGGCCTCGCGCTGCGCCGCGATCGGGCTGAACGAGAAGGCGTCGCTCGTGGCGGTGGGGGCCCTGGGGCGCCGTGAGCTGGCGCCCTACTCCGATCTCGACCTGGTGCTGCTGCACGACGGACGCCAGGACGTCGACCGGCTGGCCGATCAGCTCTGGTACCCGCTGTGGGACGCCGGCATCGGCCTCGACCACTCGGTGCGCACCCCCGGGCAGGCCGTGCAGGTGGCGGCCACCGACCTGCGGGCGGCCTTCGGGCTGCTGGAGCTGCGGCACATCGCGGGCGACCCGGCGTTGTCGGACAAGGTGTCGACGGCCGTGCGGCAGGCGTGGCGGGCGGGCATCCGCAACCGCTTCGACGAGCTGGCCGACGCCGCGCACGCCCGCTGGACGAAGGTCGGTGACGTCGCGCACCGCGTGGAGCCCGACCTCAAGAACGGCCACGGCGGCCTGCGCGACATCCAGCTGATCGACGCGCTCGCCGCCGCCCAGCTCGTCGACCGGCCGGCGGGCGACGTGCTCGAGGCACGCCGGCTGCTGCTCGACGTGCGCACGGAGCTGCACCGGATCTCCGGTCGCGCCCGTGACGTGCTGCGCGCCCAGGAGGCCGACGAGGTCGCCACCACGCTGGAGATCGCCGACCGCTTCGAGCTCGCGCGAGCGCTCTCCGGAGCGGCCCGCTCGGTCGCGTTCGCGGCCGAGGTGGGGCTGCGCCAGGCCCGGGGCGCCCTGCCCCGGCGCGGGCTCGCCGCCCTGCGCCGCGCCCCGGTGCGGCGCCCGCTCGACACCGGCGTCGTCGAGCACGCCGGGGAGGTCACCCTGGCCCGCGACGCCGCCGCCGCCCGCGACCCCGCCCTCGTGCTGCGGGTGGCCGCCACGGCCGCGCGCACCGGGCTGCCGGTGGCCGCCGGCACACTGCACCGCCTCGCCGACACCGCCCCCGAGCTGCGCGAACCCTGGCCGCGGGCCGCGCTGGGGGAGCTCCTGTCGCTGCTGGGTACGGGGCGTCCGCTCGTCGACGTCGTGGAGTCGCTCGACCGCACCGGGCTGTGGGGGCGGCTGTTCCCCGAGTGGGGCGCGGTGCGCGACCTGCCCCCGCGCGACCGCGCCCACGTCTGGACGGTGGACCGGCATCTCGTCGAGGTCACCGCGCAGGCCGCCCGACTGACCACCCGCGTCGCCCGCCCGGACCTGCTGCTCGTCGGCTCGCTCCTGCACGACATCGGCAAGGGCCGCGGGGGCGATCACTCGGTCGTCGGCGAGTCGCTGGCCGTGCAGGTGGGGCGTCGGCTCGGTTTCAGCGAGCCCGACGTCGACGTGCTCGGGGCGATGGTCCGCCACCACCTGCTGCTGCCCCACACCGCCACCCGCCGCGACCTCGACGACCCGGCCACCGTCACGCGCGTGGTCGAGACGCTGGAGACGGCGGTCCCCGGCGCCGGCAGCCTGCTGCTGGAACTGCTGGAGGCGCTCGCCGAGGCCGACTCGCTGGGCACCGGTCCCGGCGTCTGGAGCCCGTGGAAGCGCGTGCTGATCGGGGACCTCGTCCGGCGCTGCCGGGCCCTGCTGGCCGGGGAGCCGCTGCCGGCGCCCAGCGCGCCGAGTGCTCCGGAGCTGGACCTGGCCCGTGCGGTCGTCGACGACGGGCGTCCGCAGCTGCGGGTGGACGACACCGTCGATCCGGCCACCGTCCTCGTCGCGATGGCCGACCGGGTCGGGTCGCTCGCCGCGACCGCCGGGGTGCTGGCGCTGCACTCGCTGGAGGTGCACGCCGCCGAGCTCTACGCGGTGTCGGCGCACGGCGGAGGGCTGCCGGCGAGCGTGCCCGACGGTGTCGCGATGTTCGCGTTCACGGTGTCGCCGCGGTTCGGCGGCCTGCCCGATCCCGCGTTGATGCGCTCGGACCTCGTGCGCACGATCGACGGCAGCCTCGTCCTCGCCGACGCGCTGGCCCGCAAGGAGCGCGACTACGCCCCCATGGCGCCGTCGGGTGAGCCGGCGGCGCCGCCCCGCGTGCTGTGGTTCGACGACGAGGCGACGGGTGCCGTGGTGCTGGAGCTGCGGGCCACCGACCGGATCGGCCTGCTGCACCGGGTCGCCGCCGCGCTCGAGGACTGCTCCGCCGACCTGCGCTGGGCGCGGGTGGCCACGCTCGGGGCGTCGGTGGTCGACTCGTTCTGCATCGACGCCGGCGACGCCGGGGTCCTGCCGGCCCAGCGCCGCCGCATCGAGCAGGCGGTGCTGGCCGCGGCGCGGTGAACTGCCGACTCGCGCACGGAATCCTGCCGACTCGCGGGCGGGAAACCGCCGACTCGCGGGCGGAAGACCGCCGACTCGCGGGCGGGAAACCGCCGACTCGCGGGGTGGGGGGCGCGAGTCGGCGGTTCTCCGTGCGCGAGTCGGCGGATTTCCGCGGCCGAGTCGGCACTCAGCCGTGGAACTGCTCCGCCCGTTCCAGGACCCCGGCCTCGCCCGTCGCGTCCTCGCGGATCTCCTCCAGCTCGTCGGCGTCGAGGTCGGGCTCGCCGGCGTGGGCGGCCTCGCCCGCGGCGAGCTGCTCGTCGGCCTTCGCCAGGAGCCGGTGTCCGCTGGCCAGCACCGCGATGGCCACGAGCACCGCACCCGAGGCGATCCAGAACGGCACGTGCACGTTGAGGCGCTCGGCCAGGATGCCCGCCGCGAACGGGGCGAGCCCGCCGCCGATGAACCGGATGAACCCGTACGCCGCCGACGCCACGGGCCGCTCGACCGGCGAGACCAGCATGACGGCCTGCGTGGTCAGGGTGTTGTTCACGCCGATCATGGCGCCGGCGGCGATCACGGCCACCACGAGCGTGGCCTTCGAGTCGGTGAACGCGGCGATCACGGCGAGCACGACGGCGAACAGGAACAGGTTGACGTACAGCGTGGGGGCCGTGCCGAACCGCCGTTGCAGCCGCGGGGCCACGAACACCGAGAACAGGGCCACGAGGATGCCCCAGCCGAAGAACACCATGCCGAGCTGGTAGATCGACAGGCCCATCGGGAACGGGACGTAGCCGAGCATCGTGAAGAAGCCCCAGTTGTAGAGCAGCGCGGTGATGCCCATCGTCAGCAGGCCGCGGTGGGCCAACGCCGTCAACGGCTCGCCGAGCGACTGCCGGTGCACCGGCTTCGGGGTCGTCGGCACGAGCACGACGGTGGCCACCAGCGCGATGCCCATCAGGACGGCCACGCCGAAGAACGGGCCGCGCCAGGAGATGTTGCCCAGCAGCGCGCCGAGCAGCGGCCCGCACGCGATGCCGACGCCCAGCGCGGTCTCGTAGAGCACGATCGCGCCGGCGAACCCGCCGGTCGCCGAGCCCACGATCACGGCCAGCGAGGTGGCGATGAACAGCGCGTTGCCCAGGCCCCAGCCGGCGCGGAAGCCGACGATGCCGCCGATGGAACCGGACAGGCCCGCGGCGGCGGCGAACACGACGATGATCGCGAGTCCAGCGATCAGCGTGGTCTTCGCGCCGAGGCGGCTCGACACCCAGCCCGTGACCAGCATGGCCACCGCGGTGACCACGAGGTAGCTGGTGAACAGCAGCGTCACCTGGCTGGGCGAGGCGTTCAGCTGCGTGGACAGGGCGGGCAGGATCGGGTCGACGAGCCCGATGCCCATGAACGAGATGACGCAGGCGAACGCGACGGCCCAGACGGCCTTCGGCTGCTGGAACGGGCTCGCTGCGGGAGCAGCGGTGGTCATGAGATGCCTGTCGAGACGAGTGTGGTGATCGCCGGCACGGCCGCCGCGAGGGCGGCGCGGTCGTCGGCGTCGAGGGTGTCGATCAGGCCCGCGAGCGTCTCGGCCCGCCGCGCGCGCCGTTGCGCGAGCAGGTCGCGGCCCGCCTCGGTGACGGCGATCTTGACGCTGCGCCGGTCCTGGTCGTCGGGCGTGCGCTCGACCAGTCCCTGCGCGACCAGCCGCCCGATCAGGCCGGTCATGGACGGCTGGGTGACCGCGGCCGCGTCGGCGAGGTCGGTGAGCCGCATCGGCCCGCTCCTGGCGAGCACCGACAGCGTGGACGCCGCGACGAGACTGAGCCCGTTGCGCGGGCTGAGCCGGGTGAGCAGGACGACGAGCTGGTCGACGCCCTCGGCCACCTCGAGCCGATCGATCGTGTGCATGCCTAATGTATAGCACTGCTATGTAAATCTCGCCGCTGTCACGTGTAGGACATCCCGCTGTCACATGTGAAGATCACCGGCGTGAACACGGGGAACACGGCGTACGTGCTCGGATGCGCGGCTCTGGTGATGCTCATGACGCCGGGCCTGGCGTTCTTCTACGGCGGCATGGTCCGCGCGAAGAGCGTGCTCAACATGATGATGATGAGCGTGGTGGCGCTCGGCGTCGTCACGCTCGTCTGGGTGTCGGTCGGCTTCTCGCTGGCCTTCGGGAACTCCAACGGCGGGCTGATCGGCGACTTCTCGTTCGTCGGCCTGCGCGACACCACCGCGGTGGTGGGGGCGGGCATCCCGCTGCAGGTCTTCGCGATGTTCCAGCTCATGTTCGCCGTGATCACCGGTGCGCTGCTGTCCGGGGCCGTCGCCGACCGGGCGCGGTTCTGGCCGTGGGCCCTGTTCGTCGGGGTGTGGACGCTGGTGGTCTACGTGCCGCTCGCGCACTGGATCTTCGCCGTCGACGGCTTCGCATCGGCCCACGGCGGCTGGATGGCCAACGCCCTGCGCGCACTGGACTTCGCGGGGGGCACCGCCGTCGAGATCAACTCCGGCGCGTCGGCCCTGGCCTTGGCGCTCGTGCTCGGGAAGCGCCGCAACTGGCCCCGCGAGCCGATGCGTCCGCACAACCTCCCCAACGTCCTGCTGGGCACCGGCCTGCTGTGGTTCGGCTGGTTCGGCTTCAACGCCGGCTCCGCGCTGGCCGCCGGCGCCGTCGCGGGCAACGCGTTCGTCACGACGATGACGGCATCGGCCGCCGCCGTCATCTCCTGGCTCGCGCTCGAGCACCGCCTCGACGGTAGGCCCACGAGCCTCGGTGGAGCCTCGGCCGCCGTAGCCGGGCTGGTGGCGATCACCCCGGCCTGCGGGTTCGTCGACACGGTCGGTGCGCTCGTGATCGGCCTGCTCGCCGGCGTGGTGTGCCAGCTGGCGATCCGGCTCAAGTACCGGCTCGGCTACGACGACTCGCTCGACGTGGTGGCGATCCACGGCGTCGGCGGTCTGCTCGGCATGCTGCTCATCGGGTTGTTCGCCACCGTGGCCGTCAACCCCGCGGGGGCCGACGGTCTGCTCTACGGTGGCGGCCTCGGTCAGCTGGGCAGGCAGGCGGTGGCGGTGCTCGCCACCGTGGCGTTCGCGTTCACCGTCACGTACGTGCTCGCCTGGCTGATCAGCCGCACCATCGGGTTCCGCGTGGACCCGGAGGTGGAGTCCGAGGGCATCGACGAGGCCGAGCACGCCGAGACCGCCTACGACTTCACGCCGCTCACCTCGTCGATTGGACGCACCACATGATCCTCGTGACCGCCATCGTCAAGCCGTTCGCCCTCGGCGACGTCAAGGACGCCCTCGAACGCCTCGGCGTGCTCGGCATGACCGTGAGCGAGGTGCAGGGCTACGGGCGCCAGAAGGGGCACACCGAGGTCTACCGCGGCGCCGAGTACACCGTCGACTTCGTGCCGAAGGTGCGCGTCGAGGTCGTGGTGGCCGACGAGGTGGCGGGCAAGGTCGTCGACGTGGTCGTCGAGGCCGCCCGCACCGGCAAGATCGGCGACGGCAAGGTGTGGACCACCCGCGTCGAGCAGATCGTGCGCGTCCGCACCGGCGAGCGCGGCGCCGACGCGCTGTAACCGCCGACTCCGGAACGAACGGGCGAATCCCCCGTTGCTACGGTGTGAACGACCCGGTGTGCCTCGCCCTGCCCGGCCGGACCCTCCTGCTCGTGGCCGGGATGCCGGGGCCGGGAAGTCCACGCTGCTGGCCGGGCTGCTCCCGCGGGACGGGATGGTGGTGCTCGACTCCGACGCCCACCGCGCCGCGCTCCACGGCCTCCTGCCCGGGGTGCCCTACGCCGCCTACCGGCCGCTGGTGCACCTGTGGCACCGGCTCGCGGTGCTGGTCGCGGCGTTCTCGGCGGCGCCCACGGTGGTGGTGCACCTGCCCGCCACCGATCCCGGCACGCGCGCCGCCGTCGCCCGCCTGGCCGCGCTCACCGGCCGCTCGGCCCACCTGCTGTGGCTGCAGGTCGAGGCCACCGAGGCGCGGCGCGGCCAGCAGGAACGCGGCCGGGTGGTGCCCGAGGCGTCCTTCGTCGCCCACGCCGAGCGGGCGGCCCGGCTGCCCCGTGCGGACGAGGGGTGGGCCGCCCTCACCGTTCTCGACCGCCGCGCGGCCCGCGCGGGGCTGCTGCTGGAGACGGGGGCACCGGCCCCAGTAGGGTTGTAGAGGTGTTCAACGACCTCTCCGAACGTCTCAGCGACACGCTGGCCGGACTGCGCGGCAAGGGCCGCCTCTCCGAGGCCGACATCGACACCACCGCGCGCGAGATCCGCATCGCGCTGCTGGAGGCCGACGTCGCGCTGCCGGTGGTCCGGGCCTTCGTGGCGAAGGTCAAGGAACGGGCCAAGGGTGCGGAGGTCTCGGGGGCGCTGAACCCGGCCCAGCAGGTCGTCAAGATCGTCAACGAGGAGCTCGTCGGCATCCTCGGCGGCGAGACGCGGCGCATCCGGCTGGCCAAGGAACCGCCCACGGTCATCATGCTCGCCGGCCTCCAGGGTGCCGGTAAGACCACGCTCGCCGGGAAGCTCGCCCACTGGCTCAAGGGCCAGGGCCACACCCCGCTGCTCGTGGCGTGCGACCTGCAGCGCCCCAACGCGGTCAACCAGCTGCAGATCGTCGGCGACCGCGCCGGGGTCTCCACCTTCGCGCCACATCCGGGCGCGTCAGCGACCGGTCAGACAGCGGAGCCGGGCAACGGCACGGGCGACCCCGTCGACGTGGCCCGCCGCGGTGTCGCGCACGCCCGCGAGAAGCACTTCGACGTGGTCATCGTCGACACCGCGGGCCGCCTCGGCGTCGACGAGGAGCTGATGCGCCAGGCGTCCGACATCCGCGACGCCACCCGCCCCGACGAGACGCTGTTCGTCGTCGACGCGATGATCGGCCAGGACGCCGTGGCCACGGCCGAGGCGTTCCGCGACGGCGTCGGGTTCACCGGCGTGGTGCTCACCAAGCTCGACGGCGACGCCCGCGGTGGTGCCGCGCTGTCGGTCCGCGAGGTCACCGGCCAGCCCATCCTCTTCGCGTCCACTGGCGAGAAGCTCACCGAGTTCGACGTCTTCCACCCCGACCGGATGGCCTCGCGCATCCTCGGGATGGGCGACCTGCTCACGCTCATCGAGCAGGCCGAGGGCGCGTTCGACCAGGAGCAGTCGGCCGCGGCCGCGCAGAAGATGGTCAGCGGCGAGCTGTCGCTGGAGGACTTCCTCGAGCAGATGATGGCCATCCGCAAGATGGGGCCCATCGGCAACATCCTCGGCATGCTCCCGGGCGCCAACTCCGGGCAGATGAAGGACGCGCTGGCGCAGGTCGACGACCGCCAGCTCGACAAGCTCCAGGCCATCATCCGGGGCATGACGCCGGCCGAGCGCAACGACCCGAAGATCATCAACGGGTCACGGCGGCTGCGCATCGCCAACGGCTCGGGCGTGGCTGTCAGCGACGTCAACGACCTGGTCACGCGGTTCTTCGAGGCCCGCAAGATGATGAAGCAGATGGCCGGGCAGTTCGGCTTCGGCGGCGGCTCGCGCAGCGCCACGAAGAAGCTGGCGAAGAGCCGCAAGGGCAAGAAGGGCAAGGGGCGGCCCACGCCGTCGCGCGCGCTGCCCGCGGGGATGGGGATGCCCGATCTCTCCGGCCTGCCGCCGTCGCTGCAGCAGCTGCCGCCGGGGCTCGACCAGCTGCCTCCCGGGTTCGACCCGAGCAAGCTCAAGTTCCCGAAGGGCAAGTAGCCCGTGTACCGGTTGCGCGGTGTGGCGCTCGGGCTGGGTGGGAACGCTGACGCAGCGGAGACGGTGGAGCTCTTCGTCGGGGACGACGGGCGGTTCGTCGACGTCCCCCTGCCCGACGCCGAGACGATCATCGACGGCGGGTTCGTCGTACCCGGGCTCGTCGACGCGCACTGCCACGTGGGGCTCGGCCCGTCCGGGCCCGTCGACCTCGAGGAGGCCGACGCGCAGGCGCGCACCGACCGCGACGCCGGGGCGCTGCTGCTGCGCGACTGCGGCTCGCCGGTCGACACGTCGCCGCTGCAGGCCCGCGCCGACCTCCCGGAGATCATCCGCGCGGCCCGGCACGTCGCGCGGCCGAAGCGCTACATCCCGGGCCTCGCGGTCGACCTCGACGACCCCGCGCTGCTGCCCGAGGTCGTGGCCGAGCAGGCCGCGGCCGGCGACGGCTGGGTCAAGCTCGTCGGCGACTGGATCGACCGCGGCGTCGGCGACCTCGCCCCCCTGTGGCCCGACGACGTGCTGGTCGCCGCGATCGGGGCCGCCCACGCCGCCGGGGCCCGCGTCACCGCGCACGTCTTCGGCTCCGACGCCCTGCCCGGCCTGGTGAACGCGGGCATCGACTGCATCGAGCACGGCACCGGCCTCACCGACGACGTCATCGCCGAGATGGCCCGCCGCGGCACGGCCCTGGTGCCCACGCTGATCAACGTCGAGACGTTCCCCGGCATCGCCGACTCGGCGTCGAAGTACCCCGTCTACGCCGCCCACATGCGGGAGCTGCACGCCGGGGCCGGTGACGTCGTGCGGCGGGCGGTCGAGGCCGGGGTGCCCGTCTACGCGGGCACCGACGCGGGCGGCGGCATCGCCCACGGCCGGATCGTCGACGAGATCGACGCGCTGCGCGCCGCCGGGCACCCCGACGCCCTCGGCGCGGCGAGCTGGGCGGCGCGGGAGTGGCTGGGCCGGCCGTCCTTCGCCGTCGGCCACCCGGCGGACCTCGTGGTCTACCGGTCCGACCCGCGCCTCGACCCGTCGGTGCTGCGGGAGCCCGAGCTCGTGATGCTGCGGGGCCGTCCCGTCGCCCGGTAGGAGTCACCGTCCTACCGGGCCAGGGCCCCCGTCGCCTCGGTGCCGCGGCGTAGAAGCGGGAGGTGCCGGGGTCGTGCGCCATCGCGGTCGGTGCCGCTCCACCGCAGCCACGGCCCGACGTCACCGTCCAGGGCGAGGGAGAAGGTGCCGACCGACGGGGCGGCGTCGCGGACGAGCCGCCCGGCGCCGGTGCCGTCGAGGTCGACCGTCAGCTGGCCACAGGGTGCTTGACCGTCACCGTCCGGTTCGCGGGCCCGCCGCGCACGACCACCCACCGGGATCGGCGGCCACCCCGTGTCGACCCACTGTCCGACATGTCCGATCCGGTCCGGGAGCGAGATCGGGGGTGGTGCGCACCCCGATCGGGGGTACCGGGCCGGGCGTCTGCCGCGAGGCCGACGGCGGCCTCACGCCGCGGCCGGTAGCGTCGATCACGTGGGACCAGGGGACGAGGGGACGGCACGGCCGACCGAGGGCACCGGCGACCGCTCCGGCGCGGGCGGGAGCGGTCCCGTGATCGCCCACGACGTGCCGGGCCCGACCGGCGCCACCCCCGACGGGCCCACTCCCGACGGGTCCGCCGCCGTGGCCGGGCCTCCCGAGCGGGCCGCGGCCCCGGACCGGCCGGTCGCCGAGCCGCCGGTTTCCGGGGGCCCGGCCGGGTCACCTCCCGCGGAGCCTGCGGGTTTCCCGCTGTACCCGCCGTACCCCGACCCGCCGGCGAACGCCGGCCCGTGGGGTCCGGCGGCTCATGCCGGACCGCAGGGCCCCTACGGCCCGCCGGGGCCGAACGCGTACGCGGGCCCGTGGGGCCCGCCGCCGTACGGCGCACCTCCGGCGCCGTGGGGCGCGCCCCACGGTCCGGGATGGGGTCCGCCGCCGGGTCCGCCCGGCGCCTACCCGGGCCCCGGACCTGCGGGAATGCCGCCGCCCCGACCGGTCCGCACCCACCGGTGGGGGCTCGGCGCCTACCTCGTCGTCGAGGCCGTCTTCCTGCTCGCCTCGGTCGCGGTGGCCGCGGTCCTGGGTGAGCGGCTCTCGTCGTCGGCCGGGGCGCTGGCCACCGCACTGGTGGTGCCCACGCTCCTCGCCGCCGGCACCGCGATCCTGATCACGGTGTGGCGCGGCAACGGCCCCCGCATCGACCTGGGCCTGCAGTTCTCCTGGCGGGACGTCGGCCTCGGGCTGGCCTTCGGTTTCGGCGGGCTCGTGATCACGATTCCCGCGTCGCTGCTCTACGTCGCGATCGCCGGTGACGAGACGACGTCGGCGGTGGGGGAGGAGTTCGGCGGCATCCGGTCGGGTCCGTGGATGGCCGCGCTGGTGTTCGTGATCGTGGTGTTCGTCGCACCGCTGTGCGAGGAGATCGTCTACCGCGGGCTGCTGTGGGGGGCCGTCGAGCGGCTCGGGGCCCACCGCTGGTGGGCGCTGGTGATCACCACCGTGGTGTTCGCGCTGGCCCACTTCGAGTTCACCCGCACCCCGCTCCTGCTCGTCGTGGCCATCCCCATCGCGCTGGCCCGCCTCTACACGGGACGGCTCGTGGCCGGGGTCGTCGCGCACGCCGTGAACAACCTGCTCCCGGCCGTCTCGCTGGTGATGATGCTTCTCGGCGTCCTGCCGGGGACGTGACGCACGCCGTCTGGCACAATGGGCGATCGGTTCTGCGGTCGGCCCTCTACCAGCCGCAGCCACACACGTCGAGCGACGCGCAGCCCGTAACCCCACGCGAGCAGCACGGCCTCATCGCCGAACCAACTGATCACAGGGAGCAGTACACAGCGTGGCCGTCAAGATCAAGCTGATGCGTCTGGGCAAGATCCGTCAGCCGTACTACCGCATCGTCGTCGCCGATGCCCGCAACCGCCGCAGCGGCCGGGCCATCGAGACCATCGGCAAGTACCACCCGAAGAATGAGCCGAGCCTCATCGAGGTCGACTCGGACCGGGCGCAGTACTGGCTGGGTGTCGGCGCGCAGCCCACCGAGCCCGTGCAGCACCTGCTCGAGATCACCGGTGACTGGCAGAAGTTCAAGGGTCTGCCCGGCACCGAGGGCACCCTCAAGCCGCAGCCCGAGAAGGTCGACAAGCTCGCCCGCTTCAACGCGGCGCTGGCGGCCATCGACAACGAGCCGACCTCCGACGCCACCACGCCGAAGAAGAAGGCCGAGAAGCGCGCCAAGGCCGATGACGCCGCCGCCGACGAGGCCGCTCCCGCGGCTGAGGCTGCTGCGACCGAGGCATGACCGCCGCCGTGCTCTCCTGCGCGGAGTCGGCGTCGTGACGGCCGTTCTGGCCGACGCGCTCGAGCACCTCGTCCGGGGGATCGTCGATCACCCGGACGACGTGCAGGTCGATCTCGTCACCAACCGCCGGGGCCGCACGCTGGAGGTCCGCGTGCACCCGGAGGACCTGGGCAAGGTCATCGGGCGCGGCGGGCGCACCGCCACGGCGCTGCGCACGGTCATCGGCGGTATCGGCGGACGGGGCGTGCGGGTCGATGTCGTCGACACCGACCGGTAGGTCCTCGACCACCGAGGTCCTCGCCGGCGTCGCCGTGCGGGCCCACGGCCTGCGCGGCGAGGTCGCCGTGGACGTCCACACGGATTCCCCGGAGGAGCGGTTCGCCGCCGGCGCGGTGCTCGTCGCGCGCCGCCCGGGGTCTCCCGACGGTGTGCTGACGGTGGAGTCGTCCCGTCCGCACTCCGGCAAGCTCCTGGTCCGCTTCGTCGAGGCCCCGGACCGCACCGCGGCCGAGGGCCTGCGCGGCACGCGACTGGTGGTGCCCACGCACGCGCTGCCCGAGCCCGAGGACCCCGACGAGTTCCACGTCCACCAGCTCGAGGGCCTGCGCGCCGAGCTCGAGGACGGCACCGTCGTCGGCACGGTCCGCGAGGTGCTGCTGGGCCCCGGCGGGGAGCTGCTGGTGCTGTCGCGCCCCGAGCTGCCCGATGCGCTGGTGCCGTTCGTGCACCAGATCGTGCCCACGGTCGACCTGGCCGGCGGCCGGGTCGTCCTCACCCCGCCCGAGGGTCTGCTCGACGTCGAGTGACGATCACCGACTCGGATGATCACCGTCGCGACGGGCGCTCCAGGTAGGTCGCGTCCGGCCGGATGAAGCCGAAGCGCCCGTAGAGGCCGTGGGCGTCGGCGGTGTGCAGCGTCCACCGGAAGTCGCGGCCCGGGCCGTCGTCGATCATCAGTTTCACCAGCGCCACGCCGAGTCCGTGCCCCCGCGTGGACGGGTCCACGAAGACGTCGGCCAGGTAGGCGAACGCCACCCCGTCGGAGACGGCCCGGGCGAACCCCACCGTCCGTCCGTCGAGGTCGTAGGCGCCGACGATCCGCCACGCGCCGTCGATCTGCTTCTCGACGTCCTCGCGCGTCCGCCAGCGGCCCCAGTAGGCGTCGGTCGACAGGTAGCGCCAGACGGCGTCCCGGTCGACCCGCTCCGGGTCGTCGTCGAGCTCGTACTGCTCCATCCCCCGAAACTAGCGCGTCAACTTTGGTTGACAATGTCCCGCGTGTCAACCTAAGTTGACAGCATGACCGATGCGACGGAGGTGGCGGCGGCGGCGTCCAGCAGGGACCCGTCCGTCGGACTCGCGGCCGTGGCGTCCCTGCGGGGGCTGCTCGAGTCGCTGGAGGAGCTGCAGGTGACGAACGCGCGCAGCCAGGGCTGGTCCTGGCAGCAGATCGCCGAGGCCCTGCGGGTGAGCAGGCAGGCCGTGCACAAGAAGTACCGACGGTTCGGCTTCTAGGGAGGCGGGTCATGTTCGAGAGGTTCACCGACAAGGCACGACGCGTGGTGGTGCACGCCCAGGAGTCGGCGCGCGAGCGGGGCGCCGACTCCCTCCGCACCGAGCACCTGCTCGTCTCGCTGTTCGCGGTGCCCGACAACCTCGCGGTCACCGTGCTGGCCGCCCACAACGTGACGCGGGCCGATATCGAGGCCGACGTCGACCGGATGCGCGGCGGCCCCGCGCCGTCCGACGCCGACGCGCTGGCCACGCTGGGGATCGACCTGGACGAGGTGCGCCGGCAGGTGGAGGAGGCCTTCGGTCCCGGCGCGCTGGACCGCACCCGGGCCGCGCAGAGCCGGGACGGCCGGCGGACCGGCTGGATCCGGTTCGACCCCTCGTCGAAGAAGGCGCTCGGGCTCGCCCTGCGCGAGGCGATCCGGCTGGAGCACCACTACATCGGCACCGAGCACCTGCTGCTCGGGCTGATCCACGAGGGGGCGGGCGGCGCCTTCCACGTCCTCGACGGGCGCGGCGTCCACCTCGGGCCGTCACGGATCCTCGTGGAGGAGCTGGTGCGCGGGAAGCGCGCGGGCTAGGAACATCCTCCCCGCGTCCGGTGGTGGCGGAGCGGACGTGGGGCGGTTCGCCGGCGGGCCACCCCAGGTCGTCCCGGCCGTCGACCCCCTCACGCGTGACGTCCACCCCGCACCGACCAGCCGCGCTCGGTGCAGGTGGAGAGCGCGGTGCGCAGGGCAGGTCCTGGAAGCCGTCCTTCGAGATCACCATGACCACGGCGGCCCCGATGCCCAGCAGCGCGCGGGTGCGCAGGCCGGCGTTCTTCGCCACCGCCTCGCGCTCGAGACCGATCGCGGTGGCGAGGACGGGGGCGAGCACGGTGGGCAGCGGCAGGCTCCACCGGTCGGGTCCTGGACCGGAGCTCCGGCGGCCCGTCTGACCTCCCGTGACAGGATCGCGCAGGTGCGGATCGACGTCGTGACGATATTCCCGGACTACCTGACCCCGCTGCGCGAGGCGCTGCTGGGGCGGGCCATCGAGGCCGGGCTCGTCGACGTCGCCGTGCACGACCTGCGGCGCTGGACCCACGACGTCCACCAGGCCGTCGACGACACCCCCTACGGCGGCGGGCCCGGGATGGTCATGCGGCCCCAGGTCTGGGGCGAGGCGCTCGACGAGGTGATCGGGGACGGCCCGGCCCGGCTGGTCGTGCCCACGCCGGCGGGCCGGCCGTTCACGCAGGCCACCGCGCAGGCCTGGGCGGGGGAGGAGCGGCTCGTGTTCGCATGCGGCCGCTACGAGGGCATCGACCAGCGCGTCGTCGACGAGGCGGCGCACCGGATGCCGGTGGACGAGGTCAGCATCGGCGACTACGTGCTCATCGGGGGCGAGGCCGCGGTGCTCGTGATGGCGGAGGCCGTGGTGCGGCTGCTGCCGGGGGTGCTGGGCAACCCGGCGTCGGCGCAGCAGGACTCGTTCTCCGACGGCCTCCTGGAAGGACCGTCCTACACGCGTCCGGTGACGTGGCGCGGGCACGACGTTCCCGACGTGCTGCGCAGCGGCAACCACGGCGCCATCGCCCGCTGGCGCCGCGACCGCGCGCTCGAGCGCACGGCCGAGCGCCGTCCGGATCTGCTGGCCGCATTGCCTGACGAAGCCCTGGACAAGGCCGACCGGGCGTTCCTCGCCACCCTCGGCGAGCTTCCCTGAACGCGTCTGGCACTATGGTCGAGAGCTCACGCGCCCAACCGGGCCTGCCGAGCGCGCCTCCAGTCTCCACCTTGGGACGGCGCCCCACGTTAGACCGCTATCACGGACCGAGGACGGATCTTCGCGATGAACACCCTTGACGCCCTGGACGCAGAGCTGCTGCGCTCCGACATTCCCGCCTTCCGGCCGGGCGACACGCTCAAGGTGCACGTGAAGGTCATCGAGGGAAACCGCTCCCGCGTCCAGATCTTCCAGGGCGTGGTCATCCGCCGTCACGGCGCCGGGGCTCGCGAGACCTTCACGGTCCGCAAGATCTCGTTCGGCGTCGGCGTGGAGCGCACCTTCCCCGTGCACTCGCCCAACCTCGACCGTATCGAGGTATTCACTCGCGGCGATGTCCGTCGCGCGAAGCTCTACTACCTCCGTGACCTGCGCGGCAAGGCTGCGAAGATCAAGGAGAAGCGCGAGACCACCCCGGCGTCCTGACGACGGCGGGCAGGATTGACGTAGCCTCGTGGGCGTGGCCCTTCCCGAGCTCCCCGACGACCGGCGGGCCTCGCCTCGGCGGTACGAACCGGCCGAACGGCCGGATTCCTCCCGGCACGGCGTGAACACCCCTCCGTCGGGGCAGCGGCCCTCCGTGCCGCCTCCCGGGCGGCAGCAGATCCCACCGGGCGGGCCACTCCCGAGCACCCCGTGGCCGGTCGACGGCCACGGCGTCATCGGGGCGAACGGCCGGCCGAAGCCGGTCGTCGGGCACCCCCGCGACCTCACGTCGGCCTCGGGGCGGCAGGCCGCGGTCCCGCCGCCGCCCCGAGGCGGCAGCCACCCGAACGGTGTGGCCAACGGCCGGCCTCCCGTCGGCCGCCCCGTGCCCAACGGGCAGGCCCCGAACGGGCGCCCCCGTGGCCAGGCCCCGTCCGGTCCGTCGTCCGCCATCGGCCCGGCCCGCCGGCCCGGTCCGGTCGACGACGAGCCCACCGTGGTCCACGGCCGGCTCGTCGGCCTGCCCGAGCCCGACGAGGCGCCGGGTCGCCACCGCCGTCGCGCGGGTGAGTCGCCCGACGGCCGCCCCGCCTCCTCCTACCAGGCCGAGGCCGCCGCCGTGAGCGGCCGCAAGGCCAAGCCCGGCCGCCGCCGGCGCCCCGCGTTCTGGAAGGAGCTCCCGCTCCTCATCGTCGTGGCGTTGCTGCTCACGTTCCTGATCCAGACGTTCCTCGCGAAGGTCTACGTGATCCCGTCGGGGTCGATGGAGACCACGCTGCACGGCTGTACCGGTTGCAACAACGACCGCGTGCTCGTCGACAAGGTCACCTACCGGTTCAGTGACCCCCGCCCCGGCGACGTCGTGGTGTTCCGTGGCCCCGACAGCTGGAACAGCGAGTTCACGGCTGATCCGCCCGGCAACATCGTGGTCCAGGGCCTGCAGCAGCTCGGCTCGCTGATCGGGCTCGCCCCGCCCGACGAGAAGGACTTCGTCAAGCGCGTGATCGCCGTCGGCGGCCAGACCGTCCAGTGCTGCGACAGTCGCAACCGCGTCCTCGTCGACGGCAAGCCCCTCGACGAGCCCTACATCTACTACCTGCCCGAGGCGGGACGGGCCCGGCAGGACACCTTCGGGCCGGTCACGGTCCCGCAGGGTGAGCTGTGGATGATGGGCGACAGCCGCAACAACTCCGCCGACTCGCGCGTGCCCGGTCACGGGCCGGTGCCGGTGGCGAACGTCATCGGCAAGGCCCGGCTGATCGTGCTGCCGTTCTCCCGGTTCGGCGGCATCCCCGATCCCAACCCGCAGACCAGCACCGCGCTCGGGATGACCGGCGGGTCGGACTCCACCGTGCCGCTGGGGGTGGCCGTGATCGGCGCCTTCCCGCTCCTGCTCGGGCGGCGCAGGCTCGACCGTCTCGACGCCGAGCTCGACGGGTTCCTGCCGGGCCGTCGTACGCGGCGGCGTTGATCTCACCCCGCATGCCCGCACGTCGCCGTACCGCCCGCCGGCCACCGGAGCTGCTCCCACCCGAGCTGCGCCCGGCCCGCGCCGTCGTCCGCCGCTCCGCGGGCACGTGGACGCTCCAGTCCACCCTGCAGCGCCACGGTCTCGGGCCCGTCGCCGGCGTGGACGAGGCCGGTCGAGGGGCCTGCGCGGGCCCGCTGGTGGTGGCCGCCTGCGTGCTGCGCCCGGGCGACGCCAAACGGCTCGACGGTCTCACCGACTCCAAGCTGCTCACCGCCGCGGCCCGCGAGGAGTACTTCGCGCTGATCACCTGCCGTGCGGAGGACTTCGCCGTGGTCGTGATCCCGCCCGACGAGGTCGACCGGCGCGGCGTGCACGTGGCCAACATCGAGGGCATGCGCCGGGCCGTCGCCCGTCTGGCCTCGCCGCCCGGGTACGTCCTGACCGACGGTTTCCCCATCCGGGGGTTCGGCCGCCCGACCCTGGCGGTGCAGAAGGGCGACCAGGTGGCGGCGTGCGTGGCGGCGGCATCGGTGCTGGCCAAGGTGACCAGGGACCGGATCATGGTGGAGCTCGACGCGCAGTGGCCGCAGTACGGCTTCGGCGTGCACAAGGGCTACTGCACCCCGGTGCACGACGCCGCGCTGGCGGAGCACGGGCCGAGCGCGGTGCACCGCTACTCGTTCGTCAACGTCCGGGCGGCGAACGTCCGTGCCGCCGTCGTGCCTCCGGCCGCACTGGTCCACAATGGGTTGCTACCCGTCGGGACCTCCGGCGCGGGTGTCGAAGGAGGTACGCAGCCGTGAGCGCCGAGGATCTCGAGAAGTACGAGACCGAGATGGAGCTCACGCTCTACAAGGAGTACCGGGACATCGTGTCCCAGTTCTCCTACGTCGTGGAGACCGAGCGTCGTTTCTACCTGGCCAACTCCGTGGACGTGGCCGCCCGCAACGCCGACGGCGAGATCTACTTCGAGGTCCGCATGTCCGACGCGTGGGTGTGGGACATGTACCGCCCGGCGCGCTTCGTCAAGAACGTGCGGGTGCTGACGTTCAAGGACGTCAACGTCGAGGAGCTCGACAAGCCCGACCTGCGGCTCCCCGAGGGTAACCAGTTCGGCTCCTGAACCGGGTCGAAGATCGCGAGTTGTCCCCATCGGGGTCCGGCTGTCCACAGATCCCGGATCCGCCCCCCACGGCCGGCCGGGGCCCTTCACCGTTGGGGCATGGCAGCGAAGGATGTGCTCGGCCGCCGCGGTGAGGACCTCGCGGTGGAGTACCTGACCGACCACGGGCTCGTGGTCCTCTCCCGCAACTGGCGGTGCCGCGACGGCGAGCTCGACGTCGTCGCCACCGACCAGGACCGGCTCGTGGTCTGCGAGGTCAAGACCCGCTCCACCGACTGGTTCGGTGAGCCCGCGGAGGCCGTCACCGGGAAGAAGGCGGCCCGCATCCGGCGGGTCACGCAGGCCTGGCTGGCCACCCACGGCGTCAGGTGGGTGGAGGTCCGCTTCGACGTCGTCTCGGTGGTCGCCGCTCCGGGCCGTCCCGTCACGGTGGCCCACTACGAGGGTGCGTTCTGATGGGCCTCGCGCGCACCTGGTCGGTCGCCCTGCTCGGGGTGGAGGGCCATCTCGTCGAGATCGAGGCCGACGTCGGGCGGGGCCTGCCGGGCATGCACCTGGTCGGGCTGCCGGACGCCGTCCTCAACGAGTCGAAGGACCGCATCCGGGCGGCGGTGATCAACTCCGGGCGCGAGTGGCCCAAGGAGAAGATCGTGCTCGCGCTCTCGCCCGCCACGCTCCGCAAGGCGGGGTCGGGCTTCGACCTGGCGCTGGCGTGCGGGGTGCTGGGCACCAGCGGTGTCGTCGAGCAGTCGGCGCTCGACGGCACCGTCCTGCTCGGTGAGCTCGCGCTCGACGGGCGGCTCCGTCCGGTGCGCGGCGTGCTGCCGTGCCTGCTGGCGGCCCGCGCGGCCGGGATGCGGCGGGTCGTGGTGCCGGAACCGGTGCTGGAGGAGGCGGCCCTCGTCGAGGGCATCGCGGTGTTCGGGGCGCGCAGCCTCACCGACGTGCTGGCCTTCCTGCACGGCGACCTGAGCCTCCCGGGCCCCGGGCCGGCGGCCGAGATCGGTGGCGACGAGCCGCCCGACATGGCCGACGTCGTCGGTCAGGACGACGCGCGGCAGGCGTGCGAGGTCGCGGCGGCCGGCGGCCACCACCTGCTGCTCGTCGGTCCACCGGGCACGGGCAAGACGATGCTCGCGCAGCGGTTCGTCGGGCTGCTCCCGCGGCTCGCGGCCGACGAGGCGCTCGCGCTGGCGGCGGTCCGGTCGGTGGCGGGGCGGCTCCCCGCGGTGGGTGGGCTGTCGCGCGTGCCGCCCCTGGTGGCACCGCACCACTCCAGCTCCATGGCCGCGCTCGTCGGTGGGGGCAGTGGTGTGGCCCGTCCCGGGGCGGTGTCGCTGGCGCACCGGGGAGTCCTCTTCATCGACGAGGCCCCGGAGTTCGGCCCCCACCTGCTCGACGCCCTGCGCACCCCGCTGGAGGACGGCGAGGTCCGGCTCGCGCGCACGGAGGGCACGGTCCGCTACCCGGCCAGGTTCCAGCTGTTCATGGCGGCCAACCCGTGCCCGTGCGCGCCGGCCCACGACCGCGACTGCGTCTGCCCGTCGCTGGTCCGTCGCCGCTACCTGGGGCGGTTGTCCGGTCCGCTGCTCGACCGCGTCGACCTGCGGGCCCGGATGTTCCCGATCACCGGGCTCGCGGTCGCCTCCGACGGCGGCGAGAGCACCGCCGCCGTGCGGCGGCGGGTGCTCGCGGCCCGGGCCGCCGCCGCCGAGCGCTGGGCCGGGGAGGGCTGGCGCACCAACGCCGAGGTGCCGGGGCCGGTCCTGCGCACCCGCTTCGCCCTCCCGCGCCGGGCCGTCCGCCCCCTCGACGCCGGGCTGCGCGCCGGCGAGCTCACCGCCCGGGGGGCCGACCGCGCCCTGCGCGTGGCCTGGACCCTCGCCGATCTGGCCGGACGGACGAGCCCCGACCAGGAGCTGGTCGAGACGGCTCTGTTTTTTCGCGACCGGAGGGCGGCATGAACCCCGACGGCGCCGGCGGTCCGGTGTACTCGGGACCCTTCGCAGGACCGGAGGGCGGCATGGATCCCGGCGCCGCCGGCGGTCCGGCGGGCTCGGCGCCGAACCCCGCTGTCGCACCCGAGGTGCTCCTCGCCCGCGCCTACCTCTCGCGGGTGGCCGAGCCGCCCGCTCCGGCGCTGGCCCGGTTCGTCGCCGGGCTGGGGCCGGTGGAGGCGGCCGCGCGGGTGGCCCGCGGCGCCGTGCCCGACGCCGTGGCCCGCGAGACCTCCGCCCGGCGCACGGTCGACCGCGCCCGGGCCGACCTCGATGCCGCAGCCGCCTGCGGGGTGCGGCTGCTCACCCCCGAGCACGAGCAGTGGCCGCACTGGCCGTTCGCGGCGTTCGCCGTCGCGGGGAAGGACGAGCTGGCCCCGCCCCTGGCGCTGTGGGTCCGGGGGCCGGGTGCGCTCGCCGATCTCTGCGAGCAGTCGATCGCCGTCGTCGGCGCACGGGCCGCCACCGACTACGGCATGCACATGGCGGGCGAGCTGGCACGGGGAGCGGGAGACCACGGGTTCACCGTCGTGTCCGGCGCCGCCATCGGCATCGACGGCGCCGCACACCGCGGCGCGCTCGCCGTCGAGGGCCCCACGGTCGCCGCACTGGCCTGCGGTCCGGACCGCGCCTACCCCATGGCGCACGAGGTGCTGCTGGAGCGCATCGCCGAACGGGGGCTGGTGGTCAGCGAGTACCCGCCCGGCTCCGTGCCCGGTCGCCACCGCTTCCTCGTCCGCAACCGGCTCATCGCGGGGATGGCCGGCGGCACCGTGGTGGTCGAGGCCGGTCTGCGCAGCGGCGCGCAACGCACCGCGTCCGACGCGCGGGCGCTGGGCCGACCGCTCATGGCCGTGCCGGGAGCGGTCACCAACGGGCTCTCGGCGGGGTGCCACCGGCTCATCCGCGAGGGTGCGCAGCTGGTCACCCGCATCGAGGAGGTGCTGGAGTCGGCGGGCCGCATCGGGTTCCACCTCGCCGAGGACCCCGTCGCCGGCCCCGCCCGGCCCACCGACGGGCTCAGCGCGGCCGCCGCGGCCGTGCACGACGCCCTGCCCGCCCGCGCCGCTCGCGAGACCGGCTGGATCTCGCGCGAGGCGGCGGTGCCGATCGGCGCCGTGCGGGCGGCGATGGTCGATCTCGAGCGCCGCGGACTGGTCGAGCACCGCGACGGCCGCTGGCGACGCCGGCCGGTCCCCGCGGACGAGGGGTGTGGCGGTGCTTGACCCGCCGCGGCGCAGCGCCCACCGTCGCGGTCGTGCCCCCGTCGCCCGAGCTCGCGCCCCGCATCGCCGCCGTGCTCGACGACTTCGCGACCCACCTGGAGGTCGAGCGGGGTCGCTCACCCCACACCGTCCGCGCCTACCGGGGTGATCTGGCCGGGCTGCTCACCGGGCTCGACGACCTCGCGGAGCTCGACCTGGCGGCCCTGCGGCGCTGGCTGGCCGCCGGCCACGCGGCGGGGGCGGGCCGCTCCACCCTGGCCCGCCGCGCCGCCGCCGCCCGGTCGTTCACCGCCTGGGCCCGCCGCACCGGGCGCATCGCGACGGATCCGGGGGCGCGGCTGGTGTCCCCACGGCCCCGACCGGTGCTGCCCGCGGTGCTCGGGATCGAGCAGGCGGCCTCCGTGCTCGACGCGGCGGAGGCCGGGGCGGCCGAGGGCGAGCCGGTGGCGCTGCGGGACCGCCTGGTGCTGGAGCTGCTCTACGCCACCGGCGTCCGGGTGGCGGAGCTGTGCGGGATCGATCTCGACGACGTCGATCCGGGTCGCCGTGCGCTGCGCGTGGTCGGCAAGGGCAACCGCGAGCGCACGGTCGTCTACGGTGTGCCCGCGGCCGCGGCCCTCGTGCGCTGGCTCGAGTCCGGACGGCCCGCGCTGGTGCGGGACACGTCCCCGCCGGCGGTCCTGCTCGGGGCCCGCGGCGGGCGGCTGGACCAGAGGATCGCGCGCGAGGTGGTGCACCGCGCCGTGACGGCCGTCCCGGGTGTGCCGGACGTCGGACCGCACGGCCTGCGGCACGCCGCCGCCACTCACATGTTGGAGGGCGGCGCGGACCTCCGTTACGTACAGGAGTTGCTCGGTCACGCTAAGCTAGCAACCACTCAGCTCTACACACACGTGACCGTCGAGCGGCTGAAGGTGGTACATGAGCAGGCGCACCCCAGGGCGTGATCCCGTCCTGGTTGAATCCGCGCAGCTCAGGGCGTGCGTGGGCCCCATCGTCTCGGCCGTCGCGCCGAAGCCGGCCTCGGTTCTCGAGCTCGTTCCGGACCGGGATCCCGCCCGTCCGCCCCTTCGGCCGTCCGGGTTGGACGAGCTCTGGTCGGAGTACCTGGCCGGACCGACACGCCCATTGCGCGATCGGCTCGTCCTCCACTACGCGCCGCTCGTCCGGGCGGTCGCCCACCGCGTCGCGGTCGGCCTGCCCTCGTACGTGGACCACGCCGACCTGGCGCAGTCGGGGGTGTTCGGCCTGATCGACGCGGTCGAGCGGTTCGACCCCGAGCGCTGCCCCCGGTTCGAGAGCTACGCCGCCCAGCGGATCCGCGGGGCGATCCTCGACGAGCTGCGGGCCCAGGACTGGGTGCCCCGCACCGTCCGCGGCCGGGCACGCGAGCTCGAACGCGCTCAGGAGCGGCTCGAGAACCGGCTGCTGCGCGCCGCCACCGACCGCGAGCTGGCGGACGAGCTCGGAGTGCCGGTGCGGGACCTGCGGGGCCTCACCCAGCAGGTCCAGATGATCAGCGTCGAGGCGCTGGAGGAGAACAGCGGCGGTGTGTCCGAGCTGCTCGCCGACGACCGCACCCCCGACCCCATGGCCGTCGTGCAGGCGCGGGAGACGATGCGCCAGCTCACCATGGCCGTGGCGCAGCTCGGCGAGCGCGACCGCCGGGTCGTGGAGCTCTACTACCTGGAGAACCGCACGCTCGCGGAGATCGGCCGGCTGCTCGGGGTCACCGAGTCGCGGGTCTGCCAGCTGCACTCCCGGCTGGTCGGCCGCCTGCGCGGCCGGCTCGAGGAGCTCGCCGTCGGTTGACGGGCTACCGGCCGGGGGCCGGTGGGTCGCCGTCGGGCCACGGGTCGGGCACCGGCAGCAGGCGCACCCGGGTGGGACCCAGCAGGACGAGCGGGTCCAGGTAGTCGAGACGGTCGCGCCGCACGCCCCAGTGCAGGCAGACGGCCTCCGCGGCGCATCCGGTGTGGCCGGGCTCCAGCACGCCGAGCACGTCACCCGCCCGCACCACCGCCCCGGTGGCGACGGTGGCGGAGACCGGCTCGTAGGTGGTGCGCAGCCCGTCGTCGTGCTGGACCGACACCACGCCGTGCCCGGCCACCGGGCCGGCGAACGCCACGGTGCCGGCCCGCGCGGCCAGTACCGGCTGCCCGGCCCGGCCGGCGAGATCCACGCCCCGGTGGCCCGGGCCGTAGGCGTGCGTCGGAGCCCGGAACGGCGTGAGCACCGCGGGCGGCGGCTGGAGCGGCCAGGCGTAACCGGCTCCCGGCGCGGGGACCCCGGCCCCGGGAGGTGGCGGCGGTGCGGCCGCGAGCCCCGGGTCCGTGCCGGATCCCTCCGGTCCTGCCACGTCCGACGCGGTGTCGTCCGGCGGTGCGCCCGGCACGGCCCCACGCCCTCGCCCGTCGGGTCGCTGCCCCGCAGAACCCGACGCAGCGCCGGCCCCGGCCCGCCCGTACCCGGCCCGAGACGCGCTGTCGGTCGTCCCGGCGGTGGCGGCCACGGAGGCCGCGGCCGCCGACGCCGGCGGGCCCCCGACGGGCCCGAACGGCGGGAGGCAGACCGCCAGCAGGCACACGGCCGTGAGCGTCCGTCGCGAGCCTGGTTGCCGACCGTTCCCCACCCGTCCAGCCTGGCGTCCGCCCCGGCCGCGCGGGCGGGAACCGGGCGTCCTGTGGACAGGCCGACCACGATGGGGACAACCGCACCGGTACCAGGTGAGAGCCGTTCCGGCCCCGGCGTACACTCGACCCGCACCTCGAATGCTGTTCGAGGTGACTTCGCGCGCTTGCGTACCCACCAGGTGGGAAACGGCGGACGGGCGGTCCTGCAGGCCATCTCCTCGCAGGTCCGGACGCCGACGCGACGCCAGGGCGATGCCGCCGGCCGGCAGCATCGCGAAACCGCGTGCGTGGCCCGGGGCCACGTCTGAACCGAGAGGCGAATGTGGCAGTGCCCGTCGTCACCATGAAGCAGTTGCTGGACTCCGGTGTGCACTTCGGGCACCAGACCCGGCGCTGGAACCCCAAGATGAAGCGCTACATCCTCACCGAGCGCAACGGCATCTACATCATCGACCTGCAGCAGACCCTGTCGTACATCGACCGGGCCTACGAGTTCGTCCGCGAGACCGTGGCGCACGGCGGCACGATCATGTTCGTCGGTACGAAGAAGCAGGCGCAGGAGGCCATCGCCGACGAGGCGGGCCGCGTCAACATGCCCTACGTCAACCAGCGTTGGCTCGGCGGCATGCTCACCAACTTCCAGACCGTGCACAAGCGCCTTCAGCGGATGAAGGAGCTGGAGGCCATGGAGCAGACGGGGGGCTTCGAGGGTCGCACCAAGAAGGAGATCCTCATGCTCACCCGCGAGAAGACCAAGCTCGAGAAGACGCTCGGTGGTATCCGGGACATGACCAAGATCCCGTCCGCGGTGTGGATCGTCGACACCAAGAAGGAGCACATCGCCGTCGGTGAGGCCCGCAAGCTGGGCATCCCGGTCGTCTCCATCCTGGACACGAACTGCGACCCCGACGAGGTCGACTTCCCGATCCCGGGCAACGACGACGCGATCCGCTCGGCCGCGCTGCTCACCAAGGTGATCGCGCGCGCCGCGGCCGACGGGCTCATGGCCCGCTCGGAGCGCAGTGGCGGGGCCAAGTCCGGTGACGACAAGGCCGCCGACGAGCCCCTGGCCGAGTGGGAGCGCGAGCTGCTCCCGGTCGGTGCCGGTTCCGACGGTGCCAGCCTGACCGACGCCGCCGCCCCGGCGGAGGCGCCGGGCGCCGCCGCCACCACGGCGCCGGCCACCACCAGCAACGGCACCCCGCAGACCACCAGCTGATCCGCCGCCGACCCCGGGCCGGCACCCGGCCCGGGGTCGGTTGCGTCCCCCCTCCACGAGAACGGACCACGAGGCAGCACCATGGCGAACTACACCGCCGCCGACGTCAAGAAGCTCCGGGACCTCACCGGTTCCGGGATGATGGACTGCAAGAAGGCGCTCGAGGAGTCCGACGGCGACTTCGACAAGTCCGTCGAGCTGCTCCGTATCAAGGGCGCGAAGGACATCGACAAGCGAGCAGGTCGCGAGACCGCGAACGGGCTCGTCGTCGCCGAGGGCGGCACGATGGTCCAGCTCAACTGCGAGACCGACTTCGTCGCCAAGAGCGCCGACTTCCAGACCCTCGCCGACAGCGTCCTCAAGGTCGCCGTCGCCGAGAAGCCCGCCGACCTGGAGGCCCTCAAGGCCGCCAAGCTCGACGACGGCACCGTCGAGGACGCCGTGCTCAACCTCTCCGCCCGCATCGGCGAGAAGCTCGAGCTCAAGCGCTACATCCACGTCGACGGCCCGGTGGCGGTCTACCTGCACCGCCGCGCGTCGGACCTGCCGCCCGCGATCGGCGCGCTGGTCTCCTACGACGGCGCCGACGAGGAGCTCGTCAAGGGCGTGGCCATGCACGTGGCCGCCGCTCGTCCGCAGTACACCACCCGCGAGCAGGTCCCGGCCGACGTGATCGAGAACGAGCGTCGCATCGCCGAGGCCACCGCCCGCGAGGAGGGCAAGCCCGAGCAGGTGCTCGCCCGTATCGTCGACGGCCGCATCAACGGCTACTACAAGGACGTCGTCCTGCTCGAGCAGGCGTCGGTCCAGGAGCCGAAGAAGACCGTCAAGGCCCTGCTCGATGCCGCCGGCGTCACCGTCAAGGACTTCGCCCGCTTCGAGGTCGGGCAGGCCTGAGCACGATAGGAAACACTCTCACGATGACCGACCTCCGGACCGGCCCCGACGGCACCCGCCCAGGCTTCCGCCGTGTGCTCCTCAAGCTCGGCGGCGAGATGTTCGGCGGTGGTGCCGTCGGGGTCGATCCGGGGGTGGTCGAGGCGGTCGCGCGTCAGATCGCCGAGGTCGTCTCCAGCGGCGCGCAGGTGGCGGTCGTCATCGGCGGCGGCAACTTCTTCCGCGGCTCCGAGCTGCAGGAACGGGGCATGGACCGCGCCCGCGCCGACTACATGGGCATGTTGGGCACGGTCATGAACTGCCTCGCTCTGCAGGACTTCCTGGAGCGCGAGCACCACATCGACACCCGCGTGCAGACCGCCATCACGATGGGCCAGGTCGCCGAGGCCTACATCCCCCGGCGCGCGAGCCGGCACCTGGAGAAGGGCCGCGTTGTGATCTTCGGCGCCGGCGTCGGCATGCCGTACTTCTCCACCGACACGGCGGGCGCCCAGCGCGCGCTGGAGATCGGCGCCGAGGCGTTGCTGCTGGCCAAGGGCGTCGACGGCGTCTACACGGCCGATCCCAAGATCGACCCCGACGCCAAGATGTACGACGAGATCACCCACCGCGAGGTCCTGGAGCAGGGTCTCAAGGTCGCCGACGCCACGGCGTTCAGCCTCTGCATGGACAACCGGATGCCGATCATCGTGTTCAACCTGCTGACCGAGGGCAACATCGCCCGTGCGGTGCGGGGTGAGAGGATCGGCACGCTGGTCAGCACCCCCGAGGAAGGCAGCACCGAGGAAGGCAGGCAGTCGTGATCGACGAGACGCTCTTCGACGCCGAGGAGAAGATGGAGCGGGCCGTCGCGGTCGCCAAGGACGACCTCGCGAGCGTCCGCACCGGCCGGGCCACGCCGAACATGTTCTCGCGCGTGGTCGTCGAGTACTACGGGGCGATGACGCCGCTCAACCAGCTGTCGTCGATCAGCGTGCCCGAGGCGCGCATGGTCGTCATCAAGCCCTACGACGCCGGTTCGCTCAAGGCGCTGGAGAAGGCGATCCGCGAGTCCGACCTGGGGCTCAACCCCAGCAACGACGGCCAGATCATCCGCGTGATCGTCCCGCAGCTGTCCGAGGAGCGCCGCCGCGACATGGTCAAGGTCGCCCGGGGCAAGGGCGAGGACGCGCGCGTCACCATCCGCAGCGTCCGGCGCAAGGCCATGGACGAGCTGCACCGCATCGTGAAGGACGGCGAGGCGGGTGAGGACGAGGTCGCCCGTGCCGAGAAGGAGCTGCAGGGCACGGTCGACAAGTACGTCGCCCAGGTCGACGACCTGGTGAAGCACAAGGAAACCGAGCTCCTCGAAGTCTGAGCCCGTGACCGCATCCTCCTCCGACCTCCCCGCTGCCGCCGCCGTGGTCGTGAACCCAGCAGGCGGCCCGCCGCCGCGGACGTCCCGCGCGGGGCGTCCTCTCGTGGCCGCCATCGCGGTCGGTGTCGGGATGGGTGCGGTCATCCTGGCGTCGCTGCTGATCGAGCGGCACTGGTTCGTCGCGGTGCTGGCGTTGTCCACGGCTGTCGCGACGGTGGAGCTCTCGGGTGCGCTGCGCCGCGGCGCCGAGATCGCCGTCCCGCTACCGGTACTGCTGGTCGGCGGGCAGGCGATGGTGTGGCTGTCGTGGCCGTTCGGCCTGCGCGGGCTGGCCATCGCGTTCGCGGGCACGGCGCTGGCCGCGCTGCTGTGGCGGATGCGGGCGGGCTCGGCCCACTTCGTCCGGGACGTCACCGCGGGCATCTTCACGGCGGCCTACGTGCCGCTGTTCTGCTCGTTTGCCACCCTGATGACGGTCTCCCCGGACGGGCTGGGCCGGGTGTTGACGTTCCTGCTGTGCGTGGTGGCGTCGGACGTCGGCGGGTACGCGGCCGGGGTGGTCGCGGGCCGGCACCCGATGGCGCCCACGATCAGCCCCAAGAAGTCCTGGGAGGGCTTCGCGGGGTCGCAGGTCGCAGGCATGGCGGCCGGGGTGCTGTGTGTGGTGTTCCTCATGCACGGGCCGTGGTGGGCCGGGGTGATCACCGGTGCGGTGCTCGTGGTCAGCGCCACGCTGGGCGATCTCGTCGAGTCGCTGATCAAGCGGGATCTCGGCATCAAGGACATGGGTCACCTTCTGCCGGGCCACGGCGGCCTGATGGACCGGCTCGACTCGTTGCTGCCCACCGCCGTCGTCGCGTGGGCGGTGCTGGGGCTCCTGATCCCGGTATGAGACCGGCTCCGCCGATCCCCAGCCCGAACATCTGGCACTGGCCCGAGGTCTACGAGCAGGAGAACCGCGCCCAGGACGTCCACGGTGCGATCTGGGCGGCGCTGCGCGAGGCGGCGCCCTGGCACGGCCTCGACGTGGTCGACGTCGGCTGCGGCGACGGGTTCCACCTCCCGATGTTCGCCGGCGCCGCGTCCGTCACGGGCGTCGAGCCCTACGCGCCGCTCGTGGAACGGGGACGGGCACTGGGGCGGCCCGTGCGGGCGGGGAGCGCGACGGCGCTGCCGCTACCCGACGCGTCGGTGGACCTGGTGCACGCCCGAACCGCGTACTTCTTCGGCAAGGGCTGCGAGCCGGGGCTCGCCGAGGCCGAGCGCGTGCTGCGGGCCGGCGGGGCCGTCGCGATCGTCGATCTGGACGCCACGCAGGGCCCGTACGGCCGGTGGATGCGCGCCGACATCCCGCACTACTCCCCGGTCGCGGCGGAGCGGTTCTTCACCGGGCTGGGCTTCTCGCTGCTGCGCATCCCCACCACGTGGCGCTTCCCCGACCGGGCCACGTGCGAGGCGGTGCTGCGCATCGAGTTCTCGCGGTCCACGGCCGACCGGGCGCTCGCCGAGACCCCCGGCGTCGAGATCCCGGTCGCCTACCGCCTGCACGTGCGCCGCAAGCGACCCGTGCGCGGATAACGGTGTTCCCGCCCTGATATTCGCGCACGACCCCTCAGGCCACCGTGATGTCGGTGCCCTTCACGGTCACGGCCTTGGCGGTGAGGCCCGTCTGCGCCGGGCCCTGGGTGACGCTGCCGTCGAGGGCGAACACGCTGCCGTGGCACGGGCAGATGATGCTGGCGCCCTGCACCTGGGCCACGGCGCAGCCCTGGTGCGGGCACGTGGTGGAGAAGCCGGTGAACGTGCCGGCCGAGGCCTGCGTGACCACCACCTGCTGAGCGGTGAAGATCTTCGCGCTGCCGACGGGCACGTCCGACGTCGGACCGAGCACGGTGCCGGCGGCCGCAGCGGGGGCGGCGGGCTCCGGCGGCGGGCCGCCCGCGCACGCGGTGGCGGCGAGGCCGGTGCCGAGCACGACGGCGCCACCGACCACCACGGTGCGGCGGCTCAGTTCGGGGGAGGGCGTCAACGTTCTCTCCTGAGGGGTGAGGGAGGCGATCACGACAACGCTGTCACATGCCGTGTGGGTGCCGCGTGGGGTTGCTCGCTACCGTGGGTGGCATGCGTCATCCCACGGTCCCGTACCTGGAGGCTCTGGCCGGCGGTGCCTGGTGGGTGGTCGGTGCGGCCGCGCTGTCCACCGGCCCGGGCACCGTGATCCTGGCCGCAGGCCTGGGCGTCACGGCCGGCCTCGTGGTCGCGCTGCGCCGCCGGCACGGCGCGGGCGAGCCGCTCCCGCCCGGCGGCCGCACGAAGCTCCTGCAGTGCGTGATCGGGGCGATCGTGCTCGTCGCGATCGCGAGCACGCTGCTGGGGATGGTCTCGCTCGGTGAGCTCGCGGTACCGCTGGCCTGCGCGATCACCGGCGGTGCGCTGTTCCCGCTCTCCGCCCTCCTCGACGACCGGTCCCTGCTGGCCGCGGGCGGTGCGCTGCTCGTGCTGGGGGCCGTCGGGGCGCTCCTGGCGCTGGACTCGGCCGGCGCGCTCTACCCGCAGGGCGTCGTCGGGATGATCACCGGGCTGGTGCTCTGGATCACCGCCGCGGCACGCACCGGGCTGCTGGCGGAGGCACAGGGCCGCGTACGCCGCTGAGCTGGCACACTGAGGGGGTCATGACTTCCCTCCCGCTCGTGTTCGACGCGCCCAGGCGCGCCCTCCCGCCCCGTCACCTCGCCGACGTCGACCCGGCCGAGCGCCGCGACGTCGCGCGCGAGCTCGGCCTGCCCGGCTTCCGCCTCGACCAGCTCGCGCGCCACTACTTCGGCCGCTTCACCGCCGACGTCGAGCAGATGACCGACCTGCCCGCCGCCGCCCGCGAGACGCTGGGCGCGCTGCTGCCCGCGCTCGTCACGCCGGTGCTGGAGCAGCAGTGCGACGGCGGTGCCACCCGCAAGACGCTGTGGAAGGGCCACGACGGCACCCGCGCCGAGTCGGTGCTGATGGGCTACCCCGACCGCGCCACGGTGTGCGTGAGCAGCCAGGCCGGCTGCGGCATGGCGTGCCCGTTCTGCGCCACCGGCCAGGGCGGGCTGGAGCGCAACCTGTCCACCGGCGAGATCGTCGAGCAGGTCCGCCAGGCGGCCGCGGCCGCCCGCGACGGTGCCCTCGGCGCCCCGGCGCGCCTGTCCAACGTGGTGTTCATGGGCATGGGCGAGCCGCTGGCCAACTACAAGCGCGTGGTGGCGGCCGTGCGCCGCATCACCGCGCCCGCCCCCGACGGTCTGGGCATCTCCGCGCGCGGCGTCACGGTCTCCACGGTGGGGCTGGTGCCCGCGATCGACAAGCTCACCGCCGAGGGCCTGCCCGTCACGCTCGCGGTGTCGCTGCACACCCCCGACGACGAGCTGCGCGACACGCTCGTGCCGGTCAACAACCGGTGGAAGGTCGACGAGGTGCTCGACGCGGCGCGGCGCTACGCGATGGCCACCGGGCGCCGGGTGTCCATCGAGTACGCCCTGATCCGCGACGTCAACGACCACCCGTGGCGGGCCGACCTCCTGGGCAGGAAGCTCGCCCAGCGCATCGGCAAGCACCGCGTGCACGTCAACCTGATCCCGCTCAACCCCACGCCGGGCAGTGAGTGGGACGCCTCCCCGCGGCCGGTGCAGGACGAGTTCGTCCGCCGCGTCCAGGCCGCCGGCGTGGCGTGCACGGTGCGCGACACCCGGGGCCGCGAGATCGCCGCCGCGTGCGGGCAGCTGGCGGCGTCCCAGACCTGATCGGGCAGGCCGGGGAGCGCGCTGAAGAACTCGGGCCTATTACGCCGCTCGCTACGGCCGGAGTTCTTCAGCACCTCCTAAGAGAGGCCCAGCACCTCCGCCAGGTCGAAGTCGACGGCCACCTCGAGCTGCTCGTACGTGCACGACTCCGGCTCGCGGTCGGGGCGCCAGCGCACGAACTGCGCGGTGTGCCGGAACCGCACGCCCTCCATGTAGTCGTAGCGCACCTCCACCACCCGCTCCGGGCGCAGCGGCACGAACGACAGGTCCTTGCCGTTGTTCCAACGGCTGGCCTCGGCCTTGCGCGGCGTCCGCTCGCCGTCCTCCTGCTTCGCCCACGCCCACGGGTGGTCGTCGAACGTCGTGACGAGCGGCTGCAGCTCCTCGAACAGCTCCCGGCGCCGCGCCATCGGGAACGCGCCGATCACGCCGACGGACGCGAGGTGGCCGTTGTCCTGGTAGAGCCCGAGCATGAGCGAGCCGATCACGTCCGGCCCGGACTTGTGCACGCGGTAGCCGGCCACCACGCAGTCGCAGGTGCGCTCGTGCTTGATCTTCGTCATGACGCGCTTGTCGGGCTGGTAGGTGCCGTCGGGCTTCTTCGCGATCAGCCCGTCGAGGCCGGCGCCCTCGAACTGCTCGAACCACTTCTGCCCGAGCGCGTGGTCGTCGGTGATCGGCGTGACGTGGACCGGCGGGGCGGCCTCGGCCAGCGCCTCCTCCAGCATCGCGCGGCGCTCGCGGAACGGGCGTCCGGTGAGGTCCTCGTCGCCCAGCGCGAGCAGGTCGAACGCCACGAAGCTGGCCGGCGTCTCCCTGGCGAGCATGTTCACGCGGCTCGCGGCGGGGTGGATGCGCTGCTGCAGCACCTCGAACTCCAGCGAGTTGCGCTCCCGGTCGAGCACCACGATCTCGCCGTCGATCACCGCCCGCTCGGGGAAGTTGGCGAGTACCGCGTCGACGACCTCGGGGAAGTAGCGGGTCATCGGCTTCTCGTTGCGGCTGCCGATCTCCACCGAGTCGCCGTGCCGGAAGATGATCGAGCGGAAACCGTCCCACTTGGGCTCGTAGAGCTGCCCGGTGGGGATGGCGGGCTGGGCCTTGGCCAGCATCGGCTTGACGGGCGGCATCACGGGCAGGTCCACCCGGCCCATCCTGCACCGTCGCGCAACCCCGACGTCCCCAGCCCGACGTCCCCAGCCTGACGTCGCAGCCCGTGTGGCTCCTCGCAGCGCGCCGACGGGCTGCGACGAAGCACGACGGGCTGCGAGGTCGTAGATTCCGCCCCTGTGGCCCGTTTCTCCGCCGCCGATCTCGAGGCCGCCCGCTCGCGCACCATCGACGACGTCCTCCCCGGACCGGACGACCCGCCGTTGCGGGTGCTGTTCTGCGGCATCAACCCGGGGCTGGTCTCGGCGGCCACCGGGCACCACTTCGGACGGCCCGGCAACCGCTTCTGGCCGGTGCTGCACGGCTCCGGGTTCACCCCGCGCCTGCTGCTGCCCGCCGAGCAGGACGAGCTGCGCGGGCTCGGGCTGGGCATCACGAACATGGTGGCGCGGGCCAGCGCCCGGGCCGACGAGCTGAGCGCCGAGGAGATCGTCGCGGGCGGGGTGCGGCTGCGGGAGCTCGTGCTGACGACGCGCCCGGCGTGGCTCGCCGTCGTCGGGATCACGGCCTACCGCACGGCGTTCGCGGCACCGAAGGCCGGCGTCGGCCCGCAGGACGAGCGGATCGGCCCGACGCGCGTGTGGGTGCTGCCCAACCCCAGCGGCCTCAACGCCCACTGGCAGCTGCCGGACATGGTGGAGGAGTTCGGCCGCCTGCGAGCGGCCGCCCCGGGGTCGTGAGCGGATATCAGTGCGGGAACACTGTTATCCGCGCACGGCGGTCAGTCGAGCTCCTGTGCCTCCGGCTCCGGGGGAGCCCCGGCGCCTTCGTGGGCATCGCGGTCGGCCCACTCCAGTAGCTGGTCGATGGGGAAGACCGCGTCGTCGATGCCCGCGTGCAGGTCGCCCAGCTCGGCGAACCGCTTCGGGACCGTCGCGATCGTGAAGTCGCCCGGGTCGGCGTCGTCGATCTCGTCCCAGCGGATCGGGGTGGACACCACGGCCTCCGCCACCCCCCGCACCGAGTACGCGGCGGCGATGGTGTGGTCGCGGGCGTTCTGGTTGTAGTCCACGAAGATCGACGCCGGGTTGCGGTCCTTGCGCCACCACGTGAGGTCCACCAGGTCGCAGCGGCGCCCCACCTCGCGCGCGAACGCGTGCGCGCCGCGTCGGACGTCGGCGAAGCCGTGGTCGGGCGGGATGCGCACGTAGATGTGCATGCCCTTGCCGCCGGACGTCTTGGGCCAGCCGGTGGCGCCGAGCTCGTCCAGCACCTCGTGGGCGACGTGGGCGACGCGCCGGACGTCGGCGTAGGACGCCTCGGGCATCGGGTCGAGGTCGATGCGCCACTCGTCGGGCTTCTCGACGTCCGCGCGACGGGAGTTCCACGGGTGGAACTCCACCGTGGACATCTGCACCGCCCACACCACGTCGGCCGGGTGCTGCACGCACAGCTCGTCGGCGGTGCGGTTCCAGCGGGGGAAGTGGATGCGCACGGTCTCGACCCAGTCGGGCGCGCCGCGGGGCAGCCGCTTCTGGTGCACCTTCTCGCCCGTGACGCCGGTGGGGAAGCGGTGCAGCATGCACGGCCGGTCGCGCAGGGCGCGCACGATGCCCTCGGAGACCGCGATGTAGTACTGCGCCAGGTCCAGTTTGGTCTCACCGCGCGCAGGGAAGTAGACGCGGTCCGGGTTGCTCAGCCGGACCGCGCGCCCCCCGACGTCGAGTTCGACCGCCGCGGACACCGGGAACTCAGCGCCGCCAGGCGTTGCGCTTCTTGCGGATCTGCAGCGCCATCCCGATCAGGACGACGATGATGACACCGCCGAGCCAGAGGTCCTGCGTGCGGCTCTGGTACGGGCCGATGAAGAAGGCCGCGCACAGGATGATGGTGACGACGCCGCCGGCGATGGTGCCGCCGGGCAGGCTGCCGTGCCACCCCCACTCGGCGGACGGCTCGTCCTGGGGGTCGACTTCGGACTGCTGTGCCAGCTCACGGGAGTTCCTCGCCACGCCCGTATCGTCGCACAACACCTCGACGAGAACGATCGGGGACGAGGATGATGGCGAGTGATGACTGGTACCCGATCCGTGCTCGTGCTGGGCTCCACCGGCTCCGTGGGCACGCAGGCACTCGACCTGATCTCCGCCAACCCGGAGTCGTTCACGGTGGCGGGGCTGGCCGCGGGCGGCAGCGACGTCATGCTCCTGGCCCGCCAGATCCGCGAGCACGAGGTGCGCCGGGTCGCGGTGGCCGACGTCAACTCCGCGGCCGCGCTGCGCCGGATGCTGCCGGGGATGGGGCTGCGGAAGGTCGAGGTGCTGTCGGGTCCCGGCGCGGCCACCGAGCTCGTCTCCACGACGCGGGCCGACACCGTACTCAACGGCATCACCGGCTCCATCGGGCTCGGCCCCACGCTCGCGGCCCTGCAGACCGGCGCGACGTTGGCGCTGGCCAACAAGGAGTCGCTGGTGGCCGGCGGGCCGCTCGTGCTGGCCGCCGCGGCCCCGGGGCAGCTCGTGCCCGTCGACTCCGAGCACTCCGCGCTGGCGCAGTGCCTGCGCGGCGGACGGGCCGAGGAGGTGGACCGGCTGGTCGTCACGGCGTCGGGCGGGCCGTTCCGCGGGCGCACCCGCGACGAGCTGGCCGACGTCACGGTCGAGCAGGCGCTGGCCCACCCCACCTGGGCGATGGGCCCGGTGATCACCGTGAACTCGGCCACGCTGGTCAACAAGGGCCTCGAGGTGATCGAGGCACACCTGCTGTTCGGCATCCCCTACGACCGCATCGACGTCACGGTGCACCCGCAGTCGATCGTCCACTCCATGGTCACCTTCACCGACGGCTCGACCCTGGCGCAGGCCAGCCCGCCCGACATGAAGCTGCCCATCGGGCTCGCGCTCGCCTGGCCCGAGCGGCTGCCCGGCGCGGCCACCCCGTGCCGCTGGGACGACGCCGCCACCTGGACGTTCGAGCCGCTCGACGAGGACACGTTCCACGGCGTCCGGCTGGCGCGCGAGGCCGGCGAGGGCGGGGGCTGCCTGCCCGCCGTGCTCAACGCCGCCAACGAGGAGGCCGTCGCGGCGTTCCTGGCCGGGGCGTTGACGTTCACCGGCGTCACCGACGTGCTCCAACGGGTGCTCGACGTGGCCGACGAGTGGTCGGCCGACCCCGGTACCGTCGAGGACGTGCTCGCGGCCGAGAACTGGGCCCGAGCGAGGGCGCAGGCCCTCACCCACCGATCTGGAGTCCTGTAGCCGATGATGACCGTTCTCGGGATCGTCCTGTTCTTCCTGGGCATCCTCTTCTCGGTGTTCTGGCACGAGCTCGGCCACTTCACCACCGCGAAGTGGTTCGGTATCAAGGTGCCGGAGTTCTTCGTCGGCTTCGGCAGGACGGTCTGGTCGCGCAAGCGCGGCGAGACGGAGTTCGGGCTCAAGGCCATCCCGCTCGGCGGCTACATCCGCATGATCGGCATGATCCCGCCCGCGAAGGGCGAGCTGCTGGGCAGCAGCCGCCGCACCGGCCCGTTCCAGGGCCTCATCGACGACGTGCGCCGGCAGTCGGCCGACGAGGTGCGCCCCGAGGACGCCGATCGGCAGTTCTACCTGCGGGCGCCGTGGAAGCGCGTCATCGTGATGTTCGCGGGCCCGTTCATGAACCTGGTCCTCGCCGTGGTGCTGTTCGCGGTGCTGCTGATGGGCATCGGCACGCCGACCGGGGCCAACACCACGGTCAGCGCCGTCAGCGCGTGCGTCGTCTCCGCCGACGCGAAGACCCAGGACTGCCCGCCCGGCGCCCCGCCCACCCCGGCCGCGGCCGCGGGCTTCCTGCCCGGCGACCGGATCGTCGCGTTCCAGGGCGTCAGCTACGCCCCGTCGGACTGGAGCAAGCTGCAGGTCGCCATCCGCGCGGCCACCGGCACCGTCGACGTCACGGTCGAGCGCAACGGCCAGCAGCGCACGCTGACGCCTACGCTGATCACCACCGACCTGCCGTCGCTCACCGACCCGAACGCCACGGTCCGGGCGAGCTTCCTCGGGCTGAGCCCGGTCACGGTCTACGAGCAGCAGAGCATCGGGGCGGTCTTCGGCCAGATCGGCGACATCATCGGCCGCACGGGGCAGGCGCTCGTGCAGCTGCCCCAGCGGGTGCCGGCCCTGTTCGGTTCGGTGTTCCTGGGCGAGCAGCGCGACATCAACGGGCCGATCGGCATCGTCGGCGCGTCGCGGATCGGCGGCGAGGTCCTCGCCGCGGACGCGCCGCCGCTCGTCGAGTGGTCGATCTTCTTGCAGCTGCTGGCCGGGCTGAACATCTCGCTGTTCCTGTTCAACCTGCTGCCCATCCCGCCCCTGGACGGCGGGCAGATCTTCCCGGCGATCTGGGAGGCCATCCGGCGGCGGATCGCCGCGGCGCGCGGCAAGCCCGATCCCGGCCCCGTCGACGTGGCCCGACTGATGCCGGTGGCCTACGTGGTGGCCGTCGTCTTCATCGCGTTCAGCGGGCTGCTGTTCATCGCCGACATCATCAACCCGGTCACCATCTCGTGACCCCGAGCCCACCCCTCGTCGCGATGCGCCTGCGGCGGCATCGTGTCCGCTGATCCCCTGGGCGTGGTGCGGCCGCTCGCCGTGTTCGACATCGACGGCGTTCTCGCCGACGTCCGCCACCGCCTGCACCACCTCGAGGTGTACCCGCAGCGGTGGGAGCGGTTCTTCTCCGCGGCCGACCGCGACCCGCTCCTGGAGGAGGGGGCGGAGCGCCTCCGGGCCGCGCTGGTCGACCACGACGTGATCTACCTCACCGGACGCCCCGAGCGGAACCGGCGGCTGACCGAGCGCTGGCTGCGCCACCACGGCCTCCCGACGCGGCCCCTGCTCATGCGCTCCGACGCCGACCACCGCCCGGCGCGCTGGATGAAGCGCGAGGCGCTGCGCACGCTGGCCGCCACCCGCGACATCATCTCGGTGCTCGACGACGACCCGGCGGTCGTCGCGGTGCTGGAGGAGGACGGCTGGCCCGTCGAGCTGGCCACCTGGCTGCCCCACTCGTCCACGCTGCAGAGCGCGCAGGAGGACGAGGGCCGCACCTGAGGGTGCTTCCCGCCACGGGGTGAGGCGCTCCCGTGCGCGCGGGAGGATAGTAGACGGAGTGAGCGTCTCCCTGGGTATGCCGGTTCCTCCCGCCCCGACCTTGGCTCCGCGCCGGAAGACCCGGCAGCTGCAGGTCGGCGCCGTGGGCGTGGGGTCCGAGAGCCCGATCTCCGTCCAGTCCATGACCACCACGCTGACCTCCGACGTCAACGCCACCCTCCAGCAGATCGCCGAGCTCACCGCGGCGGGCTGCGACATCGTCCGCGTGGCGTGCCCGAGCCAGGACGACGCCGACGCGCTCCCGGCCATCGCGAGGAAGTCGCAGATCCCGGTGATCGCCGACATCCACTTCCAGCCGAAGTACGTGTTCGCCGCGATCGAGGCCGGGTGTGCCGCCGTGCGCGTCAACCCGGGCAACATCCGCAAGTTCGACGACCAGGTCAAGGAGATCGCGAGGGCCGCCAAGGACCACGGCACCCCGATCCGGATCGGCGTCAACGCGGGCAGCCTCGACAAGCGCCTGCTGGAGAAGTACGGCAAGGCCACGCCCGAGGCGCTGGCCGAGTCGGCCATGTGGGAGGCGGGCCTGTTCGCCGAGCACGACTTCCACGACATCAAGATCTCGGTCAAGCACAACGACCCCGTCGTCATGATCCGCGCGTACGAGCTGCTCGCCGAGCAGTGCGACTACCCGCTGCACCTCGGCGTCACCGAGGCCGGACCGGCGTTCCAGGGCACCATCAAGTCCGCCGTCGCGTTCGGGGCGCTGCTGCGCCAGGGCATCGGGGACACCATCCGCGTCTCGCTGTCGGCCCCTCCCGTCGAGGAGGTCAAGGTCGGCATCCAGATCCTGCAGTCGCTCAACCTCAAGCAGCGCAAGCTCGAGATCGTGTCCTGCCCGTCGTGCGGGCGCGCGCAGGTGGATGTCTACACGCTCGCCGAGCAGGTCACCGCCGGCCTCACGGGCATGGAGGTACCGCTGCGCGTGGCCGTCATGGGCTGCGTCGTCAACGGCCCGGGGGAGGCCCGCGAGGCCGACCTCGGCGTCGCCTCGGGCAACGGCAAGGGCCAGATCTTCGTCAAGGGCGAGGTCATCAAGACCGTCCCCGAGCACGCCATCGTCGAGACCCTGATCGAGGAGGCGATGAAGATCGCCGAAACGATGGAGGCCGAGGGGGAACCCCAGGTCTCGGTGGGCTGATCTCGAATGGACACCGACGCACATCCCGTCGTTTCCGCGGCGGCCGGGGTATGGCACCGTAGGCGGGTGCTTCGTGTCGCCGGTGCGCGTCTCCTCGACGACCGTGACCGCTCCGGCGTGCGTGCCCTGCTGGACGACGACCCCGTGGCCGCCTGCATGGTGGCCGCCCGGGTCGAGGTCGCGGGGCTGGACCCCTGGCGGCTCGGTGGCGAGCTGTGGGCCGTCGGGTCGCGGCTGGAGGGGCTCTGCTTCTCCGGCGCCAACCTCGTGCCCCTGCGCGGTGACCGGCAGGCCGTGCGGGCCTTCGCCGAACGGGCCCGGCGCCACGGGCGCAGCTGCTCGTCGGTGGTCGGGCGCGCGGAGCTCGTGCTGCCGCTCTGGGAGGACCTCGCCGGGCACTGGACGCCCGCCCGGGAGGTCCGCGCCGACCAGCCCCTGATGGTGCTCACCGGGCCGCCCGCCGTGACGCCCAGCCCGTTCGTCCGCGCCGTGCGGCCCCACGAGCTCGATCGCTACCTGCCCGCGGCCATCGCGATGTTCACCGAGGAGGTCGGGGTCGACCCCCGCGCGGGCGACGGTGGTGCGGGCTACCGCTCGCGCGTGGCCGAGCTGGTGGCGGCCGGGCGGGCGTTCGCCCACTTCGAGGGCGACGAGGTGGTGTTCAAGGCCGAGATCGGCGCGCTGTCGTCGCGGGTGGGGCAGATCCAGGGCGTGTGGGTCAACCCGGCCTGGCGCGGGCGCGGCATCGGCACCGCAGGCACGGCCGCCGTCGCCGACCGGCTCTCGGCCATGGGACGCATCTCCAGCCTGTACGTCAACGGGTTCAACCACGTCGCCCGGTCGAGCTACAAGCGCATCGGGTTCACGCAGGTGGGCAGCTTCGCCACGGTCCTCTTCTGAGGAAGTGGTCCCGGATCCTGTCGGACCTCCTCGGCATACTGCAGCGGTGATCCGCCGTCTGCTCGCCCTGCTCGCCTCGCTCGTGCTCGTCGCGGGGCTCGCCGGGTGCGGGCTGTTCGGCTCCAGCGGGCCCGAGGCCGCGGCGGCCGATTTCGTCACCGCGTGGTCGGCGGGCGACATCACCGCCGCGGCGGCGGCCACCGACGACTCCCGGGCGGCCGCGCAGGTGCTCGGCTCCGTCCGCGATTCGGTGAAGCCCGTGTCGCTGAAGGCGGAGGTCACGCAGGTCCGGGAGGCCACCGACCGGGCGGCGGCCTCGATGACGGTCACGTGGGATCTCGGGCAGAACCGCACCTGGAGCTACCAGGGCGAGCTCGACCTGCTCAAGGCCCCCGACGCCGAGCAGGGATGGCTGGTGCACTGGGCGCCCACCGTCGTGCATCCGCAGCTCGCCACGCGGCAGTCGCTGGCGCTGCAGACGGAGTCGCCCCCACCCGCGCCCGTCGTCGACCGCAACGGGGTGCCGCTGCTCGCCGCCACCCTGGTCGTCAACGTGCTGCTCGACCGCAAGGCCGCCGGCAACCTCCCCGCCGTGGCCGGCAGCCTCGCCAAGGCGCTGGGGCCGATCGAGCCGCTGATCACCGTCGCCTCCATCACCGACGGCGCCGCGCGCACCCCCGACGGGCAGGCCTACAGCGTCGCGGTGCTGCGCGACACCGACTACCAGCAGGTCAAGCAGGCCATCTACGACCTGCCCGGGGTCCGGTTCGCCACGTCGCAACGGCTGCTGGCCCCCGACGCGGGGTTCGCCCGCCAGGTGCTGCCGGGCGTCCGCACCGAGATGCAGACCCAGATCAACGGCGTCGACGGCTGGTCGGTGCGCACCGTCGACAGCGCGGGTGCCACCGTCGCCACCCTCACGGAGAAGGCGCCGGTGTCCGGCAGCACCGTCACGCTCGGGATGGACCGCGCCGTGCAGACCGCCGCGGAGGACGCGGTCGAGCCGCTGCAGCAGCAGACCGTGATCGTCGCGATCGCGCCGTCCACCGGCGACGTGCTCGCGGTGGCCCAGAACGGTGCCGCCGACGCGACGGGGGCGCTCGCGCTCACCGGCCGCTACCCGCCGGGCTCCACGTTCAAGATGGCCACGGCGTCGGCCGCCCTCACCGGCCTGAAGCTCACCGCCGACTCGCCCGTCGCCTGCCCCGGCCAGACGGTGATCGGTGGCCGCCCCGTGCCCAACGAGAACAAGTTCGACCTCGGCACCGTGCCGTTGCGCACCGCGTTCGCGCAGTCGTGCAACACCACGTTCGCCACGCTGGGCTCCCAGCTCGGCCCCGACGCGCTGCCCACCGCCGCGCTGCAGCTCGGGCTCGGCGCCGACTACACCGTGCCCGGCATCACCACCGTCACCGGTTCGGTGCCCTCGTCCACCGACCTGGTGCAGCGCGCCGAGAACGGGTTCGGCCAGGGCCAGGTGCTCGCCAGCCCGCTCGGGATGGCGCTGATGGCCGCCACGGTGGCCAAGGGTGCCCCGGTGGTGCCCGAGCTGATCCGGGGCCGCCCGACGCAGGTGGTCAGGCCCGCCACCGCGCCCGACCCGGCCGTGCTCGCCCAGCTGAGGCCCATGATGCGGGCGGTCGTCACCGAGGGCACGGCGCGGGCGGTGGCCGGGCGGGGCGAGGTCTACGGCAAGACCGGCACGGCCGAGTACACGAACGACGGACGGGCGCACGGTTGGTTCGTCGGGTACCGGGGGGATCTGGCGTTCGCCGTGCTGATCGTGGACGGCGGCTCGTCCGGGCCCGCGGTCGTCGTGGCCGACCGGTTCCTGGCCGCGCTGAAGTAGGCCTACCCTGAACCGCATGTCTCCCAGCCGGATCCCTGCGCTCGCGTTCGTGGCCGACCTCGTCGCGGTCGTCGTGTTCGCCGCCATCGGGCGGGCGAGCCACGCCGAGTCCGACGGGCTGCTCGGGTTGGCGGCCACGGCCGCACCGTTCGCGGCGGGGCTGCTGGTGGCCTGGGCCACCCCGTGGCTGCGGGTGCGCCCGGCGGGCCTGCGCGCCGGCGGTGTGGCCCTGGCGGGCACGGTGGTGGTCGGCCTCGCGTTGCGTGCGGTGTTCCTCGGCCGGTTGCCGCTGAGCTTCGCGATCGTCGCCACCGTCTCGCTGGCGGTGCTGCTGCTCGGCTGGCGCGGCGTGGCGATGCTCGTCTCGCGCCGGGTGGCCCAGCGCGTCCGTTAGGCGCGGTTGGCCCTGCGGATCGCCACCCACAGACCCACGGCCGCACCGATGACGCCCACCGCCGCGCCGGCCACCGGGGCCAGCGGCTGGCCCAGCACCGCGCCCGCCACCAGCGCGAGCACCAGCGTCGGGACCATCACGAGCAGGAACGGCAGGAGCAGCCCGGGGGCCTTCTGCACGGCGGTGACGACGCGCGGGATGACCTGGGTGGCCTGGTCGTCGGAGTACGGCGCGACCCGCGGTGATAGCGCATTCGGCGCAATGACCATGGGCCAAGCGTAGCGACCGTCACAGCGATGCCTGTCCGCGGCCGGGGGCCGGAGTCCGACCTACACTGGTCAGATGTCCGCCCGCACCCTGCTGACGCCCGGAACCGTCTCGCCGATGCGTCCCGTCCCCGCGCACATCCCGCGCCCGGAGTACGTCGGCAAGAAGAGCCCGTCGCGCAGCACCGACCCGTGGGTGCAGGAGCCAGAGGTCATCGAGGCCATGCGCGTGGCCAGCGTCATCGCGGCGCGCGCCCTGCAGGCCGGCGGTGAGACCGTGGCGCCGGGCGTCACCACCGACGAGGTCGACCGCGTGGTCCACGAGTACCTCGTCGACCACGACGCGTACCCGTCCACGCTCGGCTACAAGGCCTTCCCCAAGTCGTGCTGCACGAGCCTCAACGAGGTGATCTGCCACGGCATCCCGGACTCCACCGTCATCCAGGACGGCGACATCGTCAACATCGACGTCACCGCGTTCATCGGCGGCGTCCACGGCGACACCAACGCCACCTTCCTCGCCGGCGACGTCGCCGAGGAGGACCGGCTGCTCGTCGAGCGCACCCGCGAGGCCACGCTGCGCGCGATCAAGGCCGTGCGGCCCGGGCGCGAGCTCAACGTGGTGGGCCGGGTGATCGAGTCCTACGCCAAGCGCTTCGGCTACGGCGTGGTCCGCGACTTCACCGGCCACGGCATCGGCCGCAGCTTCCACAGCGGCCTGGTGGTGCTGCACTACGACGAGCCGCAGGTGCACACCGTGCTCGAGGAGGGCATGACGTTCACCATCGAGCCGATGATCACCCTCGGCGGCATCGACTACGACATCTGGGACGACGACTGGACCGTGGTCACGAAGGACCGCTCCCGCACCGCCCAGTTCGAGCACACCATCCTCGTCACGGCCGACGGCGCGGAGATCCTCACCCTTCCGTAGGGGGCCGGGCGGCCACGGCACAACCATCACCTACGCCACCCCCGCGTCATGACGCCCGTGCGGACGCCACGACGCTGGTGCGGGTGGCTCGGCCGACGTAGCGTCGGGAGCATGGCACACGTCTACGAGTGCATCGACGCGACGATGGCGGCCTGGATCGAGGCGCAGCCGCTGTTCTTCGTCTCCACGGCGCCGCTGTCCGCCGACGGGCTGGTCAACGTCTCCCCGAAGGGCACCGGCGGCACGTTCCGGGTGCTCGACGGGCACACGTTCGCCTACCTCGACCTCACCGGCAGCGGGGTGGAGACCATCGCCCACCTGCGCGAGAACGGGCGGATCTGCGTGATGTTCTGCGCGTTCGACGGGGGGCCGAAGATCGTGCGGCTGCACGGCACGGGCCGGGTGACGTTCGCCGCCGACCCGGGCTTCGACGAGGCCGTCGCGCCGTTCGGGGAGGCCGCGGTGAGCCGGCGGCCGCAGTCCCGCGCCGTCATCACCGTCGACGTCACGCGCGTCTCGGACGCCTGCGGCTACAGCGTGCCGAGGATGGAGCTGGTGGAGGAGCGCGGGATCCTCGACGCCTGGGCGGAGACCCGCGGGCCGGAGAAGATCGCCACCTACCACGCCACCCGTAACGCGACGAGCCTCGACGGCCTGCCGGGGCTGCCCGTGGGCGCCCCGGCAGGGTCGTAGCTCATGCCGTCCCGAAGATCTCCTGCAGCTTGCGCAGGGTGTCGCGGATCGACTTCGCGTTCTGCTGCGGCATCTTCATCAGCGCGATGCCCCAGCGCACGGGGGAGCGCGCGTAGTCGAACGTCTCCGTGATGCGCGTGCCGGTGCCGACGGGTTCCAGCTCGTAGCGCCACCGCGCCTTGGCGGGGTGGCACCACGCGATGAGCCGGTCCTGCTCGAACTCGACCACCTCGTTGGTGACCCGGTAGCCGAGCTTGATCTTCATCTGCATGCCGAACGTGGAGCCGAGCACGAGCCTGTCGGGACCGGACACGGCCGCCTGGACCGTTCCGGAGCCGTCGAACTCGTGGTGGCGGTGCGGGTTGGCGAGCAGCGCGAACACCTCGGCGGGTGGCGCGGCGACGACGACCGACGCGCTGACCCTCCGGTCGGCGATCGTGGCCTGCGGCGTCATGCAGAGGCCTTGTGCTTCTTCAGGATCTCCAGCGCCTCGTCGGCGTGGATGTCGAACTTGGTCTCGCTGGCGACGGTGTCGATGATGCGGCGGTCCTGCCCGATCACGAACGTCATGCGCTTGGTCTGCAGACCGCCGGGCAGCCAGGACCGCTTGGCGCCGAGCTCCTTGGCCACCTTCTTGCCCTCGTCGGACAGCAGCGGGTAGCCCAGCGAGTGGGTGGACGCGAACTGGCTCTGCGCGGTGACGTTGTCGCCGCTGATGCCCACCGGCTGCGCGCCGACGGCCGCGAACTCGGCGGCCATGTCGCGGAAGTGGCAGGCCTCCTGGGTGCAGCCGCCGCTGGAGGCGATCGGGTAGAAGAACAGGACCACGGGGCCGTTCTCGAGCAGGGTGCTGAGCTTGCGGGGCGTGCCCGTCTCGTCCTTGAGCTCGAAGTCGCTGACCTGGTCGCCTGCGTTCACGATGATCCTTCCGGGGAGTTGGTGATTTTCTTGGGCGGCAGCGGGATGAACCCGCTCGTCCGCTTCACGTACTCGACGTAGCCGGGCCGGCGCTTGCCGATCGAGGACTCCAGCAGCTTCGCGCCGGTACCCTTGGCCAGCAGCCACGTCATGAGGGCGACGCCGACGAGCCCGATGAGGCCGGCCCAGTGGTGCAGGGCCAGCAGGCCCAGACCCCACCACACGGCGGCGTCACCGAAGTAGTTGGGGTGGCGCGTGTAGCGCCACAGACCCTTGTCCATGACCTGGCCCTTGCTGGCCGGGTCGGCCTTGAACGCGGCGAGTTGCGCGTCGCCGACGGTCTCGAAGAAGAAGCCGGTGCCCCACGACAGCACGCCCAGCACCGTGAGGACGACCATGAGCACGCTGTCCGAGTAGCCGTACATGCCCAGCTGCACCGGCAGCGAGACGATCCACATGATCACGACCTGGGGGACGTAGACCTTGCGGACCATGTGCGCCACCGGGTTGCCCGGCGCGCGCTTCATGATCGCGACGTAGCGCGGGTCCTCGTCGGTACCCCGGTTGCGGCGCTCGATGTGCCACGCCAGGCGGAAGCCCCACACGCACGTCAGCACGGTGATCAGGACCTGGCGCCACAGGTCGCCCTCGCCGAGGGAGAGCAGCAGCGACGCGATGGCGACGACGCCGAAGCCGGCACCCCACACCACGTCGATGCCGTCGTGGCGACCGCCGCGGACCTGAACCGCGACGAACAGGGCCACGGCGAACGTGAGCACGACGACGACGGCCGTCACCCACAGGTTGGTCAGGGCAGCACCCCAGGGGTAGTGGCTCATGGCTTCATCGTGTCGGACGGGCCAGCATCTCGCGTGCCGGTCCGTTCGCCGACGAGCCGTTCGTTGCCTGCTCGTGATCGAGTTCGGGGTCGCGGCCCAACGTGGACGTGCGGCCGCGCGGCAGGCCGGAGCGGCCGTCGGCGTCGGGGCGCACCATCAGCATCTGGTGCACGCCCATCCGGTTCTCCTCGAACGCGAGTGCGGCGCCTGCGAGGTAGAGCAGCCACACGCGGAACTGCTCCTCGCCGATGAGCCGGATCGCCTCGGCCTTGTTGTCCTGCAACGTGTCCAGCCACGGCCGGACCGTCCACACGTAGTGCTCGCGCAGCGAGTGGACGTCGACGACCTCCAGGCCCGAGGCCTCCAGGAAGTTGAGCGTCTCACCGAGCGGGCGCATGTACATGTCCGGCGCGACGTAGCTCTCCATGAACGCGCCGCCGCCGGGGGCGGTGTTGCCACCGGACGCGCCGCGCGACATCTGCTGCAGCAGCAGGCGGCCGTTCGGCAGGAGCAGCTTGTGCAGCTGGGCGGCGTAGACCGGGTAGTTGTCCTGCCCGACGTGCTCGCCCATCTCGATGCTGGAGATCGCGTCGAAGGGCTGGTCCGGGATCTCCCGGTAGTCCTGCAGCCGGATCTCGATCTTGTCCTTCAGGCCCAGCGCCTCGACGCGGGCCATGCCGAACGCGCGCTGCTCTGCCGAGAGCGTGACGCCGACGGCCGTGACGCCGTAGTTCTTCGCGGCGTGGATGAGCAGCGACGCCCACCCGCAGCCGACGTCGAGCAGGCGCATGCCGGGCTTGAGGTCGAGCTTGCGGCAGATCAGGTCGAGCTTGTCGGTCTGGGCCTGCTGCAGGCCGTAGGTCGCGCTCGTCTCCTGCGTCCAGTACCCGCAGGAGTAGGCCATCTGCGGGTCGAGCAGGAACTCGTAGAACTCGTTGGAGAGGTCGTAGTGGTGGCTGATCGCGGCCCTGTCGCGGCGGCGGGTGTGCAGCCCGCCGTCGAGGCGCGCCTCGGACGCCGGGGCCTTCGGCCGCAGGCCCAGGATGCGCAGCTTCGCGGCCACCTTCGTCGCGTCGAGCACGTCGGCGGCCGTGAGCTTCAGCGCGCCGAGGTTCTGCGCCTTCGCGAGCTTCCAGAACCGCGACAGGCCGTCGGCGATATCGCCCTCGACGTCGAGCTCACCGGCCACGAACGCGCGGGCCAGCCCGAGCTCGCCCGGGTTCCACAGCAGGCGCCGCAGTGCGCGGCGGTGCCGGATGATCGCGACGGGCGAGTCCGCCGGACCGGACTCGGAGCCGTCCCACGCGCGGATGCGGATGGGCAGCGGCGCGCCGATCAGGCGCTCGACCAGCTCGGCGAGCTGGGGGGCGACGGGGCTGGGCACAGGGGCTCCTTCTTCGGCAGGGGTCGTGCGCGGATATCGGTGCCGGGGCACCGGTATCCGCGCACGGGGTGGGTCAGCGGCGGGTGAGCGAGAGCTGGTAGACGTCGAGGTAGCCGACGCGGAACCCGGCCTCGCAGTAGGCGAGGTAGAACTCCCACATGCGGCGGAAGGTCTCGTCGAAGCCCAGGGCCGCGACGTCCTCCCAGCGGCCGTTGAACCGCTTCAGCCAGTGGGCCAGCGTGCGGGCGTAGTCCGGACCGAGGCTCCGCCGCTCGGCGATGCGCAGGCCGGTGTGGTCGGCCAGGTTCTGCTCGATCGCCTCCACCGACGGGATCACACCGCCGGGGAAGATGTACTTCGAGATCCAGGTGTAGTCGTTCTGCGAGATCACCATGCGGTCGTGGGGCATGGTGATGGCCTGCAGGCCGACCTTGCCGCCGGGCTTGAGGAGCCGGTCGAGCGCGGCGAAGAACGTGGGCCAGTAGGCCACGCCCACGGCCTCGATCATCTCGACGCTCACCACGGCGTCGTACTGGCCCTGGGCCTCGCGGTAGTCGCGCAGCAGCACCTGCACGCGGTCGCTCATACCCGCGGCCTCGATGCGCTCCTCGGCGAGCTTCGCCTGCTCGGCCGAGATCGTCAGCGTGGTGACGCGGGCGCCGCGCTGCGCGGCCCGCAGGGCCAGGCCGCCCCAGCCGGTGCCGATCTCCAGCACGTGCTTGCCCTCGGTGACGCCGGCCATGTCGAGGATGCCGTCGATCTTGCGGTTCTGGGCGTCGACCAGGTCGTCGCTGCCGTCCGCGAACCACGCCGACGAGTAGGACATCGTGTCGTCGAGGAAGATGCCGAACAGCTCGTTGGACAGGTCGTAGTGGCGCGAGATGTTCTCCCGCGACCCCTCCACCGTGTTCACCTCCTCCTTCGGCTGACGCGCCTCGGCGAAACGGCGGCCGATGCGCTGGAACAACGGTGGGATCAGCGTCGAGAGCTTGGCCGCGAAGGGCGTCAGCAGGCCGGCGAGGTTCGTGGTGGTCCAGTCACCGACCATGTACGACTCGCCGAAGCCGATCTTGGAGTTGCAGCCGAGGCGGTGGAAGAACGCGGCGGGCCGCACGATGCGCATGACGGGGGAGTCGGGGCCGCCGGCGCCGAGACGCTCGCCGCCGGGGAACACCACCCGCACCGGGAGGTTCTTGACCGCACCGCGGAACAGCGACTCGGCGATGCGCGCGCGCACCGCGGAGTGCGGCGGCGTGGCCAGACCCGGCCAGACCCCCTCGTTGGGGCGCGGGACGAAGTGGTTGTTCGATCGCTTGACGACCGCAGGAGCGGGCGCCTTCTCCATGGGTTCGGTACTCACTGAACGCCCTCCTGTGGATGATGCTTCGGTCGACGGATCACGGGCAGCCGCCGCAGCCACAGCGTGATGCCGTGGCGGCGGATCAGTGCCGACGTGCGGTAGGTCATGAGGGGACGGCGGGCCAGCATCCGCACCAGCGCGGCCGGGGTGGCCGCGCGCCGGGTGCCGACCACGGTGGCGGTGATCGCCATCCTGCTGTCCTGGTGGAGCGTGACGGCGATGCCGAGCCGGTCGTCGGGCTCGCGCAGCGACATCCGGTACTCGCCGTCGACGGTGAGGAACGGCGAGACGTAGAAGTCCTTCGGTGTGCGCGCGTGGCCCGCGTCGTCGGTGTGCAGCAGGTAGCAGTGCCGCTCGCCGTAGGTGTTGTGCACCTCCGCGACGACGCACTCCAGCGAGCCGTCCGGGCGGTGGCACCAGTACACGCTGATCGGGTTGAAGACGTAGCCCAGCAACCGGGCGTTGGCCAGCATGAGCACCTGGCCGCCCTGCAGGTCGACGCCCTGGCCGGCGAGCCAGGCGTCGAGGTTCTGGCGGATCGAGCGCTGCGGGTCGCCGAGGTGGTCGCGCGCCTCGAAGCGGGCGAACGGCCGAAGCCAGCGGGGCAGCTCCGGCAGGGCGTCGATGTCGACGAGCCAGAGGTAGATGGAGTGGTCGAACTTCCGCGTCATCGTCTGCTTGCGGACGTGGGTGACGGTGGCGTCGTAGAGCACGGGTGCCGGAGGCGCGCTCACCAGCCCGCTCCCAGCGACGCCGCCGCGCGGACGCCCGCCGCGCAACCGTCCTCGTGGAAGCCCCAGCCGTGGTAGGCGCCGGCGAAGGCGACGGTGCCGTCGTTGAGGGCGGGCAGACGCCGCTGCGCCGCCACCGACTCCGGCGTGTAGATGGGGTGCTCGTAGTGCATCGTCGCGATGACGCGGTCCTGGTCGACGCGGTCGGTGCCGTTGAGCGTCACCACGTAGTCGTCGGGCTCCGAGAGGCGCTGCAGCCGGTTCATGTCGTAGCTGACCAGCACCGGCGCGCCGTCGCTCGTGGAGCACGCGGACTTGAGGTAGTTCCACGACGCCCGTGCGTTCACCCGCCGCGGGAGCACCGAGGTGTCGTGGTGGAGCTGCGTGGTGTTCTGCGAGTACGCGAACGCGCCGAGCACCGCGCTCTCGTCGGCGGTGGGGTCGGCCAGCATGCCCAGAGCCTGCTCGGGGTGCGTGGCGATGACGACCTTGTCGGCGCGGTGCACGGCGTCGGAGTCGTCACGGATCTCGATGCCCTCGGCCGTGCGCGTGACGGCGCGGACGGGCGTGGAGACCGAGACGGCCCCCAGCTCCTTCGCGACCTTCTCGACGTAGCTGCGCGAGCCGCCGGTGACCGTGCGCCACTGGGGCGAGTCGCCCACCGAGAGCAGGCCGTGGTGGTTGAGGAACGTGAACAGGTAGCGGGCCGGGTAGGTCATCGACACCGACTCACCCGCCGACCACACCGCCGACACCACCGGGAGCATGAAGTGCTCGGTGAAGTAGCGGGAGTAGCCGCCGATGGCGAGGAACGCGCCCAGCGTGACGTCGCCCGCCCGCTCGTCGGCCAGCACCCGGCGGGCGTGGCGGTGGAAGCGCACGACCTCGCCGAGCATCTTCAGGTAGGCCGGCCGGGTGACGTTGGAGGCCTGCGGGAACAGCCCGCCGAGCTTGCGCGCCCCCGCGTACTCCAGGCCGCAGCCCTCGCAGCGCACGCTCATCGACATGTCCGACTCCTGCGTGGCCACCCCGAGCTCGCCGAACAGCCGCAGCAGGTTCGGGTAGGTGCGCTCGTTGTGGACGATGAACCCGGAGTCGACGTTGGCGGTGCCGCCGTCGGAGGTGGGCAGCTCGTGGGTGTGGGCGTGGCCGCCGAGGCGTCCGTCGGCCTCGAAGAGCGTGACGTCGTAGCGCCGCTGCAACAGGTAGGCGGCGGTCAGCCCGGCGACGCCGGATCCGACGACGGCAGCGGTGGGACGGGTCATCTGGGCTCCAGTTCAGTGAGCGGCGAGTTCGACACGGAGGCCGCTCGGTGTGGGTTGCGTGAAAGCATTCGCAATGTCGGGGTCCTCGGGTTCGATCCCCGTGACACCCAGCACGAAGCGCAGCACCAGCGACTGCCAGTCGGCTGCCCGGCTCAGCATGAAGTGTCCGGCCCCGCGCACGTCGAAGCGGGCGATCCGGGAGGTCACGGCCTTGGCCCGCAGCGCGTAGTCGTAGGACGCCTCCGGCGACGTCCACCGCTCGCGGTCGCCGTGGGCGATCAGCACCGTGCGGCCGGCGAGCTGCCGCACCGGATCGGACCCGTCGAGCCAGGGGGCCAGCGCGCACACGGCGGTGACGTTGTGGCCACCCGCGGCGCCGAGCGCGGCCCGTCCGCCCATGGAGTGTCCGAGCAGCACCACCGGCACACCCGGGTGCTGCCGGGAGAGCTCCTCCAGTGCCCACTCGGCGTCGCGCCGGGCGTCGTTCGCCGGGGCGTTCCAGCCGCGGTGGCGGTAGCGGAGCATGAACACGGCGAGCTCGTCGTGCCTCGCGAGCGCGCGGGCGAACGGCAGCATCCGCCGGTAGGTCAACCGCTTGCGCTCGCCGCTCTCGCGGCTGTGGGCCCGGCCGCCGTGCAGGACGAGCACGATCGACGACGACGGCGCTGCGGCGGGGGATCCCACCGGTTCCAGGCGGGGGAGGAGCGGGGTGTCGGGCACAGCAGACCTCTCGATGGTGAAGAAGGTGCAACACCAGTGTCGGTGGTTGTTCTGCCGAGCGCCCGCACCCGGACGGGCGCTGCGAGAGAGGTCACACCACCGGTCCCACGAAGTCGATCGATCCTCCTACGATGTGGGGCATGACGCTCACCCGACCACTGACGGTGCGGGAGAAGCTCGCGCTCACGTTCTCGCGACGGCGCCGGGGGTCCGGATTCTGGTTCGGCTTCGCGATCTGGGCACTGTGGCCGTGGACGATGTTCGGCACCCGCATCGGCTGGACGGGCGGCGAGCACATCCCCCGCGAGGGCGGCGCCCTGCTCGCCATCAACCACGTGTCGTTCGCCGACCCGATCTTCGACGTCGCGCTCACCGTCTCGCACGGCCGGATGCCGCGGTTCCTGGCGAAGGCCGAGCTGTGGGATATCCCCGTCGTGCGCTCGGTGCTGGCCAAGGGCGGCCACATCCCCGTCTACCGCACCTCGGCGCGCGCCAGCGACGCCTTCCGCGGCGCCATCGAGGCCGTCGAGCGCGGGGAGATCGTGGCGTTCTACCCCGAGGGCACCTACACCGCCGACCCCGGCGGCTGGCCGATGAAGGCCAAGAACGGCATCGGACGCATCGCGCTGGTCACCGGGGCACCGGTGATCCCGGTGGCGAACTGGGGCAGCCAGAACGTGCTCAAGCCGGGCTCCGGTCTGCCGCGGCTGTTCCCGCGCAAGCGCGTCGATGTGGTGGTGGGCCCGCCCGTGGACCTGTCCCGGTGGCTCGGCGGCCCCCGCACGCGCACGGCCCTCGACGGCGTCACGGCGGCGATCATGGCCGACGTCACGAAGCTGGTGGCCGGCATCCGGGGCGAGGAACCCCCGGCGGAGCCGTTCGACCCGGCGGCCAAGCCCGCGCTGGAGGACCCGTCGGCCCAGGCCAGTTGAGATCACCGTCCGCGGTGCGGCTCCCGCACCGCGGACAGTGGTCACGCGGCCTTGGTGGCCAGCTTCTCCAGGCGCTTGGTGGTGGGCCAGCGGACGTTGCTCGCCCAGCCCAGCTTCTCGAAGATCCAGATCACGCGCGCCGAGATGTCGATCTGCCCGCGCTGGACGCCGTGGCGGGCGCAGGTGGGGTCGGCGTGGTGCAGGTTGTGCCACGACTCGCCGGCGCTCAGGATCGCGAGCGGCCAGACGTTGCGGGAGTGGTCGCGGGAGGCGAAGGGCTGGTCACCGATCATGTGGCAGATCGAGTTGATCGACCAGGTGACGTGGTGCAGCAGCCCGACGCGCACGAGGCCGGCCCAGAAGAACGCGGTGAACGCGCCCCACCACGACATGGTGATGAGCCCACCCAGCAGCGCGGGCCCGAGCAGCGTGACGACCGACCAGACCACGAACAGCCGGTTGACGCGGACGATGTCGGAGTCGGCCAGCAGGTCGGGGGTGAAGCGCTTCGCGTTGGTGGTGTCGCGGTCGAACAGCCAGCCGGTGTGGGCGTGGTAGAAGCCCTTGGCGAGCGCGCGGGTGGTGTCGCCGTACAGCCACGGGGAGTGCGGGTCGCCCTCCTTGTCGCTGAACGCGTGGTGGCGGCGGTGGTCGGCCACCCACGTGATGACGGGGCCCTGCATCGCCAGCATCCCGGCGACGGCCAGCGCGATGCGCAGCGGCCGCTTCGCCTTGAACGAGCTGTGGGTGAAGTAACGGTGGAAGCCCACGGTGATGCCCAGGCAGCTGACGATGTAGAACGCTGCGCCGATCGCGACGTCGGTCCAGGTCAGGCCCCAGCCCCACGCGAACGGGACGGCCACGACGATCGCCAGGAGCGGCAGGATGACGAACGCGTAGACGGCGATCTGCGCGGCCATGCCGCGCTGGCCGTCGATGACCGGCTTGGGTCCGGCGGCCGGCCGGGTCGGGCTGTCTACAGCGGTCATGGGCGGGGCACCTCGGGTGTCTCGTCGGAAAGGGTGGCCTTACTCAAACGTGTGTAGCAGGCATTCGGTGCCCGGCGGCACCGCGGATCGTGTGTGACGTCCTACAGTTCGAGGCCGAGCAGGGCGTTCTCGACCACTTCGGGCAGGGCGGGATGGATCCAGTACTGCCCGCGCGCCATGTCCGTGGCGTTCAGTCCGAAGGACATCGCCTGGATCAGCGGCTGCACCACGATGGAGGCCTGCGGGCCCATGACGTGCGCTCCGAGCAGCCGACCGGTGCCCCGCTCGGCCAGGATCTTGCAGAAGCCGGTGGTGTCCTCCATGGCCCAGCCGTAGGCGACGTCGCCGTACTCCTGGATCTTCACCGCGTAGTCGAGATCCTGGTCACGGCACTGCGCCTCGGTGAGCCCGACCGACGCGATCTGGGGGTCGGTGAACACCGCCGAGGGCACGAACCGGTGGTCGGTGGCGCGCAGCGTGTCGGGGTGCAGGAGGTTGTGCTGCACGACCTTCGACTCGTGGTTGGCCACGTGCTTGAGCTGGTAGGGCGAGCTGACGTCGCCGAGCGCCCAGATTCCCTCGACGGGCGTGCGCTGGAACTCGTCGACGACGACGCGGCCGTCGTCGTGGGTGGGGACGCCGGCCTCGCCCAGGTCCAGGCGGTCGCCGTTGGGGGTGCGGCCGGCGGCCACGAGCAGCACGTCGGCGTCGAGCACGGTGCCGTCGTCGAGGGTGACGCGGATGGCGCCCGGAGTGCCCGTGACGCTGGTGATCTTCCGCGTGAGGTGGGTGTCCCAGCGCTCCGAGGCGATCGCGGTGAACCGCTCCGACACCGTCTCGTCCTGGCCGCGCAGCATCGTGCCGCTGCGACCGATGATCGAGACCTTCGCGCCGAACGCGGAGAACACGTGCGCGAACTCGGCCGCGATGTAGCCGCTGCCGACGATCACCAGGTGCTCCGGCACGTCGTCGATGCGCATGATCGTGTCGGAGGTGTGGAACGGGACGCCCGAGTCGGCGATCACGTCGGGCACGGTGGGGCGTCCACCTGCGGCGATCACGATCTGGTCGGCGGTGAACGGCTCGCCCCCGTCGACGCTCAGTTCCTTGGGCCCGGTGAAGCGCCCGTGCCCCTCGTACACCGTGACGTTCGGGGAGCGCTCGCCCGCGCGGTACTCGCGGCCGCCCGCGGAGATGGGGTCGATGCGGCCGAAGACGCGGTCGCGGATGTCGGTCCAGCGGACCTTGTCCAGCGTGGCGTCGATGCCGTAGCGGCTCGCATGGCGGATGTGCTCGGCGACGTCGGCGGGGTAGACGTACATCTTGGTGGGGATGCAGCCGACGTTCAGGCAGGTGCCGCCGAACACCCCGTGCTCGATGAGGGCGACGTCGCGATCGGCGAACCGTTCGTCGACGATGGAGTTGCCCGAGCCGGTACCGATGACGACGAGATCGTGATGGCGCACCTGACCAGGCTACAAGTCGGTCTTGCGCCTGCCGGCCGTGAGCTTCCAGAGGCCCCAACCCGTAATACCTGCCACCAGTCCGAAGCCCAGGTGGAACAGGGCCTTGTCGCCGAGAGTGGCGACCCCCGTGCCGTGCAGCACCGTCGTGGCGAGCGCGACGAGATGGACGGGCGCGGCGACCAGGGCGAGCAGGACCGGGTGCCGCCGCACGGCCGGCACGGAGAGCGCCGCGTCGAGCAGCACGGCCGCGGCCGCGTAGCGCAGGGCTGTCGTCGGGTCGGTGCCCAGGCCGATCGCCACCAGCGACGACGCGGCGCCGACGGCGGTGGCGGTGCCCCGCGGGCGGGCGATGAGCGCCACCGCCACCAGCACCGACAGCCAGAGCAGGCCGCGGTGGCCGGGCAACCCGACCGGGATGCGCAGCTCGCTCTCGACCGCGAGGGCGGCGACGGCCACGACGGGCAGGGCGAGGCGGGCGGCGCTCGCGCCGCGCACTGCGATGGCCATCCTCTGACGGTAGCCACTACCGTGCCCGCTGAACAGGGCGGCGATCGGGAGTGCTGTGCGGATCCGGCTGATGCTCGCGTGTGCGGGCCTGGTGCTCGTGGGGTGCGGCGCCCCCGGGGGGTACACGCTGACCGTCGCCCGCGGCGGCCAGCAGCTCGCCGCCTTCGATCTCGCCGCCCTGCAGGCGCTGCCGCAGACCCGCATCACCACCCCGGGCACCGGCAACGGCGGTGAGCAGGACGAGCCGGGCGTCGTCGCGGTGCTGGAGAAGGCCGGGGCCGCGACGTTCACCGGCGTCGCCGTCACCGGGGACGAGGGCACCCGCACGTTCACCGCGGCCGAGGTGGCCGGTGCGGTCCTGGACATCACCAACCGGGGCACCACCAAGTTCGCCTCGGCGGGCGTCGGCCAGGATCGGTGGGTGCACAACGTGACGACCATCGACGTGAAGCCGTGACCGCCCTCGACGGGGTCGACCTCCTCGTCGCCCTCGACGACACCGACGACCTGCACAGCCCCGGCACCGGACGGCGCTGCCGCGGGCTGATGGAGGCGTTGGAGGCGGCCGGCCTCGGCACCCCGGCCGGGGCGACCCGCCACCAGCTGCTCGTGGACGACCGCATCCCCTACACCTCCCACAACTCCAGCGCCTGCATCCACTGGCGGCTCACCGGGTCGGCCGCCGACGTGATCGCGCTGGCCGGGCCGTTCCTGGTCGAGCACAGCGCGGCCGCGGCCGACCCCGGGCTGGCGGTCGTCGATCCGCGCCACGTGGACCGGGAGGCGCTCGTCGCGTTCGGCCGGTCCGCGCAGACGTCCGTGCTCACGCAGGACGCCGCCCAGGACCTCGCCGGCCGCACCGGCGTCCACCTCTCCGGGCACGGCGGCACCGACGGCGGCGTCATCGGGGCGCTCGCGGCGGTCGGGCTGGCGCTGTCGGGCTCCGACGGGCTGTTCCTCTCCATGCCCGGTATCCGGGATCTGGGTGGGGCCTGCACCTACGCCGAGCTGCGGGCGCTGGTGCCGATCGACCTCGCCCGCGGGCCCGACGGCGCCGAGCCGGCAGCGGGCGACCGCCTCGAGCTCGGCGACTGGGTGCGTCCCGTCCTGCTCGACGGGCTGGCCGTGCTGCTGCTGCAGCCGCCGGTCGACGGGGTGTGGGCGGTGCAGCCGAGGGCCGTGGTCAAGCGGTACTAGGACCGTGTCTGGTAGATATGCCCGATGAGCAGCGAGGCCCTGGCAGCCACCGTCCACCGCGCCTGGGCGGCCGACCTCGACGCCCGCACGCTCTACGAGATCCTGCGGCTGCGCGTCGACGTCTTCGTCGTCGAGCAGGCGTGCGCGTACGGCGAGCTCGACGGCCGCGACATCGAGCCCCGCGCGCGGCACTACTGGCTCGGCGGCGACGGGCGCACACCCGGGCCGGTCCTGGGCTGCCTGCGCCTGCTGAAGGAGCCCGGCGGCGAGTACCGGATCGGCCGGCTGTGCACGGCGCGGTCCGCGCGGGCGCGCAGCCTCGGCCGCCGCCTGATGGAGGCGGCGCTCGGCGAGGTCGGCGACGGTGTCTGCGTGCTCGACGCGCAGGAGCACCTCGCCGGCTTCTACGTCGGGTACGGCTTCACGGCCAGCGGCCCGGCCTACGACTGGGACGGCGTGTCCCACGTCCCCATGCGGCGGGAGCGCCGCTCCTAACCCGCGGCCCGCTTGCGGACGTCCGGCGGGAAGGTCTTCGCGTCGACGCACTGCTGCGACCAGTTCTCCAGCGCGGCCGTGACGCCGGCGAGGTCGGCGCCCAGCGCACCGACCAGCGCGTCCTGGGTGCGGTCGGTGGCGGCCTCGATCGCGTCGCGGGTGGTGCGGCCCGCCTCGGTGATCGCGCCGCCGAGCAGCAGCCCGTCGGCCTCCAACCGGGCGACGGCGGCGTCCTGCACCTCCTGCGGCCACGCCCGCGTGCCGCTGTACTCACCGATGGGGTAGCCCAGCCAGACCTCCATCAGGATGCCCATCCGCACCGGGTCCAGGCCCGCCGCGATGCTCGCGGCCACGTGCCCGTCCCCGCGGTGCTCGCGCACGAGGTCCGCGGTGCGCCAGAGCCGGGCGAACGGGTCGTCGAGGCGGGGTTGCGACCGCAGGGCGGAGAACAGCACCCGGCCGGTGCCGTCGAGGTCGGCGACGGCGCGTTCCAGCAGGTCCGCCACCCGCGCGACCTCGGTCTCGTCCGCGTCGGCGAGGACACCGCGCAGGCTCGCCGTGGTGGCCCGGTCGCGGACGGCGATCAGCTCGGCCAGCGGCAGCAGGCCACGCCCCTCGGTCCACAGGGCGTCGACGAGCCCGGGTTCGAACACGCCGAACGTCGCCGCGACCACCGACGACGGCACGTCGCCGAGCGGGGCGGCCCGGCCCGTCACGTAGCCGGTGAGGAAGTTGTACCCGTGCTCGGCGAGCGCCGCGTTGGTGCCGGGGGACCACACCCCGTGCATGGCCACCGGCTCCAGCGCGTCGCGGAGGCGGCGGGCGGGGGAGGCACCGGCCACCGGATCGGGGACGGCGACACCCACCGGTGGCGCGGCGAAGAACACGTCGAGTGCGGCCTGGTAGTCCATGACCTGACGCTAGCGAACCGGGACGGGGAGTGTGCGGGATACTTGGGGCGCACGGGCGACCGCAGGGAGCAAGGGGAAGCATGATGAGCGAGGATCCGACGCGGGCGATGCCGGTGGAGAAGGCTCCGTCGTCGGAAAGACATGGGCCGACCCACGGGAGCGTCGGGCCGGCCGACCCCCACGCCGACCCCGACACCCAGCCCGGCCTGCGCCGTCCGGACGATTTCGCCGGCTCCGACCCGGTCACCGACCCCGGCATGCGCGCCGTGCCGGCCGCGCCGGAGGCGCCCACCGTCCCGGTGAAGCAGCCGCCCGTCGTCACGCGTACCCGCACCGGCGGGCTCTGGACCGGGCTGATCCTCTCGGCGATCGTGCTGGTCTTCCTGCTGGTGTTCATCCTGCAGAACCTCGCCGTCGTCACGATCTACTTCCTCGGGTTCACGTTCTCCCTGCCCATCGGCGTGGCGCTGCTGCTGGCCGCGATCGCCGGGCTGCTGCTCGTCGCGATCCCCGGGGGCCTGCGGATCCTGCAGCTGCGCCGGGTCGCCCGTCGCGCGGGGCGCGTGTCCTGATGCTGCGCATCGGAGACCGCCCGCTGCCCGTCGTCGGGCGGGCCCGCATGTACGTCTGCGGCATCACCCCGTACGACACCACCCACCTCGGGCACGCGGCCACGTTCGTGTGGGCCGACGTGGCGGCGCGGGTGCTGCGCCACCTCGGCGTCGACGTCGACGTGTGCCGCAACGTCACCGACGTCGACGACGTGCTGGACGCCGCGGCCGCCCACGTCGGCGACCGGTCCGACAGCTTCGCGGCGGTGCAGCAGTTCCGGTTCGAGCGCGACATGGTGTCGCTGGGGGTCCGCCCGCCCACCCACGAGCCGCGTGCCCACAACCACGTCGCCCAGGTCGTGACGCTGGCCGCGGCGCTGCTCGAGTCGGGCGCGGCGTACCTGCGGGGCGGCACGGTGTGGTTCCGCGGTGGAGAGGTGCACGCCCGCGCCGGGCTGTCGGCAGCGGACGCCGCCGCGCTGGCGGCCGAGTTCGGCCAGGACCCGGGGCTGGAGCATCCCGCCGACGTGCCGATCTGGCGCGCCGCCACCGACGGTGAGGTCGCCTGGCCGAGCCCGTGGGGCGAGGGCAGGCCCGGCTGGCACGCCGAGTGCGCGGCGATGGCCCTGACCACCCTGGGCCCGGCCCTGGACCTGCACGTCGGCGGAGCCGACCTGCGCTTCCCCCACCACGCGTACGAGTCGGCGATGGCCGAGGCCGTCACCGGGGTGGCGCCGTTCGCGCGGGCCTGGATGCACGTCGGCACGGTGCGCGTGGGTGGGGCGAAGATGGCCAAGTCCACGGGCAACCTCGTGCTGGTGTCCGACATCGTCGACACCTACCCCGCCGCGGCCCTGCGGCTGCTGCTCGTCGACCGGCCGTGGAGGCAGGAGTGGGACTACGAGCCCGCGGCCCTCGACGCGGCCACGGGCCGGCTCGAACGGCTCTACTCCGCCGCGTCCCGGGGTGTGATGGAGGACGGCACGAAGGCGGCCGCGGCGGTCACGGCGGCCCTGCTCGCCGATCTCGACGTCCCGGCCGCGCTGGCCATCGCGGAGGAGGCGGGCGGTGAGGCGGCCCGCCTGACCCTCTCGGTCCTCGGCCTGACCTAGCCCGATCCCACCCCCACCGGGCGGGAAAGCGCCGACTCGCGGGCGGGAAAGCGCCGACTCGCGGAACGGCGGAGGCGCGGCACCCCTGCTGGGATGCCGCGCCTCCGCTCGTCGTGCTGTGGGTCAGGCTGCCGATCGGCGGCCGCGGGGGCTGCCGCCGCCGGAGCGACCGCCGCCCTGGCCACCGGAGCGCGCCGGGCCGCCGCGACGGCGTCCGCCGCCGGTGCCCCGCGGGTTCTGCGCCGGCTTGGGGGGATCCACGATCGGCACCCCGGACGGCTGGCGCGCGCCCGTGATCTTCGCCAGCGCCGCGTCGCCGGGGGCGACGTCGGTGTTGGTGGCGCGGACCCCGGCCAGGCGGGTGAGCCGGTCGACGTCCCGCCGCTCGGCGGGCAGCACCATCGTGACGACGGTGCCCGAGTCGCCCGCGCGGGCCGTGCGGCCGGCGCGGTGCAGGTAGTCCTTCGGGTCGGCGGGCGGGTCGACGTGGACGACGAGGCTGACGTCGTCGACGTGGATGCCGCGGGCCGCCACGTCGGTGGCGACCAGGACCGGCGTCTGCCCGTCCTTGAACTCCGCGATGGCCCGGTTGCGGGCGTTCTGCGCCTTGCCGCCGTGCAGCGCGCCGGCGTTGATGCCGTCGCGACGCAGGCCCTTCACGAGCCGGTCGACGCCGTGCTTGGTGCGCACGAACAGGATGGTGCGGCCCTCGCGGGCGGCGATCTCGGTGATCACCCGCGGCTTGGACGCGTTGTCGACGTGCAGCACGTGGTGCTCCATCGTCTCCACCTGGGCCGTGGACGAGGCGATCGACCGCGTGACCGGGTCGGTGAGGTACTGGCGCACCAGCGTGCCCACGTCGCCGTCGAGGGTGGCGGAGAACAGCAGGCGCTGGCCGTCGCCGGGGGTGAGGTCGAGGATGCGGCGGACCTGGGGCAGGAACCCCATGTCGGCCATCCGGTCGGCCTCGTCGATGGCGGTGATGCTGATCTGCGAGAGATCGCACGTGCGCTGCGTGGTGTGGTCGGTGAGCCGGCCCGGGGTGGCGACCAGCAGGTCGATGCCGCGGGAGAGCTCGGAGGCCTGCCGGTTGAACGACATGCCGCCGACCACCGAGGTGACGGTGAGCCCGAGGGCCTTCGCGAACGGCGCCAGCGCGTCGACGACCTGGGTGGCCAGCTCGCGGGTGGGCACGAGCACGAGACCGCGCGGCTGCTTGGGGCGCGCCTTGGCGCCGGCGAGCCGGGAGAGCAGGGCGAGACCGAATGCGAGCGTCTTGCCCGACCCGGTCTGGCCGCGGCCGAGCAGGTCACGCCCGGCGAGCGTGTCGGGCAGGGTGGCGGCCTGGATCGGGAACGGCTCGGTGAAGTCGTTCGCGACCAGGGCACGCAGCACGGGCTCGGGCAGGCCGAGCTCGGCGAAGGACGGCATCCCGGTCTCGGGGACCGTCCAGAGAACCTCGGCGATGCTGGGTGCAGCGGCGAGGGACGGGCTGCCGTTGCCGCGGGAGCGGCCACGGGACGAGCTGGGTCGTCCGCCGCCGCCTGAGCGACGGGCGGGACGGGACGCCGAGAACTCCGAACGCGAAGACGACGGAGCACGGCGGGAAGAGCTGGGGGATGTCAAGAAAACCTCCGGGACGTGGCACGTCGCACGGAGAAGCAGCGCCGAGATGACGGGGCTGGGATCTCTGAGAACGAGCCCGGGCACAGGTGAACGGCGTGCCCTGATGGGTACTGCGGGTGCGCCCTTCTTCGGCCGACGATGGCCGGGCGCTCGTGATCTACTCTAGCGGAGCGCCCGGCCGTGGCCCGGCGCTACTCCTGTGACGTTGCCGGGTCGCCGTGCATTCCCACCTCCCGGCGCAGCTCCACGAGCAGCGTGTCGGCCTGCCCGACCTCCGGTGGGAGGCCCCGCGCGGTGAACCACTCCCCGATCCGCCGCACGTCACGGGCCAGGAACTCGGGGCCCTGCGGGTTGCCGACCACGTCCACGACCTGCGGAAGGTCGATCAGGACCAGCCGTCCGTCGTCGACGAGTAGGTTGTAGGCCGACAGGTCGCCGTGCGTGAGCCCGTGGCGCGCCAGCCCCAGCAGGGCGTCGACGAGCTGGTGCCAGAGGTCACACAGCTCGTCGGGGTCCGGGCGGAGCTGGGCGAGTCGCGGCGCGGCCGTTCCGTCCGGCGTTCCGAGGAATTCGACGAGGATCTCCGTTCCCGCCGCCTGGATCGGGTAGGGAACGGCGATGCCGTCGCCCCACAACCGGGACAGGGCGGCGAACTCGGCGGCCGCCCACTGCTGGGAGAGGAGGTCGCGGCCGAACTCGGTCCGCCGCGCCATCGCGCGGGTCTCCCGGGAACGCCGCACGCGGCGGCCCTCGAGGTAGCCCGCGTCCCGGTGGAACATGCGGTGTTCGGCGGTGCGGTAGCGCTTGGCCGCCATCAACGTGCGACGGTCGGTGCCGGGCACCCACCGCTCCACGAGGTGGACGTCGGCCTCCTTGCCGGTCTTGATCACGCCGAGCTCGACGTCGACGGCGGCGTGCTCGGTGACCACCCAGTCCGGGCGGGGGAGCGGGCCGTGCTCGGCGCCGTCCCACGTGGACCAGCGGTCGCCCTCGGGCGGGCCGTCGGCTTCGGCGCCGGCGCGCTCGTCGAGGAGGGTGATGTCGTCGTCGAAACGGCGACGGTTCTTCTTGCGGGGGTACGACTCGTGGTCGCGCAACGCGGGGTCTCCTGGGAGTGGGCCCCGCGGCAGGTCAGCGCGGGGCGGGGATCGGACGGGGGCGCACCGCGTCCAGGACAGCGATGGACATGTGGCACCTCCTCGGATCCGCCGGAACTCCCGGCCGTTGCGGGAACCTTGGCCGACGGGGCCCGCAGCCCGCAACCGATTAACGCGAGACGACCGATCGGACACGTCGGGTTCGCCGTTCCGCTACCGGCGGCGGCGATCGGGACGGGTTGTGGACGGGCGGGCCGGCGCGATGATCGGCTCCGGTCGCACGTTGGGGCCGCCCTGGGTGGGGCGCTCCGGTGCGGCGAGCGGCGAGCGGCGATCATGGTCGAACGGGTGGCGCCGTGATCGCACCGCGCCGCACCTCCTTGTCCTTCCGAGGGCGCTGGCGTGCGGTCGGCCCTGGCCACGGGCTGTTCCCACGCTGCTTGTCGGCTACGACGTCGAACTCGTGTACCGAGATCACGATCCCGCCGGGGGAGATGGCGGACTCGCCGTGTCGGTGTCGTCAACTCGACGCACCTTCGGCGCGACACGCGCGCACGGAGGCCCCGACTCGCGCGCACGGAGGCCCCGACTCGCTCGCGCGGAGGGCGCGACTCGCGGGTGTTGGGGTCAGGCCGGGACTATCACGTTCAGGTTGTTGTTCTTCCGCTCCACGCGCAGGCCCGCGCGGCGGGCCAGGGTGGCCACCGCCGCCGCGTCCGCCGGCTCCGCGCGGGTACTCGCCAGCAGGCGGGCCAGGGCGCCCTTGTGGGCCTTGTTGAAGTGGCTCACCACCGTGCGCCGGCCGTCCGGGTGCTCGGCCAGCACGTCCACGTCGACCGCACCCGGGATGCGGGCCAGCGCCGCGTAGGAGCCGGAGCGCAGGTCCACCACCAGCTCCTGTGCGGCGATCCCGGCCAGCACCGGTTCCAGCCGCGGCTTCCACGCGGCGGCCAGCGTGCCCCGGCCGGGCAGCGACGAGCCGGCCGACAGGCGGTAGGCGGGCACCGGGTCGTCGGCGCGCAGCAGGCCGAACAGGGCCGACCCGACGGCCAACCGGGTGCGGGCTCGTACCGCCGCCGTGCCCCGCAGCGACCGGACGTCGAGGGCGTCGTAGAGGACGCCGGTGTAGCGCAGCAGCGCGGGCGTGGTGGGGGAGGTCAACAGCTCGGCGTTGCGGATGATCTCCGCGTCCTGCTTCGGGGACAGGCCCAGCGCCGCGCGGGAGGCGGGGACGTCCGCGGCGAGCTTCACGAGTTCCTCGGCCAGCTCCGCGCGCAACGGGTTCAACGACGGGTGCGCGAGCGCGTCGAGGTCCAGGGGTGGACCTCCGCCCCCGTCGATCTTCGTCTCCGACGGAGGGAGTAGCAGCAGCACCCGACCAGGGTAGTTGTGTCCACGTGACGGCCCCATTACGGTTCGGCTCGTGATCCGCCTCGTGACACGCCGGCATGTGGACTACATGCGCGTCGCGAGCGCGACCTGTCGACCCGGTCGCTGACTCGATCCCCCACGCCAAATCTCCCAGGGAGAATTCTGTGTCCGACACGCCCGATCCCACCGCCGCCTGGTCGTTCGAGACCAAGCAGGTCCACGCGGGCGCCGCGCCCGACCCCACCACGGGCGCCCGCGCCACCCCGATCTACCAGACCACCTCCTACGTCTTCCGGGACAGCGACCACGCGGCCGCGCTGTTCGGGCTCGCCGAGCTCGGCAACATCTACACGCGGATCATGAACCCGACGCAGGACGTGCTCGAGCAGCGCGTCGCGGCGCTCGAGGGCGGCATCGGGGCGGTGGCGTTCGCGTCCGGCCAGGCCGCGCAGACGCTGGCGATCCTCAACATCGCCGAGGCCGGCGACCACTTCATCTCCAGCGCGTCGCTCTACGGCGGCACGTACAACCTCTTCCACTACACGTTCCCGAAGATGGGCATCGAGGTCACCTTCGTCGACGACCCCGACGACATCGAGGCCTGGAAAGCCGCGGTCCGGCCCAACACCAAGCTCTTCTACGCCGAGACGCTGGGCAACCCGCGCGGCAACGTGCTCGACGTACGCGCCGTCGCCGACGCCGCCCACGAGGCCGGCGTGCCGCTGCTCGTGGACAACACCGTGCCCACGCCGTTCCTGCTGCGCCCGATCGAGCACGGCGCCGACATCGTGATCCACTCGGCCACCAAGTTCCTCGGCGGCCACGGCACCACCATCGGTGGCGTCGTCGTCGACTCGGGCAACTTCTCGTGGGGCGACAACGCCGAGCGCTTCCCCGGTCTGACCACCCCGGACCCGAGCTACCACGGCCTCGTCTACTGGGACGCCCTCGGCCCGGTGTCGTACCTGATCAAGCTGCGGGTGCAGCTGCTGCGCGACCTCGGCCCGGCGATCTCGCCCAACAGCGCGTTCCTGCTGATCCAGGGCATCGAGACGTTGTCGCTGCGCATGGAGCGCCACGTGCAGAACGCGCAGGCGCTGGCCGAGTGGCTCGAGGCGCGCGACGAGGTCGAGAAGGTCTACTACGCGGGCCTGGAGTCGAGCGAGTTCTACGCGGCCGGCCAGAAGTACCTGCCGCGCGGCGCCGGCGCCATCGTCGCGTTCGACATCGTCGGCGGCGTCGAGGCCGGCAAGAAGTTCGTCGACGCGCTGGAGCTGTTCAGCCACCTCGCGAACATCGGCGACGTCCGCAGCCTCGTGATCCACCCGGCGAGCACCACACACAGCCAGCTCACCCCGGAGGAGCAGGCCTCCGCCGGTGTGACGCCGGGCCTCGTGCGGCTGTCGGTGGGCCTCGAGGGCCTCGAAGACCTCAAGGCGGACCTCGACGCGGGCTTCCGCGCGGCCAAGGGCGCCTGAGGGCTGCTTGCAGGGCCGAAGCATCGATACTGCGAGGGTGACCTCGGTCCGGACACTCCCTCCCGCCACCGGTGCGTGGCGGGAGGGCGACGATCCGGGCCGACGACGCTGGGCGGCGCTCCCCGACCCGCTTCCGCTGGAGGCGGGCGGGGAGCTGCCCGGCGTCCGCATCGCGTTCGAGACGTGGGGGACGTTCACCGGGGACAACGCCGTGCTCGTCCTGCACGCGCTCACCGGCGACAGCCACGTCGCAGGCCCGGCCGGCCCCGGCCATCCCACCCCCGGCTGGTGGGAGGCACTGGTCGGCCCGGGCCACGCGCTCGACCCGGCGCGCTGGTTCGTGGTGGCGCCCAACGTGGTCGGCGGGTGCCAGGGCAGCACCGGCCCGTCGTCCCCGGCTCCGGACGGGCGTCCGTGGGGAAGCCGTTTCCCCCTGGTCACGACCCGCGACGCGGTGGCCGCCGAGACGGTGCTGGCCGACGCGCTCGGGATCGACCGCTGGGCCTGCGTCGTCGGTGGCTCGATGGGCGGGATGCGCGCGCTGGAGTGGGCCGCCACCGAGCCCGACCGCGTCGAGCGGCTGTTCCTGCTGGCCTGTCCGGCCGCGTCGGCGGCCGACCAGATCGCCTGGTCCGCGCCCCAGATCGCCGCGATCCGCGCCGACCCCGGTTGGCGTGGCGGCGACTACTACGACGCTGCTCCGGGTGAGGGCCCCCACCTCGGCCTCGGCGTCGCCCGCCGGATGGCCCACCTGAGCTACCGCAGCGCGTTCGAGCTCGGCGAGCGCTTCGGTCGCGATCCGCAGGAGGGCGAGGACCCGTGGCGCGGCGGCCGGTACGCGGTGGAGTCCTACCTCGACCACCACGCCGACAAGCTCGTGCACCGCTTCGACGCCGGGTCCTACGTGCGCCTGACCGAGATGATGAACGCCCACGACGTCGGGCGGGGCCGGGGTGGGGTCGCCGCCGGGCTGGCCCGCGTCACCGCCCGGACGCTCGTGGCCGGCGTCAGCTCGGACCGGCTCTACCCGCCGGAGCAGCAGGCCGAGCTCGCGGCCGGCATCCCGGGCGCGGGCGAGCTGCGCCTGATCGAGTCGCCCTACGGCCACGACGGGTTCCTGGTGGAGGCGCCGACGGTCAACCGCCTGCTGGGAGAGTTGCTCGTCTCCCGATCGTGATCGATTCGTGATCCGATCCGGTGTCCGGGGTCCATCATTGCGTGCTCGGTCTGGTGTGCGGAGAAATGGTCCTTTGGAGTCGGTCCCAGTTCGGCTACCGTTCGCAGCCGATGGGAGTGGGATGAACGCGTTCCTCGAGGTGTGGCGGCCCGCCGGGGCCGACCTGGTGCCGCTGACCGGTGATCGCATCACCGTGGGCCGTGCCACCGGCAACGACATCGTGCTGCCCGACGACGGGCAGGTCTCCCGCGTGCACGCCGTGCTCGAGCGGCTCGCGGGCTCCTGGAGCGTGCGCGACGTCAGCTCGCGCAACGGCACGTTCGTCAACGGCAACCGGGTGTCGGGGGAGGCCCGACTCGGCGCCGGCGACGAGCTGCGCATCGGGCGCACGCGCATCGTGCTGCGCGCCGAGCGCACCGCCGACGACCCCGGCATGACGGAGGCCCAGGCCCCGCCGCCGCAGCTCACCCCGCGCGAGCGCGACGTCCTCATCGCGCTGTTCAAGCCGATGACCAGCGCGGAGATGTTCACCGAGCCCGCGTCCACGCGCCAGATCGCGCAGGCGCTGTGGGTCAGCGAGGCCGCGGTCAAGCAGCACCTGCTGCGGCTCTACGACAAGTTCGGCGTGGCCGGCGACGGCGAGCGCCGCCGCACCCGGCTGGCCAACGAGGCACTGCGGCGCGGCGCCATCACGCTGGCCGAGGTCCGCGCGCACGAACCGAAGGGCTGAGACGTGACCGAGCTCGCGAGGTCACCATGGGGCACCGCACCGCCGAGCACGGTGGCGACGGGCGTCAGCGAGGAGGCGCCGTGACCGATCCGGGCCACACGGCCGGGGGACGCCCGGCGGTCGTCATCGATCTCGAGCGCGCCGGCTTCAGCAACGCCACCGAGGTGGGCCGCGGCGGGTTCGGTGTGGTGTTCCGCTGCAACCAGGAGGCGCTCAACCGCACGGTCGCGGTGAAGCTGCTGCACACCGACCTCGACACGGTCAGCCGCGAGCGCTTCTTCCGCGAGGGCCGGGCGATGGGCGGGCTGTCGGGCCACCCCAACGTCGTCGACGTGCTGCAGGTCGGGGTCACCCACAGCGGGCGGCCCTACATCGTCATGCCGTTCCAGTCGCTCGACTCCCTCGCCGCGCGCGTGCGTCGCGAGGGCCCGCTGGACTGGGCCGAGGCCACGCGTCTGGGCGTACGGCTGTCGGGGGCGCTCGAGTGCGCCCACCGTGTGGGCACGCTGCACCGCGACGTGAAGCCGGCCAACATCCTGCTCTCGGACTACGGCGAGGCCCAGCTCACCGACTTCGGCATCGCCCGCATCGAGGGCGGCTTCGAGACGGCGACGGGCGCGTTCACCGGCTCGCTGTCCTACACCGCACCCGAGGTGCTCAACGGGCACCCGCCCACGCCGGCGTCCGACATCTACGGCCTCGGCGCGGCCCTGTTCTCGATCATCGCCGGGCGCGCGGCGTTCGAGCGGCGCGAGGGCGAGGAGATCATCGCCCAGTTCCTGCGGATCACCGGGCAGCCCATCCCGGACCTGCGCGGTCACGGCGTCCCCGACGAGCTGTGCGCGGTGCTGGAACACGCGATGGCCAAGGACCCGGCCGAGCGACCCGCGTCGGCCGAGGCGCTGGGCCGTGAGCTGCAGGAGGTGCAGCGGGCCGCCGGGCAGCCGGTGGCCGAGATGGCGCTGCCCGCCGTGCGCCGCCCGACGGGCAACACCGACCTCACCGAGGCCGCCGACCTCCCCGTCGACGACCGGTCGCCGCGCCGGGTCTCGGGGCCGTTGCCGCTGGTCGACCGGCCGTGGGACCCCACCGCGACCGTGCGGCCCGCCCCGTCCCCGACCCCGTCCGCGGCCCCCACCGCGAAACCCTCGCCCGCCCCGCGACCGGCGCCCCCGGATGGCGAGGGGGCCACCGTCGTGGTCGCCTCCCGGCCGCGCCCGACGCCGCCCGGGGGAGGCGCGCCACCGTCCGGCCCGGCCGGTCCCACCGGCCCGGGCGCCACCCCGCCGCCGCGTGCGCCGCGCCGCCGGCTCGCGCTCGTCGCCGCCGTCGTCACTGTCGTGGTACTGCTCGCCGGACTCACCGTCGCCGGGATCTTCGTCTTCCGCGGCGGCGGGGGCGCGTCCACCGCGGCCGCCCCGGCGAGCGAGTCCGCCGTCACCGCGGTCGTGCCCGCCAGCGCGTGGCGCACCCTCGCCCCCGACCCCGTCCCGCGCCAGCAGGTCGCCACGACCGTGCAGGACGGCGTCGTCTGGGTGATCGGCGGGCTCACCGACACCGGGGCCACCAACAAGGTCGAGCGCTACGACCCCGCGATCAACACGTGGACCGACGCGATCGACCTGCCCGTCGCCCTGCACCACGCCATGGCGGTGAGCTACCGCGGCGCGATCACCGTGCTGGGCGGGTGGATCCCCAACGGCTCGAACCTGTCGGCGACCAGCTCGAACAAGGTGTACTCGCAGCAGGGCGGTGGCTGGGTCGAGCTCCCTCCGATGCCGTCCGCGCACGTCGCGGGCGGGGCCATCGTGGTCGGCGACAAGATCGTGGTCAGCGGCGGCCAGGCCGACGGCAAGCTCAACCCCGCCACCGAGGTCTTCGACGGCACGAAGTGGACCACTGCTCCGGACCTGCCCACCCCGCGGGAGCACACCGCGATGGTCACCGACGGCACCTACGTCTACGTCGTCGGCGGCCGGGCGCTCTCCAGTGACAAGAACAGCGCCGTCCTGGAGCGGTTCGACCCGAAGACCGACACCTGGACGTCGCTCGCGCCGATGCCGGCCCCCCGCGGCGGGCTGGGTGCGACCTTCACAGACGGCCGGATCATCGCGGTCGGGGGCGAGGAGCCCACCACCGTCGACAACTCGGTGTTCTCCTACGACGTCAAGTCCGACTCCTGGTCGACGCTGCCGCCGATGCCCACGCCCCGGCACGGGCTGTCGGTCTCCGTGGTCGGCAGGACGCTCTTCGCGTTCGACGGGGCCGCCAAACCGTCGCACACCGACTCGGTGGGCACCGGCGAGGCGATCGACCTGCCGCCGCGGCGGCTCGCCCCGGCGCCGAAGTGGCGGGAGCTCAAGGACGCGCCGATCGCTCGCCAGTTCGCCGGCACCACCGTCGACGACGGCACGCTCTGGATCGCCGGCGGCCTGACGCAGGACGCCGCGAGCCAGGAGGTCTGGGGCTACGACGCCGCGATCGACACGTGGAAGAAGGGCCCCGACCTGCCCATCGCGCTGCACCACACCGATGCGGTGACCTACAAGGGCGACGTCGTGGTGCTCGGGGGCTGGACGCCGCAGAACGGCAACCTCTCGGCGGTGGTCTCGGACAAGGTCTTCGCGCTGCGCAACGGCACGTGGGCGGCGCTTCCGCCGATGCCGGAACCCCGGACGGCGGCGGCGGCCACCGTGGTTGGTGACAAGATCATCGTGGTCGGCGGGCAGAACGGTGGCAAGCTCGCACCCGCCACCGAAGTGTTCGACGGCACGTCGTGGAGCCTCGCCGCGCCGATCCCGACCCCCCGCGAGCACCTGGCGGCCACCACCGACGGCACCTACGTCTACGCCGTCGGGGGTCGTGACCTCTCCTCGAGCAAGAACACCTTCGCGTTCGAGCGGTTCGACCCCGCGGCGGGAACCTGGCAGACGATGCCGACCATGCCCACAGCGCGGGGCGGCGTGGCCGCGGCCTGCATCGACGGCCGGATCGTCGCGGCGGGCGGTGAAGAGCCCACCCGCGTGCTCGCCACCGTCGAGGCCTACGACATCGCCACCGGCACGTGGTCGACGCTCGCGCCGCTCGGGGTCCCGCGGCACGGCATGTCGATGGCGGCCATCGGCAACTCGGTGTTCGCGGTGGGCGGGGCCCAGAAGCCCACCCATGCCGACTCCGCGGCCACGGTGGAGGCGCTGGACTTCTCGTAGCCCTCCCGGGGGTTGCCGCCCGGTAAGGAACACCTTCAGGGCCGGGCCGTCGTCCTGTCCCTCGCGGCGATGGTCGGGCGCCAGGCCGCTGACCAGGATGAACCCGTCCCCCGGAGCGTCCGGGGGACGGGTCATCGGGAGTGGTCATGGCGACGTCACGGGTGCAGCAGCCCCAGCAGCAGCCGGTCGGGCCGGGCCGGGCGCACGCGCAGCAGCGGCCCCCGCGGCCCGTGCCGCAGCCGCACCGGGCCCCGCCGCACCGGGCCCCGCAGCAGTGGGGCCCGCACCCGGGGGGACCGCAGCCGGGGAACCGGCGCCTCGTCTACCCGGCCCTGCCGCCGCGGCCCGGCCACCTCGGCTCGTTCGACACGGGCTCGTACCCGGTCCCGGTGTGGGACGGCCCGACCCCGCCCCCGCCGCCCCCCTCCGCGCCGGCGCCCGTACCCGCGGCCGCGCCGCCGCCCGCCCCCCGGCGCCGGATCCTCCCGCGCGTCGCGATGATCGTCATCCCGCTGCTGGTGCTGCTCGGCCCGGCGTTCGTCTCGGCGTTCCACGACGCCGGCGGCACCACCCGCCCGCCCGCGGCCGGTGCGCTGCCCGCCGTCCCGGACGCGCCGCAGGCCCCCGCGCCGGACGTGAAGGGGCTCTCCGGTGGTCTGTTGCCCCGCGCCGACGGCGTGCAGGCCGCGGGCGCCGATCCGGTGCGCGAGGAGCGCACCGCCGTCGCCGCGCCGCCCGCCCCGCAGCTCCCGCAGAGCGGCACGCTGACGCTGGTCCTGTCGATCGTCATGCTGGCGCTGTCGGTGCCGCTGGCCGGCGTCGCCGGCACCACGACGTGGTGGATGCTGCACGCCTGGCGCACCCCGGACTCGTTGAAGGGCACCGGGTTCACGCGGAAGCCCGCGAAGCGCACGCACACGTTCTCGCTGCTGCTGCCGGCCCGCCACGAGCAGGAGGTGCTCGGCGACACCATCGACGCGCTGGCCCGCCAGGACCACGAGGCGTTCGAGATCATCGTGATCATCGGCCACGACGACCCCGAGACGATGACCGTGGCCCACGCCGCCGCCCGCCGGCACCCCGAGCTCGTGCAGGTCGTCATCGACTACTCGGTGCCCAAGAACAAGCCCAAGGGTCTCAACACCGCGCTGCCGCGCTGCCGCGGCGAGATCATCGGGGTGTTCGACGCCGAGGACGAGGTGCACCCGGGCCTGCTCAAGCTCGTCGAGGGCCGGTTCGAGGAGACCGGGGCGAGCGTCGTGCAGTCGGGCGTGCAGCTGATGAACATCCAGACCACCTGGTGGTCGCTGCGCAACTGCCTCGAGTACTACTTCTGGTTCCGCTCGCGGCTGCACTTCCACTCGGAGCAGAAGTTCATCCCGCTCGGCGGCAACACCGTCTTCGCCCGCGCCACCGTGCTGCGCGACTTCGGCGGCTGGGACGCCGAGTGCCTCGCCGAGGACTGCGAGCTGGGGGTGCGGCTCAGCTCGGCGGGCCACGAGGTCGCGGTGGCCTACGACCCCGAGGTCGTCACCCGCGAGGAGACGCCCGACACGATCAAGAGCCTGGTCAAGCAGCGCACCCGGTGGTGCCAGGGCTTCCTGCAGGTGCTGCGCAAGGGTCTGTGGAAGGAGCTCCCGACCCGCAAGCAGCGCATGCTGGCCCGCTACACGCTCTGGATGCCGTTCCTGCAGGCCTACTCGGGCGTCATGATCCCGATCTCGCTGGTGACGATGTTCGTGGTGAAGGTGCCGCTGGCCGTCACGCTGCTGAGCTTCGTGCCGCTCGTGCCCACGGTGATCAGCATGGCCGTGGAGGCGGCGGGGCTGGAGGAGTTCGGCCGCTCGTTCGGAGTGAAGATCCGGTTCCGCGACTACGCCAAGCTCATCCTCGGCGCGTTCCCGTACCAGGTGCTGCTGAGCTTCTCCTCGATCCGCGCGGTGGTCCGGGAGGCCCGCGGGCAGGTCGGCTGGGAGAAGACCGAGCACGCCGGCATCCACCGCAAGCCCGCCCCCACCAGCTGACCTTCCCCCAGCAGCCCCCGCTCCTGACGTCCGGAGCGGGGGCTCGCGCCTGCGGCACCCGTGCGCGGATATCAGTGCCAGGGCACCGATATCCGCGCACGACCGTCGGCTGGTTGCCGGACGGTGACATCACCCTTACCCGGCTGCTCCCCGAACGTGGCCTCTCGTCGATTACCCCGCCGCGGCGCTCCGACCAGCATGGATGCCAGCACCGAGTCACTCCCGAAGGGTCATCCGATGGACACCGCGCCCCGCCCCGCGCTCCGCTCCCGCCTCGTCACGGCCGCGGTCCTGCTGCCCCTGCTCGCGGTGGTGGCGGTGATGCGCCTGGTGAACCTCGTCGGCGCCCCGCAGCGCATCGACGACGAGGGCACGTACATGGCCCAGGCCTACGCGATGCTGCATCTCGGCGAGCTCACCCACTACACGTACTGGTACGACCACCCCCCGCTCGGCTGGCTGCAGATCGCCGGCTGGCTGGGGCTGGCCGAGAAGTTCGGGCCGGTCACCGACGCGGTCGCCACCGGGCGGCAGTTCATGGTCGTCGCTGCCGTCGTCGCGGCCGCGCTGCTGTGGGTGCTGGTGCGGCGCCTGGGCTACGGCCGGATCGCCGCCGGGGCGGCCGTCGCGCTGCTGGCGCTGTCGCCGCTGGCCGTGCAGTACGAGCGCACGGTGTACCTCGACAACCTCTCGACGGTCTGGGTGCTCGCCGCCGCCGTCTGCTTCTGCACGCCGCGCCGCCGGCTGCTCGCCTACATGGGCGGCGCCGTCTGCCTCGCCGTCGCGGTGCTCACCAAGGAGACCGCGCTCCTGATGCTGCCGATGGTGGCCTGGCTCGGCTGGCAGCGCGGCAACACCGGCACCCGCCGTTACGCGATGGCCGTGGCCGGAGCGCTGTTCGGGCTGCTGATCGCGGCCTACCTGCTCGCCGCCGCCGTCCGCTCGGAGCTGCTGCCCGGCAAGGGCCACGTGAGCCTGGTCGACGGCATCACCTTCCAGCTGTTCTCCCGCACCTCCGGCGGCAGCGTGTTCACCGCCGGCTCGCCCAACCAGCAGACGCTCGCGGGCTGGCTCTCCCTCGACACGGTCCTGCTCGCGGCCGGCCTGGGGGCCGCACTCGTCGCCCTCGCGGTGACGGCGTTGCGCCCCGTCGCGTTCGGCTACCTGCTGCTCGCCGCGATGCTGCTGCGCGGCGGCTACCTGCCCATCCCGTACGTGATCGTGGTGCTGCCGCTGGCCGCGCTGCTGATCGCCTGCGTCGCCGAGGAGGCCGCGCGCCGGGTCCGCGTCGGTGTGCCCGTCGTCAAGATCGCTGCGGTGGCCGTGCTGGTCGCCGTCGCCGGGGCGGGTGTCGTGGCCGAGCCCCGCTGGCACGACACCCTGAACTTCCTCACCACCGCCGACCAGGACGCCCCGATGCGCCAGGCGAAGCAGTGGGTGCTCGACAACGTGCCCCGCGACCAGCGCCTGATCGTCGACGACGCGTTCTGGTCCGACCTCGTCACGGCCGGCTGGAAGCGCGACGACGTCGCGTGGTTCTACAAGCTCGACACCGACCCCGCCGTCCAGGCGCTCAACCCGCACGGCTGGCGCGACTACGACTACATCGTCGCCACCGACGCGGTCCGCCAGTTCCCGGCGTCGTTCGCCCAGGTCCACGGCGCGATGACCGGCTCACAGGTCGTCGCCACCTTCGGGACGGGCGCCGCCCGCGTCGAGGTGCGCCGCATCGACCCGAACGCCGCCGCCCCGGCCGACGAGCCCGAGCGCGCCACGATCGGTGCCGCGCTGGCCGACCGCCTCGGCGAGAACGCCGAGCAGACCGTGCTGGACCTGCTGCGCGGCGGCACCGTCGACGCCCGGGTGCTCGCCACCCTGTCCGACGTCGCCACGACCGAGGAGGTGCTCGTCGCCGACCTGCCCCAGGTGCCCGGCGAGGACGCCGCGGGCCGCCCGCGTCGCCAGATCCAGTTCACCGCCACCGGGGCCCGTGCGGCGCGGCTCGTCGCCTACTTCCGGGCCCAGCAGGGCGCGTTCGCCCCGCAGGCCGTGACGGCCGGCCCGTCCGGCGTGCTCGTGACGTTCCCGCCCGCCGCGCCGTCGGGCCTGCTGGCCGCGGCCGCGAAGCCTCCGGCGCCGGGTCGCCCCGCCGCGCTGCGGGTGCTCGACCTGGTGCCCGGGTCCGCCCCGCTGCGGGTTCGCCTCGCCGGGGTCGACGGCACCGCGGTGGCCCCGATCGCCGTCGGACCGTACGGCGACGTCGGCACCTACCGGACCGTGCCCGCCGGCGTCGCGACGCTGGGGGTGGGACCACAGGACCCGGCCGCACCCACGTCCGTCACACAGGCCGTCGCGCTCGACCCGGGTGCCGCCTACACACTGATGCTGTTCGCCGGCCCCGACGGCGGCGTGCGCGGCCAGCTGGTGCCCGACCCGGCCGTCCCCGGCCCGGACATCCGCGGTGTCGTCCGCCTGGTGGACGCGGCGCAGAAGGCGCCCGGACTGACCGTCGCCGCAGGCGGGGCCGGCCCGCTGGCCAAGGACATCGCCTACGGGCTGGTCACCGGCTACGCCGAGCTCGTCCCCGGCACGGTGCCGCTCACGCTGACGAGCGGCACCCTGAAGACCGCGGGCACCGTCACGCTGAAGAACCGCGACGTCAAGACGCTGGTCGTCACCGACGGCGCGAAGGGCCCGCAGGTCACGGTCGTCGACGACCCGACGCGCGCTCCCGCCGCCGCTCCGCTCGCTGCCACACCGGCCGCGCACCCGGGCGTGCTGAAGCCGGTGGCGCCAGGTGCTCCCGCCGCGGCCGCCGCGCTCACGGTCGCGAAGGCCGGCTACCCGCTGGGCAACGCGCCGCTCGGTGTCCTGGTGTGGGGGGTGCTGGCCACGGCGCTCGGGTTCCTGCTGCGCCGCCGCGGTGGCGACGCCGCAGCGGTGGCCGCACCGGCCCCGATCCCGTTCGCCGACGACGAGACGGTGCACCTCAACCGGCCGAAGGTCACCATGGGCCGGGTGCCGCGCCCGGTCGTCACGACGCCGGACCCCGACGGCACCGCGCTGGTGGAGGACATCGACGCCCTCCGCGCCGCGGCGGCGGCCGCCACGGCCGAGCGGACCACGGTGATCCCGGCCCCGCGCCGGACCGGCCGCCCGGCGGCGCCGCACCCGGTCCGGCCGGTGTCCCGCCCGGTCGAGCCGTCCGTGTCGCGGCCGGTCGTGTCCCAGCCCGCCGTGAAGCAGCCCGCTGTGTCCGAGCCCGCCGTGAAGCAGCCCGCTGTGTCCGAGCCCGCCGTGAAGCAGCCCGCCGTGACCCGTCGGCCGGATCTGCTCCCGCCCGACGAGCACACCAGCGTGCTGGCCGCCGCCCGCCCCGGTGACCCGGACGCCACGGCGTTCGTCGGCAACCTCGGGGCCCTGCGCCGGGCGGCCGCGAAGCTGCAGGCCGAGCGCGACGCGATGGTGGCGGAGGAGCACACGACGGCCCTCCCGCACCGCCCGTCCCCGCGGCCGCGGTAGCCGCCCACCCCGTCGCGGTGGGGGAGGATGGCCCCGTGAGAGGCCGCCCGTTCGTCCTGCTGTCCGCCGCCATGTCCGTCGACGGGTGCATCGACGACCGGTCCGGCACGCGGCTGGTGCTCTCCGACGCCGCCGACCTCGACCGCGTCGACGCCGAACGCGCCGGGGTGGACGCGATCCTCGTCGGCGCCACCACCGTGCGGCGTGACGATCCGCGGTTGCTGGTGCGCTCGGCCGAGCGCGTCGCGGAACGCGTGGCGGCAGGCCGCATCGGGCAGCCGTGGCGCGTGGTGATCAGCGGCAGCGGCGACCTCGACCCGTCGGCCCAGCTGTTCACCACCGGCGACGGACGCCGGATCGTCTACACCTCGCAGCCTGCGCGGGTGGCGGTGCCGGCCGAGGTCGTCCACGCCGGCGCACCGGTGGATCCCGTCCGTGTCCTGGCCGATCTGGCCACGCGGGGGGTCGAGCGGCTGATGGTGGAGGGCGGTACGTCGATCCACACGCTGTTCCTGGCCGCGGGATTGGTGGACGAGATCCAGCTGGTCGTCGCGCCGTTCTTCCTCGGCGACCCGGACGCGCCGCGGTTCGTCGGCGCGGGCGCCCTGCCGACGCGGATGCGGCTGGCCGAGGCCCGGCCCATGGGCGATCACGTGCTGCTGCGCTACCGGCTGGGGGAGCGCCGTGGATGACCGGGCGCTGCTGCGCCACGCCGTCGAGCTGGCCCGGCGCTGCCCGCCGTCGGACACGGCGTTCTCGGTCGGGGCGCTGGTCGTCGGGCCGGACGGGGCCGTGCTCGCCGAAGGCTGGTCGCGCCGCGACGGCGGGACGGAGCACGCCGAGGAGGCCGCGCTCGGCGATCTGGGCGGGCGGGTCCCGCCCGGCAGCACCGTCTACAGCTCGCTGGAGCCGTGCAGCGCCCGGGCGTCGCGGCCGCGCACGTGCACGCAGCTGATCCTCGCCGCGGGCGTCGCGCGGGTGGTGATCGCGTGGCGGGAGCCGTCGACGTTCGTCGAGGGCGAGGGCGCGGAGCTGTTGCGCGCGGCGGGGGTGGAGGTCGTCGAGCTGCCCGAGCTGGCGGACGCGGCCCGCGAGCCGAACCGGCACCTGCTGGGCTGATCAGAGGTCGTGAGCGGAAATCAGGGCCCCGGCACCGATATCCGCTCACGGGCGCGGGAGCGCCGCCGCTACCCTTCACCAGGTGTTGACCCGGATGTCGTCGCTGTTCCTGAGGACCCTGCGTGATGACCCCGCCGACGCGGAGGTACCGAGCCACAAGCTGCTCGTCCGCGCCGGCTACGTCCGACGCGCCGCACCGGGGATCTACACCTGGCTGCCGCTGGGGCTCAAGGTGCTGCGCGCCGTCGAGCAGATCGTGCGCGAGGAGATGGACGCCATCGGCGCCCAGGAGATCCAGCTGCCCGCGCTGCTGCCCCGCGAGCCCTACGAGGCCACCGGCCGCTGGACCGAGTACGGCCCCAACCTGTTCCGCCTCAAGGACCGCAAGGGCGCCGACTACCTGCTCGGCCCCACCCACGAGGAGCTGTTCACCCAGGTGGTCAAGGGCGAGTACTCGTCCTACAAGGACTACCCGGTGATGCTCTACCAGATCCAGAACAAGTACCGCGACGAGGCGCGGCCCCGCGCGGGCATCCTGCGCGGGCGCGAGTTCCTCATGAAGGACTCGTACTCGTTCGACCTCACCGACGAGGGGCTGTCGGAGTCCTACCGCAAGCACCGCGACGCCTACGTCAAGATCTTCGACCGGCTCGGGCTGGAGTACGTCGTCGTCGCGGCCACGTCCGGGGCCATGGGCGGATCGGCGTCGGAGGAGTTCCTGGCGATCGCGCCCACGGGCGAGGACACGTTCGTCCAGAGCCCCGGCGGATACGCGGCCAACGTGGAGGCGGTCACCACCACGCCCCCGCCCGCGATCCCGCTGGACGGGCTGCCCGAGGCCCAGGCGCACCACACGCCCAACACGCCGACGATCGAGTCGCTGGTGGCGTTCCTCAACGGTGCCGACCTGGGCCGCACCTTCACCGCCGCCGACACGCTCAAGAACGTGCTGCTCAAGACCCGGCGGCCCGGCCAGACCGAGTGGGAGCTGCTCGGGGTCGGTGTGCCCGGCGACCGCGAGGTCGACATGAAGCGCCTCGAGGCCGCGCTGGAGCCCGCCGAGGTGGCGCTGCTCGAGGAGGCCGACTTCGCCCGCAACGGGTTCCTCGTCAAGGGCTACATCGGCCCGGTGTCGCTGGCGGCCAACGGGGTGCGCTACCTCGTCGACCCCCGCGTCGTCACGGGCACGGCGTGGGTCACCGGCGCCGACAAGGCCGACCACCACGTCGTCGACCTCGTCGCCGGCCGGGACTTCACCCCCGACGGCACCATCGAGGCCGCCGAGGTCCGCGAGGGCGACGAGGCCCCCGACGGCAGCGGCCCGCTGGCGGCGGCGCGCGGGATCGAGATCGGGCACGTGTTCCAGCTCGGTCGCAAGTACGCCGACGCGTTCTCCCTCGACGCGCTGGGCCCGGACTCCAAGCCCGTCCGCATCACGATGGGCTCCTACGGCGTCGGCGTCTCGCGGCTCGTCGCGGTCATCGCCGAGCAGAACTTCGACGACTCCGGGCTCGTGTGGCCCCGCGCGGTCACGCCGTACGACGTGCACGTGGTGGTCGCAGGCAAGCAGGAGGAGATCGCCACCGGCGGTGCCGCGCTGGCCGCCGACCTCGAGGCCGCCGGGCTGCGCGTCCTGCTCGACGACCGCAAGGCCTCGCCGGGCGTGAAGTTCGCCGACGCCGAGCTGATCGGTGTTCCGACCATCGTCGTCGCCGGTCGGGGGCTGGCCACCGGCGTGATCGAGGTCAAGGACCGGCGCAGCGGCGAGCGTGTCGAGATCCCGCTCGACGGTGCGGTCGAGCACCTCGTCGGGCTCGCACGCGGCGAGTAACCGATTACGCTGCGTTGACCTGGGACGGAAGGAGAGTCCCTGCCGTCAACGCGCTGTCACCGGCCCGGCAGACTGTGAGCCATGTGTGAGCTCCTCGGGGGAGGCCGGACCAGGTGACTGTCGACATCGCACGGGCCGCCGTGATCACCGGCGACGGCGTCGTCGCACGCTATCCGGGCCTGCTCTGCGTGGCCCGGTGCAGCGATCGTGACGTGCTGCTGAAGCTGCTCGACGTGTGCGCCGGGGCGGCCGGATCCGACCCCGGGCGCGCCCTCGCGCGGCGTCTCGCGACGTGGATGGGCGGCCCCGGGGCGCCCGGCGACGACCTGGAGTTCGGCACCGTCGCCACCGCGGGCAACCAGCTGGGCGTGTTCCTCGTCGGCTCGGTCGTCGTCGTGGTGCCGGGGAGCCCGGTGACCCTCTCGGGGTCCGACGCGGCCACGTTCACCGACCGGTTGATCCCCGTGCCGGGCGCCCCCGTCGTGCTGTCACTCGACGGCGCACGCCCGCCGGCCGGCCTCGCCGACGGCGTCAACGACCTGCGGGCGGGTGTGGTCCCCGGCGCGGGCGCGGTCCTCTTCCCCGTCGGCCGCGCTGCCGCGCCCCGTCCGGATCCCGGGACGTCGTCCGCGCTGGACGGCCCGACGATCCGCACCCCCGCCCACATCGGGGCCGCACACGGAGGCGGGCAGACCGCGGTGGGCCAGGTCGCGGTGGCCCGGTCCTCCGTGGCGCCCGACGTCGCGGTGCCGGACGGGGCACCGAACGTCGCGGTGCCGGACGGGGCACCGAACGGGGCGGGGCCGAACGGGGCCGGGCCGAACGGGGCCGGGCCGAACGGGGCCGGGCCGAACGGCGTGGTGCGCAACAGGACCCCGCGCAACGGTGTGTCGAGCCTACTCGCCGAGGAGTCGTCCGACGGCGACGGCCTGCGGGACCGGCGGTCCGGGCCACGCCGCGCCGACCCGCGCACGCCCAACGGCTACGAGTGGTTCGCCGACTGGTCCGAGGGCGGTGCCCCGCCCGATGCGGGTCCGGCGCCGGCCGACCCCACCGGGCCGGACGCTCCCGCACCCGGTTCGGGCCGCTGGCCCTGGAGCGAACCCCCCGCCGAAGATGTCCGGCCCGAGGACACCCGGCCCGCCCCGTCCGAGGCCCTGCTCGCCCGGCCCGGCCCCGTCGACGACGGCCGGCCCGGCCCCGTCGACGACGGCTGGCCCGGCCCCGTCGACGACGGCCGCCCCAGCCGTGTCGACGAGCCGCGCCCCGGCCGTGCCGACGAGCCCCGGCCCGTCGACGAGGCCCGGCCCGGTCGTGGCCCCTGGACCGAGCCGCCGACCCCGCCGGGTGGCTCCGCTCGCGCGGCCCGTGCGGACGAGCGGGCGCAGGTGTGGGTCGACCCGGCCGACCCGGTGATCCGGGACGATCCGGCCGACCAGCTCCAGGAGGGCCGCCACGCGATCGTCGGGGTCGACCTCACGCCCACGGACGAGGACGAGCCCTTCCTCCGTACCGACCCTCCTGCCGCCGCGCTCCCGCCGCCGGTCGAGGAGAGCGAGCACCACGAGGCCGGCCCGGCCGCCGACCGGTTCGAGGGAGCCGACGACGCCACGCCCGTCGACGCCGTCGACGCCGTGGCCGCCGTGGAACCCGAGCCGTTCACCGACGAGGCGCCCGAGGCCCCGGAGCCCCAGCCGGCGCCCGGTGACCGTGCGCCCGATGACAGTGCACCCGGTGACCGTGCCTCCGATGACCGTTTCCCTGAAGATCGTGTGCCCGACGAACGGGCCCCCGACGTCGAGGAGGCGCCGAGCCCCGCTCCGCGCCCGGGCCGCGTGCCCACACCCGCACCGCGACCCCAGGACCAGACCGGTCCGGGCGAGGCCCTGCCCGACCACGACGAGCCGCTGCTGCACGGCCTGCTGTGCGGGGACGGGCACCTCAACGACCCGCGCTCGTCCGCGTGTGTGGCGTGCGGGGCGCCCGTGGGGCCGGGCGAGGACGTCGTGGGCCCGCGGCCGCCCCTGGGGCGCATCGTGTTCGACGACGGCGCCACGTATACCGTCGACGCCGAGTACCTCGTCGGCCGGATGCCCGAGGCGGACCCCCGGGCCCGCTCGGGTGAGCTGCAGCCGATCGTCGTCGAGGACCGGTCGGGCTCGGTGTCGCGCGTGCACGCGGAGATCCTGATCAACGGCTGGGACGTGGTGCTGGTCGACTCCGGCTCGCGCAACGGCACGTTCGTCGCGGGCCCCGACGACAGCGGCTGGACCCCACTGGCCCCGGGCCGCACCAGCCTGCTGCTGCCCGGCACCCGGGTGCGCATGGGCGGGCGGACGTTCGTGTTCGAGCCGCCGATGGCCGTGGGCTAGAACCCGGTCATGATCAGGCGTTCGGCGCGTTGTCGGCCAGATCCGGCCGGATTCGCACCCAACCGCCGGTCATGGCGGCGTCGTCGCACGTCACCCGGCCAGGAAGGACAGCCGCACCGACCGCACCGGGTTGTCGCCGTTGGTGTCCACCAGGCACACCGACTGCCACGTCCCGAGCGCGGGGCGCCCGTCCAGCACCGGCACCGACATCGACGGCGCGACGATCGCGGGCAGCACGTGGTCGCGACCGTGTCCGGCGCTGCCGTGGCGGTGGTCCCACCGGTCGTCGGCGGGGAGGATGTCGCGCAGTGCGGCCAGCAGGTCCGTGTCGCTTCCGGCGCCCGTCTCGATCACGGCGAGCCCGGCCGTGGCGTGCGGCACCCACACGTTGAGCAGGCCCTCGCGCGCGCCGACCGACCGCAGGAACGCCGCGATCTCCGCGGTGAGGTCGGCGACGGTCTCGCGGCCGCCTGTGCGGATCTCGATCAACTCGCTGTCCATGGGCCCGAGGGTACGTCCGAGCGATCTCCAGCCGGTTGTGCGACGCCCAGGTAGGTACCTCGCGGGGTCGTCGCGGCCCTGCGATGCACCACCTGGCCGCCACTCGCTCGGCGGGGATCCCTCCGGCGCGCCGTAGGGTTGCCGGCATGCGCACCGCGTTCGGATCCGCGTTCGACGTCCCGGACGGCTACCTCAACACCGCGAGCGTCGGCATTCCTCCGGTGCAGGTCGCGGACGCCGTGGCCGCGGCCGTGCAGGACTGGCGCACCGGCGCGGGCAGGCCCACCGACTTCGACGTGCCCGTCGCGCTCGCCCGTGCGGCCTACGGGCGGCTGGTCGGCTTCCCGGCCGAGCGGGTGGCGATCGGCTCGACGGTGTCGGGGATGCTCGGGATGGTGGCGGCGAGCCTGCCCGCCGGGGCGCGGGTGCTGGTGGCCCGTGGCGACTTCACGAGCGTCACGTGGCCGTTCGCGGCGCGGTCCACGCCCGTGGAGGTCGAGCTCGAGCAGGTGGGGGAGCGTGCGCGCGAATGTGACGTCGTGGTGGTCAGCGTCGTGCAGTCGGCGGACGGGCGGATCGTCGACCTCGACGCCCTGCGCGCCGCCCGCGCGTCCGGCACCCGGGTGGTGCTCGACGCCACGCAGTCGGTCGGCTGGCTCGACGCCGACCTCGGCTGGGCCGACGTCGTGGTAGCCACCGGCTACAAGTGGCTGCTGAGCCCGCGCGGCGTGGCGTGGATGGCGGTGCGCGAGGACCTGGACCTCGTCCCGAACCAGGCCGGCTGGTACGCCGGTGACGACCCCTGGACGAGCGTCTACGGCCTGCCGCTGCGCCTGGCCGCCGACGCCCGCGCCTACGACACGTCGCCCGCCTGGTACTGCCAGGCCGGGGCGGCGGTGGCCCTGCCGTGGCTGGCGGGCCTCGACCGGGCGGCCGTGCAGGCCCACTGCGTCGGGCTGGCCGACGCCTTCCGCAAGGGTCTGGGCATGGAACCCACCGGGTCGGCGATCGTGGCGGTGGCCCGCGAGGGCGCGGCCGAACGCCTGGCGGCGGCCGGGGTGGTGGCGGCGGTCCGGGCCGGCGCCGCCCGCCTGGCCTTCCACCTCTATTCCGACGACACCGACGTGGCGAGGGCCCTGAACGCCCTCACGTGACCCCCTCCGCCGGCGAGTTCGCCGTCTCGACGGCTGAGTTCACCGTCTCGGCGCCGCGTGGACCGGCTCGTGCACGGGCGGGCGGGCGAAACGGCGGACTCGCGCGGTGGAACGGCGAACGCGCCGGGCGTGCGGTCTGCCGGGAACGTGTCGGGCGGCACCGGGGTGGCGATCGCCATCTGCTTCCCCATCAGGAGCCGGCCCTGTGATGATCGGCTGTCGTCGCACGTCGTGGTCGTGGTGGGGGCGGTGGGGTGCGGTGAGCACTGATCATGGGGTCCTCGCGTGGTCTCCCCCGACCATGATCGGCGGCTGGGTGCGTTTCCGGCCGGATGTGGCCGATTCTGCGCCGAATCGGTGATCATGGTGGTACTCCGCCACGTCGGCGCGCCTCGCCCGGCCTGCCCCGCCCACCCCGCCCGGCCGGGCACGCGCTACGCCACGGCCGTGGACGGGCGCACCCGGCCCGCGCGGGACCGGCCGCGGGTCAGGGTCTGCCGGGGAAGGTGGGGATCGCGGGTGGGGTGTTCACCACGGCCCGCCACTGGGCGCAGCGCAGGGTGCCTTCCGTCAGCGCCGTGAGGGCCGCCTGGCGCAGGCCGCGGTCGGTGGTGCGTTCCACCACCGACCGCCAGGCGGCCAGGGCGTCGGTCTCGGCCACCACGGCGACCGCCGCGGCCGAGGCGCCGTCGGTGACCGGCTTCGGGGTGGCGTAGGCGGGCTGGGCGGAGACGGGGCGGGTGCCGATCTGCGTCAGCGTCTGCTCGATGGCGCCCCGGAGCACCCGGTGGGCCTCCTCGTCGGCGCGGGCGCGGTCGAGCTGCGCGGCCGGCAGGAACGCCAGGATCAGCGAGTACACCCACAGCGCGGCGTGCTCGGCGGCCAGCGCGTCCTGCAGGGCGGCGGCCGCCGTGGGGTCGATCGTGGAGCTGTTGCCGGGCGAGCTCATGCCAGCACCGCCGCGTACGTGGCGCAGCAGGCGGCCACCGAGGCGACCAGCCCGACGCGCTCCGCGGGCAGCGTCAGCGCCGCGGCGGAGGCGGCCTTCCCCGACGCCAGCACGGCCGCCTGCACCGCCGCCGCCGTGACGGGGGTGCCGGCGGGGGTGGCCGTTCCCGGAGCGGGTGCGGGGGTGGCGCCGGGGGCCAGGCGGGCGACCTCCGCGTCCAGCGCCGTGGCGTGGTCGGTGCGGGCCGTGCGCAGCGGGGTGAGGCGGTCGGCCAGCTCCGGTGTGGCCGCGACGACGGCGGCGGCCAGCGCGGCGTCGGCGCGGGCGGCGGCGGCCAGCGCGATCAGGGGGTCGGGGCCCGGGTCCTTCGTCGAGGAGCCGAACGAGCAGCCGGCCAGCGCCGGGGGAGCGAGCAGCATCCCGGCGAGCAGACGGCGGCGCGACAGCGCAGGCCGCGAGGACCGTGCAGACGACAGTGCAGACGACAGTGCAGACGACAGTGCAGACGACAGTGCAGACGACAGTGCAGACGACAGTGCAGACGACAGTGCAGACGACCGCGCAGACGACAGCGCAGACGACCGCGCAGATGACCGCGCAGACCGCGGCGACAGCGCACCCTCACCGACCATCCCTGCCTCCTGCGGCTCGACCGGTCGCCCATCCTGCCAGGGGCCACGGACGTGGTCGGCGGCCCCCGTCGGGCGCGATACCCTGACGGGCCCACCCTCTTCCCGACGAATTGCAGGAGCACGCGATGCCCTCCCCCCGCCCTGTGCAGCGTTCCGCCGGGCAGCAGCCCGACGGCCCACTGCACGGCGTGCTGGAACCGATCGTCACCGGCGCCGGGTTCGAGCTCGACGAGCTCGACGTCCGCGTCATCGGCCGCCGCCACACCATCAAGCTGGTGGTGGACTCCGACTCCGGCGTCGGGCTCGACGACATCGCGCACGTCTCCCGCGCCGCGTCCGAGGAGCTCGACAAGCACGAGCACCTCATCGGCGGGTCCTACACGCTCGAGGTGACCTCGCCCGGCGTCGACCGTCCGCTCACCTCACCGCGCCACTGGCGCCGCGCCCACCTGCGTCTGGTCGCCGTCCGCACCCGGGACGGCGGCACGCTCACCGGCCGGGTCGGCACGGCAGGCGAGGAGTCGGTGGAGCTGCTGGTCGCCGGCGTCAAGCGCCCGCTGCGCTACGCCGACGTCGAGCACGCCGCCGTCGAGGTCGAGTTCAACCACCCGCCCGCGGCCGAGCTCGCACTGCTTCAGGGGACCACCCCGGAGGGATCGCAATGAACGTCGACATCGCCGCCCTGCGCGCCATCGAGCGCGACAAGGAGATCCCCTTCGAGACGGTGATCGAGGCCATCCAGACGGCCCTGCTCACCGCGTACAAGCACACCGACGGCCACCAGCCCGCGGCCCGCATCGACATCGACCGCAAGAGCGGTCTGGTGCGCGTCATGGCCACCGAGACGGCCGAGGACGGCTCCCAGACCGAGTGGGACGACACCCCCGAGGGCTTCGGGCGCATCGCCGCCACCACCGCGCGCCAGGTGATCGTCCAGCGGCTGCGCGACGCCGAGCACGAGCGCACCTTCGGCGAGTTCGCCACGAAGGAGGGCGAAATCATCGCCGGTGTCGTGCAGCGCGACGCCCGCGCCAACGCCCGCGGCGTGGTGATCGTCCAGCTGTCACCGCAGACCGAGGGCGTGCTGCCGCAGGCCGAGCAGGTGCCCGGCGAGAACTACGCCCACGGCGAGCGGATCCGCTGCTACGTCGTGGGTGTCACCCGCGGTGGGCGCGGCACGCAGATCACGTTGAGCCGCACCCACCCCAACCTCGTGCGCAAACTGTTCGCGCTCGAGGTGCCGGAGATCGTCGACGGCTCGGTGGAGATCACCGCGGTCGCGCGCGAGGCCGGGCACCGCTCGAAGATCGCCGTGCGGTCCACCGTGCCCGGCGTCAACCCCAAGGGCGCCTGCATCGGCCCGATGGGCGCGCGGGTGCGCGGCGTCATGAGCGAGCTGGCCGGAGAGAAGATCGACATCATCGACTGGGACGAGGACCCCGCCACGTTCGTGGGCAACGCCCTGTCCCCGTCGAAGGTGGTCTCCGTCACGGTGCTCGACGCCAAGACCCGCACCGCGCGCGTCGTCGTCCCGGACTTCCAGCTCTCCCTCGCCATCGGCAAGGAGGGGCAGAACGCCCGGTTGGCGGCCCGGCTCACCGGGTGGCGCATCGACATCCGCAGCGACGCCGACCCCCGCGGCGCGGTCGACGCCCCGGAGTCGGAGTCGGTCGGCTGAACGGCTCGGTCTCCGCCGGGGGGAGAAGGACGCGCACCCCTGCGCTACACTCGGCAACGGCCAACGACCACGGCTCGACTCCCGCACGCCCCGCTCCAATTCGGACGTGCGTCGGTTGCCGAACCCGGTCACCGGCCGACGGTCTGTTGCGTGTCGTCGCGGTGGACGGGGTGGTCACCCCGGATCCGCGCCGACGGCTCCCCGGACGAGGTGCGTGGTTGCATCCCGTTCCGGAGTGCCTGGACCGTGCCGAGCGTCGCTCGGCGTTCCCACGGGCGCTCCGCGTCCCGGGACCGCTGGACGTCACCGCGGTGCGGGCACATCTGATCGTCGTCAGCGGAGTTCGGGACACACCCGATCTCGACACCACAGGAAGCAAGGTCGACCCGTCATGAGCCAGTCGTGAAGATCGCACCATGAACGTGCTTCGACACTAGGTTCGAGGTCGAGCGGGACCAGCCGCCGGCCTCCGAGAAACAAGGAGTGCAGTGGCAGGCAAGGCCCGTGTGCACGAGCTCGCTAAAGAGCTCGGCATCTCAAGCAAGCAGGTCCTGAGCAAGTTGCAGGATCTCGGGGAGTACGTGAAGTCTCCCTCCTCCACCGTCGAGGCCCCCGTCGCCCGCAAGCTGCGGGAGTCCGTCGGCGGCGGCAACGGTTCCCCCAAGCCCGGTCGTCCCGGCCCCGTGCCCGGACCGCCCCGTGGCAACACCCCCATGCCCGGACCGCGTCCGGGTCCGCAGCGTCCCGCGGCTCCGCAGGCCCCGGCCGCACCGGCCGCGCCCGCTCAGCCGGCCGTCTCGCCGGCCCAGCCGGCCGTCTCGCCGGCCCAGCCGGCCGAGGTCAGCCGCCCCGCGGCGGCGTCGGCCCCGGCACGCACCGATTCCCCGCGTCCCGCCGGCCCCGGCCCGCGTCCCGGACCTCGTCCGGGTCCGGCCGCCCCGGCCCGCCAGGAGCCGGCCGCGGCGCAGGCCCCGGCGGCTCCGTCCCGTCCGGCGCCCCAGCAGGGTGGGCAGCCCGCTGCCGCATCCGGTTCGGGCACGGTCGTCCCGCCCAAGCAGGCCGGCCCGCGTCCCGGCCCGAAGAGCGGCCCGCCCCGGGTCGCCAACAACCCGTTCGGCGTCGGTTCCGGCGCCCCGCCCCGCCCGGCCCCCCCGCGTCCGGGCCCGCCCGCGGCTGCGGCCCAGGGTGGATCGGCTCCGGCCGCACCCGCGCAGGGTGCTCCGGGCCAGGGTGCTCCGGGCCAGGGTGCCCCCGGCCAGGGCGGACCACGTCCCGGTGGCCCGCGTCCCGGTGGTCCCCGCCCGGGTGGCCCCGGTCAGGGCGGTCCGCGTCCCCCCACTCCCGGCAACATGCCGCCGCGTCCGAACCCCGGCATGATGCCGGCGCGTCCGGCCGCTCCGCGGCCGGGTGCCGGTCGTGGCGGCCCCGGTGGCCCCGGTGGTCGTCCCGGTGGTCCGGGCGGTCGTCCCGGCGGTCCCGGTGCCGGTCGTCCCGGTGGCGGCGGCGGCGGCTTCCGTCCCGGTGGCGGCGGTCCCGGTGGTGGCGGTGCCCCCGCAGGCGGCGGCTTCCGCGGTGGTCCCGGTGGCGGCGGTGGCCGTCCCGGTGGTCCGCGTGGTCGCGGCGGTGCCGCGGGTGCGTTCGGCCGTCCCGGCGGGCCGGCCCGCAAGGGCCGCAAGTCGAAGCGGCAGAAGCGCCAGGAGTTCGACTCGATGCAGGCTCCCTCGGTCGGCGGCGTCCGCCTGCCGAAGGGCCGTGGCGAGACGGTCAAGCTCGCCCGCGGTGCCTCGCTGACGGACTTCGCCGACAAGATCAACGCGAACCCGGCCTCGCTGGTGCAGGTGCTGTTCCACCTCGGTGAGATGGTCACCTCCACCCAGTCGGTGTCCGACGAGATCCTCGAGCTGCTCGGCACCGAGATGAACTACGTGGTGCAGGTCGTCAGCCCCGAGGAGGAGGACCGCGAGCTGCTCGACAGTTTCGACATCTCCTTCGGCGAGAACGCGGGCGACGACGACGACCTCGAGTTCCGGCCGCCGGTCGTCACGATCATGGGTCACGTCGACCACGGAAAGACCCGACTGCTCGACACGATCCGCAAGGCCAACGTCCGCGAGAGCGAGGCGGGTGGCATCACGCAGGCCATCGGCGCCTACCAGGTCCTCACGGAGCTGGAGGGCAACGAGCGTCCGATCACGTTCATCGACACCCCGGGCCACGAGGCGTTCACCGCCATGCGTGCCCGTGGTGCGAAGAGCACGGACATCGCGGTCATCGTGGTCGCCGCCGACGACGGCGTCATGCCGCAGACGGTGGAGGCCATCAACCACGCCCAGGCGGCCGACGTGCCGATCGTCGTGGCGGTCAACAAGATCGACGTCGAGGGCGCCAACCCGGCCAAGATCCGCCAGCAGCTCACCGAGTACAACCTGGTGGCCGAGGAGTACGGCGGCGACACGATGTTCGTCGACATCTCCGCCAAGCAGGGCACCAACATCGACGCGCTCCTGGAGGCGATCCTCCTCACGGCGGACGCCTCGCTGGACCTGCGGGCCAACCCGAACATGGAGGCCCAGGGCGTCGCGATCGAGGCCCACCTCGACCGCGGTCGCGGTCCGGTGGCCACGGTGCTGGTGCAGCGCGGCACGCTGCACGTCGGCGACTCGATCGTCGCGGGCGACGCCTCCGGGCGCGTCCGGCGGATGCTCGACGAGCACGGCGCGGACGTCACCGAGGCCTTCCCGTCGCGTCCGGTGCAGGTCATCGGCTTCACGTCGGTGCCCGGTGCGGGCGACACGTTCCTCGTCGTCGACGAGGACCGCGTGGCACGGCAGATCGCCGACCGCCGCCGGGCCCGGGAGCGCAACGCCGAGCTGGCCGGCCGTCGCAAGCGCGTCAGCCTGGAGGACCTCGACGAGGCCCTGAAGGAGACCAACCAGCTCAACCTGATCATCAAGGGCGACAACTCGGGTTCCGTCGAGGCACTCGAGGACGCGCTCCTGAAGATCGAGGTCGGCGACGACGTCGAGCTGCGGGTCATCCACCGCGGCGTCGGTGGCATCACCGAGGGCGACATCAACCTCGCCATCGCCGACAACGTCATCGTGCTGGGCTTCAACGTCCGGGCCGAGGGCAAGGCCACGGAGCTGGCCAACCGCGAGGGTGTGGAGATCCGGTACTACACCGTGATCTACCAGGCCATCGACGAGATCGAGCAGGCGCTGAAGGGCATGCTCAAGCCGGAGTACGAGGAGGTGGAGCTCGGCCACGCCGAGGTCCGCGCGGTCTTCCGCTCCTCGCGCTTCGGGTCGATCGCCGGTTGCCTCGTGATGGACGGGCTGATCCGCCGCAACGCCAAGGCCCGGTTGCTGCGCGACAGCGCGGTGGTCGCCCAGAACCTGACGATCAACTCGTTGAGGCGCGTGAAGGACGACGTGGTCGAGGTCCGCGAGGGCTTCGAGTGCGGTCTGACGCTCGGCAACTTCAACGACGTCAAGGAAGGCGACATCATCGAGACCTACGAGGTCCGCGAGAAGCCGCGCGCCTGATGTCTCCGTGCGGCAGGTCGGGTGCACGCCCGGCCTGCCGCACGGGATGATCGACCCGTCGACGTACCTGCTCCCGCGGAGGCGGCATGATCAGGGCATGTACGTCGGAGCACTGGAGCTGGACGTCCTCCTCGGGGACGTGCACTCCTTGAAGGAGAAGCGTTCGCTCGTCCGGCCCGTGCTGGCCGAGCTGCGCCGGAAGTTCGAGGTGTCCGTCGCCGAGGCGGGCCACCTGGATCTGCGCCGGCGTGCGCTGGTCGGCGTCGCGGTCGTGGCGGCGGATGCGGCGCACGTCACCGAGGTGCTCGACCGGTGCGAGCGGCTCGTGGCCGCCCGCCCGGAGCTCGAACTGCTCTCGGCCCGGCATCGCATGCTGGGCCCGGAGGACTAGTCCCGAAGGAGTTGTCACCATGGTGGATCCACCGCGCGCCCGCAAGCTCTCCAAGCGGATCTCGCAGATCGTGGCCCATGCGCTGGAGCACGAGGTCAAGGACCCGCGGCTCGCGTTCGTGACCATCACCGACACGCGGGTCACCGGTGATCTCCAGGAGGCCACCGTCTACTACACGGTGCTCGGCGAGACCATCGACGCCGAACCCGACCTGCAGGCGGCCGCCGCGGCACTGAACTCGGCCACCGGTGTGCTCCGCTCGCTGGTCGGGGCGGGCACCGGTGTCCGGCGCACCCCGTCCCTGACGTTCGTCGCCGACATCGTCCCGGACGAGGCGCGTCGCATGGAGGAACTGCTGGCCCGCACCCGCGAGTCCGACGCCGAGGTGGCCCGGCTCGCGGCCGGGGCCCAGCCGGCGGGCGACGCCGACCCCTACCGCACCCCGCGGGAGCAGGACGAGGAGGAATGAGCCCGCCCGACGACGTCATTGCTGCCGCGGAGGCGCTGTGAACACCGCCGACGTTCTTTCTCCCGCGGAGGCGCTGTGAACACCGCCGACGTTCTTTCTCCCGCGGAGGCGCTGTGAACACCGCCGACGTTCTTTCTCCCGCGGAGGCGCTGTGAACACCGACGTCGCGGGAGCGGTCGAGGACGCCGCTGCCCTGCTCCTCGGCGCCGGCGACGTCACCCTGCTCGCCCACGTCCAGCCCGACGCCGACTCGCTGGGCAGCGCACTCGCGCTCGGCATCGCGCTGCGCCGGCGGGGCACGGCCGTGCGGATCTCCTTCGCGACCCCGGACGAGATGCCGGACACGTTGCGCCCGCTCGACGTGCTCGGCCTGGTCGTGCCGCCGTCGGAGCTCCCCGCGGCCCCGGAGCTGCTCGTCGCCTGCGACGCGGCGGAGCCGGCGCGCCTCGGTCCGCTGGCCGGCCTGCTCGACACGGCCGGCACCACGATCATGATCGACCACCACGTGTCCAACCCGGGCTTCGGCGACGTCCGGGTGCTCGTCCCCGGGGCCGAGGCCACCGTGGTGCTGGCGCACCGCGTGCTCGTCGCGATGGGCACGGAGCTCGACGTCGACGTCGCCCGCTGCCTCTACGCGGGCCTGGTCACCGACACGCGCGGCTTCCGGACGGCCGGACCGGCCGCGCACCGGTTGGCCGCCGCGCTGCTGGAGACAGGGCTGGATCCCGAGGCGTTGGTGCGGCCCATGATGGACACCCACCCGTTCGCCTGGCTCGACGCCCTCGGCGCGGCCCTGCAGCGCTGCGTGCTGGAGCCCGACGCCGCGGACGGGCTCGGGCTCGCCTACACCGTCATCCCCACCGCCGACGCGGCGCGGTTCCGGCTCGCCGAGACCGACGGCGTCGTCGACATCGTGCGCACCACGGCCGAGGCCGAGGTCGCGGCGGTGTTCAAGCAGGTCGGGGAGCGGACATGGTCGGGGTCGTTGCGGTCGAAGGGAGCGGTCGACGTCGCCGCCGTGGCCGCGGACCTGGGCGGCGGAGGGCACCGGATGGCCGCGGGCTTCACCCGCGAGGCCGATCTCGACGTGCTGCTGGCGGCCCTGCGGGACGCGCTCGGCCCGCAGCGCGACGCCGTCCGGCGGATCGCGGGCTGATCCGCGTTACCGTTGTCCGGTGAGCGAGACCCGGGAGTTCCTGACCGCCTTCCTCCGCAGGCCCACCACGATGGGGGCGGTGGCGCCGAGCTCCGAGCGGCTCGCGACGGTGCTCGCGTCCGTCGTTCCGACGGCGGGCAGCCCGGTCGTGGTGGAGCTGGGCCCCGGCACGGGCGCGGTCAGCGCCGTGATCGCCGAGCGGCTTCCCCCCGGCGCCCGGCACCTCGCGGTGGAGCTCGACGCCGACCTGGTCGCCTACCTGCGGCGCACCCGGCCGGAGCTGGAGGTCGTGCACGGTGACGCGCGGGAGCTCGGCAAGGTGCTCGTCGAGCAGGGCGTCGACCGCGTGGACGCGGTGATCTGCGGGCTGCCCTGGGCCCTGTTCGACGACGCGACGCAGGCCGAGATCCTCGCCGAGATCAGCCGGGCCATCGGCACCACGGGCGCGTTCACCACGTTCGCCTACCTGCACGGCATGGCGCTCGGTGCGGCGCGGCGGTTCCGCTCGACGCTGCGGGGCGTCTTCGAGGAGGTGCTCGTGAGCGCGACGGTGTGGCGCAACGTGCCGCCGGCGTTCGTCTACGTGTGCCGCCGCCCCCGAGCGTGAGCCGGCTCCCCGCGCGCGACGTCCTGGCCCTGGCCGCGCCGGCGTTGCCGGTGCTGGCGGCCGAGCCGCTGTACCTGCTGGTCGACACGGCCGTGGTCGGGCGCCTCGGCGCGGTGCCGCTGGCCGGCCTGGCGGTGGCCGGGGTGCTGTTCGCCCAGGTCACCACCCAGCTGAACTTCCTGTCCTACGGCACCACGGCCCGCACCGCCCGTCTGCACGGGGCCGGGCGGCGCGCCGACGCCGTCGCCGAGGGCGTACAGGCCACCTGGCTGGCGCTGGGTGTCGGCCTCATCGTGCTGGGGGTCGGGCAGCTCGTCGCGGCCCCGGTGGCAGGCGCGATCGGCAACGGCGGGGCCATCGCCGCCGGTGCCGTCTCGTGGTTGCGGGTCGCCCTGTTCGGGGCGCCACTGGTGCTGATCACGTTGGCGGGCAACGGATGGATGCGGGGCGTGCAGGACACGCGCCGCCCGCTGTACTTCGTGCTGGGCGCGAACGCGGTGTCGGCGGCGGGCTGCCTGGTGCTGGTGCCGCAGCTGGGGCTCGTCGGCTCCGCGGTGGCCAACGTGATCGGCCAGACGGTCGGCGCCGTGCTGTTCCTGGGCGCGCTGGCCCGCGAACGCGTGCCGCTGCGGCCGCGGCCCGCCGTGCTGCGCGCGCAGCTCTCCCTGGGCCGGGACCTGCTGGCCCGCAGCCTCGCGTTCCAGGCCTGCTTCCTCTCCGCCGCCGCGGTGGCCACCCGGTTCGGGGCCGCGACGGCCGCGGCCCACCAGGTGGTGCTGCAGCTGTGGTCGTTCATGGCGCTGGTGCTCGACGCCGTCGCGATCGCGGCCCAGTCGCTGATCGGCGCCGCCCTGGGTGGCGGGGGAGCGGTGCGGGCGCGGGCGCTGGCCGCCCAGGTGACGCGCTACGGCCTGGTGCTGGGCGTCGGGTTCGGCCTGCTGTTCGCGGCCCTGATCGGCGTGCTGCCGCCCGTGTTCACCCCCGACCCCGCGGTGCTGGCCGTCATCCCCGTCGCGTGGTGGTTCTTCGCGGCGCTGCAGCCGGTGGCCGGGGTGGTGTTCGCGATCGACGGCGTGCTGCTCGGCGCGGGCGATGCGGCGTTCCTGCGCACGTCCACCCTGGCCGCGGCGGTGCTGGGCTTCCTGCCCCTGATCTGGGCGAGCCTGGCGTTCGGCTGGGGCCTGGCCGGCATCTGGACGGGCCTGACGGCGTTCATGGCGATCCGTCTGGTGGCGGTGGGCCTGCGGGTCCGCGGCGACCGGTGGGCCGTGGTCGGCACCTGAGGGCCGTCCGGTCACGTCGGGCCCCAGCTCGGCTCCGCTCGCTCCCGCACCTCGCCGTCGCCGCCGAACACCACGAACCGGTCGAACGTCCTGGTGAACCAGCGGTCGTGGGTGACGGCCAGGACCGTGCCGTCGAACGCCGTGAGCGCCTGCTCCAGGGCCTCGGCCGAGGCCAGGTCGAGGTTGTCGGTGGGCTCGTCGAGCAGGAGCAGGGTGGCGCCCGACAGCTCCAGCAGCAGGATCATCATCCGCGCCTGCTGCCCGCCCGACAGCGTCTCGAAGCGCTGCTCGGCCTGCCCGGTGAGCTCGTAGCGCGACAGGGCCTTCATCGCCGCGCCCAGCTCCTTGCCCGCCCGGTCGACGTCCCCGGCGACGAGGATCTCGACCAGGGTGCGGCCGCCCAGCTCGGGATGGTCGTGGGTCTGGGAGAAGTGCCCGGGCCGGACCCGGGCGCCCAGCCGCGCCACCCCGTCGTGCGTGACGGGGGACAGGGCCGACCCGGACGCGGGCACGGTGCCCGGCTCGGGGTCGGTGCCGCCGCGGGCCAGCAGCCGCAGGAAGTGTGACTTGCCCGACCCGTTGGCACCCAGCACCGCGACGCGGTCGCCGAACCACACCTCGAGGTCGAACGGGTAGGTGAGGCCGTCGAGCTCCAGGCCGGTGCACACGATCGCGCGCTTGCCGGTGCGGCCGCCCCCGAGCTGCATCCGGATCGACTGCTCGGGGGCTTTCTCCTCCGGCGCGCCCGCGTCGAGGAACCGGGCCAGCCGGGTGCGGGCGGCCTGCAGCTGGGACGCCATCCCGTCGTTGTGGCTGGCCTTGGCCTTGTAGCGGGCCACGAGCCGTTCCAGCTTCTCGCGCTCCTCGTCCCAGCGGCGGCGCTGCTCGTCCATCCGGTCGTGCCGGGCGACGCGGGCGTCGTGCCAGGAGGCGAACCCGCCGGGATGGGTCCAGGCCGAGCCCGCCTCGACCGTGACGACGCGCTGCGCGGTGTTCGCGAGCAGCTCCCGGTCGTGGCTGACGAACAGCACGCTCTTGGGCGACTCCGCGATCCGGGCCTCCAGCCAGCGCTTGCCGGGCACATCGAGGTAGTTGTCGGGCTCGTCGAGCAGCAGCACCTCGTCGGGGCCGCGCAACAGCAGTTCCAGGGCGAACCGCTTCTGCTCGCCGCCGCTCAGGGTGGCGACCCGCCGGTCGCGGGCGCGGTCCCAGGTCAGCCCCAGTGCGGCGACGGACGCGGTGTCGAACTCGACCTCGGCGCCGTAGCCGCCCGCCTCGCCCCACGCGGCCAGGGCGTCGGCGTAGCGGAGCTGGGTGCGCTCGGTGGCGTCGAGGGCCCTCTCGGCGGTGCGCAGCCGTTCCCCCGCGGCCCGGACGGCGGGCGGGGCGAGCGAGAGCGCGAGGTCGGCCAACGTCCGGTCGTCGGCGATGGAGCCGATGAACTGCCCCATGACACCGAGCCCGCCGCTGCGCGCGATCGAGCCGGACACGGGCGTCAGCTCGCCCGCGACCATCCGCAGCAAGGTGGTCTTGCCCGCGCCGTTGGGCCCCACCAGCGCGACCTTCGCCCCGTCACCGACGCGGAAGGAGACGCTGGAGAACAGTTCGCGACCTCCCGCCAGCACGTGCCCGACCGCCATGAACTCGATGTGGCCCACGAGGACGAGATCCTGACGGGTCGGGGTGGCCGGCGTCGAACCGGTTCCCGCTCAGAACGGTAGGCGGACGCGCAGCAGGGCCGCGCCGAGGTCGCCCGCGATCGGGCCGAGCCGCCTGTCGGACCGCGCCACGGCCCGGTCGCACTCACCGGGTCGCCAGACGTGGGTGGCCACGTCCCAGGCGACCTGCCGGGTCAGCCGGACCACGAGGTCACCCATCCAGTTCGCGAAGCGGTCCGGCAGGTCGCCGTCATCGCCCTGCGACAGCCAGGTGCCCATCTCCTCGCGCAGCCCGTCCATCTGGCCCGCGAACACCTCGTTGATCACGTCGTAGTCCTGCTGCTGGGCCGGCCGGTGGTCCTCGGAGATCGGCCCGCCGAGGTTCCACGTCCGCAGCAGCGCCGCCGACAGGTCGTAGTTGATGTGGGCGTTGACGCCCGCCGCCGCGAAGTTGGCCATCGGGATGCCGGGGACCTCCCGCAGCGCGAAGAGCACCCGCCAGCAGTGCGGAGCCGACGCCGGATCGTGGGCGTAGGCGTGGATCGCCTCGAAGTAGCGCCACGCGAACTGCACGTCCAGCGCGGCGAGGAAGTCCCCGGGCGCGACGAACTCCCCGCGGGCGTCCCGCTCGCCGATCTCGCAGGTGATCTCCCGGTAGAGCTTGGTGAACGCCGCGACCCCGTCATCGTCGCCCCGTTCGGACGTGGCCGCGGCGCGCTCCCGCAGGCCGTCGAGCCGGTCCAGCACCTCGGGGATGGAGCGTGGCTCGGTGGCCCCGGCCAGCTCCGCCAGTTCGCGGGCGGCCGCCTCGGCGGCCGTGGTGCGGGGGTCGGTCAGAGCACGCCGTCGGAGCTCGTGCGTCACGTGGGGGCCTCGCAGAATGCCGTGGCCCGCTGGGTCGGCAGGCCTCTCGGGGTGAAAGAGTGCCCGGGGACGCGCCGTGATACGAGAGGAAGGCCACCCGGTTGCACCTGGTCACTCTCCGCACACCCGGGCTAACCTCCCCCGACGTGAGCGAGCGACCGGCGGGACCCGCGCTGGTCGGCCGGGAGGACGACGTCGCCGTGCTCACCGCGGCCCTCGAGGCCGCCGGGGGCGGCCGGATGGCGGCGCTGTTCCTCACCGGCGAGGCAGGTGTGGGCAAGACCCGGCTGGTGCAGGACCTCGCGGGTCGGGCCGCCGCCGCGGGCGCCACCGTCCTGTTCGGCGGTGCCACCGACATCGAGGAGAGCCCGCCGTTCTGGCCGGTGACCTCGGCCCTGCGGGGGCTGCTGCGCTCCGACTCCGGGAAGGCCGTGCGGCGGCAGCTGGAACCGTGGACGGCGCAGGTCGACGAGCTGCTGGCCGCCGGGCCCGTCGATCCCCACGCCCGGGTGCAGACCCTGGAGCTGCTGCGCCACGTCGTGCTGCGGCTCGCCGAGCGCTCCACCGTCGTCCTGGCGGTGGAGGACCTGCAGTGGGCCGACCGGTCCACGCTCGACCTGCTCGCGTACCTCGTCGCCAACCTGCCCGACGAGCGCGTCCTGATCGTCGCGTCGCACCGCACCGACGCCCCGTCGGCGCGGTCACCGGCCCGCACGATGATCAGCGAGCTGGCCCGTCACCGCCAGGTGCGCAGCCTGGACGTGGCGCCGCTGCGCCGCGCGGCCGTGGCCGAGCTCGTCGCCGCCTCCGCCCCGGGGCGGCCCGACCTCGTCGAGCTGGTGTGGCAGCGCTCGGCCGGGAACGCGTTCATCGCCGAGGAGACCCTGCGGGCCGTGCGGGACGGCGACCCGCAGGCCCTGTCCATGACCCTGCGCGAGCTGGTGCTGTCCCGGATCGGCGGCCTCGCGCCGGCGGTGCTGCGGGTGGTGCGCGCGGTCGCGTTGTGCGACGGGCTGCTGCCCCACCGGCTTCTGGCGGCCGCCCTGGACGACCCCGCCGACCTGCTCGACGCGTTGCGTGTCGCGGTGGACGCCGGTGTCGTGGTGGTCGACCCGGGCACCGACGGCTACCGGCTGCGCCACGGCCTGATGACCGACGTGGTGGTGGGGGAGCTGCTGCCGGGCGAGCGGATCGACCTGCACCGCCGCTACGCCGTGGCCCTGTCCGCCGCCTGGGCCCGGGAGCTCCCCGGCGTGGACGCGCGGCTGGCGCACCACTGGCAGGCCGCGGGCGACACGGCGCGGGCCGCCGCGGCCGCCGTGGCGGCGGCGGAGGCGGCCGTCCGCGTGCGGGGCTACGCCGAGGCGCACCGCCACTGGCTGCGCGCGGCCCGGTTGGCCGGTGCCGTCACCGCACCCACCCCGAGCCGGGCCACCTGCCTCGAACGGGCCGCGGAGGCGGCGCACCTCGCGGGCGACGCCGACCAGGCCGTCGCGCTGGTGGGGGAGCGCCTCGAGCTCGTGGACGATCCCGGCGGCCGCGACGCGGCCCTGCTGCACGCCCGCACCGGCCAGTACCTCGTGGCCGCGGGCCGCGGCACGGAGGCCTCGTTCGCCTACGGGCGGGCGCGGGACGCGCTGCCGGCCACCGGAGCCGACCAGGAGCGGGCCGCGGTGCTGGGCGGGCACGCCGCCGCCCTGTGGGCCGCCGGTGACCTCGCCGCCGCGCGCACCACGGCGCAGGACGCGCTGGAGGCGGCCCGGCGGGCGGGGCTGGTCGTCGAGGAGGCCCGCGCGCTGGCCACGCTGGGGTTCAGCCTCGCGTACCTGGAGGATCCGGCCGCGGGGGAGAACGCTCTCGTCGCGTCGCTCGCGGCCGCCGAGCGCGCCGCCGACCCGATGGAGATCGCCCACGCCTACCGCTCCCTCGCCGAGCTGCTGTGCGGCCCGCTCAACGAGCTGGACCGCGGCATCCGCGTCTCCCGCACCGGCGGGGCCCGGATCGACCAGCTCGGCCTGTCGCGCAGCGCGGGCGCCGGCCTGCTCGCCGTGGGCGCCAACGGGCTGTTCCGGGCCGGGCGCTGGGACGAGGCCGAGGCGCTGGTCGCCGAGGCCTGGACGCACTCGCCCACCGGCGCCGAGGCGCTCGAGCTGCGGCTGGCCCGCGCCCGCATGGACACCGGGCGCGGGCGCTTCGACGAGGCCGAGGACGACCTGGAGGCCGTCGACGCGCTGTCGGCCGGTAGCGCGGGCCCCCGCTACCGCATCCCGATGTGGACGCTGCGCGCCGGCGTCGCGATGTGGCGCGATCGCCCGGACCTGGCCCTGGACCACGTCGGAGCCGGCCTCGACGTCGTCGAGCAGGGCTCCGACGACGTGTGGCTCGACGCCCCGCTCGTCTGGCACGGGGCCCGCGCCCGCGCGGAGCTGACACGGCTGGGCATGCGCCGCCGCGACGACGGGATCGACGCGCGCCTGGCCCGGCACGCCGCCGCGCTGACCCGCAAGGCCGCGACCTCGGTGCCCGCGGTGCGGGTGATCGTCGAGCTGTTCGTCCGGCAGTGCCACGCCGAGGACGGGCGCGCGGACAACCGGTCCGATCCCGCGGAGTGGGCCGATCTCGCGAAGGAGTGGGGGGACCTCGGCCAGCCCTACCCCACGGCCTACGCGCACATGCGTCACGCCGAGGCCCAGTTCACCCGGCGGGCCCACTCGGTGGCGGCCATCGACGCACTGCGGAGGGCGGAGCGGATCGTCCGCGAGCTGGGCGCCACCCCGTTCCTCGCGGAGCTCACGCAGCTCGCCGAGCGCGCCCGCGTCCGGATCGACACCCCGGTGCCCGCCCCTCGTCGGGCACCGGAGCTCGATCCCCCGTCACCCCGGACCGTGCCCGGCCCGGTTCCCGCCGACGAGCTCGCCGAGCTGACGGCGCGGGAGTTGGAGGTGCTGAGCGAACTCGCCGACGGGCACACCAACCGTGAGGTGGCGCAGCGGCTGTTCATCAGCGAGAAGACGGTCGGTGCGCACGTCGGGCGGATCTACGCGAAGCTCGGCGTGCACACGCGGGTGCAGGCGAGCGCCGTGTGGTTCCGGGCGCGTCCGGACCGTCGGACGTAGTTCTCAGGCGCTCACCACTGCCGGGGCCTCGAACGTGGCGCGGACGCGGCGCAGCAACCGCTGGCGGGTGGGCCCGAGGCTGCCGACCGGGATGCCCGTGGCGCGGGCCACGTCGGCGTAGGGGCGGGGCTCCTCGGCGAACAGCTCCTGCATCACCGTGCGGCCGCGCGGCGGCAGGGCCGCGACGATGTCGTGGATGCGGGACACCGTGTCGGCGTCGACCACGCGGTCCTCGACGGCGCGGCAGGGATCGGGCAGCACGTCGATCTCGAACGGCACGACGGTGCGGGTCTCGCGCAGGATGCGCAGGCACTCCCGTGCGGCCGTGGTGGCCAGCCACCCGCCGAGGCGCTCCGGGTCGCGGATGCGGGCCCGGTTCTCGACCAGCCGCAGCCACGTGCGCTGCTCGGCGTCGCGGGCGTCGGCCTCCTGCAGACGGAACGACCGGACGACGGCGCCGACGAGCCCGCGGTAGCGCCCGACGATCTCCTCCCAGGCGCGCTGGTCGCCCCGGGCCGCGTTGTGCAGCAGCACGTCGATGCCGGTGTCCGTCATGGCTGCAACCCTGGCCCGTCCACCCCTGCGGGGCGTCGGGTCAATGCCCTATTCCGCGACCGCTGGGCACCCTAGATCGGGTGCGAGGTATCTGGAGGGGCCTGGCGTGGCTCTCATCCCGTTCGGTGTGGTGAGTCCGGGACGGACCGACGAGGAGTGCCGGTGACTGTGATGAGCGACGCGGCGACGAACGACGCGGCGACGAGCGACGCGGCGACGAGCGACGCGGCGACGAGCGACGCGGCGACGAGGGCCGAGGCGGTGACGCTGGCGGGTCTCGTCGCGCTGCTGGGCGCGGCTCCCGGCGTGGCCCCGGTCGACCGGGTCCTGACCGGGCTGGCCACGGCCGTCGGGGGGGACCGGTGCGACGTGACCGCGGCGGTGGCGGCCGAGCTGGCCCGCCGCTACCTGCGGGCGGCGCGGTGCTTCCACGCGGGAGCGCCGGCCCCGCGGTCGTGGCAGGTGCTGTTCCGGTGGTGGGAGCCTGCGGTGTCGAGCCCGTTGCGGGCCACCCTCGTCGGCGTCGCCGTCCTGGCCGGGAACGACCTCCCGCCGGCGGTGGTCAGCACGTGCACGCTGCTCGGGCACGCACCCGGACCGGCCGAGTGCGACGCCGTCGACAGCATCTCCCGGACGCTCGCCGACATCGTGCGCGACGCCGTGCTCGACGCCGGTGGGGCGGACCCGGACGGGGCCGAGGCGGCCGAGGGACTGCTGCTGCTCCTCGCCCGCCGTGACCCGTGGCGGCTCGCCGAGCACCTGTGGACCCTGCGGGGCCGCCCGGCCGAGGCCGAGGCCGAGCGCAGCGCGCTGGACTGGCGCACGAGCGCCGTCGGCCGGGCCCTGCTCGCGTGACCCACCGCGCGGCCCGGAAGAATCGCCGCGCGTGACCGAACCCCTTCCCGGCCTCGTGGTGATCGACAAGCCCATGGGCCTGACCTCCCACGACGTCGTCGGGCGGCTGCGCCGCATCCTGCACACCCGCAAGATCGGCCACGCGGGCACGCTGGACCCGATGGCCACCGGGGTGCTGGTCTGCGGCGTCGGGCGCGGCACGAAGCTCCTGGGCCACCTCGCGCTCGACACCAAGGCCTACACGGCCACGGTCCGGCTCGGGGCCGCCACGACCACCGACGACGCCGAGGGCGCGACGCTCACCGAGGCGGATGCGTCGGGTGTCACCGAGGACGCCGTGCGCGCCGGGATGGCCGCGCTGACCGGCGCGATCCAGCAGGTCCCCAGCTCGGTCAGCGCGATCAAGGTCGACGGGCAGCGCGCCTACGCGCGGGTGCGGGCGGGGGAGGACGTGGTGCTGGCGGCGCGGCCCGTCACCGTGTCGGCGTTCGACCTGCTGGCGCTGCGCCGGAAGGGCACCTTCCTCGACCTCGACGTGGACGTCGCCTGCACCTCCGGCACCTACGTGCGGGCGCTGGCCCGCGACCTCGGGGCGGGCCTGGGCGTCGGCGGGCACCTGACCGCACTGCGCCGCACCCGCGTCGGGCCGTTCACGCTGGAGCACGCGCGCACGCTGGAGCAGCTGGAGGCCGACCCCACGCTGTCGCTGCCGCTGGACGACGCGGTGGGCGTCGCGTTCCCGCGTCGTGACGTCGACGCGGAGCTCGCCACCGACCTGTCACACGGCCGCCCGCTGCCCGTCGCGGGGATCGGGGGCGTCTACGGCGTGTTCGCGCCGGACGGCCGGGCGCTGGCCCTGGTGAGCGAGCGGGGCGACGGGGACGACCGCCGGGCCCGCCCGGTCGTGGTGCTGGCCCCGGCGGGTAGCTGATCCGCCCCCCGCCGGGAGGCCCGTCGCCGCGGCCGTAGGCTCGGGCCCGTGGAGCGCTGGCGTGGGCTCGAGGCCGTTCCGACCGGGTGGGGACGCAGCGTCGTCACCGTCGGGGTGTTCGACGGGGTGCACCTGGGGCACCAGCAGCTGATCAGCTGCGCGGTCGACCGGGGTCGCGAACGGGGCCTGCCCACTGTGCTCGTCACGTTCGACCCGCACCCCGCCGAGCTGATCCGCCCCGGGGCCCATCCCGCGCGGCTCACCAGCCTGCGGCGCCGGGCCGAGCTCGTCGCGGAGCTGGGCGTCGACGCGTTCTGCGTGCTGCCGTTCACCCCGGAGCTGCTGCGGCAGGAGCCGGCCGAGTTCGCCCACGAGGTGCTCGTCGAGCGGCTGCACGCCGCCGACGTGGTGGTGGGCCGCAACTTCACGTTCGGCCACCGCGCCGCGGGCGACGTCGCGCTGCTCACCGAGCTCGGGCAGCGGTTCGGGTTCGGCGTGCGGGGGCTGGACCTCATCGCCGGCGACCAGGTCACGTTCTCCTCCACCTACATCCGGGCCTGCATCGACGCCGGTGACGTGACGGCGGCCGCGGCGGCGCTGGGCCGCCCGCACCGCGTCGAGGGGGTGGTGGTGCACGGCGACCACCGCGGCCGCGAGCTGGGCTTCCCCACCGCCAACATCGCCACGGCCCCGTACACCGCGCTGCCCGCGGACGGCGTGTACGCGGGCCGGTTCGCCATCGGCGGTGCTGATGCGCGTTCCGCTGACGCTCCACACGGCCGGCTGCTGATGACCGCGATCTCCGTGGGCACCAACCCGACGTTCTCCGGGCGCGAGCGCAACGTCGAGGCCTACGTGCTGGACGCCGACGAGAACTTCTACGGCTTCGACGTGGCCGTCGACTTCGAGCACCGCCTGCGCGGCCAGGAGCACTACGACGACGTCGACGCGCTGATCGTGCAGATGGACAAGGACGTGGCGCGCGCCCGGGAGCTCCTCGGCGGCTGAGAAGTTCCGCTGTTTCGCCACGGGGAGCGGGGTCGGGCTGCGAGCATCGGGGCATGGCCGAGACGACCGAGGACCAGCTCACCGTCAACCGGGAGCGGCAGCGGCAGCTCTACGGGGCCCCGTTGGGCGACCGCGTGCGGCGGCTCACCACCGGGCTGGGCATCTCCCAGGCGCGGTTGGCCCGCACGCTCGGCATCAGCCCGGCCATGCTCAGCCAGCTCGTCAGCGGCCGCCGGGTCAAGATCGGCGATCCCGCGGTGCTCGCCCGGCTGATGATGCTCGACCAGCGCTGCCGGGCCGTGCAGGAGCCGCCGTCGGTCCGGGCGGTCGACGCCCTGCTCGCCGACGTCGCCCGCACCCGCTGGCACTGGGCCGGCGCCCGGGTCCCGGCCCCGCGGGATCCGGGCCGCTCGCGGGGCAGCGCGGCCGACGCCCTGCGCGGGGTCGCCGAACCCGCCCGGCTCGCCGCCGCCGCCGCGGCCCTGGGGCCCGGCTTCCCGGAGCTCGCGGAGGTGCTGCGGCAGGCGGCCTGCCACCCTGGTTCCCGATGAGGTTGTTCACCGCCCTGTGGCCGCCCGCGTCGGCGATCGACGCGCTGCGCGCCGACGCCGGCGACGAGGTCCCGCGGGGCTGGCGGCGCACGGACGTCACCACCTGGCACCTCACGTTGGCCTTCCACGGCGAGGTCGACCCGGGGGTGTCGGCCCGCCGGCTGGAGCGCGCCGCCCACGGACTGTCGGCCCCGCGGCTGCGGCTCGCCGGGGCCGGGGAGTTCGACGGGGTGCGCTGGGCCGGCGTCGAGGTGGACGGGTCGCTCGACGGCCTCGTCACGGCCGCGGGTGGTGACCCCACGCGGTTCGTCGCCCGCGTCACGGTGCTGCGGCGCCGCCCCCGGCCCGGCCCGGATCCCGAGGCCCGCCCGGCCACACCCTGGTCCGGGCACCGCGGGCCGTGGTGGCGGCCGGGCGAGGTGCTGCTGGTGGCGAGCGAGCCGGGCCGGGGCGGGATGCGCTACCGGGTGATCCACCGGGTGCCGCTGGCACCGCCGCCCGGGGTTGCCGGAGGGTAACGGGAACCTGCCCGTGCGCAACGTCGTCGTCGCCGGTCGGGGGAGCGTCGCGGGGCCGTCACCGGCGCAGACTCGCTGTGCGCGGGGATTGTCCCGCCGAGACACCCGGGGGAGCACCTCATGAGCACGCCGACCGCCCGCACCCGCCTCGTCACCCGCACCGTGCTGGCGGTGGCCACGACGGCGGCCCTGACCGCCTGCGGCGCCGGCTACCCGCTGGCGCCGTCCGCCCAGTCCTCCGCAGCCCAGTCGTCCGCAGCCCGGTCCTCCGCAGCCCAGCCGGCCGGGGCCACCGCCACGGACGCCGCCGTCCAGGCCGGTGCCGCGGCCGGAGTCATCGTTTCGGGGCAGGGGGCGTCGGGGCAGGGGGCGTCGGGACAGGGAGCCTCGGGTCAGCGGAACGGCACCGGATCTCGCTCCGGATCGGGGTTCGGCGGCTCGGGCCCGGCCTCGGGCGGCGTTGGGACCGGAGGCTCCGCCCCGGCCGACCCCGCACCGGCGATCGCGAGCTTCCGCGTCGTCCACCAGCCGGTGTGCGCCGTGCACGGCACCCCCGACGCCCCGTTCTCCACGCCCGGCTCGGGCGTCACGATCGCGTGGTCGGTCACCGGCGCCGACGGGGCCGCGCTCGCCGTCGACGACCCCACCACCTACGGCGCCTACGGCACGTCCTTCCCGGCGAAGGGCCAGCAGGAGTTCCCCTTCAGCTGCACGCCCGGCACCACCACCAGCCACACGTTCACGGTGTGGCCGGCGGGCGCGAAGGGCACCTCGAAGACCCTGACCGTGTCGGCGCACTCCGACGGGTAGCCGCCGCCCGGCGGATCGTTGCTGGTAGCGTCATGTGTTGGGTCCGGCTGCAGTCCGTGGCGGCCGTGACCGTCTTCCGACGCCTCTCCATCCCGGCGTCGGGCCGCACGGCACAGCAACGAAAGAGGACAGCACGTGGCACTCGACGCCGCACAGAAGAAGACCATCCTGGACGACTACGGCGTCCACGAGGGCGACACCGGGTCTCCCGAGGCCCAGATCGCGCTGCTCACCAAGCGCATCGTCGACCTCACCGAGCACCTCAAGATGCACAAGCACGACCACCACAGCCGTCGTGGCCTGCTCCTGCTCGTCGGCCGGCGCCGTCGGCTGCTGAAGTACCTGCGCGAGGTCGACGTCGCCCGCTACCGGTCGCTGATCGAGCGCCTCGGCATCCGCCGCTGATCTGATCGACCCGGGCCGGGCCGCACACGCGGTCCGGCCCGATCTCACTAACTCCACCTCGACGCCACGCACCGGCACATGTCCGCCGGTCCTCGGTAGTGGCTTCCGGGAGAAGATCCCGGAGGCTTCGATCGAAGATCGGCTCCGCCGGGTGGCGTGGCGTCTCCCTCCCGAAAGAGGAGATGTCCACTACATGACCGACCCGATCGAGAACGTGCACGAAACCACTGCCACCATCGACAACGGCAGCTTCGGCACCCGCACCATCCGGTTCGAGACCGGGCGCCTCGCGCGCCAGGCCGCCGGCTCCGTCGTCGCCTACCTCGACGACGAGACGATGCTGCTGAGCGCCACCACGGCCTCCAAGCAGCCCAAGGAGCACTTCGACTTCTTCCCCCTCACGGTGGACGTCGAGGAGCGCATGTACGCGATCGGCAAGATCCCCGGCTCGTTCTTCCGCCGCGAGGGTCGTCCCGGCACCGACGCGATCCTGACCTGCCGCCTGATCGACCGCCCGCTGCGCCCGTCGTTCGTCGACGGCCTGCGCAACGAGATCCAGATCGTCGTCACGGTCATGAGCCTCGACCCGCAGGACCCCTACGACGCCCTGGCGATCAACGCCGCGTCGCTGTCCACCCAGCTGTCGGGCCTGCCCTTCTCGGGCCCCATCGGCGCCGTGCGCATCGCGCTGATCGACGGCCAGTGGATCGCGTTCCCCCAGTACGAGGACCTGCAGCGCGCCGTCTTCGACATGGTCGTCGCCGGTCGTGTCGTCGGTGACGGCCCGAACGCAGACGTCGCCATCATGATGGTGGAGGCCGAGGCCACCACCGAGACCAACGAGCTCGTCGCCGGTGGCGCCCAGGCGCCCACCGAGGAGGTCGTCGCCGCGGGTCTGGAGGCGGCCAAGCCGTTCATCCGCACCCTGTGCGTGGCGCAGCAGGCGCTCGCCGACGTGGCCGCGAAGCCCACGCGCGAGTTCCCCACCTACCCGGCCTACCAGCCGGACGTCTTCGAGGCCGTGGAGGCCGCGGGTTCCGCCGACCTGGCCGCCGCGCTGACCATCGCGGGCAAGCAGGAGCGCGAGTCGAAGCTCGACGAGGTCAAGCTCTCGGTCCTCACCTCGCTCGAGGACAAGTTCGCCGGGCGCGAGAAGGAGCTCGGCGCCGCGTTCCGGTCGCTGAACAAGAAGCTCGTGCGCCAGCGCATCCTGCGCGACCAGGTCCGCATCGACGGCCGTGGGCTCACCGACATCCGGCCGCTCTCGGCCGAGGTCGAGGTCGTCCCGCGGGCGCACGGCTCGGCGCTGTTCGAGCGCGGCGAGACCCAGATCATGGGCGTCACCACGCTCAACATGCTGCGCATGGAGCAGCAGATCGACTCGCTCGGCCCGGAGACGCACAAGCGCTACCTGCACCACTACAACTTCCCGCCCTACTCCACCGGTGAGACCGGCCGGGTGGGTTCGCCGAAGCGCCGCGAGATCGGCCACGGCGCGCTGGCCGAGCGGGCGCTGCTGCCCGTGCTGCCCACGCGCGAGGAGTTCCCGTACGCGATCCGTCAGGTGTCCGAGGCTCTCGGCTCCAACGGCTCCACGTCCATGGGCTCGGTCTGCGCCTCCACGATGTCGCTCTACAACGCCGGCGTGCCGCTCAAGGCGCCGGTCGCGGGCATCGCGATGGGCCTGGTCTCCGACGAGGTCGACGGCTCCACCCGCTACGTGGCGCTGACCGACATCCTCGGTGCGGAGGACGCGTTCGGCGACATGGACTTCAAGGTCGCCGGCACGCCGGAGTTCGTCACGGCGCTGCAGCTCGACACCAAGCTCGACGGCATCCCGTCCGAGGTCCTCGCGGCCGCGCTGGCCCAGGCCAAGGACGCCCGGATGACCATCCTCGACGTCATCGGCGAGGCCATCGACCGCCCCGACGAGATGAGCCGCTTCGCTCCTCGCGTCGTCACGGTGAAGGTCCCGGTCGACAAGATCGGCGAGGTCATCGGCCCGAAGGGCAAGATGATCAACTCGATCACCGAGCAGACCGGTGCCGACATCTCCATCGACGACGACGGCACGATCTACGTCGGCGCATCGGACGGCGAGTCGGCCGAGGCCGCGATCGGCATGATCAACGCGATCGCCAACCCCCAGCTGCCGAAGATCGGCGAGCGGTTCCTGGGCACGGTCGTCAAGACCGCCGCCTTCGGCGCCTTCGTCTCGCTGGTCCCCGGCAAGGACGGTCTCGTCCACATCTCCAAGCTGGGCAGCGGCAAGCGCATCGCCAAGGTGGAGGACGTCGCCAAGGTCGGCGACAAGATCCGCGTCGAGGTCACCGACATCGACAACCGCGGCAAGATCAGCCTGATCCCGGTCGTGGAGGGTGACGCCGCCACGAACGGCGACGCCCCCGCGCCCGTCGAAGAGCCGGCCGAGGTCTCTTGACCTCGCTGATCACGCCGCCGGGGGCGGGGGCTTCGGCTCCCGCCCCCGGCGGCGTCTCACGCACCTCTCTCCCCGGCGGCCTGCGGGTCGTCACCGAGACCGTGCCCGGCGTCCGCTCGGTGTCGCTGGGCATCTGGATCGCCATCGGCTCCCGCGACGAGGCGCCCGAGCAGGCCGGGGCGGCGCACTACCTGGAACACCTCCTGTTCAAGGGCACCTCGCGGCGCACCGCGGCGTCGATCGCCGAGGACCTCGACGCCGTGGGCGGTGATCTCAACGCGTTCACCGCGAAGGAGCACACCTGCTACTACAGCCACGTGCTCGACGAGGACCTGCCGCTCGCGATGAGCGTGCTCGCCGACGTCGTCACGGACGCCACGCTGAACGACGCCGACGTCGAGGTCGAGCGCGGGGTGGTGCTCGAGGAGATCGCCATCCGCGACGACGACCCCGAGGACCTGCTCGGCGAGCTGTTCGACGAGACGCTGTTCGGCGCGCACCCGCTGGGCCGTCCGGTCGTCGGCTCCGAGGAGTCGATCAAGGGCATGACGCGGGCGACGCTGCACGACTTCTGGCGCGGCGGGTACACGACGCCGCGCATGGTCGTGGCGGCCGCGGGCAACCTCGACCACGCGCACGTGGTGGAGCTGGTCGCGGCCACGCTCGGCCCGGCGATGGCCCGGGCCGGCGACGTCGCGCCGGTGGCGCCGCGCCGTCCGGAGCCGGCGGTGCTGGAGCCCGGCCCGCGGCTCGTGCTGATGGACGAGGACTGCGAGCAGGCCCACCTCATGCTCGGCGTCACCGGCCTGTCGCGGCACGACCCGCGTCGCAGCGCCCTGTCGGTGCTCAACACCGCCCTCGGCGGCGGCCCCAGCTCGCGGCTGTTCCAGCAGGTCCGCGAGCAGCGGGGGCTGGCCTACTCGGTGTACTCGTCTACGATCGGCTACTCGGACACGGGCAGCTTCGCCGTCTACGCCGGGTGCGCGCCGGAGCGGCTCGACGAGGTCACGAGCGTGATCCGCGGCGTGCTCGCCGACGTCGCGGACGGTGGGCTCACCCCGGCCGAGGTCGTCCGGGCGCAGGGCAACCTGCGCGGTGGGCTTGTGCTGGGTCTGGAGGACACCCCGTCGCGGATGAACCGCATCGGCCGCTCCGAGCTCGACCACGGCCGGCAGCGCACGGTCGCCGAGAGCCTGGACCGCATCGCGGCGGTCACGCCCGAGCAGGTCACGGACCTGGCGAGGGACCTGCTGGCCCAGCCGTTGACGGCGGCGGTGGTGGGCCCGTACGAGCAGGAGAAGGACCTTCCCGCCTCCCTGCGCGCCCTGGCCTGAGGGGCACGCGCCCGTGCGGGCAGCCCCGTGCGCTGCCGCGCCCGTGCGCGGATAACAGTGTTCCCGCACTGATTTCCGCGCACGACCTCGGGGCCGGGTCCGCGGTGCGCTGTCCGGGAGGTGGTGTGTCGACGACCTGTCCGGGTCCGATCCCCGCGGGCCTGCCGACGAGGACCGGCCGCCGTGCCATCATCCGCGCGTGACCACCGAGATCCTCGTCGCCGCTGTGCTCATCGTCGTCGGGATCGTCGGCATCGTCGTCCCCGTGCTGCCGGGGCTCGTCCTCGTCGCCGCCGGCGTCGCGTTCTGGGCCGTCCCGCGCAACGACGCGCTGGGCTGGTCGGTGCTCGGCATCGCCCTCGCGGTGATCGTCGTCGGCAGCGTCGTGAAGTACCTCGTGCCCGGCCGCAAGCTGCGCGACGCCGGGGTGCCGGGGCGCTCGATCGCCCTGGGCGCGGTGCTCGGCATCGTCGGGTTCTTCGTCGTCCCGGTGATCGGGCTGTTCCTCGGGTTCGTGCTCGGCATCTACCTCGCTGAGCTCGCCCGCCTCAAGGACAACGCCCTGGCCTGGCCGTCCACCCGCGGGGCGCTGGGCGCCGTGGGGTGGAGCATCGTCATCGAGCTGGTCACCGGCGTCCTGGCGGCCGGAGTGTGGATCGTGGGGCTCACGCTCGCCTGATTAGGCTGGCCGCCGTGACCGTCAAGGTGGGTGTGCTGGGCGCGAAGGGGCGCATGGGGTCGGAGGTCTGCCGGGCCGTCGAGGGGGCGGACGGCCTCGAGCTGGTGGCCCGGCTCGACGTCGACGACGCGCCGTCCGGGCTGGTGGACGCGGGTGTGCAGGTGGTCGTCGACTTCACCCACCCCGGCGCGGCCCTGGACAACATCCGGTTCGGCCTCGACCACGGCATCGCCGTCGTCGTCGGCACCAGCGGTTTCGACGACGCGAAGTACGCCACCGTCCGCGGCTGGCTCGACGCCACCCCGGGCCACGTGCTGGTCGCCCCCAACTTCGGCGTCGGCGCGGTGCTGATGATGCAGTTCGCACAGCAGGCGGCGAGGTTCTTCGACTCCGTCGAGGTGATCGAACTGCACCACGCCGGCAAGGTCGACGCCCCGTCGGGCACGGCGGTGCGCACGGCGTCGCTGATCGCGGCCGCCCGCGCGGAGGCCGGCGCGGGCCCGCTGCCCGACGCCACCACCGATGCCCTCGACGGGGCCCGCGGTGCGGTGGTGGACGGCATCCACGTGCACTCGGTGCGCATGCCCGGCCTCGTCGCGCACCAGGAGGTGCTGCTCGGCACTGCGGGCGAGACCCTGACCCTGCGCCACGACTCGCTGGACCGGGCCTCGTTCATGCCCGGTGTCCTGCTGGCGGTCCGCGCGGTGCTGGACCGCCCCGGCCTGACGGTGGGCCTGGAGCCCCTCCTGGGCCTGTAGACCTCGCAGCCCGTGTGGTGTCGTCGCAGCGCGCCGGCGGGCTGCGAGGTGACCGGCCGGCTGCGAGGTCGGCGGGTTGCGGGGTGGCCGGGCCGCGGGGTGGCCGGGCTGCGAGATGAAGCGGGCGCCGTCCGGCCGGAGCGGCGATCGCTGTCTGCCGCACGTCAGCGCCGTGGTGAGGGCGGCGGATTCAAGGAACGGTCGCAACATCCCTCTGATCTGAGGTGATCTTGATGAATACGTTCCGAACTCCGCGGGAGACGGTGCGGGTGTTCTGGCGGGCCCGTGTGGCTGGGGCGGGATACCTCG
>Ga0209963_1000232_pt1 | contig 159145 bp, 156 predicted proteins | sample ThiBio_1000_biof_2_FD_183957 | JGI IMG/M metagenome (GOLD analysis project Ga0209963, IMG submission 183957) | Wastewater bioreactor microbial communities from Cape Town, South Africa - Thiocy_cont_1000_biof (SPAdes) | ecosystem: Engineered > Bioreactor > Thiocyanate-remediating >... | reverse complement strand
GAACGCATCGCCGCGTTCCAGAACAAGACCGCCAAGGTGTCGTGAGAATGAGGAATTGCGCCGCTCATCCTGAGCGGGATGGCGCTCCCTAGGGGAATCGAACCCCTGTTTCAGCCTTGAGAGGGCCGCGTCCTAACCGCTAGACGAAGGGAGCACTGGCGGAGGGAATAGCCGCGAAACGGCGGCTCCGCAAGACCGCGCCGGGAATTAAGGCTCGTTGGCGAATTTCAGCCGCCCGGCGGGCTTCAGGGTGCGGGCATCGAAGGTGAGAATCTCGGTGGCTCCGCCGACGTCCAGCGTCACGACGAGATGATCGCCGGCGGTGGCCGTGGAGATGATCCGCGCGCCCTTCGGCAGCATCGTGGTGGTCTCGGCGGCGACGGCCGCCCTTCCCTCGGTGCGAAAAAGACGGTAGCCGATGGCCACGAGCACGGCCGCGACCGCAAGCGCCGTGGTCAGGCCCGCGATCAGCATCATCCGCCGCACCCGCGCGAACAACGCGGCCTGCTCGGGGGTCGGTTCGGGCGCAACGGCTTCAGTCATACAACGCTCTTCGCAAGGCTCACTGGTGGAACAAACGACTTCAGAGACGGGGCAGTTGCAAACGATCGCCGTCGCCGGCGACGAAGGCTCGGCGCGACTCGACCGTGTGCTCGCGGCGCGATTGCCGGAGCTGTCGCGGTCTCGGCTGAAAACCCTGATCCTCGCGGGCCAGGTTTCGCTGCGAGATGCCCCGATCCTCGACCCCGCTTATCATGTCGCTCCCGGCGATACGATCACTATTCGCGTGCCGCCGCCGGTTTCCGCCGAGCCGGAGCCGGAGAACATCCCGCTCGATATCGTCCATGAGGACGACGACATCATCGTCATCGACAAGCCGCGCGGCCTGGTGGTGCACCCGGCCGCCGGCCACGAAACCGGCACGCTGGTCAACGCCCTGATCGCCCATTGCGGCGAGAGCCTTTCAGGCATCGGCGGGGTGCGGCGGCCCGGCATCGTCCACCGGCTCGACAAGGACACCACCGGGCTGATGGTGGCGGCGAAGAACGACCGCGCCCACGCCTCGCTGTCGGCGCAGTTCGCCGATCACGGCCGCACCGGCGCGCTGCGTCGGGGCTACATGGCGTTCGTCTGGGGCGTGCCGAACCGGCCTCACGGCACCATCGACGCGCCGATCGACCGCCATCCTCATGCGCGGGAGAAAATGGCGGTGCGTCAGGGCGGCCGCGAGGCCATCACCCACTGGGAGGTGCTGGAGACCTTCAACGGCCGTGACGGCAAGCCCGTCGCATCGCTTCTCGCCTGCCAGCTCGAAACCGGGCGTACCCATCAAATCCGCGTGCACTTGAGTCACATCGGCCACCCCCTGATGGGGGATGCGGTCTACGGCCCCGGCTTCAAGACCAAGGCCAACGCGCTCGTTCCCGACGCCAAGGCCGCGCTGGAGGGCCTCGGCCGGCAGGCGCTCCATGCCTATCTGCTGACGCTGGAACATCCCGGAACCGGCGAAATCCTTGAATGGACAAGCGATCTTCCGCCAGATCTTGCTGCTTTGCGGGATCGACTCATGGCCTGAAGCCCGATTTGCGCCCGCCGGAAATCGCGGCAGAATGACGCAAATGCATGTATTAATACCTTTTCTTTCAATTATTTAATCTTCTACACGGGATCGTGACCCCGTTTTGTTCTTTCTTTTCCCGGCGGTTTTCGTGTATATTGCACCTGCGCTGGATGTCCCAGCGCGGAACATCGCAGCCCGGTCGGCTTTAACAAAGCGACCCCTGCCTGGCCCGCCGCTATCGGGGGCCTGAACCACTGGAGGGCGCACCACATGGCCCGTACAGCCACTCTGCCGGTTCTCAACGGAGAATCCGGTCTGTCGCATTATCTCGCCGAGATCCGCAAATTCCCGATGCTGGAGCCCCAGCAGGAATACATGTTCGCCAAGCGTTGGCGCGAACATGACGATCGCGATGCCGCGCACCACCTGGTCACCAGCCATCTGCGTCTCGTGGCGAAGATCGCCATGGGTTATCGCGGCTACGGCCTGCCGATCTCCGAGGTTGTCTCCGAAGGCAACGTCGGCCTGATGCAGGCGGTGAAGCGGTTCGAGCCCGACAAGGGCTTCCGCCTCGCCACATACGCCATGTGGTGGATCAAAGCCTCGATTCAAGAGTACATCCTGCGCTCGTGGTCGCTCGTGAAGATGGGCACCACCGCGAACCAGAAGAAGCTGTTCTTCAACCTGCGCAAGGCGAAGAGCAAGATCAACGCGCTCGACGACGGCGATCTGCATCCCGATCAGGTCAAGCTGATCGCCAAGCGGCTCGGCGTCACCGATCAGGACGTTGTCGACATGAACCGCCGCCTCGGCGGTGACGCGTCGCTCAACGCACCGATCCGCGACGACGGCGAGCCCGGCGAATGGCAGGACTGGCTGGTCGATACCTCGCCCAGTCAGGAAGCCATCATGGCGGAGAGCGAGGAGTTCGATCACCGCCGCCAGGCGTTGAACGGCGCGATGGGCGTGCTCAACCCGCGCGAAAAGCGCATCTTCGAGGCGCGGCGTCTGGCCGACGAACCGATGACGCTGGAAGATCTCGCCAGCGAGTTCGGCGTATCGCGCGAGCGCGTGCGTCAGATCGAGGTGCGCGCGTTCGAGAAGGTGCAGGCGGCGGTGAAGAGCACCGTGGCCCGTCAGGAGCAGGCCGCGCTCGCAGCCGCACACTGATCTCGCCTGTTATTGACGACGACGAAAGCCGGCGGAAACGCCGGCTTTTTTGTCGGTCGAATGGCATATAACGCGGACTGTGATCGGGCGAGACGTCAGGCGATCAGAACGTATCCTGCAAATAATCCGCAAGGCTGCCGGGATCGTCCAGCGATTCGCCATCGATGACCTCCGCGTTCAACAGCGCTCCCGCCTGGGTCTTGAAGTCGGGCGCGACGTCGTCGGCTTGCGGCAACGGGCGAGCGAGGATGTCGCGGTAGTTGAGGTAGGCATCGCGGTTTCCGACGAAGATGCAGACACACTTTTTCGGATCCGCATAAAGATAACGCTCGCCGTCGCCGAACTTGCGCCTGACGAAGCGGTGGGGCGGGAGCGCGTGCAGCGCCTTCTGACCCGCCGCATCGTTGGCAAACTTCACCTTGAAGCCGGCCGAAGTCAGGTAAAAGCCGTTCTTCTCCAGAAACGGCTTGCTCGGCGGCTCCAACGCCGCGAGCATCGTGACGGCCAACAACCACGCAACGGCGGTCAATGCGCCGCGCGCCCACACCCCGAATGTGGACCGGCCCAAGCTCGTCCCATCCGCTCCTGTTGTCCTCATCTCGCCGCCGCCCATCTGCCTTCCTCGACCCGATGCAGGCTAATCTGGCGGCGTGGCGCTGTCACGCCGCCAGCATCGTTTGACCAACTGCGACGGATCGCCAAAAGAGCCCGTCTGTCGAAATGCCGTCAGACCGTCATGGCAATTGGCGTCTGTGAACAACGGGAATAACGGGCATAACCCGATTGCTGTCGAAACTCTGTCGTCGCGACGCGCTTGGTATGTCGGAACACGAATCCGAACCCCACAAACGGAGGCGTCCGTGCGCGACACCGTCAACTATCCGCGCGATCCCAGCGAGGATCGCTACGAGAACGCGATCGACAAAGCCATCGCCGCCAGCGACAACGACATTCACGGCGCCTTGCGGGCGCTGCTGATCGCCAACGAGTTGCTCGAGCACGAAGTCGCGACCCTGCGCCGGCAGCACCAGCGCATGACGCGCACAACGGACCGCAAGGCCAGGGCCGCTTAACGGCAACGGTGAAAAATCGTTCAACGTCCCGCGGCGATTGGGGCGCATCGCCCCGCACGATCATGGCCGGGACGTGTTCTAGAACCATCTCCATTCCGATAGAATCGAAATGGGGTTCCAGGTTTTTGTTTTGACGCGTTTTATCGACGCGAACCGGTATCCACTTCGCCCGAAAGCGCTATAGCCATTCGCCGAGTGAAACAGCTTCGAGCGTCTCGCGATCGCGGCTACTCGCCCCACGCCATGAAGGCCGAGTTGAAGGCGCGCTCGCCGGGGGCGCCCTTCTCGATGGCGATGATGGCGCGACGCTGGTTGGAATAGACCAGCGGCACGTCGAACCACGAGCGTTCCTTGAGCAGTTGCAGGTTGCGCGCACGGTCGGCCTCGACGTTGGACAGGCCGATCAGGAAAAAGCCGTCGGTGACCTTCACCGCCAGACCCGCCAGCGGCGTGCCCCGCGCCTGCTCGTTGGACTTCATCAGGATACCCGGCACGTTGGCGACGGTACCATTGTCGAAGTCCGGCGGCAGCACGAAGGTGAGTTCGGCAGTGTGGCTCGCCGGCAGCGAGGTATCGGTGTTGCGGCGGAACGACATCGTCATCTTGAACTTGCGTTCCGGAATGTCGATGTCGGCGCGCACCGCGATGTCGTCCGGCTTGCCGTCGTTGCTCTTCACCGGTTCGGTGCGCCAGACCACGCTGCCGACATACTGCTTGCCCTTCGGATCGTTCGGATCCTCATCATAGAGCACGACGCGCTGCGCCACCGGCGCCACCGCATCGGTCGATCCGGGCTGGCCGACCCGGTCGGCGATTTTTGGGGGCGGCGCATTGGTGTTACTCTTCGGCGCCGGCGTGGTCACCGCCGCCTGCTTGCCCATGAGACCACGGACGTAAGTCAGTCCTTTCTGGCCCCACAAAATGCCAGCGCCGGCGAGGATCAGCACCAGCCCGAGAATGATCGCGGCCTTGAACGGGAAACCACCCCCGGTCCGGACGCGGCGATCCTTGCCGCCACGGCGTTGCGGCCGGGACGGCGGCGGCTCGTAGGCCTCCTCGATCCCTTCGTCGTAATCGTATGACACCGGTGCGCCGACGCCGCGATCTTCCATGCTCGGTTCGAGCCGGTCGAATTCCGGCGATGGCGACGGCACGTTGGCATAGGTGCGCCGCGCGGCGCGGTTTGCCTTCGCGGTGGCGCGGCCGAGGTCGTCTGCATCGGCCACGACATCGCGGAATCCGCGAACGCCCTGGCCGCTGCCATGCCCGCCTGCCGGCCCCATCGGCTCAGCCGATCCCTGCGGCGGCGGTCGATCGGCATCAAGGCCGCGACGAGGACCCACGCTCCGCTCACGCAGAGGAGGTGCCTCGTAAGACGGCGGCGCTTCATCCTGCGGTTCTTCGGGCGGCGCGGCGCGCAGCGGCCGTTCGTCAGCGTGCGGCGTGTCCGGCGCCGAGGCCGATCGATTGTCCAGAAACGACGGGCGCGACGGCTGCGACGGCCCACCGGTGGGCCTGGCTGCATCGCGCTCGGCCTGGCGGGTGGCGGCGGCGCGGCTGCCGGCGCGGAACGCGTCGCCCGGCCGGGGGCGTCCCTTGGAGTCGGTCCGGGCCACATCGCGCGCACGCTGGGCAGCTTCGGATTCCACCTTGCGGATCGCTTCTTCCAGCGATAACCGCTCCCGCGTGATCTCGGATTCGGTCAACGGCGGCTGCACGCTGCGCAATTGAGCAATCAGAGCGGACCGCGCGCGCTCGTAAAGCGCACGACGGCTTTCCCCGGGGGCACTGGCATCGAGCCCGGAGATGGCGCGGGCGATCAACGGATAGTAATCAGCCATGTCTCGTCAATGTTGCAGGTCCTGCTCGCCGGCGAGGATGCTTTGCAAGGACTTTGCCGATATTCCGGTAATAGTCCATTAAGCCTCGAATGGATTTTGCACCAGAATGGTGTCTTCGCGTTCCGGGCTCGTGGAGAGCAACGCAATGGGGCAGCCCACAAGTTCCTCGACCCGGCGAACATATTTGATGGCCTGCGCCGGCAGGTCGGCCCACGAGCGGGCGTTGGCGGTCGGCTCCTTCCAGCCTTCAATGATCTCGTAGATCGGCTCGATCCGGGCCTGCGCGCCCTCGCCCGCCGGCAGGTGGTCGATCACCTCGCCGTCCAGCTTGTAGCCGACGCAGACCTCGATCGTGTCGAAGCCGTCGAGAATGTCGAGCTTGGTCAGCGCCAGCCCATGGATGCCGCAGGTTCGGACCGTCTGGCGCACCAGCATGGCGTCGAACCAGCCGCAGCGCCGCTTGCGCCCGGTGTTGACGCCGAACTCCTTGCCGCGACGGCCGATTTCCTCGCCGATCTCGTTGGTGAGTTCGGTCGGGAACGGGCCCATGCCGACACGGGTGGTGTAGGCCTTGCAGATGCCGAGCACGTAGCCGAGCGAACTCGGGCCCATGCCGGTGCCGGTCGCCGCCTGCGCCGCTACCGTGTTCGACGAGGTGACGTAAGGGTAAGTGCCGTGATCGACGTCGAGCAGCGCGCCTTGCGCGCCTTCGAACAGGATACGCTTGCCTTCGCGGCGCTTGTGATCGAGCAGATTCCACACACTGTCAGCATAGGGCAGCACTCGCGGCGCAATTGCGGCGAGATCGCGCAGCAATTCGCCGGCATCGACTTCCGCAATGCCGAGACCGCGCCGCAGCGCGTTGTGATGCGCCAGCAGCCGTTCGATCTTGTGCGGCAGGGTCTGCGGGTCGGCGAGATCCATCAGCCGGATGGCGCGGCGGCCGACCTTGTCCTCATATGCCGGCCCGATGCCGCGCTGGGTGGTGCCGATCGCGGTGGTCTTGCTGGCGTTCTCGCGCAGCGCGTCGAGTTCCCGATGCAGCGGCAGGATCAGGGTGACATTTTCGGCGACGCGGAGATTGTCGGGCGATACCGCAATGCCCTGGCTGACAAGCTTCTCGACCTCGGCAAGGAACGCCTGCGGATCGAACACCACGCCGTTGCCGATCACCGACAGCTTCGAGGAGCGCACCACGCCGGAGGGCAGCAACGCCAGCTTGTAGACGTTGCCGTTGATGACCAGGGTGTGGCCGGCATTGTGGCCGCCCTGGAAACGCACGACGATATCCGCCTGCTCCGAAAGCCAGTCGACAATCTTGCCTTTTCCCTCGTCGCCCCATTGGGCGCCGACGACGACGACGTTGGTCATATCGAGATAGATCCCCGTGGTACTCGCCACCGGGCGCTCAGGCGGCCCGGCTGCCCGGATTCGGGTCGTCCCTTCGGATAAAGGATGCCGCTACCCGACGCAAGCAAAACGGCGCCCCGCCGCCGTTTCGTGATTGTCCCAAACCATTGATATCCCCGAAAAATCCGTCTGGCAGGGAGGCATGCGCGAGGCTCCGGTGGTGCCCGCCGGGATTCCGCCCCGGCGGCCCGCCGCGACGATCAGAACGATGTGAGGAATGCCGCCCCCGCGCCCGCCGCAATTGATGCACCGCCAGCGACAGGGCATAACTGATCGAGCCATGCCAATGAGACAGACTATTCCCCTCTGCGACCTGACGACGGCCCGATTGTCGCGCACGATCCGACCCGCGTCAGCCAACCCTCATGCGAGCGGAACATCATGACGAAGCCGGTGGTCGGCGTGATCGGCAATATGTACATGATCGAGAACCGGTTCGCGGTGCAGGCCGTCGGCGAGCGCAACATGCGCGCCATTGCCGAGGTGACCGGCGCGCTGCCGCTGATGTTCGCCAGCGTTCCCGGCGTCACCGACCTCGATGCGTTACTCAATGTGGTCGATGGCGTCTTGCTCACCGGCGCGCGCGCCAACGTTCACCCGACGCGCTTCCGCACCGAACCCGATCCGCGCCACGAACCTTACGATCCCAATCGCGACGACGTCGCGCTCAACCTGATCGACCTCTGCGTGCAGCGCGGCATTCCGCTGTTCGGCATCTGCCGCGGCCTGCAGGAAATGAACGTCGCGTTCGGCGGCTCGCTGCATCCGGAGATCCGCGAACTGCCGGGACGCATCAACCACCGGATGCCGCGCCTCGAAAACGGCGAGATCCATCCCGATCCCGAAGTCATCTTCGCCGATCGCCACGACGTGCGGCTGACGCCCGACGGTGTTTTCGCCAGATTGTATGGCCGAGACACCATTCGCGTGAATTCGCTGCACGGTCAGGGTATCCTTGAACCCGGTTCGCGCGTGGTTGTGGAAGGCGTGGCCGACGACGGCACCATCGAGGCAATCCGCATCAAGGACGCGCCGAACTTCGCGCTCGGCGTGCAATGGCACGCCGAATACGATCCGCAGCGCAACCCGATCAACCGCGCGCTGTTCCAGGCGTTCGGCGAGGCGCTGGATGCGCATCGTCATTCGCGCTGACCGCCGCCGCAGCCTCGGTAACGCACCATGTCGAAAACCACCCGCGCCACGCAGGCGCTGAAGCAACTCGGCGTCGGCTTCACGCTGCATGAATACGACTACGATCCCGACGCCGACAGCATCGGCTTGCACGCCGCCGCCGCCATCGGCGCGGAGCCGCGCCGGGTGTTGAAGACCCTGATGGCGGAACTCGACGGCAAACCGGTCTGCGTCGTGGTGCCGTCCGATCACGACGTCAGCATGAAGAAACTGGCGCAGGCGTTCGGCGGCAAATCGGCCAGAATGATGAAGCCTGCCGACGCCGAGCGGTTGACGGGTTATCACGTCGGCGGCATCAGTCCGTTCGGTCAGAAAAAGCGCGTGCCGACCGCGATCGAGCAGACGGCACTGCAAGAGCAGGCCGTCTTCATCAATGGCGGCCAGCGCGGCTTACAGGTGCAAGTCGATCCGAACGATGCCCGCAAGGCGCTCGGCGCCATTGCCGCGTCGCTGATCGCATAACGCCACGCATCGGCAGCCCTCACGGCATCCTTGCCGGCCCTCCATCTGGATCGCGCCGTAGCGATACGCTAGCCTCCCTTTCGGCGGTCCAAAGAAGGCCGACCGATTAATCCGCCGCATCCGCGGCCGGGGAGGACACATGCCGCTGGCGCCGTTCGACGAGACGATCACGATCGCTGATCTCGCGCGCGACCCCTACCCGATCTACCGGCGGCTGCGCCGCGAGGCGCCGGTGCTGCGGGTCAAATCGGTCGGCCGCACGTTGCTGACAAAGGCGGCGCACACCAAACTCGTGAAGGACAACGCCGCGCTGTTCAGTTCCGACGATCCCAACACGCCGATGAAACGCGCCTTCCTCGCACACACGCTGATGCGCAAGGACCACGACGAGCATCGGGCCGAGCGCATGGCGATGATGCCCGCGCTGATGCCGAAAACGATCGATGCGGCGTGGACGCCGCTCTACACCGAGCTTGCCAGCAGCTATCTCGATCGTCTGCCGCGTGGTGAGATCGTCGATCTGTTCCCCGCGCTCGCCGGCCCGCTCGCCGCGCGGATGCTGGCCCACGCGATGGGCGTGCCCGACGCCAGCGACGCCGACATGCAGCGCTGGTCGCAAACGCTGATCGACGGCGCCGGCAATTTCGGCTGGCATCCAGGTCCGTTCGAGGCCAGCGACCGGGCCAATGTCGAAATGGACACCTGCATCCGCGCCAACATCGCGCGCGTCCAAGCGGAGCCCGATGCCTCCGCCATTTCCTTCATGTGTCGTGCGAAGACGCAGATTCCCGAAAGCCAGATGATCTCCAACGTGAAGATCGCGATCGGAGGCGGCATCAACGAACCACGCGATGCGCTGCTCACCATCGTCTTCGGCCTGCTGACGAACCCCGACCAGTTGGCGGAAGTGCGCGCGAAAAACCTGTGGCGCGCGGCGTTCGAGGAAGGCGTGCGCTGGGTCGCGCCGATCCAGGCCAGTTCGCGCCTCGTGATGGAGGACACCGAAATCGGCAGCTGCCATATCCCGAAGGGCGACACCGTCATGACGATTCAAGCCTCGGCGAACCGCGACGAGGATGTGTTCGAGGACGGCGAGAATTTCAACGCGCTACGCACCGACAATCCGCATCAGGCTTTCGGCAACGGCCCGCACCACTGTGCTGGCGCACACCTGTCGCGACGCACCGTAGGCGACATTCTGCTGCCGATGTTGTTCGAGCGCTTTCCGAACATGAGCCTTCCCGATCCCGATGGCGTGCGCTGGCACGGATTCGGCTTCCGGGGACCGCTCAATCTGCCGGTACTCTTACAATAGCGGCGGCATCGTCTTGCCGGCGTGCTATCATCGAAAACACTGGAGCGACGATCATGAACCAGTTGAGTGACAAGCTCGTCGGAATCGTCACGGCCTTTGGCCTTGCAGCGTTTACATTCACCGCGGCTCACGCGCAGTCCATGACGCTGACTAGCCCCGACATCAAGGACGGCGGTACCATCGCCAACCAGCAGGTATTCAAGGGCTTCGGCTGCTCCGGCGACAACATCTCCCCGGCGCTGTCGTGGAGCGGCGCGCCAGCCAACACCAGGAGCTTCGCCGTCAGCATCTACGATCCCGACGCGCCGACCGGCAGCGGCTGGTGGCACTGGGTGGTCTACAACATTCCGGCCGGCACGACGTCGTTGCCGAAGGATGCCGGCAACGTCAGCAAGGGCCTGATGCCGAAGGGCGCGATACAGAGCCGCACCGATTTCGGCAGCACCGGCTATGGCGGCCCCTGCCCGCCGCCGGGCGACAAGCCGCACCACTACCGGATCGCAGTGTTCGCACTCGACGTCGCTCAGCTTCCAAACGCCAAGGGTGACGCCGCCTCCGCCGCGCTGGTCGGCTTCGACATCAACTTCCATACGTTGGCGAAAGCGACGCTGACCGGAATGTACGGGCGGTAGAGCGAAATGGGATGGGATTGAATCGTCATTGCGAGCGAAGCGAAGCAATCCAGAAGGCCACAAGGCAGGAGCTGGATTGCTTCGTCGCTGACGCTCCGCGCAATGACGAGGACATGAGCATGGGCTGGATCAAAACAAATCCGGCCCTGACTTGGTCAGAGCCGGATTTTTCATTCACGCCGCGTGGCTTTCACCCGCGCGGTTGAGAGCCGTGCTGCATCAGGCCGCGCGCACCTTGGTGAGGAATTCGTTCACTGCGGAGCGCAGCATTCCAGCCTGACCGTCGAGTTGCTGCGCGTTGACCAGAACGTCCGACGCCGCCGAGCCCGTAGCCTCCGCCGCCGAACTGACACCGCCGATGTGGTGGCTGATCTCGTCCGAGCCGGCCGCCGCCGACTGAATGTTGCGGGCGATCTCGCGGGTCGCCGCGCCCTGCTCCTCGACGGCGCTCGAAATGCTGAGCGCGATCTCGTTCATCTGGGCGATGGTGCGGCTGATGTTGCTGATGGCGTCCACCGCCTCGTGGGTGGTGGATTGCATGGTCGACACCTGCGCAGAAATTTCCTCGGTCGCCTTCGCCGTCTGATTGGCCAGCGCCTTGACCTCGGACGCGACCACCGCGAAGCCACGCCCGGCATCGCCGGCGCGCGCCGCCTCGATGGTGGCGTTGAGCGCCAGCAGGTTGGTCTGCGCGGCGATGGTGTGGATCAACTGAACCACCTCGCCGATCTTCTCCGCGCCGTTCGAGAGCACCTGCACCGTCGAGTTCGTGCGCTCGGCATCCTCGACCGCACGGTTGGCGATCTCGGTGGATTGCGTCACCTGACGCGAAATCTCGGCGACCGAGCTCGCGAGTTCCTCGGCGGCAGCGGCCACGGTGCCCGCGTTGCCGGACGCCTTCTGCGAAGCCTCGCTGACCGTCATCGCCCGCGAACTGGCGTCGCGCGCCAGCCCGGTCATGCTTTCCGCCGTCGCCTGCATTCCGGCGGCCGACGACGTCACCGACTGCACCACCCCGTTGACGCTGCGTTCGAAATCGTCGGCGAGGCCCTGCATCGCGGCGCGACGTTCTTCCGACGCACGCTTCTGCGCGGCGTCTTCCGCCTGTTCGAGGTCGCGAACGCGGACGGCGTTTTCCTTGAACACCTGGACCGTCGCCGCCATCGCGCCGATTTCATCCTTGCGACCGACGCCGGGAATCGCGGTTTCCAACTCGCCTTCGGCAAGCGACTGCATCCGCGCGCCGAGCTGGCCGAGCGGACCGGTGATGCCGCGGCCGATCAGCCAGGCGACCAGGCCCGCGCCGATCGCAATAGCCACGGTGGCGATGGCCAGACCGAGAATGACCGGCCATAGCTTGGCATTGATATCGTCGAGATAAGCACCGGTGCCGACGAACATATTCCAGCCGGGAATGGCGACCGCATAGGACATCTTGCGGATCAGTTCCTCGGTGCCGGGCTTCATGTATTCGTAGCGCAGGCTGACGTTACCCTTGGCTGCGACGCCGTCGCGCAGTTCGCGCGCCAGCTTGCGTCCGCCGGTTTCGACATCGAGCTGATTGCTGCCGATCTTCGAGGCATCCGGCGTCGCCACCGTGATGCCATCCATGGTGTAGGCGAACAGGTAGCCGCTGCCGTTGTCGTAGGTCATCGACCGGATGCGATGGGCGTATTCGGCGATCGCCTGCTCCTTGGTCAGCTTGCCGGCCTGGACCTGCTTCTGAAATTCCAGCGCCATGCTGCGCGCGGTATCGACGATGGCATGGGTCTGTTCGGTGCGCGCGGCGAACATTTCCCGCTGCATCATGGTCGCGGCGTAGACGGTCGCGCCCACCAGCCCCAGCAGGGTGATCGAAACGAGGAGGACGAGCTTCATCGCAATGGGAAGATTGTTCAGCAACTTCACGTTCTGTGCTCCGGACAGGCTGCGCAATTCACGCAAGGGCAGGGATAACCGCGGCACCATAAGATACCGACCGTTGATCCTTGGTTACTGCGCCGACCCCGGACGCGATTTCCCTGCATGGCGACCTTCGCAAAACGAATGGCAGGAAGACATGACGGCGGGACGAGGCCGGTCAGCCGTGCTCCCGCGCGACCCTTGCGCCCTTGCGGTCCGGCATGTGCGTGTCGGCACGAGAGCCGGGTCCCGACGCGGCTCCCGACCTGGCTTCCATCCAGTCCTGGGCCCGGGCGAAGGCGAAACGGATCTGCCGCAAGGCCCGCGCATCGTCCTGTGAGAACATCCGATGCACGGCCGCACCACGCACCGTCGCCAGCAGAGCGCCGCGCATGGTGTCGACCTCGAGCTCGGTCAACGGATAGTCAGCCAGCAGTTCGCGCCAGTAGTCGTTCCGCTTCTCGGTGATCTGCTTCATCAGGTCTTCGATCTTGGCGCGAAACGCGTCGTCACTGCGCGAACCCATCCAGATGTCGATGAGCGCGAAATAGTCGGCGCCGCCGTAGACCTGCCAGTAGCGTTCGGCGATCGCACCGATGCGCTGGTCCAGCGTATCGCGCTGGGAGATTTCCGCCTCGATCTCGCCGACCAGTTCCTGCGACACGTAGCGGACCACCTCGAGCAGCAAATCCTGAATGGTGCCGAAGTGATGCTGCAGGGCGCCTCGTGTGACGTTGGCGCGCATCGCGATGGCCGCGGCCGTCGCTCCCGCATAGCCGCGCTCGCTGACGGTATCGATCGCGGCGCGGATCAGCGCGGCGCGCGTCGCCCCGCTGCGATCCGCCTGCCGGCGGCGTGGCTTCGCCGCAGGCGAACGCAGGGGAACGTCAGGCTGTTTGGCAATGCGCGGCATCGGCGTCATCCAGCTTCGTCGGCGCCGCCCGATCGATCAGCGCCACAACTTCATCGGCGGTGCGCACGTCGGCAAACCACAGCAGCATGTTGGCAAGCGTGGCGTTGTGCTCGGCATCGGTGCGCGCGGCCGTGCCATCGGACACGAAATGTACCTTGTAGTTCAGCATCATGGCATCGCGCGCCGTACTCTCGCAGCAGACATTGGTCACCGTGCCGGTGACGATCACGGTATCGATCCCGCGCGCCGTCAACCGCTCATGCAGATCGGACGAGCCCTGGATCAGGGCGCTGAACCGCGTCTTGATCACGACGTCATCGGCGGGATCGACCGCGAGGCCATCGTACAACGCGTGGCCGGGATGGTCCGGCGACAACGCGCGTGTCAACGCCTCGCCCCAGTCGCTGTGACAGAACTCAACGAAGCGCGGCCAGCGTGCGGTGGGCGAGGCTTCGTCACGGGTATCCTTGATCCAGACCACACGTCCACCGGCGGACCGCAAAGCGGCCGCGAGCCGGTTGACGTTATCGACAATGCCGCGCGCCGACGGCACCGCAGTAGCGTCGGCGACGTAGGCGCGTTGCAGGTCGATCACCAGCAGCGCGGTACGCCGCGGGTCGATCGCGTCGAAGACGTGTCGCGTGCCGCGACGCATGATGGCGCGGTCGATCACGTCCTGCGGAATGTCGATGCGGTGCGTGCTCATGCTACCCTTAACGCTACAACCTGCCGAAAGACTACAAGCCGGGCCGTCCCGCGCACAGCGGCGCGGCCCGGATCGCACAACTTACTTGACGAGCGGACAGCCGCCATCCTTGAGCGGACGATAGGCTTCCTCGGCCGGGATGGTGGCCACCAGCTTGTAGAGGTCCCATTCCGATTTGGACTCTTCCGGCTTCTTGGCCTGGAACAGATACATATCGCGCATCACCCGGCCGTCGATCCGCAAGTGACCGTTCTTGGTCATGAAGTCGTTGATAGGCAGTTCGCGCATCTTCGCCATCACCGCGTCGGCGTCGCGGGTACCGGCGGCCTGCACCGCCTTGAGATAATGCAACGTGCCACTATAGGCGCCGGCCTGCGTCATGCTCGGCATCCGCTTCATCTTCTCGTAGAAGCGCTTCGACCACGCGCGGGTCTCATCGTTGAGATCCCAGTAGAAGGCCGACGTCAGCATCAATCCCTGCGCATCCTTCAAGCCGAGGCTGTGGACGTCGCTGATAAACCCGATCAGCGCCACCAATTGAGTGCCGTCCCGCTGAAGACCGAATTCGATCGACTGCTTGACCGCGTTGGTCATGTCGGTGCCGCCATTCGCCAATCCAATGATCCTGGCCTTCGACGCCTGCGCCTGCAGCAGGAACGAAGAGAAGTCGACCGTACCGAGGGGATGACGCACCGAGCCCAGCACCTTGCCGCCGTTCGCCTCGACCACCGCCGCCGTATCGCGCTCCAGCGTCTTGCCGAACACATAGTCGGCGGTGAGGAAGAACCAGTCCTTGCCGCCACGCTTGACGATGGTTTTGCCGGTGCCGCTCGACATCGCATAAGTGTCCCAGGTCCAATGCGTCGAATAGGCGGTGCACGATTTGCCGGTGATGTCCGAGCTGCCGGCGCTGGTGATCTGCGCGATCTTCTTCTTTTCCTTGGCCAGTTGCATCACCGCCAGCGCCATGCCGGACGACGGCACGTCGGTGATGATATCGACGCCGGAATCGTACCACTGCCGTGCGATGTTGGTGGCGACATCCGGCTTGTTCTGACCGTCAGCCGACACGACCTCGATCGGCTTGCCCAGAACCTTGCCGCCGAAATCCGCGATCGCCATCTTCACCGCTTCAACCGAGCCCTGCCCGCCGATGTCGGCATAAACCCCGCTCATGTCGGCGAGCACGCCAATCTTGACGCCGCCCTCCTCCGCCATGGCGGATTGCGTGATACCCGCGATCATCGCGGCGAGTGCGGCACGGCGAACGAACTTCAACGTCATCCAAATCCTCCCTGAACTGATTATGTCGCCCGGTCACGGGTCTGGCCGAACAATACATACATTCCAAAATGAATGTAAATGACAAACTCCGGCTTTGTGACCCGCCCTCCTCTGGCCAGGCGGCCTGCCGTTTCGAGCGAACGCCGGCAGTTGAAAGCGTTCCGAGCGAAGCGGATACCGGTTCGCGTTAAGACGACGCTTCAAAACGGAACTCCGGAGCCCCGTTCCGAGCCTGTCGGAACGGAAAAGGCTGCAGCTGTTACCCTCGCGGCCGCTGATATGAAAATGCCCGGACGTGCGGTCCGGGCATTCGCACACATGGAGCGCGGCGAGGTGCCGCGCAATCGTCGGAGAATCAGAACGTCAGCGCCTTGGCCTGCTTGACCTGCGGCAGCGCCTGCACCTTGGCCAGCACGTCGGCCGGCACCGGGCCGTCGACCTCCACCAGTGCAATGGCGTCGCCACCCTGGTTGTGTCGGCCAAGGTTGAAGGTCGCGATGTTGACCTTGGCGTCGCCGAGGATCGAGGCGAACTTGCCGATGAAGCCCGGCTTGTCCTCGTTGGTGACGTAGATCATCGAGGGACCGAACTCGGCGTCGACGCGGATGCCCTTGACGTCGATCAGGCGCGGCTTGCCGTCGGCATAGACCGTACCGGACACCGAACGCTCCTGCCGCTCCGTGGTGACCGTGACGGTGATGACGCTCTCGTAATCGCTCTGCGCCGCGCGCACCACTTCATCCACCACCATGCCGCGCTCCTTGGCGACGACCGGCGCGGACACAACGTTGATGTCGCCCAGCATCGGCCGCAGCAGGCCGGTGAGCGCCGCCGAGGTCAGCGCCTTGATTTTCATCTCCGCGACCTGGCCCTCATAGGTGATGGTGACCTTGGTAATACCGGTCTCGGTAAGCTGGCCGGCGAACGAGCCGAGCTTTTCGGCCAGTTCGACGAACGGCTTCAGCTTCGGCGCTTCTTCCGCGGTGATCGAGGGGAAGTTGATGGCGTTGGTGATGGCGCCGGTCAGCAGATAGTCCGACATCTGCTCGGCGACCTGCAACGCGACGTTCTCCTGCGCTTCCGTGGTGGAGGCGCCGAGATGCGGCGTGCAAATCACGTTGGGATGACCGAACAGCACGTTCGAGGTAGCCGGCTCCTCGACGAACACGTCGAAGGCGGCGCCCGCGACCTGCTCGGAATTGAGCGCATCGACCAGCGCCTGCTCGTCCACCAGACCGCCGCGCGCGCAATTGATGATGCGCACGCCCTTCTTCATTTTCGCGATAGCAGCGGCATCGATAATGTTGCGGGTCTTGTCGGTCAGCGGCGTGTGCAGCGTGATGAAGTCGGCACGCTTGAACAGATCCTCGAGCTCGACCTTCTCGACGCCGAGGTCCTTGGCGCGCTCCGGCGACAGGAACGGATCGAACGCGATCACCTTCATTCTGAGGCCAACGGCACGGTCGGCGACGATCGAGCCGATATTGCCGCAGCCGATCACGCCCAGCGTCTTGCCGGTGATCTCAACGCCCATGAAGCGGTTCTTTTCCCACTTGCCGGCCTGCGTCGACGCGTCGGCCGCCGGGATTTCACGCGCCAGCGACAGCATCAGCGTGATGGCGTGTTCGGCGGTGGTGATCGAATTGCCGAACGGCGTGTTCATGACGATGATGCCCTTCGCCGTCGCCGCCGGGATCTCGACGTTGTCGACGCCGATGCCGGCGCGGCCGATCACCTTCAGCTTCTTGGCGTTGGCGAGAATCTTCGCGGTCGCCTTGGTGGCCGAGCGGATGGCGAGGCCGTCGTAGTCGCCGATGATCTCGGCGAGCTTGTCCTTGTCCTTGCCGAGCGCCGGCTGGAAATCCACCTCGATGCCGCGATCCTTGAAGATCTGCACGGCGGCGGGGCTGAGGGCGTCGGAGATCAGAACTTTCGGTTTGGTCATGGGATGTGATCCGTTGCTCTGCCGTCATCGTCCGCGAAGGCGGACGATCCAGTAATCACTTGCGAAAGGGATTACTGACGGCGGGATGTACTGGATGCCCCGCCTTCGCGGGGCATGACGATGCGTCAGATGAAGAAGATCACGCCGCCTTGGCGAGCGAGGCCTTGGCTTCCGCGAACGCCCAGTCGAGCCAGCCGGTCAGCGCCGCGACGTCGGCGGTTTCGACGGTTGCGCCGCACCAGATGCGCAGGCCCGGAGGGGCATCGCGATAATGGCCGAGGTCGTAGCCCGCGCCTTCCTTCTCGACCGCGGCGACCAGCGCCTTGGCGAATGCCGCCTGCGCGTCGGCGGCCAGCGCCGTCACGGCCGGATCGACCACCTTGAGGCAAACCGAGGTGTTTGAGCGGATCGCCGGATCGGCCGCGAGGAAATCGATCCATGGCGTCTTCGCGACCCAGTCGCTCAGCACCTTGGTGTTGGCGTCGGCGCGGCCGATCATGCCCTTGAGGCCGCCGACCGACTTCGCCCAGTTCAGCGCATCGAGATAATCCTCGACGCAGAGCATCGACGGCGTGTTGATGGTTTCGCCGACGAAGATGCCGTCGATCAGCTTGCCGCCCTTGGTCATGCGGAAGATCTTCGGCATCGGCCACGGCGGCGTGTAGCTCTCCAACCGCGCCACCGCGCGCGGCGACAAGATCAGCATGCCGTGGCCGCCCTCGCCGCCCAGCGCCTTCTGCCAGGAGAAGGTGACGACATCGAGCTTGGCCCAGTCGAGCGGCTGCGCGAAGGCTGCGGAGGTCGCGTCGCAGATGGTCAGGCCTTCGCGGTCGGCCTTGATCCAGTCGGCGTTCGGCACCCGCACGCCAGAGGTGGTGCCGTTCCAGGTGAAGACGACGTCGCTGGCCGGATCGACCTTGGCGAGGTCGGGAATATCGCCGTAGCCGGCGGTGAGCTTGGTGACGTCCTTCAGCTTCAACTGCTTGACGACGTCGGTGACCCATCCCTCGCCGAAGGATTCCCACGCCAGCATGGTGACGGGACGGCTGCCTAACAGCGACCACAGCGCCATTTCAACCGCGCCGGTATCCGACGCCGGCACGATGCCGATCTTGTAATCGGCCGGCACTTCGAGCACTTCGCGGGTGAGATCGATCGCCAGCTTGAGCTTGGCCTTGCCGATCTTCGCGCGGTGCGAACGGCCGAGGGCAGCGTCTTTAAGGGCTTGGGGGGTCCAGCCGGGGCGCTTGGCGCAGGGGCCGGAGGAGAAGTGCGGCACGGACGGCCGCGCAGCGGGCTTCGCTACAGTCATCGTCTATCCTTCCAGATAGTAAGCCTCCCGTTGGGGGGAGGTGTCCCGCCGCGGGAGATACGCCAAGCTGCCATGCCGGTCAAGGTGTACTCCCGGCCTCGCCGACGAAGTAATGAGTGCCATGGGAATGAAAGCCTTGCATCGCCGCCGCCTCTGCCGCCCGCGCCGGGCCGGATAGTCCCATGTCCACCCATGTCATGCTGCTGGTCCTGCTCGGCGCGCTGCTGCACGCCAGCTGGAACGCCATCGTCAAATCCGGCGGCGACAAGCTCGGCGAAACCGGGCTGATCGCCGCCGGCGGCGCGCTCGTCGCGCTGTTCGCATTGCCGTTCATTCCGTTGCCGGCCGCCGCGAGCTGGCCGTGGCTCGCCGCGTCGATCATCATCCATCAGCTTTATTACGCGCTGGTCGCAGCCGCCTATCGCGCCGGCGACATGGGACACACCTATCCGCTGATGCGCGGGACCGCGCCGCTGCTGGTGGCGCTGGTGAGCGCGCCATTGCTCGGCGAAACGCTCTCGGTCCACGCATGGATCGGCGTCATGCTGATCTGCGGCGGCATCCTGCTGCTGGCGCTGCACCGTCACGCCGCGCCGCGCGCGACGCTGATGGCGCTGGCCAACGCGTTGGTGATCGCGATCTACACCCTGATCGACGGCACCGGCACGCGGCTTTCCGGCAACGCGATCTCCTACGTGCTGTGGCTGACGTTTCTTGAAGCCTTTCCGCTGCTGGCGTGGCTATGGCTGCGCGACGGCAAACGATTCCGGCATCAACTCCGCCAGCGCGGCAGGATCGCGCTGATCGGCGGCACCTGCGCGATCGGGTCTTACGGCTTCGCGCTGTGGGCAATGACGCAGGCGCCGGTGGCGATGGTCGCGGCACTGCGCGAGACGTCGGTACTGTTCGCCGTCGCCATCGCCACCTTCGTGCTGCGCGAGGTCACCGGCCCACGACGGATCGCCGCCGGAATTCTGGTCGTTGCGGGTGCTGCAACGTTGCGGCTGGCGTGAATTCGCTCAACCCGACAGGCCGAGCGCTATCTCGCTATCGCCGATCCAGCGTCGTACCGCACTGTAGCCGGCAAGGTCGAAACCGCCCTCATGCGCGACGCGCGTGTAGGCGAGCAGCGCGACATCCGCGAGCGTAAACGCATCTCCGACAAGAAAGCGCGTTGCCGCGAGTTGGCGCTCCATACGCGCCAGCGCGGCATAGCCACGCTTCACCTTGTCCGGATCGAGATCGGACACCGGCTTTCCGAGATACACCATCAGGAAACGGCACACTGCAATGATGGGCTCGTGGCTGTACTGTTCCCAGAACAGCCATTCATCCATTTTCGCCACAAGGAAGGCATCGGCCGGAATGAGATCGCTGTCGCGCGCCAGGTAGCGAATGATGGCGTTGGATTGCGCCAGCGCGCGGCCGTCGTCGAACGCGACCACCGGCACCTGCCCGGCGGCATTCAGCTTGAGAAATTCCGGCGTGTGCGTCTCACGCTTCAGCGTGTCGACGGCGATCCAGTCATACGGCACGGCAAGCCGGTCGCAGACCCACTTCACCTTCAGGCAATTGCCGGAATTGAGATCGCCGTAGATCTTCATGCGTTGCAGCCGGGTGTCCTGATGAACGCAGCAATACGACGCAATTTTGTCAACGACGCGAAATCGCCTGCGTCGTGACGGATGGGCTCAGAACTTGTAGCCGAGACCGGCGCGTACGGTATTGACGGCGGTATCGATCGGCGACGTGAAGCGGATGTATTCCCACTCCGCTCGCAGGAACAATCCCGCCGTCAGGTTGACGTCGACGCCGAGACCCGCGGAGTAGCCATAGACGAGATGGCTGTATTTGCCGTCGGTCGCGCTCAGATTGACGGGAATGAAACTAGGCGTCGCGCCGGCCTGGACCTGGGTGCCCGTGATGCTGGCGGTCCGGATGATGTCGGCTTGACCCAGCGCCACACCGCCGAACATGTACGGCAGGAACGAACCGAACGCATAGCCGGCTCTCGCGCGGAACGTGCCCATATCGGTCAACCGCATCGTTGCCGTGCTGGTGTAGGTGATGTTGTCGGCGTAGCCCTTGGCATCGGTGAACGAGCGGCTCATCGAGTCGGTTTGCGTGCCGCCGAACTTGCCGTGCATGTAGCTGACTTCAACACCCATGACGACATCGTCCCACTGGCTGTTGTAGCCGGCAAAGCCGCCGAAACCGTCGCCGCGCGCCGATGCCTTGCTGCCGACTGGCCACGAAGACACGTTGGCGGCATCCTCGATGGCGGTGTTCGCCAGAAGATGCGCCGCGACACTCCGCGTTGCGCCGGTGAAATTCATGTCCGACTCGCCGACACCAGCCTGACCGCCGATGTAGAAGCCTTCCCAGTTGACCACGCGCGGTCCGTAAGTGTCCGGCAATGCGCCGCGAAGAATCGGAAGATCGGCAGCCTGCGCGCCCTGCACGGCCCCAAGCATCAATCCCGCCACCATCAACTTACGCATCGCAATTCCCCCACAACAGCATCGAGGCACCACCGCGAGATCGCCGTTCGAAATCTGCTCTCGATCACATCCGATCATGGCCTGTTAACCTTAACCAATCGTTGTCGCCGCGCGCTTTCGGTTAAATTCCGTGAATCGTCGCGCGCGTTTTTTAAGGAGTCCGCAAAGCAAAACGGCGCGGGACAATCCCGCGCCGTTGAGGCAACGAAGCGATGCGCTGTCGGATCAGCCCTTGGTGATCAGCGGCGGCGGTGGCGGAGGCGCCACGTCGCAGCAGGTCCAGCGCACGCCGAGCTTGATGTCGTGCGAAGTCAGGTCGTGGAACTGGAACGGGCGGCCATTGGTCACCGTGCCATCGAACGATGCGCCGGAGCCGGTGACGCCGGTGCCGAGGTTGAGATAGCGGTACGCCAGTTCGATCGTCATGTTCTGATTGACGCGATAGGCGAGACCGGCATGCAGTGCCCAGGCCAGATCGAGCTTGCTCGCGCTTTGCGCCTGATAGAGACCGGACGTCGTGCCGCCACCCAGATTGACCGTGGTGATGTCCGAGAAGCCGCTGAAGGTGTTGTAGGCGCCGCCGACGCCGACACCGACGAACGGCGTGATGCACCACCAGGTGCCGAGATCGGCATAGGCGTTGATCATTCCGACCCAGCTCGAATAGCCGCCGCGATAGGTGTCGCCGATCGGGAGAACGCCGAGACCGCCGCCGAAATTGATGTTGGCGTAGTCGGTGCCGCTGAATTGCACACGCGAACGATATTCGCCGGTCACATCCATGCGGAACCAGTTGTTGAACTGATAACCGACGCCCAGGCCGTAGGTCATGCCGCCGGTGAATTCGTGGCCGACCTGATTGACCGACACCGTGCTGGCGTCGTTATAGGCCGGCGCGAACAGCTTGCCGCGGGTGTTGGTCATGCCGATATCGCCACGCAGATACCAGCCACCGAAATCCTCGACCGGCGGCGGCGCGTAGTACTGCTGCGGCGGTGGCGGCGGCATCATCGGAATATCGGCGGCGAAAGCCGTACCGGACAATAAGGACGCCGCTCCGGCGGCGGCCAGGATCATAACGCTACGCATTGGCTTCGTCCTCTGGTGTGCGGTGAGGCAGACGAGGCCTCACTTCGGAAATTCATGAACGGACGATGCCAGCAAATACTTAAGCGTCGCTTAACCCTAATTTTTAAGGTTGATATTTGGTGCACGAACGCAACAGCGGCAGCTCCTTTATGGAACCGCCGCCGCAAATCTTAACGAGACGTTGATAACAGAACGCGACCGCCCTGCTCCGCTATGCGAGGCTACGCCTCGAGCTTCGGCATCTTCGGCAGGAACATCGCGAGCAAACCGATCGCCGGCAGGAACGCGCACACGGCGTAGACGAAGTCGATGCCCTTGGCGTCCGCCACGATGCCGAGCATCGCCGCACCCAGACCGCCCGCGCCGAACGCGAAGCCGAAGAACAGGCCGGAGATCATGCCGAAACGATGCGGCACCAGTTCCTGCGCGTAGACGATGATCGCCGGCATCGCCGACGAAATGATGAAGCCGATCACGACGCTCAACGCGACGGTCCAGGCGAGACCGACGTGGGGAAGCAACAGCGTGAACGGCAATGCACCGAGGATCGAGATCCAGATCACGTAACGACGGCCAATGCGGTCGCCGATCGGTCCGCCGAAATAGACGCCGGCGGCGTTGGCCCCGAGAAAAACGAACAGCAACAATTGCGACGTCTGCGTGGTCACCGCGAACTTGTGCATCAGATAGAACGTGTAGTAGCTGGTGAGGCTCGACAGGTAGATGTACTTCGAGAACACCAGCACGATCAAAATGCCAATCGCCGTGGCGACGCGCGAGCCGGATGGCGCGCCCGCAAGCCGCTTCGGCGTCGCCTTGCCGCGCGCCATGATGCGCGGCTTGTACCAGCCCCCGATGCGCCACAGGATGACGATGGCGAGAAACGCGATCGACGAGAACCAGGCGATGCTGGGCTGGCCGAACGGCACCACGATCAACGCCGCCAGCACCGGCCCGATCGCCGAGCCGAGATTGCCGCCGACCTGAAACACCGATTGCGCGAAGCCGTAACGCCCGCCCGACGCCAGGCGAGCGATGCGCGCGGATTCAGGATGGAAGATCGCGGAGCCCAGCCCGATCATCGCCGCCGACAGCACCAGCATCGCGTAGTTGTGCGCGCCACTCAGCATCAGCAGGCCGACGAAGGTGAAGCCCATCCCCATCGCCAGCGAGAACGGCTGCGGCTTGCGGTCGGTGACGCTGCCGACCACCGGCTGCAACAGCGACGCGGTGATCTGAAACGCCAGCGTGATGAACCCGATCTGCGCGAACGACAGCGCGTAGTTTTCCTTGAGGATCGGATAGACCGACGGAATCAACGACTGCATGGTGTCGTTGAGGAAGTGCGAGAAGCTGATGCCGCCGAGCACCAGATAGACCGGGCCTGCGGCAGCCGCCGGCTTCGCAGCCGCATCGATATCGGCCGCAATCACCGGCGCGGCGAGAGTTTCTTCGGTGATGACGACTGGCTTGTTCACGGCGCATTCCAGTTCCGAAGGGGAAGCCGCATTCAATAGGTCAGCCGCCCGCGTCGAACCAGAGACAATTCACCATGGCAGCGATGCACGCAGATGCGGCAGACCGCCCGCCAGTCGCGCGGACGATGTTCTCACCTGAACGCAATCACGCTGTTTCCAAGTGCCGCACGGCAGCTACGCCGCCGCGGCCGCCGCTCCCAGCGCGGAGACGATATCGTCCACCACTTCCTCGACCAGAACGCGGTCGTCGCCCTCGCCCATCACGCGGATGACCGGTTCGGTACCCGACGAACGCACGAGAAGCCGGCCATGGCCGTTGAGACGCTTCTCCGCCGACGAGATCGCGGTCTGGACGCCGGCAGTCTCCAGCGGCTTGCCGGTGCGATAACGCACATTCTTCAGAATCTGCGGCAATGGATCGAAGCGATGGCAGACTTCGGAAACCGGCTTCCGATGCTTCTGGATCACCGCCAGCACCTGCAGCGCCGCAACGAACCCGTCGCCGGTGGTGGCGTAATCCGACAGGATGATGTGACCCGAAGGCTCGCCACCGAGATTGTAGCCGCCCGCCAGCATCTGCTCGAGCACGTAGCGGTCGCCGACCGCGGTGCGGACCAGATCGACGCCGATGCCCTTGAGGAAGCGTTCGAGACCGAGATTCGACATCACGGTGGAAACGAGACCCGGCTGCGCCAGACGGCCGTCCTCCTTCCAGCTTTCCGCGATCACCGCCAGCAACTGGTCGCCGTCGACGACCTGACCGCGCTCATCGACCACGATAACGCGATCGGCGTCGCCATCGAGCGCGATGCCGATATCGGCGCGCATCTCGCGCACCTTGCTGCTCAGCGCTTCGGGCGAGGTCGAACCGCATTCCTTGTTGATGTTGAAGCCGTCCGGATCGACGCCGATTGAAATCACATCGGCACCCAGCTCCCACAGCGCTTCCGGCACCACCTTGTAAGCCGCACCGTTGGCGCAATCGACCACGACGCGCAGGCCGTCGAGGCTGAGATCGCGCGGCAGCGTGCGCTTGGCGAATTCGATGTAGCGATCATGCACGCCGTCGATGCGCTTGGCGCGGCCGAGGCTGCGGCTGGCCGCGAGTTTCTTGTCGAGATTCTCGTCGAGCAGTTGCTCGATCTGCTTCTCGACCTCGTCCGACAGCTTGAAGCCGGCCGGACCGAACAGCTTGATGCCATTGTCCTCGAAGAGATTATGCGAGGCGGAGATCATTACGCCGAGATCGGCGCGCATCGACTTGGTCAGCATGGCGACCGCCGGGGTCGGCAGCGGGCCGACCAACAGCACATCCATGCCCACGGAGGTGAAGCCGGCAACCATCGCGTTCTCGATCATGTAGCCGGACAGCCGGGTGTCCTTACCGATTACAACGCGGTGGCGATAGTCGCCGCGCTGAAACGCAAGGCCGGCAGCCTGTCCCACTTTCATCGCCAGTTCGGGCGTGATCACCCCGTTGGCGCGACCGCGGATGCCATCGGTCCCAAAATATTTCCGGCTCATAAAACTATCCCCCAGCGAAATCGTGTGTCGCCAGCAGCGGTTCACCGCGCCGGCCGTGCTCAAGCGTCCAGTGGTGGCGCGAGGTCCGCGAGCATAACCGGGGCGGTTTATAGTGCGTTTACCGCGCCGGCGACTTCAAAAAATATGATGAATCATTACCACGCGCGGACCCCACGCGTGGCACATAACCATCTGAAATTCATATATATTCCAAAAACCCGCCGTCAGCTATCCCTTTCGCTTGACGTGCTTATCGGGTTTGGACGGCGCCGGCTGGGTCACGCTCACGGGGTCGGAACCGGGAAACGATTCTTCCAGGCCCTCGTTCAGCGCGTCGTCCAGCTTCTCCTTCCGGGTCTCGTGCGGCGGGTCGCTCTTGGAGTGTCTCGAGGTCTCAGCGCGCTCCCGCGCCTGCGGATCTGCCATGTCGATCTCCTTTGGTGCCGAAAACCAACGCCGAAAAGGCTACGCTGTTCCACCTACGGCGATGGCGCAACGGGTCGCTACATGCCGATCCCTGCAAAGACAATTTTTCCCGGCGCGAGGACATGCTAGAGCAGGTCAAAGCCGCGCACGACAAAGGGTTGGGAATGTCCATCAAGCACGTCACCTGCATCGAAGATTTACGTCAGATCCACAAGCGCCGGGTGCCGAAGGCCTTCTTCGACTATTGCGATCGCGGCTCCTATACCGAGGACACGCTGCGCGCCAACCGCGCCGATCTCGAAGCCATCAAGTTTCGCCAGCGTATCCTGGTGGACGTCTCCCGGCGCGATACCTCGACCGCCATCCTCGGCGAACCGGCGGCGCTGCCGTTGATCCTCGCGCCCGTGGGCCTCACCGGCATGCAGCATGGCGACGGCGAAATCCACGCCTGCCGCGCGGCGCAGGCCGCCGGCATTCCCTACACGCTTTCCACCATGTCGATCTGCTCGATCGAGGACGTCGCCGCCAACGTCGACAAGCCGTTCTGGTTTCAGCTCTACGTCATGAAGGACCGCGGCTTCATCAAGGCGCTGATCGAGCGCGCCATCGCGGCGAAATGCAGCGCGCTGGTGCTTACCGTCGATCTGCAAGTGATCGGCCAGCGCCATCAGGACATCAAGAACGGCATGACCGTGCCACCGGAGTGGAGCCTGTCGAAACTGTTCGACTTCGCCACCAAACCGCAATGGGTCGCCGGCGTGCTACGGGGCAAGCGCCGCACCTTCGGCAACCTCGCCGGCCATATCAAAGGCATGGAAAACGTCACCCAACTCGGGCAATGGACCAACTCGCAGTTCGACACCACGCTGAACTGGAAGGATCTCGACTGGATCCGCTCGATCTGGCCGGGCAAGCTGATCATCAAGGGCATCCTCGACATCGAGGACGCCCGCGAGGCGGTGAAGACCGGCGCACAGGCGCTGGTCGTCTCCAACCACGGCGGCCGCCAGCTCGACGGCGCGCAATCCTCCATCGAAGTGCTGCCGGAAATCGTCGCCGCCGTCGGCGACCAGATCGAGATCATGTTCGACGGCGGCATCCGTTCGGGACAGGACGTGATGCGGGCGCTCGCGCTCGGCGCCAAGTCCTGCATGATCGGCCGCGCCTATGCGCACGGCCTCGGTGCTTATGGCGAGGCCGGCGTCGCCAAGGCGATCGACATCATCCGCAACGAAATGCTGGTGACCATGGGGCTGTGCGGCGTCAACACCGTCGCCGAAATCGACGAGCATATTCTCGCCGGCTGACCCGCCTCGCCGCCGGTCTTCGCGGGACCGCCGCGCACGCATTTGTGTGCGGCGCAAAGTGAAACAAAACGTCACAGTGCGCGTCGTCCGATCGGCAATCAGAACGGGAGACGACGATGCGACGCTATTCGATTCTTGCGCTGAGTGCGGCCGCGATGCTCGCGGTTGCGGCGCCGACTGCGGCCTCCGCCCGCGGCGGCTTTCATGGCGGCGGTTTCCATGGCGGAGGTTTTCATGGCGGTGGCTTCCACGGCGGTTGGCATGGTGGCGGCTGGCGCGGCGGTGGATGGCATCGTGGCGGTTGGGGCTGGGGTGCGGGCGCGCTCGGCGTCGGACTGGGCCTCGGCCTCGCCGGGGCCTATCCCTACGGCTATAGCTACGGCTACCCCTATGGCGGTTACGGCTACGCGGCTTATCCCTATGGCGGCTACGGCGGCTGCTACCTGACGCGGCAACGGGTGTGGACGCCCTACGGCTGGCGGCTCCGCCGCGTCGAGGTCTGCGACTGACGCCGCTAACGCGCCGCTGCCAGATCAGCCTCGACCAGTCGACGCAGGTCGGACGTGACCTCCGGCCTGCGCCCGAACCAGAGTTCGAACCCCCGCACTGCCTGATGTAGCAACATGCCGAGCCCATCGGCGGTGCGCAGGCCACGTGCGCGCGCCGCCGTCAGGAGCGGCGTCTCAAGCGGCACATAAACCAGATCGGCAACCGCAGCCTGCGTCGGCAGCAGACCGACATCGATTTGCAACACGGGCTGGCCCTTCATGCCGAGCGACGTGGTGTTGACCAGCAATCCCGTGCGCGGAAGCAATGCGTCGAGCGCGTCCCAACCGTGCGGCACCACGCGTTCGCCGAACTGATCCGCCATCGCGTTCGCTCGCTCCGCCGTGCGATTGACGAGGTGCACGCGCGCGAGGCCGCGCTCCAGTAGTCCGAACACCACCGCGCGCGACGAACCGCCGGCGCCGAGCACCACGGCTTCGTCGATGGCACTCCATCCCGGCGCGCACGCGTCGAGATTGTTGATGAAGCCTTCGATGTCGGTGTTGGTGGCGCGCAGCGTCTCGCCGTCATACCAGAGCGTATTGGCAGCACCGACCGCGCGTGCGCGCGCGTCCGGCTCGGCGAGCGCCAGCGCCCGCTCCTTGTGCGGGATCGTGACGTTGGCACCGGTAAACCCGTGATGCGACAGATGCAGGACGAATTCGGCGAATTCTTCCGGCGGGACCGCCTCGATCGTATAGCCGCCCTGGATACCGAACCGATGCAGCCAGTAGTGATGGATGATCGGCGAGCGCGAATGCGCGGCCGGCCAGCCGATCAGGCAGGCGGCGGGAATTTTGTTCGGCGCGGGCATCGCGGATCTCCGTCACGGCAGCGTTACCGTTCCCTTCACGCGATGGGCTGCGCTTGTCAATGAGCCGGGATTGCCTCAAGTCGCCGATCGTTTCAGCGGGACCACGACCGAGGACGCCTCGCGCCGTTGCCGGATATCCTCCAATGCTCGCGAAATCGTCTCGCGATACTTCGCCAGCGGCGGCCTCACGCCGTGAGTCAGCAGCGCGCGGCGCACACTGCGCGACGCGCCGGTGACGTACAGCCGCACGCCTTGCCGCTGCGCTTTCGCAGCGAGGCGATGAATGGCATTGGCGGCCGTTGAATCGAGCAGCGGCACGGCGCTGAAATCGATCACGAACGCCTTGTGGCGATCGGCGATGTTGTCGAGCACCGCGCCCACTGTCGATGCGGCGCCGAAGAAGAACGCACCGGTGATGCGATACACTACCACGTCGGGATCGGTCGCGAGCGAAGGATCATAGCGTGTCCGTGCGCCGTTGGCGTCATCGGCTTTGTCGCTTGCGGCCAGCGGCACGTCCGCCTCGATGCCGGTCGCTTCCGCCATGCGGTTGATGAACAGCACCGCGCCGAGCGCGAAGCCGACCAGGATGCCTTCGGTGAGATCGCGAAACACGGTGAGCAGGAACGTCGCCAGCAGCACCGTGGCGTCGCCCCACGACGAGCGCAGCAGCGTCCAGAACTCCTGCTTCTCCGCCATTCCCCACGCGACGATCACCAGCACCGCTGCGAGCGCCGACAGCGGAATATAACTCGCCAGCGGCGCGGCGATCAGCATGAACAGCAACAGGAACGCCGAATGCATCATGCCGGCGATCGGCCCGCGCGCGCCTGCGCGCACGTTGGTCGCGGTGCGTGCGATCAGGCCGGTGACGCAGATGCCGCCGAACAGAGGCGAAGCGATATTCGCGACACCCTGCGCCACCAGTTCGCAATTGGAACGATGACGGCGCCCCGTCATGCCGTCAGCCACCACCGCCGACAGCAGCGATTCGATAGCCGCGAGCAGCGCGAAAGCAATGGCGTCCGGCAGCACCGCCTGCATCTTCGCGAAGGAAAATGCGGGCAACGCCGGCGCCGGCAGCGTCTCGGGAATGCCGCCGAAGCGCGAGCCGATGGTTTCCACCGGCAGCGCCAGCGCCCACGCCGCGACGGTCGCTACCACGACGCCGATCAGGATGTTCGGCCAGGTCGGCCGCAGCCTGCGCACGCCAACCATCACCGCGATGGCCAGCGCCGCCAGCGCGATAGCCCAGCGATTGAAGGTGCCGGCGGCGTGCCAAAGCGCCGTCAGCTTGGGCAGCAACTCGCCCGGCTCGTGGCCCGGCAGCGTCAGTCCGAACAGATCGCGCAACTGGCTGGCGAAGATGATGACTGCGATGCCGGCGGTGAAACCGACCGTGACCGGATAGGGGATGAACTTGACGTAGGTGCCGACGCGCAGCAGGCCGGCGGCGATCAGCAACACGCCCGCCATCATGGTGGCGAGGATGACGCCGTCGACGCCGTGGCGCTCTACCGTCAGCGCCACCAGCACGATGAAGGCGCCGGCCGGGCCGCCGACCTGAAAGCGGCTGCCCCCGAGCAGCGATACGACGAACCCGCCGACGATCGCGGTGTAAAGCCCGCGATCAGGCGTCACGCCGGATGCGATGGCAATGGCCATCGACAACGGCAGCGCGACGATGGCAACGGTGAGACCCGCCACGACGTCGGCGCGAAAATCCGAGAGGCCGTAGCCTTCGCGCAGCACCGTGATCAGTTTCGGCGTGAACAATTCCGCAAAGCTGGCGCCGCGCGGCGACGCCCCGTTACCCGTCCTGACCATTCGATGCTCCCGGCCTCGCCTTACGCAAAGCGCTGCAGGCAGCCGGCCGGTCGGTGGTCAGGCGCGCGGCGGCGGTCCGGGTTGCTTCAGGCGCACCCCGCGCCCGCCGTCATCGCTCCGCGCATGTTCACCGATGAGGTCCACGCCCGCGCGATTCAACGCATCGACCACCTTGGTCAGGGACTCGACGACGCCGCGCACGTTGCCGTCGCTGGCTTCCATGCGCTGGATCGTCGGCAGCGAAACTCCCGCAAGTTCCGCCAGTGTCTTCTGATCTATGCCGAGCAGCGCCCGCGCCGCTCGCATCTGGAATGAGGTGATCAACGCCAGAATTCCATTCTGAGAAGTTATAATTGATATATCATACAATGACAATGATGTAAAATACATCATATTAGATGCGTGAAGCGATCCACTCCGATGATCTACGGCATTCGCTTCGCGACGAACAGCCTGAAATGACAGAGGCCCGATCCGGGACCGGGCCTCGCTGCAGAGAGTGGCGGCAACGCACTTTTCGCTGTGGTGGCGGTGCACAACGTTACGACGTGACGATAACGACCTCGAGATACTCGCCCGGCACCACGATAGTTCCGTCGCGGGCGGTGTTGTGGTGTTCGAGCAAGGCCGCGAGGTCGGCCAGGAAAAGGCGTCCCTTGTCGTCGCCGAGTGCCGTGACCGCCTTGTGGATCGGTCCGTAGTACGCTCTGAACACGTCGACGAAATGCGCCGCCGAACGATAGCGGAAGGCGAAGTCCCTGCTCTCTGCATTGATCGAAGCGGCACCGGCGCCAAACAGATCGGAAAGACCTTCCCGTGTTCCCCACCGTGCCGGCGACTTAGTGCCGGCGGGCGGCGGCAGGTATTTGCCGAGCGTCTTGAAAACCTGGCCGATGAAGCCGTCCGGCGTCCAGTTGGCGAGGCCGATCTTCCCGCCGGGCTTGCAAACACGCAGCATTTCCGATGCCGCGCGCGCCTGATCCGGCGTGAACATGACGCCGTAGCTCGAAATCACCGCATCGAAGCTCGCGTCCGCGAATGGCAACGCTTCGGCATCGGCCTCCTGAAAGTCGATGGTCCAGCCCTCCGCGGCCGCCCGCGCCTCGCCACGCGCCAGCAACGCCGGGACATAGTCGGTCGAAGTGACGTCGCACCAGCGCCGCGCCGCCGCCAGCGTGGCGTTGCCGTTGCCGGCGGCGACATCCAGCACGCGTTGTCCGGCGCGCAGGTCCAGCGCTTCGCACAAATTCTCGCCGACGATCTGAAGGGTCGCGCCGATGATCGCATAGTCGCCGGACGCCCATGCGCCATGCTGCTTCTGCTTGATCGCTGCGAAATCCGGCGCCGTCGCAGCAATCGTTTCAAGAACGGACATCACGCATCTCCTCGCTGGGTTGTGAATGGCCGAGTTCGTCTCGGGCTTAAGCGGGATTCTGAGTCCATCCACACGCTGCCGCTATGCAGCTTGCGCAAGTTGATACAGAATACGCATCGACGTTCGGCGGGTTGCATCCACCCGCCGATCCGCCTCGGAGACCGATGCGGGAGCGATCCCATGCCCGAAGGCACCAACGCGACAGGCCGCAGCGAGCCGTTGCCCGCCAGCATCGTGCAGGCGCTCGATTGGCTGAGCACGCGGCTCGACGAACCGATCCAGCTCGAAACGCTGGCGGCTGTCGCCGGCGTGCGGCCCCGCACGCTGCAACTTCATTTCAAACAACATCTCGGCACGACGCCGCTCGGCTGGGTGCGGCGCACGCGGCTGGCGCGCGCCCGCCAGCAACTCGCGGCGGCCGGCGACGATGAAGCCGGCATCACCGACATCGCACTCGCCAACGGCTTCAATCAGTTCGGCCGCTTCGCCGCACGCTACCACGACCAGTTCGGCGAACTTCCCTCGCAAACGCTGCGCGGTGCGCGAATGCACCGCGAGAATCCGGAGATCGACGACGAGGCCTTGCGGCTGGCATGGCGCGCGGTCGCTTCCGCTTTCGCGGTCAGTCCGCGATCATGCGAGGCGGCGTTGGCCGATGCCGAGCGGGCGCTGGAACGCGCACCGCGCTACGCGCTGCCGAAAGCGATCGCCGCGTGGTGCTGGAGCCAGCGCGCGGCGCATAATTTCAACGGCACCTCGGACGGCGACCGCATCCGCGCGTTGACGATGGCGGACGAAGCGGCGCGGCTTGCATCGCGCGATGCCATTGCCCTGAGCCTGTGCAGCGGCGCGCAGACGCTGGCGTGCCGCCTTCCCGAAGCCGATCGGCTGATCGAGCGCGCCCTGGCGCTCAATCCATGGTCGCCATGGGCATGGGTCCGACGCGGCTGGCTGTCGGCCTATGCCGGCGACGACGACGGCGCATTGCGCGAGCTGCAGATCACCTTGCGGTTGATGCCGTTCGAACCGCTGCGTCATCTCATCTTCATCGGTATCGGCTGTGCGCATTTCAACGCCGGCCGCTACGAGCGCGCGATGGTCTGGATCAGGGACGGCACCGAAGCGGTGCCGGAATCGTTCTGGGCTGAGCGGGTGCTGATCGCGGCGGCCGTACACGCCGGTGAGCGCGATGTGGCGCGTCGTCATGCCCGGCGTCTGTTACGCAAGGACGGCGATCTCACGATCGCGGTCGCGCGGCGGGCGTGGCCGTTCCGGGCCTCGTTCATGGAGCGATTGTGCGACGGCCTCGCCGTCGCCGGCGTCCCAAAGCGCTAGAGTCTATCTTAACTGCGTTGAATCAGACTCGTCGTTTGATCTTTTTGGTTGAGCATGATCTTTACCGAAAGCCGGTTTCCACTTTTCGGGATCATGCGCTGGCGGCGATGGCCGGGACAGGCCCGACCATCGCTTCGGAAAGCTACGCCGCCGCGCGGTGCGCCGCGACGATCTGATCCGCCGCACGGCCGGTGACTTCGGCCATGTGATCGAAGGTGCGGGTGAACCCGCCCGCGCCTGCCGTCGCCGAACGCAATTCCACGATCAGGTCGCCGATCTCGGCTTCCGGCATCGAGGCGCGGACACAATCCCAGCCGGCCCAGCCTTCGCGGGTGTCGAATCCGAGAATCTGGCCGCGTCGGCCGGACAGGATGGCGTTGACCTTCGCCGTCGCATCGCTAGGGCAGACGATCTCGACCAGATGGATCGGCTCCAACAAGACCGGCGCGCATTGCGGCAGCGCATCGGCGACACCGATCCGCGCCGCGGTGCGGAAGGCCTGATCGGAGGAATCGACGCTGTGATAGGAGCCGTCGGTCAGCGTTACCTGCACGTCGATCACCGGAAAGCCGAGCGCGCCGCGCAGCAGCGCATCCTTCACGCCCTCCTCCACCGCACCGATGTAGTTCTTCGGCACCGCACCACCGACCACGGTTTCCTCGAAGCGAAAGCCCTCGCCGCGCGGCAACGGCTTGATATCGAGCACCACATCGCCGTACTGGCCATGACCACCCGATTGCTTCTTGTGGCGGCCACGCTGGGTGGCCGATTTGCGGATGGTTTCCTGATAGCCGATGCCGGGCGGGTGCGACCTGGCGTTGACGCCGTAACGTTCCTGCAAACGCTCCATCGCGACGCGCAGATGCATCTCGCCCTGTCCCCACAACACCATCTCATGGTTGGCGGGATTGTGCTGCACGACGAGCGAAGGGTCTTCCTCGGTGAGACGCTGCAACGCCTGGCCGAGTTTGACGTCATCCTTGCGGTCGTTCGCCGCCAGCGCGATCGCCAGCACCGGCGGGGCGACGGTGACTTGCGCGAGAGGTGTCGGCGTGGTTTTCGCCGTCGTCAGCGTGTCGCCGGTCCTTATCGCATCGAGTTTGCCGAGCGCGACGACATCGCCGGCTTCCGCCGAGGGGCGCTTGCTGTCGCTCGCGCCGTTCGCCGCGAGGATGCCCGAGACGCGCGACGCGCCGCCGCTGGAGGATTGCACCATCGCGCCATCGTCGAGACGACCGCGCAGCATCCGCGCCAGCGAGAGCTTGCCGCCGTGCTGCAAATGCGTGGTCTTGACCACGTAAGCGAGCGCGGCGCCGTCTCCTTTCGCGGCCAGCCGCTCCGCCGTCTCACCGATGCCGGGCGCTTCATGGCGCAACGCCTTGAGCAGGCGGCCGACACCGTTCGCCCGCGCGGCCGAGCCGAGCAGCACCGGACAGATTTGTCCCTCGCGCAATTCGCGGGCGAGATCGTCGAAGACCGCATCGCGCGGCGGCGGAATGTCGTCGAGCAGTTGCTCCATCAGCGCGTCGTCGTGATCGGCGAGGTATTCCAGCATGGTGAACCGTGCTTCCTTCTCGCGATCGAGATTGCCGCCGTCGAGCGCGACGACTTCGGAAGCCGCGTGTTCGCGATAGACGAAGCCGCGCTCCAGCGCGAGATCGACGAAACCGGCGATGAGGTCGCCGTTCCAGATCGGAATCTGCCGCAACACCAGCGGCACGCGCGAGGCCGGCTGCAACGCCGCGAGCGCTTCGCGGATACGCTTGGTCGCCTTGTCGATCTTATTGAGAAACAGGAAGCGGGGAATCCGCAAGTCTTCCAGCTCGCGCAGGATCACCTGCAATTGCGGCAGCTTGCGCTCGTCGGCTTCGCAGACCACCACCGCCGCGTCGACGATCGGCAGCACTGCGCGCATGTCCTGCGCGAATTCGATCGAGCCGGGACAGTCGAGAAACGTATACGTATCGCCCATGAAGGTGACGGTCGCGGCGTTGAGACCGACGCCCATCTTGTGCAGACGCGCTTCCGCGCCGGCATCACCGACAGAGGTGCCGGCCTCGACGCTGCCGACACGCGGGATCGCGCCGGTGCGAGCGAGAATGGCTTCGAGAAGGGTGGTTTTTCCGCTTTGAAAAGGGCCCACGAGCGCGATGCATCGTGAGCCCGGTCCTGGATGACCAGAGGGACTCCTGACGTCCTGTCCCATTGCCGCCTCCTGATCCGGCGGCCGGATTCCAGCATTCGCATTCGGCTTCAGCGAGCATCCAGGCGAATGTTGGAATCAAGAGTCCGCCGGCAACATGAGTTGCTGGTGGAGTCTCGAATTCGACATTCGCGCTCGGTCGCGGCCACATGTGTCGCGAATGTCAAATTCACTCCACCAGGCTCGGCCCGTGATTGGGTCGGCAGCGGGAATGGTCTCAGGGGTCCCGGCTATTGGCAAGCGGGAACTTGAACGCGACGCGTCAGCGCCCCGGACGCAACTCCAGTCCTGCCAATCCTACAGCCACGCTGATACCGGTGGAGCCCTGCACACTCAGCGGCTGCAAAGCGATGGAATTGGCCGAACCACCGATCAGGACATTGGCACCGAGGCCGACGCCGATGTTGGCGCTGCCTTGCGCACCGGCGTAATTGCCGGAGAGATCGCCGATGCCGGAGCGTTCCACCGGTGCGAACACCGCCCACGTCAGCCTCGATTGCTCGGTGATGCCGAGATCGATACCCACCTTGCGAATGGTCGCGACATAAGGTTGGTCCGGCTTGCCTTCCGCGTGCAGCAGGCAGCCGAGGTTGGTCACCGAGCCCACGATGAAGCCGACGCTGGCGCCGCCGCGACACTCCAGCACGCCGATCTGGACGCGCTGCGTTTGCTGGGCCTGCGCCGCGCCGGAAATCAATGCGGCAGCGGCCACACCCAAAAGAATGGAACGACGACGCATGAGATATCTCCGCTTTTGTCCGACGCGTCAGCGCTTCGCATCGTGCGTGTCGCTGACGTGGATGGGGTTTCGCGTTGCTGTCGAAACAACTATGCCATGGCCCGCAATGCATCGCCAGATCGTACGCCGTCGCACGCGCAATCGACCACAAACAAAAAAGGCCCGCTGACGCGGGCCTTTCGCTTTCACATCGTACCGCTTAGCGATGGTGACGATGATGACGGTGGTGCTTGCGATGCTTGCGCATCTTGCGGTGCGGCTGCATCGCGGCCGGACGCAGTTCGACGTCGATGACGCCGGCGGTGGCATTGAATCCGGTCTGGCCTTGCAGGCTGAGCGGCTGCAACGAAAACGCGTTGTTCGAACCGCCGACCAGCAGATTGCCGCCAAGGCCGACACCGACCGACGCGTTGGCACCGACGCCACCGAAGTGACCGGCGAGATCGCCGCGGCCGATGCGGTTGGTCGGCGCATAGACGGCCCAGGCCAGGCCGGTCTGCTGGGTGAAGCCGAGGTCAACGCCGAAACGCTTGATCGTGGCGATATAGGGCTCGGGGCGACGGCCTTCGCTTTGGAAGGTACAGGTCAGGTCCGTCGTCGAACCGACCACGTAGCCGACGTTTTGTCCGCCTTCGCAAGAGAGCACGCCAACCTGAAGCCGGCCCTGCTGGGCATTTGCCGTGGCGATCGAGGCAACCAGCATGACTGCGCCGAGACCGGCAAGTTTGATCGTTCGCATTGAATTCAATCTCCGCATTTTATTGGAAAGGCAGGCTCGGACACGGGCCACGCCCGCCACAAACGTGGCGCGGCTCCGAATGGTTCCCAAATATCGCTCAAAGTATGGCAATCGGCCGCTTCGCCACCTTATTCTTTATCTTAACTCGGCCTCTCGCGAATGTGATCGAAAGAGGCCGAGCGAAGCGTCAGCGAAGGTTGCCGCAGAAGCGCTGAATGCGCTTGCAGGCGTCCTCGAGATCCGAGGTTTTCGTGGCGTAAGAAATCCGGAACGCCGGGCCGAGGCCGAAGGCCGAGCCCTGCACCACGGCGACGCCCTCCGCTTCCAGCAGTTCGGTCACGAAGTCCTCGTCGTTCTCGATCTTCTTGCCCGACGGCGCCGTTTTGCCGATGGTGCCGGCGCAGGACGGATAGACGTAAAACGCGCCTTCCGGACGCGGACAGTCGATGCCCGCCGCCTGATTGAGCATCGCCACCACCAGGTCGCGCCGCTCCTTGAACACCTTGTTGTTGGCCGCGATGAAGTCCTGCGGGCCGTTCAAGGCTTCCACTGCCGCCCATTGCGACACCGACGACGGATTCGAGGTCGATTGCGACTGGATGGTGGCCATCGCCTTGATCAGTTGGGCCGGCCCGCCGGCGTAGCCGATGCGCCAGCCGGTCATGCAATAGGCCTTCGAAACGCCGTTGACCGTCAGGGTGCGGTCGAACAGTTTCGGCTCGACCTGCGCGGGCGTGGTGAACTCGAAGTCGTCGTAGACCAGATGTTCGTACATGTCGTCGGTCATTACCCAGACCTGGGGATGCTTCAGCAACACGTCGGTCAGCGCCTTGAGTTCAGCGCGGGTATAGGCCGAGCCGGTCGGGTTCGACGGCGAGTTCAGGATGATCCACTTCGTCTTCGGCGTGATGGCGCGCTCCAGCGCCTCCGGCTGCAATTTGAAGCCGAACTCCGCGGTGCAGACCACCGGCACCGACTCGCCACCCGCGAGCGCCACCATTTCCGGATAGCTGACCCAGTACGGCGCCGGGATGATCACCTCGTCGCCGGGATTGATGGTCGCCATCAGCGCGTTGTAGAGCACCTGCTTGCCGCCGGTGCCCACCGTGATCTGGTTCGGCGTATAGGTCAGCCCGTTCTCGCGCTGAAACTTGGCGATGATCGCCTCCTTCAGCTCGGGAATGCCGTCCACGGCGGTGTACTTGGTCTTGCCGGCCTCGATGGCGTGCACCGCCGCCAGCTTGATGTTGGCCGGTGTGTCGAAATCCGGCTCGCCCGCGCCAAGGCCGATGACGTTGCGGCCCGCGGCTTTGAGCTGCCGTGCTTTGTCCGTGACCGCGATGGTCGCGGACGGCTTCACACGGTCAAGCGCGGCGGACAGGAACGACATTGTTATCTCCTTGCAGCCGTCGTGACCCGGCGACGGCACGATATCGATGTGAGGATTAGGATCGCGCCACCTTAAATCGGCTCTCGCTGCACCGCAAGAAGCTTCCGGCATGAGGCACATGCGCATTTCCGCACCGAGGGCTCTCGCAGAACAATTTCTGCGCGAGAATGGCGCTCACGGCGATTTAAGACTTTTCCAGCCGCCTCACCTTGCGAGCGACGCCACATGACCTCATTGTCTGGCGGCGCGGGCGGACAGGCCGGGCGCTCCGGCAACAGGTGAAGACCCCGCGATGTACAAGCTCTATTCGATGCAGCGCTCCGGCAACAGCTACAAGGTTCGGCTGGCTCTGGCCGTGCTCAACATTCCCTATCGCGCCGTCGAGATCGACATTCTGAGGGGCGAAAGCCGTACGCCGGATTTTCTCGCCAGGAATCCGAGCGGCCAGGTGCCGCTGCTCGAGGTTGAGGACGGCCGCTTCATCGCCGAGTCCAACGCCATCCTCTGGTATCTGGCCAACGACACCCCGATCCGGCCGGACAGCCGCCTTGGCCGCGCCGAAGCGTTGCAATGGATGTTCTTCGAACAGCACGCGCTGGAGCCCAATATCGGCGCCGCCTATTTCTGGCTGGCGCTGGTGCGCGGCGGCCGCGACCTCCAGACCCATGCCCTCGATGACTGGATGGAACGCGGTTACGCCGCGCTGCGGGTGATGGAAAACCACCTGAAGACCCACGATTACTTCGCCGCCGGACAATTCACCGTGGCCGACATCGCGCTCTACGCCTATACCCACGTTGCCGATCGCTGCGATTTCGACCTCGCCACCTTCCCCGCCATCCGCGACTGGCTGGCACGAATCGAGGACAGTCCCGGCTTCGTCTCTATGGATTGGCGGCCGGACGCCGCTGAAAAAGCCCGGGCCTGACGCCGGGATAGCGGGCAAAACCCATGATGTTGCCGTGATTTTGCCCGGTTTTGCTCTTTGTCCGCCAAACTCTTGCCGTGCCGGATCGGCAATTTCCATCTCACGGGTGATTCGCCCGCCAGATGAAGGAACACGACCATGTCGCGGTCGCGCGGTCCCGGTCCCGGCTTCGCAGAGAAGCCCGCTCCGGTTGCGTCTTCAGGATTGACTCACGCGGTCGCCGCGTCGCTGGCGATTGCGCTTTCTGTGTGCCTGATGATGACCGTCACCCTCCTGACGATCAACACGCACCTGCCGCTGCCAGCCTGAGGTGCGGGCTGGGGAACCGCAAGGGCCTCTCCTCTATTGCCTCATCCGTCGCTGTGTACGCCGCAAAAGGCCGCCATCCATGAAAAGACCCGTCCTGTGGGTGACCGGCTCGCTGACGGCCGCGACCGCGCTGGCGGCGACGCTGCTGATCGTCACCGCGACGCGCGGCAACGATCATTCCGAAGTCCGGAAACCAGCCGCCATTGATGCGCCGGTCACGAATGCCGTCGAATGCCGGTCGTCTGGTTGCGAGCCTGTGCCTTGCGGCCCGCCCTGCCCGGCGGCCGATTGAATGGCCGCGGGGCGATTTCCGCTGCAATCAACTCGAATTTGCCGAAACGACGCGCGGCAGTCGTTTACCGGCTGTTGATCGTATCGTGAAAAGCCACAACAAGGCTGTGAACAACTTTCACGTAGTTGCGCTTACATTCTCCGGACACAAAGGTTCCGTTCATGCGAACTGAATGGCGCGCACTTTCCGGCCCTGTCCTGATCACGGCGATGTCGCTCGCCGCCCTCGCCGTTGACCAGGCGTATGGCCATATTCCCAATCCCGCTCCGCTGCAGGTCTGCATCGTGGCGGTGGCAGCCGCGCTCGCCGGCATCGCGTCCGGACTGGTGAGCGCGGTGATCGCCGTCGCCACCAATGCCATTTTCGTGCGCCATCATCCCGGCGCGGCATTCGATGTTCCCGAACTGCTGCGCCTCGCTCTGCTCACCGGCGCCGCCACGATCACCGCCGTGGTCACCGGGCTGCTCCGCCAGAAAATGCTCGACGCCATCACCTGGGAGCGCGACCGTCACGCCACGGCGACGCGCCTCGCCGCGGCGCTCGACGAGATCGACATCGGCGTGGTGCTGCTGGACGCGGATACGCGCGCCGAATTCATCAACCGCGCTTTCCGGAAATACTTCGCGCTGCCCGACGCCAAGGCCGACAGCAAGCCGCCGTTCATCGCGCTGATGTATCATGGCCGCGATGCCGGCTGTTACGAGCTGCCCGAGGACGAACTGGCTCACTTCATCGCCGAACGCACCGAGAAAATGCGCGCCGGCGATTCCACGCCGATCAACATCAAGCTGACCGACGGTCAGGTGATGCGCTTCCGTTGCATGGTGCTTCCCGATGGCGGCCGAATGCTCAGTTATACCCCGATCACCGACCTCGTCCGGCGCAACGACGACCCGGCAATGGCGGAGTACTACCGCTCGCTACGCGGCGCCGACGTGTTCGCGACACCCCGGCTGCACGCCGCCGAATAGGCGCGGAACGCAACTGTCATCCGCCCGCAACAATCCCCGAATAAGCTTTTACCACGCTTGATCCGGAGCCCCCGATACGGATCAATGCTCCCCGCGGTCCCGTCAGCTTTCCACTGAGCGGGACCGCTTTTTTGCGAGGCGATATGGCGAACCGCGCGCTCCCGACAATCGCGGGTCCGTTGCCTGGCCGGCCAAAGCGGGCTAACGACCGTCCATGATCCGGTTTGTTCTTGTGATCCTGGCGCTCACGATCCTGACGCTGGCCCTGTTGCCGTTTCAGTTGATCGCGATCGTCTTCGATCTGGGCTGGCAGCGGACAATCCCCCGCCTCTACCACCGCATCCTTTGCGCGCTGGCCGGCGTCCGCATCCGTGAAGTCGGACAACGAACTCCGGCGCGGCCCGTCCTGATCCTCGCCAATCATGCCTCGTGGCTCGATATCTGCATCATCACCGCGACCATGCCGGTCGTGTTCGTCGCCAAGAGCGAGGTGGCGCGCTGGCCGCTGTTCGGGACGCTGGCGAAACTGCAGCGCACCATCTTCGTCGATCGCGACCGGCGTCAGCAGACCGCCGAGGCCACCACGCAGATCGCCGGCCGCCTGATCGGCGGCGAGGCCGTCGTGCTGTTCGCCGAGGGCACCTCGAGCGACGGCACCCGCATCCTGCCGTTCAAATCGGCGCTGGTCGGCGCGGTTCATCAGGCGCTCGACGCTTCCGACGGCCATCGCGCCATCGCGGTGCAGCCGCTGTCGCTCGCCTATACCCGGTTCGACGGCCTGCCGGTGGGACGTGCGCTGCGCGAGCGCGTCGCGTGGTACGGCGACGCCGATCTCATTCCACATTTCATCCGCGTGTTGGCGTCGGGCGCCACCGACGTCACCTTGAGCTGGGGCCAGATTATCGCTCTCGATGCGGAAACCGACCGCAAGCAGGTCACGCGCGAAGCGGAGGCCGCGGTGCGCCGCATGACCGCCGCCGCGCTGCGGGCGCCGACGCTTGCCGCCGCTCGTTCGCCTCAAAGCGAGCTTGTCACGAAAGCTGTCTGACACGCCGGGCAACCATGCCGATGCGTACCTTGCCGCTTCGCTGCTAGAACGGCACAATCGGAGTCCTTTCGCTCGTCCCTGCCAACAGGATCGCACTTCATGGAAATTCGCAATCTCGGCGGCTCCGGCCTGCGCGTCTCGGCGGTCGGGCTTGGCTGCAACAACTTCGGCCTGCGCACCGATCTCGAAACGTCGCGCAAGGTGATTCACAAGGCGATCGATCTCGGCGTGACGCTGTTCGATACCGCCGACATCTACGCCGGACGCGGCGGCTCGGAGACGGTGCTCGGCGAAGTGCTGGGCCCGCGCCGCAAGGACATCGTGCTGGCGACCAAATACGCCAAGCCGATGAGCGACGACGGCACCAGGCAGGGCGCGTCGCGGCGCTACATCATGGCGGCGGTGGAAGACAGCCTGCGGCGGCTGAAGACCGACTACATCGATCTCTATCAGCAGCACGACTGCGATCCGCTGACGCCGATCGAGGAAACCCTGCGCGCGCTCGACGATCTGGTCCGGCAGGGCAAGGTGCGCTACGTCGGCAATTCCAACTTTCCGGCATGGCGCATCGCGGAGGCCGAACACACGGCACGCGCGGCGGGCACGGTGCGCTTCGTCTCGTGCCAGGACGAATACAGCCTGCTGGTGCGCGGCATCGAGAAGGATCTGCTGCCCGCCGCGCAGCACTACAACCTCGGTCTGCTGCCGTTCTTCCCGCTGGCAAGCGGCCTGTTGACCGGCAAGTATCAACGCGGCGCGACCGCTCCGGAGGATACCCGCTTCGCGAAGATGCCGGCGCTGCGCGACCGTTACGTCACACCGCGCAACGAGGATATCGTCGAGAAGCTCGCGGCGTTCGCCAAGGCACGCGGCCACACCATGCTCGAACTGGCGTTCTCGTGGCTCGCGGCGCGACCGCAGGTTTCCAGCGTCATCGCCGGCGCTACCCGCGTCGAACAGATCGAAGCCAACGTAAAGGCGATCGAATGGGCGCTGACTGCTGAGGATATGGCGGAGATCGACAGGATCACGCTGCCGTAGCGAACTGCCGAAGCTACGCCAGCAAACCCTGCATCGGCTTCACCGCCGCGCTGTCGGGAAACACGCTGCCCGCCAGAACCCGCTCGCTGATGCCGAGATGATCGTGCATCAATCCCTTGAGGACCGCGCGCAGATCCGTGGTCGGCGCGAGATCGCGGTTCTGATAGAGATTCGCGGCCTTGAGGCCCGGCCAGTCGGCGATCACGCGTCCGCCCTTGACGGCGCCGCCGGCCAATAGCGCCACGGTGCCGGTGCCGTGATCGGTGCCTTGCGTGCCGTTGATGCGGGCGGTGCGGCCGAATTCGGTCGCAACCACGATGGCGGTGTCGCGCCAGTGCGCGCCAAGGCCGGATTCGAATTCGGCGAACGCGCCGTCGAGCCCGGCGAGCAGTTGCGCCAGACGGCCGACCGGACCGCCCTCGTTGGCGTGGGTATCCCAGCCATCGAAAGCCAGCGCGGCAACACGCGGGCCGTCGTCTTCCGCCATCAGCTTGGCGACACCGCGCGCGGTCGTCTGCATCGCGCCGATTCCATGTCGCGGCCTGGTTCGCATATCTTCACCACGCGCGGCAATCTTGTCGAGTTGCAGGCCCTGCGATAGCGCCTGCGCCAACGCCGGATCGCGGTGCTTGTAGAGATCGAACAGCCGCATCGCGGTATCGTCGGCAGCTTGCGGCAAGTTCACCGGCGCCCAGCCGACCGTGGGCGCGGCGCCTCGCAACACCAGTGGCGCAGTCGCGCCGACCGCAAGCGCGCCGGTGACGCGTTCGCCGCGCGGCAATGCAACTAGCGCACGATTGAGCCAACCGGACTGCACGCGGCCCGGCCCCGCGAAGCCGCTTTCCAGCACATCCTGTCCGTCGAAATGCGACCGCTCGCGATACGGCGTCGCCACCGCGTGAACCACGGCCGCATGATTCTGGCGATACATCCGCGCGAAGTGCGGCATCGACGGATGCAGCACGAAGAACGAATCCAGTTCGACGGCGGGATGCGGGCCGTCTCGGGTCAGCGCGATCGCGCCGTGCAGATCGGCATAGTCGGGATCGCCTGCCGGCGCGACGGTGGCGAGGCCATCCAGCGCCCCCCGCAGGATAATAACGATCAGGCGTGGATCGCGTCCGTCGGCGGCGCGGGCGAACTTCGGCAGATAGGCCCAGGCGGCGAACGACGCACCACCGAGCAGCAACCCGCGACGCGTGACCGCCAAGGACGTTCGGCTTTCGCAGCACTCCATCGTCATCTCCTCTGGAATTCCGGCGACATCAACAGCAGCGCGAAAGCCTGCTGACGCGACTCCGCGCGCGCGACGGTCTGCCGCGTCTCCGACGACGTCGCGTCGGCGGCAAAGAGGTCGAGCATTTCGCGCGGATCGCGATTGTCGCCGATCCGCGACGCCACCTGCGACGCGATATCGAGGCGCAGTTTCATACCCTCCGGCGCCCCCCATGCGGCGTTGGTGTCGGGAAAGCCATTCGGTCCTGCCGGCGCCCACAACGGCTGTCCCAGTACGTTGAGCCCATACAGATAGCGACCGGGATCTTCCGGGATTTGCGCCATCAGCCGTCCGGTCGCGATCAGGAATTCGTAAGGCGACCGCATCTTGGTCATCGGCGAGTGCCACGCCTCGTCGGCCTCCACGAGCGCGCGGGATACCGCGCGAAGATCGCCATCTGTCTTTCCGAAGACATCGGCAATCCGCGCGACCAGCGTCGGCGGCGGATCGTCCGCGACAAAGTGCCGGACCAGTTTCGTTGCGACGAACTTCGCCGTCGCGGCGTGACGCGCGATATCGACAAGCGCGGCTTCACCCTGTGCCAATCCGGGCTCGTCATAACGCTTGCCGAGTAGAGCGATTGCGCCCGGTTCGTGCGCGTTGGCGTTGAAAATGAAACTGCCCGGCGCGCCCAGCCGCCCTTTCCGTCCCGCATAGGTCCAGCCGGTCAAAATCTTCGCGAGCGCCGTCACATCGGCCTGCGTATAGCCGCCGCCGACGCCGAGCGTATGCAGTTCCATGATTTCACGCGCGAGGTTTTCGTTGAGACCGCGCTTGCTACGCCGACCCGCCCGCGAACCGGGGCCGATCGATTGCTGATTGTCGAGAAAGAAAAGCATTGCCGGATGCTGTTCGACAGCCTTCAGCATGTCGGCGAAGCGGCCGAGCACATGCGGGCGGATCGCCTCGCGCTCGAATGCCCCCGCCCAGATGCGCGCCGGCTGTCCCTTGCTGGCCGAAATGCAGAAGTGATTGGACCAGAACGTCACCAACCGCTCAACGATGCCGCACTCGGCGATGCACGCACGCTGAATTCGCGCCAGGGCCTCGGCGCGAAACGTTCGTTGGATCACGTTCGGCGGGGGCTTGGCCGGACGAGGCGCCGCTGGAGCCGGATCAGTCCTGTCTGCCATCGCCGGCTTCTCCGCCGCGGCCATACCGGATGCCAAGGTCTTGGCGTCAGCTTCGCGCTTCGCCTTCTGTTCGGCCTGGAACGCAAACAACTCCGAGGCCAGCGCGGGCGTCGATTCCAACGCGGGCGATTCGATCAACGCCGCGGCAGGGCGCTCGAGTTCTGCCAAAACGAATCCGCGCGGGTCGGACGCCGCGTTGACGAAGTCGCCGGATGCGCCGCCCCGTGCACCGAAACCAAACCGATTGAGGGCGACGAGCGCCGCTTGCGGATCGCGAGCCATCGAACTAACTCTGGAGATGCCATGACGCACTGACATTCTCACTGTTGGTTCGTCGAGATGAACATGCGATGAAAATATAAATGATGCGCCGGCCCGTGCGATGACAAATCCGTTAGCCTATCCAGTTCCATCGTTGCGCGCCCTCGCCTGCGCCCGCTGCGGCGTCGAATTCAAATGCACCCTGTCGAAGGACTGCTGGTGCGGCGAGGAGATGGCCCGCCTGCCGTTGCCGACATTCGGAACCGGATTCGCAGACTGTCTGTGCCGCGACTGCCTGCGCGCGGTGGCCGTCCTCGCATCGTTGGAACGCCACACCATCAGCGCGGTGCTGCTCGACATGGACGGGACGCTGCTCGACACCGAGCGCGTCTATCGCACCAGCCTGTGCAGCGCGCTGGCCGATCTCGGCTATGGCGACGGCACCGCCATCGCCCACGCCATGATCGGCATTCCGGCGGCTGAGTGCGAGATCATGCTGCGCGATCACTACGGCGTGGGCTTTCGCATCGAAGACGTGCGCGCGGCTTATGAGGTTCATCGCGACGGCATGTTGCGCGACGGAATGCCGTTGAAGCCCGGCACTCTCGAACTGGTCGCGGCGCTGCGCGAATTCGATTGCCCCGCCGCCATCGTGACATCGTCGACGCGGCGCAACGCCGAACAGCACCTCGCGCTGGCCGGCATTCGCCACCACTTCGACACGGTGCTGACCCGCGACGATGTCGCGCAAGGCAAGCCGAGCCCAGATATTTATCTGCTCGCCGCGCAACGCCTCGGCTTCGCCCCGAAGGTCTGTCTCGCGGTGGAGGATTCGCGCCCCGGCATCGAGGCCGCGCATCACGCGGGCGCAATCCCGATCATGGTGCCAGACATCGTGCCGCCGACCGAGGCGACCCGCGCCAAATGCGCGGCGGTGCTGCCGGACCTGCACGCGGTCCTGACGATGCTACGGGATAAAGGCGCGTTCGACGCGTCACGACGGCGCAATTAGCTTCTCTTCAACGAACGCCGAGCGCGACCGCGCAGCGCCGTGCGCACCAAGAGGACAGCCGCCTCTCCAGCCGTATCCATGTACGAAGGATCGCGATGCAACAACACCACAGCGAACGGCCCATCGAGCAACAATACGATTTGCCGCGCCAGCGAGGACGCCTGCACGATACGTTGGGCTTCGAAAACCTTCACCAACCACGCCTCGAATTTCTTCTTGTGCGCAGCGCCGATCTTGATCGCCGGATGACCGGGCAGGTTCGCCAATTCCACCGACGTACGAAGGAATCCGCATCCCCGCCATTTCGGGTGCCGGGCCGATCGTGCGAGATGATGGAAGATGCTGCCGATTCTCGCAGGCAGGTCTCCGGGCGCCTCCTCGAACCATCGTTTGAAAAGTGCTAGATTGGGTTGATCGCGCGAGGCGAGATAGGCGGCAACCAGATCATCCTTGCTCCTGAAATGATAGTAGAGCGTGCGTTTGGTTACGCCTGCCGTGTCGGCGACCGCATCGACGCTGACCGCGCGAATACCATCGCGGTAGAATAACTTGTTTGCAGCATCAAGGATGCGACCCCGCGTGCCTGACGATGATCTCGACATATGTATACCGACCAGTGAATATACTTCATCATCGCGCCGCCTTATGGATTAGGCAAGCTTGATTCATATTTCCAAAACCAGATCAGGAGCACGATGCATGTCTGACCTTGCCTTCCTTGACGTACGCGAAAAGATCGCAGTGATAACGCTGAACCGCCCCAACAAGCTCAATGCACTGAACTATGCACTGATCGATCGGCTGCTCGCGCTACTGGACTCTATCGAAGGAGATCCCGACGTGCAGTCCGTTATTCTCACCGGCGCAGGCGAACGAGCGTTTTCGGCGGGGGCTGACATCACCGAATTCTCAGGCAGCGTACGGCAAGGCGCCGCCATTGCCGTTCGTGATTTCGTTCGTCGCGGACAAACGCTGACAGCCCGCCTGGAGAACTTCCGAAAGCCCGTGATTGCGGCGATCAACGGTCTGGCTTTTGGCGGCGGCTGCGAAATTACCGAAGCGGTTCATCTCGCAGTCGCCAGCGATCGCGCGCTGTTCGCCAAACCCGAGATCAGGCTTGGTATGCCGCCGACATTCGGCGGAACGCAGCGGCTGCCACGGTTGGCCGGAAGGAAACGCGGCCTTGAACTCCTATTGACAGGCGACCCGTTCTCGCCAGTCCATGCGCTCGAGATAGGGCTGATCAATGCAATCGTCCCGCACGAGAGATTGATCGATTCGGCCTACGATCTCGCAAGGCGCACCACGCGCCATTCGCCTCTCGCCGTCGCCAGCGTCCTTGCCGCCACGACACGCGGATTGAACGTGAGCACCGCGGAAGGGCTTCTGATCGAAAGCGAACAGTTCGCCGCAATGGTACCGACGTACGATCTCCACGAAGGATTGAGCGCATGGGTGGACCGCCGGAAACCTGTCTTCGCAGGAAGCTAAACGGCAAACCCCGGCGAGTTGCGCGCCATGCCGCCGAAAGCGTCGAGCAGTCTTTCGCGCCACGCGTAGAGCGGATCGTCGTCTTTCAACAACTTGAATTCGCTGACGACCCGCGCCCACTGGAAACCACCGAACACGATGTAGTCGGCATAGTTCGGTGCATCGCCGCCGAGATAGGCTTGGGTCTTCAGCGTCAGTCGCATCGGGTCGAGGCTTTTGCGAAACCCGAGCACATCCTCGTCGCGATTGGCCGCTGCATCCTCCAGTCGCCTGCCGCCGAGCCGCGCCTCGCGGGTCTTGCGAAAATAAGCGGCATCGTCCGGCGCGAGCCGGGTCACGATGTCGGCCGCGATCATCGGAAACAGGGCGCCGACCACAACGACATCGCCCCACCAGTTCAGCATCCGCGCCATCGCACGACCGCCCTCGCCGCCGAACAGCGACGGACGATCCGGGTAGGTGTCTTCCAGATAATTGGCGACGGTCCAGGAATCGACCACCGCTGTCTCGCCGTCGAGCAGAACCGGCACTTTTTCCGAGCCGTGCGGCGCGATGGCGGACTTCTCCGTGAAGCGCCACGGAACGGTTTCGGCGCTCAGCCCCTTGTGCGCCAGCGCCATTCGCGTACGCCAGCAGAACGGGCTGAACGGCCGTGCGGCGTCGTTGCCGACGAGTTCATAGAGCTTGAGGGACATGGATCGCTCCGCCATCGTCAATTCTTCACCACGCTGGCGGTCTGGCCGAACAGCAGCTTGCGCTCCTCCTCGGTGCGGATCGCCGGCTGACCGAAGTCCGGGTTGATCTCTTTCGCCTTCGCATAAGCACGCTGGGTCGCCGGGCGCGCTGCGATCGTCTCCAGCCATCGCTTGAGGTGCGGGAAATCGTCAATGTTCTGGCCCTGATTGGCGTAAGGCACCACCCACGGATAGCAGGCCATGTCGGCGATGGAATAATCGCCGGCGATAAAATCGCGATCCGCGAGCCGCTTGTTCAGCACGCCGTAGAGCCGGTTGGTCTCGTTGACGTAGCGATCGATGGCGTAGGGAATCTTCTCCGGCGCGTAGTTGCGGAAATGATGGTTTTGTCCGGCCATCGGGCCGAGCCCGCCCATCTGCCAGAATAGCCATTGCAACGCGTCGTAGCGACCGCGCAGGTCCGCCGGCAGGAATTGTCCCGTTTTCTCGGCGAGATAAAGCAGGATCGCGCCCGATTCGAAAATCGAGATCGGCTCGCCGCCGCCCTTGGGCGCATGATCGACGATGGCCGGCATACGATTGTTCGGCGCGATGGCGAGGAAATCAGGCTTGAACTGATCGCCCTTGCCGATGTTCACCGGAAAGATCGTATAGGCGAGCCTGGCCTCCTCGAGAAACATCGTGATCTTGTGGCCGTTCGGCGTGGTCCAGTAGTGCAGATCGATCATGGTGCGTGCCTCATTCCGCGGAGCTTTCGACGCTTCGCCATATTCATGCATTTGCATGAATATGGGACCATCGCCGCGCCAAAGTCAACGACGGACTTTCACGCACTCCGATCGTAAGCGGCATCGATTGCATCCGCACGTCTCACATGCTGAACCTGCGATGGAGCGACGCCGACACAATCACCGCATCACGATGAGGATGCCGGAGACAACGCATGGCCTATTCCATCGACGACCTGAAGGCCGCGGCGGCCGCGGGAATCCTCTCGACAGACGATCTCGCGCGGCTGACAGCTTTCCTGACCAACCGCCATTCGGCCACCGCGCCGGCCCGCTCGTTCGACGTGGCGCATCTGCTCTGGTACGCCGGCGCGCTGATCGTGATGTCGGCGATGGGCTTGTTCTCGACGCTGGCGTTCTCGCAGATCGGCGGCTGGGCGCTGGCCGTCACCGCTGCCGTCTATGCCGTGCTGTTCCTGCTGGCGGGCCATTATCTCTGGCATACGAGCCGACTGCGAACGCCCGGGGGATTGCTGATTGCGGTGGCCGTGACCATGGCGCCGCTCGCCGCCTACGGCATCCAGGACGCGCTTCATTTGTGGGGCACGTTCGGCAAACCCGGCACGACTCACGACTTCTATGTCTGGGTGAAGGGAAGCTGGATCTTCATGGAGCTCGCGGCAATCGCGGCGTCGATCGTTGCGCTGTGGTTTTACCGCTTCCCGTTCATCGTGCTGATCGCCGGCATCGCATTGTGGTTTCTGTCGATGGATATCGTTCCGTGGATCACCGGCCGACGCTACGGCAATTGGGAGACCGCGCGGCAAGTCTCGATCGTGTTTGGGCTGGGCGTGCTGATCGTCGCCTTCGCCGTCAACATCCGGCAGCGCTCGGGCGACTTCGCCTTCTGGCTCTACCTGTTCGGCGTGCTGACGTTCTGGGGCGGCGTCACCGCCGCCGCCGAAGGCACCGCCGTGCAGAAAGCGCTTTACTGCGCGATGAATGTCAGCTTTCTGTTTCTCGCGGTCTATCTCGGACGGCGGGTCTTCGCGGTGTTCGGCACCATCGGCATCGCGATCTATCTCGGCGACCTCGCAGAGAAGATGTTCCGGAATTCGCTGTTGTTTCCGTTCGTGCTGTCGCTGATCGGCATAGGCGTCATCGCGGCCGGTCTCTGGTACTATCGACGGCAAGCCGCGATCAGCGCCTGGTTCGACGGTACGTTGCCGAAACCGTTGCAACGCCTGCGGCCGACCGACGCGACGAGAGTTTAAGGCCGCTGCTCGCCAGGAACCGCGTTCCCATCACGATTTCGCCTGCTTTCCCATAGGCGCAACCGCATCACACCGGCGATCGGCGACACGCGCCGCAACGCGAAGTCGATCCCGCGCGCCATCAGGGATTTCACGGATGTCGTTTGTCGCGCGGTCGCGTCGGTCATCAATGGCCGCCACGGCGTGGGGCGCGGTAAGGCGCGGTCGCGCTCGAACACGCAATAGCTGCGCGCTGCATCGTCCTCCGCATTGTCGCCATGACGATCGCTCATCGCAAATGTCCTTCGGGATTTTGCCCTTTTATCGCCGCCGGACTCATCCCATATTCCGCCGATGGCGAAGAATCCAGACGCTCCGAAAAAGCCCGGCAAACCCCCGAAATCCAAGGCCCACCGTCCCGACGTGAAACCGATCGGCCCGGCGCTGGCGGACCTTTTGAATCCGGCGATCAACCGTGGCGATGCCGGCATGGGTTCGGGCACGGGCTTGCAACCACCGCCGGACAACTCCTGGGAGCGCCGCAGCGGCGGCGAGGCGGCGGCGCACCGCGCCCGCGCCTCGACGCGCGGCAAAAGCGAAACCACCGCAAAGCGAGATGCCGCCATCTCCCCTTCCACCTCCAGCGGGGAGGGCTCAGGGGTGATGGGCACGCAAGGCTTCGAGGAAGCCCCTCAAGCCAACTACGGCACCAGTGCCACCATCCCGACGCTCGACCCGGAACTGGCGCGGCAACTCGGCCTGCCCACGGCCGAAGACGACGAAGCGGCCCTCGCCCGTCCGCCGCGCAACAAGATGGAGGCGCTCGGCGTGCAGGCGACCGCCGAGGCGCTGGAGAACCTGATCCGCGACGGCCGCCCCGAATTCCGCAAGGACGACGGCTCGCTGAAAGTCTGGACGCCGCACCGCCCTCCGCGCCCGGAGAAATCCGAAGGTGGCGTGCGCCTTGAGATCAAATCCGAATACGAGCCGAAAGGCGACCAGCCGACCGCGATCAGGGAACTGGTGGAAGGCATCCAGCGCAACGACCGCACGCAGGTGCTGCTCGGCGTCACCGGCTCCGGCAAGACCTACACCATGGCCAAGGTGATCGAAGCGACGCAGCGCCCGGCGCTGATCCTCGCGCCGAACAAGACCCTGGCGGCGCAGCTCTACGGCGAGTTCAAGAACTTCTTCCCCGACAATGCGGTGGAATACTTCGTTTCGTACTACGACTATTACCAGCCCGAAGCCTACGTGCCGCGCACCGACACCTATATCGAGAAGGACTCCTCGATCAACGAGCAGATCGACCGGATGCGCCACTCGGCAACGCGCGCGTTGCTGGAGCGTGACGACGTCATCATCGTGGCGTCGGTGTCGTGCATCTACGGTATCGGGTCGGTCGAAACCTACACCGCGATGACCTTCGCGCTGAAGAAAGGCGAACGCATCGACCAGCGCCAGCTAATCGCCGATCTCGTCGCCCTGCAATACAAGCGCACGCAGGCCGATTTCACCCGCGGCACGTTTCGCGTGCGTGGCGACACCATCGACATCTTCCCGGCGCACTATGAGGACCGGGCGTGGCGCGTGAAAATGTTCGGCGACGAGGTCGAGGCGATCGAGGAGTTCGATCCGCTCACCGGGCACAAGAGCGACGAACTCGAATTCATCAAGATCTACGCCAACTCGCACTACGTGACGCCGCGCCCGACACTGATCCAGGCGATCAAGTCGATCAAGGTCGAGCTCAAGCAACGGCTGGAGCAACTGCACGCGCAGGGCCGCCTTCTGGAAGCGCAGCGCCTCGAGCAGCGCACCACCTTCGACATCGAAATGATGGAGGCGACCGGAAGCTGCGCCGGCATCGAAAACTATTCGCGCTACCTCACCGGCCGCCGCCCGGGCGAGCCGCCGCCGACGCTGTTCGAATACGTGCCGGACAACGCACTGGTGTTCGCCGACGAAAGCCACGTCACAGTGCCGCAGATCGGCGGCATGTTCCGCGGCGACTTCCGCCGCAAGGCGACGCTGGCCGAATACGGCTTCCGGCTGCCCTCCTGCATGGATAACCGGCCGCTGCGTTTCGAGGAATGGGACATGATGCGTCCGCAGTCGGTCGCGGTGTCGGCGACGCCCGGCGGCTGGGAATTGAACGAGGCCGGCGGCGTGTTCGTCGAGCAGGTGATCCGCCCCACCGGACTGATCGATCCGCCGGTGCATATCCGCCCCGCCCGCACCCAGGTCGACGATCTCGTCGGCGAGGTGCGCGAGACCGCGCGCAACGGCTATCGCTCGCTGATCACGGTGCTGACCAAGCGGATGGCGGAAGACCTCACCGAATACCTGCACGAACAGGGCATCCGGGTGCGCTACATGCATTCCGACATCGACACCATCGAACGGATCGAGATCATTCGCGATCTGCGGCTGGGCGCCTTCGACGCGCTGGTCGGCATCAACCTCTTGCGCGAAGGCCTCGACATTCCGGAGTGCGCGCTGGTCGCCATTCTCGACGCCGACAAGGAAGGCTTTTTGCGTAGCGAGACGTCGCTGATCCAGACCATCGGCCGCGCCGCGCGCAACGTCGACGGCAAGGTGATCCTCTACGCCGACCAGATGACCGGCTCGATGGAGCGCGCCATCGCCGAGACCGATCGCCGCCGCGAGAAGCAGGTCGCCTACAACACCGAGAACGGCATCACGCCGGCGAGCGTGAAGAAGTCGATTGGCGACATCCTCAACAGCGTCTACGAGCGCGACCATGTGCTGGTGGAAATCGGTGACGGCGGCGGCACCGGTTTCACCGACGACGCCGTCGCCATCGGCCACAACTTCGAAGCGGTTCTGGCCGACCTCGAAACGCGGATGCGCGAGGCTGCCGCCGATTTGAACTTCGAGGAAGCGGCGCGGCTGCGCGACGAGGTGAAGCGGTTGCGCGCGACGGAGTTGGCGGTGGTGGACGATCCCACCATCAAGCAGCGCGGCGTCGCGGCGAAGGCCGGCAGCTATGCCGGCGCGAAGAAATACGGCGACGCGGCGAATCTGCCCGCCAGGCTGGATAAGGCCGCGCAGGGCAAGCCGTCCGGCAAATCGCGCGTCCACAAGCCCTCGCTCGACGAAATGGGCATCGCGTCGTGGCACGAGGTGAAGCCCGACCGCAAGAACGTCGCCCGTCCGCGCAAACCGACGCTCGACGAAATGGGTCCCGGCACCGAAAGCCGCATCTACAAACCGAAATCGATGCGCGAAGGCGGCCAGGAATTCGGCGGCGTGATCAAGGACAGTCCCTCGCCGCGCTCATCCGCCGGCGCACCCGGCAAACGCGGCGGGTGGAAGAAGCGGTAGGGGCACTGCAAAAACTAAGCTGCCAACTCAAATAGGTTGAGCTACGCTCCTCATATGAAACTCGGCTTCGAAGAATCGCAATCTTCCTACACAAGCGGCTCGCAAAATGCACGCACTTGGACGGAAGCTTGGGTACGAGCTTGGGTCTACTGTCCCAATTGTGGTGCCGCAAATCTTAGTTCGTTTCCGAACAACAAGCCCGTCGCTGATTTTTTCTGCTCGTCATGCAGCGAAGAATTTGAACTTAAAAGCAAAAAGGGGAAGTTCGGCCCCAAGCTGGCAAATGGCTCGTTCAAAACGAAGTGCGAGAGATTGGCCGCTAGTAACAATCCCAGTTTCTTCTTGATGAACTATGATCTCGAGAGTCTAGCGGTCGTCAATTTATTTATCGTACCAAAGCATTTCTTTGCCCGCGACCTCATTGAGGAACGCAAGCCGCTTGCTCCATCGGCCCGGCGTGCCGGCTGGATCGGCTCGAACATCCTGCTTGGCCGTATTCCGGATTCGGGCAAGATTCATATTGTGCAAAATGGTATCATTCGTCCCAAGGATGCTGTTCTTCAGGAATGGCAAAGAACGCTTTTTCTCAGACAAGAAGCGCAAGAAACACGCGGATGGCTCCTCGACGTAATGAGATGTGTCGAGACTCTTGGAAAACGTGAATTCATGCTGGACGAAGTCTATGCCTTCGATCGTCGGCTCGGGGAGCTTCATCCCGGAAATCAGAATATTCGCCCCAAAATTCGTCAGCAACTTCAGTATTTGCGTGATCGCGGATACCTCCAGTTCTTAGGACGCGGCAGTTATCGCCTTCGCAGCTAGGAGTGATCCCGTGGCGTGGTTTATGAATCACTACAGATGCGACCGCTGCCATCGCCGGTGGACCGACGAGTGGTCTTGTATAGTCGATTGCGAATGTCCGCATTGCGGCACGAGAGGCATAACACCTCATTCGAGTGAAGACCTGACAACTCTCATCGAAAAGAGCAACGATAATTTTGTCGTCTTATGGTCACCCGAGACTGCTGAGCACACGCCCGATTATCGCGAGCTTGGACGGTTTGTGACCGAGCAACAGGCCATCGATTTTCTGTCCCAAGACTAATTTTCGCGTTGCATTTTTGATCCTGATTGCCACTCCCCCTTTCCCGCCTGCTACGGGATCGCATCAGCGAACCGAGGCGCAGGCGAGGACATTTCCCATGGCGGGCACAGATCTGGATGCCATCATCCGCAAGCTGGCAAAGCAGCAGCACAAGAGCCTGACGGCCGCCGCGAAGGCGGGACGCAATCGCTATCTCGCACTCGCCGGCAAGGCGAAGGATGCCGCTGCCAGGCAGCGCTATCGCCAGATGGCAAAGCACGCGATGGAGGAAGGCACCGCCGCCGCGCGGCGCCTGCAGATGTCGGCCGACAATGCCGCCGACAGTTATGCGCGCGCGATGCGGAGAGCCGCCGAGGCGGTGACGGCGTCGAAGGTCGCGCCGGCCAAGCCGAAAGCGGAAAAGCCGACGACCAAACCGAAAGCCAAGGCCGGCGCGGACAAAGCCAAAAAAGGTCACGGCAAAACACGTCGCGCGAAGACACGTCGCGCGGGGACATCTGGCACCAAGACGATGGCCTGATCGCACCCGGTGCGTTCGCGGCATTCCGTTTCGGCAGCGCGCTGAAGCCGCGCACATTTTGCAGATGCTTCGTCAATAGAACGACAACCTTCCGCAGCGCCCGCGCTTGCACCGCCGCCATTTTCGGCGACAATGCTGCCGACCGTATGGTCCGGGAGGCCTGCATGGAGAACAACAACAATAAGCGATGCGTCCTTGATTTCCTGAACGCGTTCTATTCCGGCGATGCCGCTGCGGCGATGGCCTGTTGCGACAGCGACATCGACACTATCACCTATGCGCCGGTCGATCTGTTTCCGCATCTCGGCCACAAGCACGGCAAGGCGTGGGTTGCCGAGGCGATCGCGATCCAGCAGCAGCGCTACATCACCCGCAAACATGAGGTGACGTTCATCGCTGCGGAGGATGGCAAGGTCGCCGTCATGATGCGCTGCGCCCTGACCAAACGGAACGACCAGCGCGTGGTTCAGTTCACTGATGCCGCCTTCTTCACGCTGCGCGACGGGCGCATCGTCGAACATCGCGCCTTTTTCGATTCGTTCGATCTGGTGCAACAATTGCTCGGCCACGACCTCGCCGACGAGTTCGCCACCAGCGTGCGCGGCGCCATGGAGCGCTAACTCAGCGTAACAAGCTAACTCACCACAACGAATAGCCGCGACCCGGCTCTCCGGATGGCCTTTCCCCGGAGAGCTTGCAATCTTGCAATTGTGCACTGCAAAAACACCCCTTGCATTTGCCGCTATCCGGGATATTTGCCGGTGCAAATGAAGGAGCCAGCCTGGCGGCCGCCATACCCATGCGCGACCGTCGGCTGGCTTTCCTATTGCACTTCAAATTTTTGGATCAACCCCGCCATGACCGAACACAGTCTCTGGCGTTTTTCGCGCGCGATGCTGCGCGCCATCAATGAACGCCAATCCGCTGATCTTGAAGCTCTTATCGATGACGACGTCGAATGGACCGTTTACGGCCCGATCGACATGTTTACGTTTCTCGGCGCGCGCCGGGGCAAGGCCGCCGTCCTCGACGTCTGCCGACAACTCGCTGAAAATGTTCGGGTTCACCGTTTCGACCGTGAATCCATCCTGCTGGGCGAGGACACCGCCGCGTCGATGGTGCGCTATTCGCTCACCGCGCTGGATACCAACCGGCCGATCAGCCTGCGGATCGCCAACTTCGCCCAGTTTCGGGCGGGCCGGCTGCGATCCATGCGGGTACTGATCGACACCTTCGATCTGATCGAGCAGGCGCTTGGGGCGCCCATCCATCTACCGAAGATCGCCTGATCAACGGCCGCCGGCCAGTCGGCGGTCTTTTGCAAATGCGCGTGTCGGTGGCGGATCGCCGCCGGCACACGGCCGTTCGCGCGATTTAACCCGCCATTAACGGCAAATAAGCGATCCATGCCGTAGATCGGCCCCGATCCCGACAAGATCGGCTGTATTGATGGCCCGTCATCGTGCGGGGACATCCGCGCTCGCGTCACGCGAAAGGGAACGGCAGATGAACGCTACTTCGCCCGAGAAAACCGAAGCCACCGAGACCGACGAGAACCTCGCCGCCGTCTCCGATGTCGAAGCCGGCATTCGCGACTTCGTCCGCAACGACGTCGCCTATCTGCGTCGTCCCGGCGCCGGCATGGCCACCAGCAACGAACCTGCGCTGGACACCAACGCCGAGGCCACCGTCAGCAGCGTCAATTCGCTGATCCAGCGTGTGGCCGGCACGTCGCTCGCCGAGATCGAGCGGCTCATCACCGAACTGGAAGGCTTGCGCGACCTGCTGCATTCCGAAGGCCAGCGCGTCCAGCGCGAAATCTCCGGCTATGCCCAGCTCAGCCAGGCCGCCATGAAGTCGACGCGGATCATTTCCGAGAACGTCGCGCAGTGGAAGAAGGCTGCCGAGAACCTGCGGCACGAGTAAGCCCCGCCAACGTGAGCCGGCGGTCAACCGCCGGCCGCGCGCCGCGGCACGAAAGCCGTCGCCAGCATCGAATAGACCGGCTCGCCGCGCTGATTGACGCCGACATTGCGCGCCTGAACGATGCCCCACTCCGGGCGCTTCTCCGAAGTTCGTAGCGACTCCACGACGCTTTCGAAGGCGATGGTGTCGCCGGCCAGGACCGGCTTGAGCCACTTCAATTCGCGAAATCCGGGCGACGGTCCCCACACAGCGGGCGTCTCTCCGGCCGCGAGCATGGCCGCCGCCTCCTCCTTGCCCTTGGCCACCAGCAGCTTCATGCACACCGATCCGACGTGCCAGCCGGACGCGGCGAGGCCGCCGAACAGCGAGTTGCGGCCGGCTTCCTCATCGAGATGGAATTTCTGCGGATCGAATTGACGCGCAAACGTCTTGATATTGTCGGGCGTGAAGGTGAACGAACCCAGTTCGCGGCGTTGGCCGACGGCGATGTCCTCAAAAAAATTCATGCGATGTCCTCACCCTGCCGCCGAAGTCGCATCGCGGCGCCTGACCATGATCGGCGACGTGGCTTCCAGCAGCACCTGACCCGCGGCGTTGCGGACCCGCATTCCAAAGGTGACGATGCCAAGGTCCGGTCGGCTGCGCGACGTCCGCGCGTCCTTGACCTCAACATCGAGCGTGAGATCGTCACCCGGGCGCAGCGGCGACAGCCAGCGCAACTCGTCGACGCCGGGCGAGCCCAGCGACGCGGTGCGCCCGAGAAAACCGTCGAACAGCATCCGCATCATCAGCGAGCCGAGATGCCAGCCCGATCCGGAAAGCCCGCGCAGCATCGATTTGCTGGCGGCCTCCTCGTCGAGATGCATCGGCTGCGGATCGAACTCGGCGGCGAAAGCAATGATCTCATCGCGCGTCACATGACGCGGGCCGAACGTCCCGAAGTGGCCGGGCGGGAAGTCTTCGAATGTCAGGGTCATACTGTTGATCGCTGGTGGGATGCCCGATTGTGGCCGCTATTTGCAGCAATCACAAGTCCGCCTGCGGCGGTTGGCTTCAACCCCGTCGCATGTCATGTCCGACGTCGGAGCCTGCCCCGGGCAACCTCGACCGACATTGCCCCGGACGGCAAATCAATGCGTTCGCGATACGACAGGAGAACGACGATGTTCGAATTCCGGGATCTGTTCCAGTGGGACCGTTTCATTACACCCGGCATCATCAAGACGTTCTACTGGCTGGTGATCGGCCTCGTCATCCTGTTCGGAATTTCCGGCATCTTCTCCGGCCTCGCGGCGATGGCAGTCAGCCCGTTCGCCGGCGTGATCGTCGTGCTCTACAGCCTTGCCGGCATCGTCGTCGGAATCATCTTTTCGCGAATCGCGGCGGAATTCGTGCTGATTATCTTCCGCATCAACGAGCACCTCGGCGCCATTCGCGACCAGGGCCTGCATCGGTAACGCTTTCAACCGTCATTGCGAGCGAAGCGAATCAATCCGGAAGGCTCCAAAGCAGGAACTGGATTGCTTCGGAGCTCGCGCTCCTCGCAATGACGAGCAAATCAGCGCTTCCGATGCTCAGTTGTTGAAGCGGAAGTGCATCACGTCGCCGTCGGCGACGACATATTCCTTGCCTTCGAGCCGGAGTTTGCCGGCATCGCGCGCGCCGGTTTCGCCATTCAACGCGACGTAGTCGTCATAGGCGATGGTTTCGGCGCGGATGAAACCCTTCTCGAAATCGGTGTGAATGACGCCCGCCGCCGCCGGCGCCTTGGTGCCTCTTGTAATGGTCCAGGCCCGCGCTTCCTTCGGTCCCACCGTGAAGTAGGTGATGAGATGCAGCAATTCGTACCCGGCGCGGATCAGCCGATCGAGGCCGGCTTCCTCCAACTCCAGCGTTTCGAGAAAATCGGCGCGTTCGGCGCGTGACAAGGTCGCGATCTCGGACTCGATCTTCGCCGAGATGACGACAGCGACCGCGCCTTCCTTCTTTGCGTGCTCGAACACCGCCTGAGAAAAGCTGTTGCCGTTGGCCGCCGCGCTCTCCTCGACGTTGCAGACATAGAGCACCGGTTTCGAACTCAGCAGGCCGAGCATCCGGAAAGCGCGCTCCTCTTCCGGCTTGCGCTCAAGGAACCGCGCCGGCTTGCCGTCACGCAGCAGCTTCAGGGCACGCTCGACGAGATCGAGTTGTTCTTTCGAATCCTTGTCGCCGCCCTTCGCCTTCTTCGACAGATTGTCGACGCGCTTCTCAAGGCTTTCGAGGTCGGCCAGCATCAGTTCGGTTTCGATGGTTTCGATGTCGGCCAGCGGCGCGATCTTGCCTTCGACGTGGGTGATGTCGCTGTCCTCAAAACAGCGCACCACATGCGCCACTGCATCCACCTCGCGGATGTTGGCAAGAAACTGGTTGCCGAGCCCCTCGCCTTTCGACGCGCCCTTCACCAGCCCCGCGATATCCACGAAGGTCAGTTGGGTCGGGATGATCTGCTGCGATTTGGCGATCGCCGACAGCTTGTCGAGCCGAGAATCCGGCACCGCCACCGCGCCGACATTGGGTTCGATGGTGCAGAACGGATAGTTCGCCGCCTGCGCCGCCGCCGTTTCCGTCAGGGCATTGAACAATGTGGACTTGCCGACGTTCGGCAATCCGACGATGCCGCATTTGAAACCCATGTGACCCTCAACACCAAGTCTTCTGTCATGCCCGGCCCGATGTCCGTGGCCGAGATATGTCAAACACGCCCCGCGTCATTGCGAGGAGCGAAGCGACAAGGCAATCCAGTCGTTGCGTTGTGGCTTTCTGGATTGCTTCGCTTCGCTCGCAATGACGGATGGAGCCAAGTCCGACGCCGATGCCGATGTTCATTCGGCGCCGTTGCCGCTCTTGTCCTCTCCGAACCCCTTGGCCTGCATCGCCAGATGCACCCTGTTCTGGAACGTCGAATCCTTGCCGGCCGCCAGCAGCGCGCCATTGTCGGCGACGATGTCGCATAACGCCTCGAAACGCGGCCGCTCCGCCTTGGCGAAATCGTTCAGCACGTAGGCGTGCACCAAATCCTTCACGCCGGGATGACCGATGCCGATCCGCACCCGGCGATAGTCGTTGCCCGCGTGCGCCGAAATCGAACGCAGGCCGTTGTGTCCCGCGATGCCGCCGCCGACCTTGACGCGTATCTTGCCGGGCGGCAGTTCAAGCTCATCGTGAAACACGCTGATGTCACCGAGCGTCAGCTTGAAGAAACGCATGGCCTCGCCGACAGCGCGGCCCGACTCGTTCATGTAGGTCGCCGGCTTGAGCAGCACGACGCGCTCGCCATCGAGTGTGCCTTCCGCGGTCTCGCCCTGAAAGCGACGGCGCCACGGTGAAAAACCGTGACGCCGCGCCATCACATCCATTGCGATGAAGCCGATGTTGTGCCGGTTGCCCTGATACTTCGCGCCAGGATTGCCGAGACCAACAAACAGCCGCATGACGCGGTATCCCGCGCCTGACCGTTACTTCTTCTTGTCGGCAGCCGGAGCCTTCGCGGCGCCGGCGGCCGGAGCGGCGGCACCGGCAGCCGGAGCGGCACCAGCGGCAGGCGCGGCACCCGCACCGGCGGCCTTCTGCTCCTCGGCATAGCCCGACGGCGGCACGATGGTCACCAGCGTGGCGTCCTCGCGCGTGATCAGTTTCACGTTGGCCGGCAGAGCGATATTGTTGAGATGCAGCGAGCCGTTGATATCGAGCGCGCCGACGTCCGCTTCGAGATACTGCGGGATGTTGTCGGCCGGTACTTCGAGATCGACGGTGTGCGTCACGATGTTGACGGTGCCGCCGCGCTTCACGCCCGGTGCGGTTTCAGCATTCAGCACATGCAGCGGAACGCTGACGCGGATCTTCGAGCCCTGGCCGAGGCGCAGGAAATCGACGTGCAGCGGGAAATCACGCACCGGATCGAGGCTGAAATCGCGCGGAATCACGCGGTGCTTCTTGCCGTCCAGTTCGATGTCATGAATCGTGGTGAGGAAACGGCCGGCCTGCAAGCGCAGACGTAGTTCCTGATCGTCCAGCGAAATGGTCAGCGGCGGTTCGTTGTTGCCGTAGATCACGGCCGGAACCCGGCCTGCGCGACGTTCTGCCCGAGCGGCCCCCTTGCCGGCCTTCGGACGAGCGGTCGCCTTCAATTCCTTGACGGTCGCCATCGTGTAAATCCTTGTTTTCTAAAAGTTAAAGGCCGCGAAGCGGCCCCGTTTGCTGTCGTGGCGAGCCTCCAGGGGTGCAGGGGCCACGGACATGCCGGGGCTTTTAGCGCCAAAGCCCCGAAAAAACAAGGAAATGACCGGATTTTTCTCCGGCCGTGTCCAGCCGGCGTCAGGACCCGTTGCCGGTTGCCGGTCCCAGCCTGGCCTCCAGCACGGCGATCCGGGCCTTCAATGCCTCGTTCTCCTCGCGCGCCAGCCGTGCCATTTCCTTGACCGCCTCGAAATCCTCCCGCTTGACGATGTCGAGATCGCGCAGGATGCGTTCGGCCTGATTGCGGACGACGGCATCGACCTCGCGCTTGACGCCTTGCGCGGCACCGGCTGCGTCGTTCATCAGGCGGCCAATTTCGTCGAAGAAGCGATTGTTGGTCTGGGTCATGTCATCGGTCTCCCGCGATCCGCGTCCGGATGTTCTGCCATTCACAATGGCGATCACGCGCATTCACTTCAAGTCTCGCGGCGCGCGTTGACTACGGCGTGCGCCTTGCCACGGTCGGCTTTCCTTGCGATCTTGCCGCCATCGCATTTCTTCCGAGAAAAAGAAACTGTCATGATCGACCAGCAGATCGACATCGCGACCAGGGATGGCCGGATGACGACATTCATCACCCATCCCGAACGCGGCGGTCCGCACCCTGTCATTCTGTTTTTCATGGATGCGCCGGGCATTCGCGAGGAATTGCGCGACATGGCGCGGCGGCTCGCCACCACGGGTTACTACGTGATGCTGCCCAACCTCTATTACCGCTCCGGGGAAATGGAGTTGGGGCCGATCCCGCGCGAGGAAGACGACCCGCTGCGCAAGAAAATGTTCGACCTGATGTATTCGATCGACGTTCCACGGGTGATGCAGGACACCCGCGTCCTGCTGGATTTCGCCGCCACCCAGCAGGCGGCGAGCAAGGGCCTGGCCGGGGCCATGGGTTATTGCATGAGCGGACGCTACGCGATCAACGCCGCCGCCAATTTCCCCGACCGCGTTGCCGCCGCCGCCTCGCTCTACGGCACGCACCTGATGACCGATCAGCCGGACAGTCCGCATGTGGTCGCCAGGAAGGCCAGGGCCGGGCTGTATTTCGCCTGCGCCGAAGTCGACCGCTGGGCGCCGATGGAAATGATCGCGCCGTTACGCGAGGCATTGCAGAAGGATGGCGTCGACGCCGAGGTCGAACTCTATCCCGACACGCATCACGGCTTCGCCTTTCCCGCACGGCCGGACTACCACAAAGCCGCCGCTGAACGGCATTGGGAGCGGCTGCACGCGCTGTTCCACCGCCGCCTGCAATCCTGACCGCTACCGCGATGCTTCCGCTCGCCATCGCATTTCCCGTCTTCGATCCCGTCGCGATCTCGATCGGGCCGTTCGCCATCCGCTGGTATGCGCTGGCCTATATCGGCGGCATCGTGCTCGGATGGATTTACGCGCGCGCGGTGATCCGCCGCCCGCAACTGTGGGGCGGGCAATCGCCGATCACGCTTGTGCAACTGGACGACTTCATCCTGTGGGTGACGCTCGGCATCATTCTCGGCGGCCGCACCGGTTACGTGCTGTTCTACAATCTCGATTTCTTCATGCAGAATCCGGTGAAGATTTTCGAACTGTGGGAAGGCGGCATGTCGTTCCACGGCGGCTTCCTCGGCTGCGTCGTCGCGGTGATGGCGTTCGGCTGGAAGCGCAACGTCTCGATCCTGTCGCTCGGCGACATCACCTGCGCGGTGGGACCGATCGGACTGTTTCTCGGCCGCATCGCCAACTTCATCAACAGCGAATTATGGGGTCGCCCCGCCGATCCCGGCCTGCCCTGGGCAATGGTGTTTCCCAATGGCGGACCGCTGCCGCGCCACCCCAGTCAACTGTATGAAGCCGGGCTCGAGGGCCTCGCGCTGTTCGTCATTCTCGCGCTGATGATCCGCGCCGGCGCGTTGAAGCGGCCTGGCCTGATCCTCGGCAGTTTTATCACGCTTTATGGCCTCGCGCGCATCACCGGCGAATTCTTCCGCGAACCCGATCCGCAACTGGGTTTCTTGTGGGGCGGCCTCACCATGGGCATGTTGCTGTCGGTGCCGATGGTGCTGGCGGGCCTTGCCATCATCGCCGCCGCGTTACGACGCAAGCCGCAGCCGCCATCCAACGCGCGAGGTGCATCGTGATCGATGGGTCTCCGCTTCACCACGAGATCGCCAAGCTGATCGCGACCGCCGGACCGATGCCGGTGTGGCGCTACATGGAGCTTTGCCTGACGCATCCGCGCTACGGCTATTACATCGCGCACGATCCGCTCGGCCGCGAGGGCGATTTCATCACCGCCCCCGAAGTCAGCCAGATGTTCGGCGAGTTGATCGGCCTCTGGGCGGCCTCCGTGTGGCGCGAGATGGGCTCGCCGCCGGCGCTGCATCTGATCGAACTCGGTCCCGGTCGCGGCACCCTGATGGCGGACGCGCTGCGCGCACTGCGGGTGCTGCCGCCGCTCTATCAGGCGCTCAGCGTCCATCTGGTCGAGATCAACCCGGTGCTGCGCGACAAGCAGCGCGAAACGCTGATCGGGCTGCGCAACGTGCACTGGCACACACGTCTCGACGACGTGCCGCGCGGTCCCTCGATCATTCTCGCCAACGAATATATCGACGTTCTGCCGATCCATCAGATGGTGAAGCGCGAGGACGGCTGGCACGAGCGTACCATCGAACTCGACGCCGCCGGCAAGTTCGTGTTCGGCGTCGCGCCGGAGCCCACACCGCGGTTCGACGTGCTGCTGCCGCCGCTGGTGCGTGCCGCGCCGGTCGGCGCGATTTTCGAATGGCGGCCCGACAGCGAGATCATGGCGCTCGCGACCCGGCTGCGCGAAACCGGTGGCGCGGCACTGATCGTCGACTACGGCCATGTCCGCAGCGACGCCGGCGACACGCTGCAGGCCATCGCGCGGCACAGCTATGTCGATCCGCTGCAGAATGCGGGCGAAGCCGATGTGACCGCCCATGTCGATTTCCAGGCGCTGGCGCGCGCGGCCGAAGACGTCGGCGCCTGCGTCCACGGCCCGGTGACGCAGGGCGAATTCCTGCAACGCCTTGGGATCGAAGCCCGCGCCAATTCGTTGATGGCCAACGCCAGCGAACAGGTGGCCGAAGGAATTCAGACCGCGAAGGCCCGCCTGATCGGCGGCGGACGCGGCGGCATGGGGGCGATGTTCAAGGTGCTGGCGATCTCCGATCCGTCGCTGCCGATGCTGGTCGGGTTCGCCGACGAAGACCCCGCCATGAGAGCCGTGCCATGATGCTCGCCAACTCCCTGCTCACATCGTCCCTGCTCGCCGCCGTTCCGAATCTGCGTCATGCCTTCTTCACTCGCGAGGGCGGCGTGTCGGATGGCATTTATGCCAGCCTCAATGGCGGCATCGGTTCGCGCGACAATGCCGATCACGTCCGGGAAAACCGCGCGCGCATGGCGGCGGCGATGAACGTCGCGCCGGACAATTTCCTCACCGCCTATCAGGTGCACTCGCCGGACGTCGCCGTCGTGGAGACGGCGTGGGATTCGACCACGCGACCTCATGCCGACGCCATCGTCACCCGCACGCCCGATCTCGCCATCGGCATTACCACGGCGGATTGCGGGCCGGTGCTGTTCGCCGATCCCAAGGCTGGCGTGATCGGCGCGGCTCATGCCGGCTGGAAAGGCGCCCTGACCGGCGTGCTGGAATCGACCATCGCGGCGATGGAAAAGCTCGGCGCCGAGCGCAACGGCATCGTCGCCGCCATCGGCCCGCTGATCCGCCAGCACAGCTATGAGGTCGGCACGGAGTTCGTCGAACGCTTCACCGCCGTCGATCCCGGCTATGCGACGTTCTTCGCCGCGTCCGAACGCGACGGCCACGCGATGTTCGATCTCGCGGGCTTCATCCGCGCCCGGCTGGAACAAGCCGGCGTGCTGATGATCGACGATCTCGGCAACGACACCTATTCCGACGATCGCTTCTTCAGCTACCGGCGCTCGGTGCATCGCAAGGAACCTGACTACGGCCGGCACGTCCACGCGATCGCCTTGTCCAGCGACTGAAAGCGATTTCAAGCGAAGCGGTCACCCCTCTGCGTGAGAAAACGCGTCAAGCCAAAAACGGTCGCGCGCTTAATTTGACGCAAATCACGCTCTACGCGGGGTGAATTCGCTCACCCTGCGCGGCCTTCGATGGCCTCTGCCCTAGACCTTAACGGATTTTAACGATATCGGTTCTGGGCCCGGCGCCGGTGCGGCGGGCGATGTCGCGAGCCAGGATACCGGTACCGATCCCGATGCCCCTCACCCGCAGCCCATCCGCCCGCACCCTCTGGCGCGCCGCGCTGGTTCTGGCGCTGGGTGGCGGTCTGGCCGGCTGCGTCAGCGACGGCCAGGGACCGGTGGCGTCGCAATCCATGCCAAGCGGCGCGACGGTGGCGTTCGAATCCATCGATGGCCCGCCGCCGCAGGTGTTCGACCGCATGGTCGGCATCCTCGACAGCGAATCCCAATTGCGCAACGTCGCCGTCGTCTCCCGCACGACCCAGGCCGCCTATCGGGTGCGCAGCTACCTTGCCGCGCAGACCATCCGCGGCCAGACCTCGATCGACTGGGTGTGGGACGTCTACGACCGCGACCAGCGGCGCGCGCTGCGCCTCGCCGGCACCGAACCGGTGGCCAGGACCGGGGGCGACGCCTGGGCCGCCGCCGACGACGTAACTTTGCGGCGGATCGCGCAGGCGGGCCTGAGCGGGCTCAGCGCCGTCACCGGCGGCAGCGCCGCTCCGGTCGAGACGGCGCCGCCGGCCGCCCCGTCGCGGGGGAACGGCCCGGCGATCGCGGGGAACGACGCCCCGGCCGCTTCCACCCGCAGCGCGCTCAGCTTCGCCAGCATGGACGACGGCGTATCGCCGTCCCGACGCTGATTTAATCCCCGAAAAGCGCGCCTAACGGGTTGCCATCGCCGGGCCCGCCTTGATATCACCACGCCCGTCACCCGTGCGCCAAATGTCCAGGGCGTCAGTTCGATAGGTAGCCGATATGCTCAACGTTGTGTCCACCAAGACCGGGGGAAAAGCGACGATGTCGGCCAAGAACGGGTCCATCAAGCTGGTCGCCGGCAACTCCAATCCGGAACTGGCCCAGCAAGTTTCCTCGGCTCTCGAGATTCCGCTGACCAAGGCCACGGTGAAGCGTTTCGCCGACATGGAGATCTTCGTCGAGATCCTCGAGAACGTGCGCGGCTCCGACGTGTTCGTGATCCAGTCGACTTCCTATCCGGCCAACGATCACCTGATGGAGTTGCTGATCATCATCGACGCGCTGCGCCGCGCCTCGGCGCGCCGCATCACTGCGGTGATCCCGTACTTCGGCTACGCCCGGCAGGACCGCAAGGTCGGCTCGCGCGCGCCGATTTCCGCGAAGCTCGTCGCCAACCTGATCACCCATGCCGGCGCAGACCGCGTGATGACGCTCGATCTGCACGCCGGGCAGATTCAGGGCTTCTTCGATATCCCGACCGATAATCTCTACGCCTCGCCGGTGATGGTGCGCGACATCCGCGAGAAGTTCGACCTTCAGAACGTGATGGTGGTGTCGCCGGACGTCGGCGGCGTGGTCCGCGCGCGCGGTCTCGCCAAACGCATCAACGCGCCGCTCGCCATCATCGACAAGCGCCGCGAGCGCGCCGGCGAATCCGAAGTGATGAACGTGATCGGCGACGTCGCCGGCTTCACCTGCATCCTGATCGACGACATCGTCGATTCGGGCGGCACGCTGGTGAATGCGGCGGACGCGCTGCTCGCCAACGGCGCCAAGGAAGTCTACGCCTATCTCACCCACGGCGTTCTCTCGGGCGGCGCCACCGCACGCGTCGCCAACTCCCGGCTCAAGGAGATGGTGATCACCGATTCGATCCAGCCGACCGATGCGGTGCGCGCCGTGAAGAACATTCGCGTGCTGCCGATCGCGCAGTTGATCGCCGAAGCGATCGGCCGCACCGCTGCCGAAGAATCCGTCTCAAGCCTATTCGACTGAACGCGCGTCCGCTTCCCGCGACGCGTTGAAACGCGCCGCGGGATTCTTGCGGCAAACTTATGGCATTCCCGCCGCGACCTGCCCGCGCAGCCGCTCCAGCGCGTGGAGCGTGTTGGCACAGGCCTCCGCCACCTCGATGCCCTTGATGGCGAAGTGCTTGCGGAAGAATTCGAAGTGCGTGGCGTGCTCGTGGAATTGCTGCGGCGTCAACACCGCCGAGAATACCGGCACCTCGGTGCGCAGTTGCACGTCCATCAGCGCGTTGATGACAGTGCCCGCGACGAAGTCGTGGCGATAGATGCCGCCATCGACCACGAGACCGGCGGCGACGATGGCGGTGTAGCGCCGCGTCTTCGCCAGCAGTTGTACGTGCAGCGGAATCTCGAACGCGCCCGGCACCTCGAACAGATCGACCTGCGAGGGTGCGATGCCGCGCACCTCGATCTCCTGCAGAAACGCGACCCGGCACTCGGCCACGATTTCGCGATGCCAGCACGATTGCACGAAGGCGACGCGCTGCGGCTTGACGAAGCGGATCGGCTCGACGGTGACGCCCGGCGGCACGCCGGGAGACGTGGTTTCGGGAGTGGTGGTTGTAGCGGAAGTGGAGTCTGACAACATCTGATTCATGGCTTTCCTCGTGTTTGCCTGGGCATGATCTTGTCCGAAAACCGGTAACCACTTTTCGGGATCATGCCCTCGAGACCAGAATCAGGGCATACGGACCGCCGGCCACGCGCAAACGCGGCCTTCGGTAACCCGCTCTCTTTCATCCGGACTATGACCGTCGGCTTCGGAATCGCACCGAATCTGCTGACCCTTCCTCACCGAAGCGAAGAAGGCGCTCGCGGGCTTGAGGCGCGAATTCCTTTGCAGGAACGAAGCCCCTTACCGCCGGTGGGGACTTTCACCCCGCCCTGAGAACTACCGCTCCGGTTGGAGCGGCCGCCCGAATATGCCGGACGCATCCCGACGCCGCAAGGGACCCACGCGGCATCGGGCATGGGCTGACCGCATGGCTCCCCCCGGCAAAGGCCGCCGGCGCTACCGGAGGCAACCAAACGGCGCAGAGACTCGCATCGCGAGAATCCACCTCGCGGACTCGCAACTCGCGAATCCGATTCCGTTTTGTTCTCGGCGCAGCGGCGTCGCGTTGCGATGATCTGTGGACGAGCGCCGGTTTGCCTGTGGATGGAGTCCGCGTGCCGTTGCACGGATTCGGCAAATCACATCACTTGATCCTCGCGCACCTGATTGAAGCAAAAGCATTCCTTCACGGTTCGCGACATGCAGCGACGCGTCGGGCTCCATGCCTATTGTCCTGCCGCGTGCGTTTCACAACAAACAACAGCAAGGTCGAGACGGCATGTCCCTCCTCGAAGGCACGTTCGATTCCCGAAACAGTCCGCTGGAAGTGGTCGAGGAAATCGCCGCTACCAACGATTGGTCGTTCGAGCGGTCGGGCGACGACGAGATCACCATCGTCACGCAAGGCGCATGGACCGATTACCAACTTTCCTTCACCTGGATGAACGAGATCGAGGCGCTGCATCTGGCCTGCGCGTTCGACATGAAGATTCCTGCGGCGCGGCGTGGCGAAGTGCAGAAGCTGATCGCGGCGATCAACGAACAGCTTTGGGTCGGTCATTTCGACATCTGGGTGCAGACCGGCACCGTGATGTATCGTCAGGCGCTGCTGTTGCCGGACGGATTGACGGCGTCGAGCGCGCAATGCAGTGCCATGCTGGCGGGCGCCATCGAGGCGTGCGAACGCTATTACCCGGCGCTGCAGTTCGTGGTGTGGGCCGGAAAGTCCGCACCGGACGCGATGAGCGCCGCGATGTTCGACACCGAGGGCGAGGCTTAATTCAAATCGACGATGCCGGGCCCGACAATCAGGATCGCCACGCAGCCGGCCGAAGCCGATCGTCAGGCGATTGTCGCGGCTCTGGTCGCCTATAACGATCGGGCCGGAGGCCCCTCGCACTATCAACCGATGGCCATTCTCATCCAGGACGAGTCCGGCGCCACCGTCGGCGGTCTCTGGGGCAAGACCGTTTACGACTGGCTGTTTGTCGAACTGTTCGTCGTTCCGGAGTCCTTCAGACGACAGAAGCTCGGAAGCCGGATACTGGCGCAGGCCGAAGATCTCGCGCGCCAGCGCGGCTGCATCGGCGTCTGGCTCGACACCTACGATTTCCAGGCGCGCGGCTTCTACGAACGATGCGGCTATGACGTGTTCGGAACCATCGACGATCATCCGCGCAACGGCCGCCGCTTTTTTCTGAGGAAGCGACTAGCCTGAGCGGTCCGATTTTCGGATGGACTTTTCCATCCGCGACGTCGATATGTCGGGCATCCTCAACCGAATTGATGGGATCGACAATGTCTTCCGCCATGCTCGACAAGCTGTCCGGCACCGTCGTCCTCGCCGGCGCCGGCAAGATGGGCGGCGCGCTGCTCACCGGCTGGCTGGCGCAAGGACTCGATCCGGCGCGCGTCGTCGTCCTCGATCCTCATGTCTCGGACGATATCCGGGCGTTGGCCGCGAACGGCGTACGTATCAATCCCGCGCCATCGGTTATCGGACACGCCGACGCGCTGGTGCTCGCAGTCAAGCCGCAGATGTTTCACGAGGCCGCGACAACGCTGAAGTCGCTCGTGCAACCCTCGACACTGGTGGTTTCGATCATGGCCGGTACGACCATCGACGCGATCCGTGGCGCCTGTGGCGGCAACGTGGTACGCGCCATGCCCAACACGCCAGCCGCGATCGGGCGCGGCATCACCGTCGCGGTGCCGGACAAGACCGTCGGGACCGATCAGCGCGCCATCGCCGACGCGCTGCTCGCCGCCACCGGCAAGATCGAGTGGCTCGACGACGAAGCGCTGATGGATGCGGTGACGGCGGTGTCCGGCTCGGGCCCGGCCTACGTGTTTCTGCTGGCGGAAGAACTGGCGCGCGCCGGCGTCGCGGCGGGCCTGCCGACGAAACTGGCGGCGACACTCGCACGCGAAACCGTCGCGGGCTCGGGCGAACTGCTTTATCGCTCCGATCTCGACGCGGCGACGTTACGCCAGAACGTGACCTCGCCCGGCGGTACCACCGCCGCCGCGCTGGGCGTGCTGATGGGCGACGACGGTTTCAACCCGTTGCTGGAGCGCGCCGTGGCCGCGGCGACGAAGCGCTCGAAGGAATTGGCGAAGTAACCACGAAGACGCTGGACGACGAAGCCTTTCCATTCGTCATGGCCGGGCCCGTCCCGGCCATCCACGTCTTTCTTGCTGGAATCCCGTGAAGACGTGGATGCCCGGGACGAGCCCGGGCATGACGCGGATGGAATTTTCGCAATAATAAAAACTACACCGGAATCCGCACCGTGGCACGGAGGCCGCCCATCGGACTGTCGCCGAGGGTGACGTCGCCGCCATGCGAGCGCGCGATATCGCGGGTGATGGCGAGGCCGAGGCCGGTGCCGCCCTGATCCTGATTGCGCGCATCGTCGAGCCGCAGGAACGGCTTGAACACGTCTTCCCGCATGTTCTGCGGAATGCCGGGTCCATCGTCGTCCACCGTGATCGTCAGCCAGCGATGATCGCGATGCCCCGAGATGGTGATGGTTCTCGCGTAGCGCGAGGCGTTCGACACCAGATTGCCGAGGCACCGCTTGAAGGCCGCCGGCTTCACCGTCACCACGGGCAACCCCTGGAACGACACCGTCGTGGTGTGACCGTTGCGCTCGGCGTCGCCGCGCAATTCCTCCAGCGTCGCGGAAATATCGGTCGGCTGCGCGCGTTCGTCGCCGTCGCCGCGCGCGAAGGCGAGATAGGCCTCCAACATCCCCGACATCTCGTCGACGTCCTTGCGCATCCCTTCAAGCTCGGGATTGTCGCCGATCAGTTCGAGTTCGAGCTTGAAGCGCGTGAGAATGGTGCGCAGATCGTGGCTGACGCCGGCCAGCATCGCCGTGCGCTGCTCCATGGCACGCTCGATGCGCGTCTTCATTTCGATGAAGGCGTGCGCCGCGCGCCGCACCTCGAGCGCGCCGCGCGGGCGGAAGTTCGGCGCCTCGCGCCCCTTGCCGAAACTTTCAGCCGCGTCCGCCAGCCGCACGATAGGCCGGATCTGGTTGCGCAGAAACAAGACGGCGACGATCAGCAGCACCGACGAGGTGCTGAACATCCACAGGAAGAAAATTTCCGAGTTTGAGGCATAGGCGGCGCTGCGCTGCGCGAACACCCGCATCACCGAATCGTCGAGCTGGATGCGGATCTCCACCAGCGACGACCGCCCCACGGTATCGATCCAGAACGGCCGGGAAATCTGCCGGCCGATCTGTGCCGACAGCGATTGATCGAGCAGCGAGAAGAACGGCTTCGGCCCCGGCGGCGGCATGTCGCCGGGCGGCAGGAAATCCACCACCAGCCCGAGTCGTTGCTGCGCGATCTTCCGCAGCAACGCGTGGTCCTTGTCCTGCGGATAGCCCTTGTAGACGTCGATCAACGCGGCAATATCCTGCACCACCGTCGCCGACAGTCGTCGCGTCACCGTATTCCAGTGACGCTCCATGAACACGAACGCGACCACCGACTGCAGCACCACCATCGGCACGATCATGATCAGCAGTGCGCGCGCGTAGAGGCCCTTCGGCATCCAGCTCTTGAAGGAGTTGCCGAGCCGCGCGTTGGCGGCCATAGCGCGCTGCGCAGCGCTGCGGATCAGCGTCAGGCCGGTGTCGAGCGTGCTCATCGCGCAAAGCTCATCAGGCGAGACTCACGACAAGACTCACGGCGAGGCGACGAGACGATAGCCGACGCCGCGTACCGCTTGCAGGAAGAGTGGATTGGCCGGATCGCGCTCGATCTTGCGACGCAGCCGGTTGATCTGCACGTCGACCGCGCGCTCGTTGACGTTGCCGCCCGAGCCGGTGAGATCGCCGCGCGGCACCGTCTCGCCGGGAATCGCGGCGAGGATGCGCAGCATCTCGCGCTCGCGGTCGGTGAGATGGATGACGGTTTCACCCTCGCGCAGTTCGCCACGATCGAGATAATAGATGAACGGTCCGAAGCGGACCGATTCAACCTTTTCCACCGGCGCGGGGGTGGCGCGCTTGAGGATGTTGCCGATCCGCAGCAGCAGTTCGCGCGGCTCGAACGGCTTCGCGACATAATCGTCGGCACCGAGTTGAAGGCCCTCGATGCGGCTTTCCGCTTCGTGGCGCGCCGTCAGCATCACAATCGGGACGGTGGAGGTGGTGCGGATGAAGCGCGCCAGTTCGAAGCCGGTCTCGCCCGGCATCATCACATCGAGAATGAGCAGGTCGAAATGCAGCCCCTGTAACTTGGCGCGCGCATCGGCCGCGCTCATCGCAGTAGTGACGCGATAGCCTTCGCCGGCGAGAAAGCGCGACAGCAGATCGCGAATGCGCCGATCGTCGTCGACCAGCAGCAGATGCGGGGCGTCGTCGGCGGGTTGGATCGGCGGTCGCGCCATGGTCGAAACCGTTGTCATGGGTCCCGACTCTCGGGACGATGATGATCCAGCAGGCTCTCCAACACCTTGTCCGATTCCTCCCGATCGATCATGCCGCGCAGAAACTGACTGACCGCCGCCGCATCCGACGCGCTCAGCCCACGCATTGCCCGCGCGATCCGGTCGGTCTGCAAGCCGGCCAGCCTCGCGATCAGCGTCTCGCCCTTGGCGGTGGCGAACAACAGGCGCTGTCGCCGATCCTGATCGCCGGCGCGCTGCACAATATACCCTTCTTCGAGCAATTGCTTGAGGACTCGCCCCAGCGACTGCTTGGTAATCCGAAGTACCCCGAGAAGATCGGCGACAGTGAGGCCGGGATAACGGTGCACGAAGTGCACGACACGGTGATGGGCACGGCCGAAGCCGAACGCCTCCAGCACCTCGTCGGCGTCGCCGACGAAATCCCGATAGGCGAAGAATAACAGTTCGATGATGTCCCAGCGCAGCGGCGGTGCCCTGCCCGCCGGCGCGGCATCGTCGTCCCGCCCAGCCTCCCCGGCTGCGGCGGTCGCTTCGGCCTTCGCAAAATTTATGTCAGCCATATTGACGTATCTTGGTCTCAATGTTACAAAAAGGACAATGGCGACGAAATATTAGATCGTTTTCGCCCCATTCTTGGTTCTAAGTTTGCGTGGCCTCTCGCTCCGCGCCGACGACAGGTCCACAATTCCTTCTCGTCCGCCCGCTTGCCGGCGGATGGGCCGGCAGACATGAAACATACTGGAGTTCGCCTGTTCCGCAAAAGTTCAAAGCCGCTTTGCAGATGGAATGGGCATAAAGTTGACGACAATCCGAACAGGCGCTTTGGCGCGCATCGCTAAATCCGGGAGATGACCCATGGGAGTTTCGTTCGACAAGGCCGATGGCTCACTCTGGTTGAACTTCGACGTCCAGCCGAAGGCCGATCCGACATCCGACGCCGACCGCGCCGCCAAGCTCAAGGATCCGGGCTTCGGCCGCGTGTTCACCGATCACATGGCGATCGTCCGCTACAGCGCGGACAAGGGCTGGCACACCGCGCGCGTCGAATCCCGCGCCAACTTCCCGCTCGATCCGGCGACCGCGGTGCTGCACTACGCGCAGGAGATTTTCGAGGGGCTGAAGGCCTATCGACGCGACGACGGCGGCATCAACCTGTTCCGCCCCGACGCCAACGCGAAACGCTTCCGCAACTCGGCCGACCGCATGGCGATGGCGCCGGTGCCGGAGACGGTGTTCATCGAAGCGGTCGAGCAACTGGTTCAGATCGACCACAAGTGGATTCCCGGCGGCGAAGGCAGCCTCTATATCCGCCCGTTCATGATCGCCAACGAGGTGTTCCTCGGCGTCAAGCCGTCTTCCGAATACATCTTCTCGGTGATCGCCTCGCCGGTCGGCTCCTACTTCAAGGGCGGCCCCGCACCGGTGTCGATCTGGGTGTCGGAGAATTACACCCGCGCGGCGGTCGGCGGCACCGGCGCCGTCAAATGCGGCGGCAACTACGCCGCGAGCCTGCGTGCGCAAGCCGAAGCCATCGATCACGGCTGCGATCAGGTGGTGTTCCTCGACGCTGTCGAGCATCGCTATGTCGAGGAGCTCGGCGGCATGAACGTGTTCTTCGTGTTCGACGACGGCTCGCTGCTGACGCCGCCGCTCGGCACCATCCTGCCCGGCATCACCCGCGACTCGATCATCGCGCTGGCGAAGGAAGCCGGCACACCGGTGCGCGAGGAAGCCTATTCGATCGACCAGTGGCGCGCCGACGCCGCCAGCGGCAAGCTCAAGGAAGCCTTCGCCTGCGGCACGGCGGCGGTGATCTCGCCGATCGGCAAGGTATGCTCGGCCAAGGGCGACTTCACCATCAACGGCGGTGCCGCCGGCGATATGGCGATGGGGCTGCGCAAGAAGCTGGTCGACATCCAGTACGGCCGCGCCGCCGACACCCATAACTGGATCAAGAAGGTCCGGTAACCGGGCGCGGAGCAGCTCCGCGCCCTCCGTCAACAACGTTCGCATCGTTTCATTCAGCGCGGGACCGCCGGTCCCGCGAACGAGACGGCGCGCGCCAAATCGGGAGCAAGACCATGGGCGTTTCATTCGACAACATCGACGGCACGATCTGGTACGACGGCAAGCTGGTGCCGTGGGCCGATGCCAACGTGCATATCCTGACCCACGGCCTGCACTACGCAAGCTGCGTGTTCGAGGGTGAGCGCGCCTATGGCGGCGAGGTGTTTCGCAGCACCGCGCATTCCGAGCGGCTGAAGAACTCCGCGCGGATTCTCGATTTCGAGATTCCCTATTCGGTCGCCGAGATCGATGCCGCGAAGAAACTGGTGCTCGACAGCAACAAGCTGACCGATGCCTATTTGCGTCCGATCGCCTGGCGCGGCTCGGAGACGATGGGCGTGTCGGCGCCGTCGAACACCATCCACCTCGCCATCGCGTGCTGGACCTGGCCTAGCTATTTCGACCCCGCCGAGCGGCTGAAGGGTATCCGCGTCGCACTGGCCGAATATCGTCGGCCCGATCCGCGCACCATCCCGGCACTGGCGAAGGCCTCCGGCCTCTACATGATCTGCACCATTTCCAAGCACAGAGCGGAGCGCGCGGGTTATGCCGACGCCATGATGCTGGACTGGGAAGGCCGCGTCGCCGAATGCACCGGCGCCAACATCTTCTTCGTCAAGGACGGCAAACTGCACACGCCGATCGCCGATTGCTTCCTCGCCGGCATCACTCGCGCCACCGTGATCGACCTCGCGAAGCGACGCGGCATCGAGGTGATCGAACGTCGCATCATGCCGGAAGAATTGCCAAGCTTCAGCGAATGCTTCCTCACCGGATCGGCGGCTGAAGTGACGCCGGTGGCGGAGATCGCGCAATGGCGATTCAGGCCCGGCGCGCTCACCGCGCAACTGATGCAGGACTACGCCGCCGAGGTGCAGCCGAAGCAGGCGGCAGCATGATGCATCAACCCGCCGGCACCAGCCCCAGCCGGCCGCGCCGTATCCAGCGCCGGATCATCAGGACGGCGACGACGGCAAGCCCCGACGCCAGCCCGACCCAGATGCCGGCGCCGCCATAGCCGAACTTGAAGGCGAACAGCAGGCTGAGCGGCATCCCGCAGCCCCAATAGCCAAACGCGGCATAGAGCATCGGCACGCGGGTGTCCTGCAAGCCGCGCAGCATGCCGGCACCGACCACCTGCGCGCCGTCGGCAAGCTGGAAGATCGCCGCCCACAGCAGGAACAGCGCCGCCATCTTTGCGACCGGCGCGTTGGCGGGATCGGTGACATCGATGAAGGCGCCGATCAACACGTTCGGAAACAGCATCAGCACGACGCTCATGGTGGCCATGAACGCCATCGCCATCGCAAAGGCGGTCCAGCCGGCGCGGGTGACGTCGTCGCGAAGGCCGGCGCCATGGGCCAGCCCGACACGCACGGTCGCCGCCTGCCCAAGTCCCAGCGGCACCATGAAGGAAGCCGCCGCGATCTGGATCGCGATGGAATGCGCGGCGATGGCGGCCGTGCCGAACTGGCCCATGATGAATACCGCCGCGTTGAACAGCGTGATTTCGAGCATCATCGTCGCGCCGATCGGCACGCCGAGCCGCCACAGCATGGCGAGACGCGGCCAATCCGGCCGCCACCAGCGCCCGAACAGATGAAAGCGCCGGAACTGGCGGTCAGCCAGCACCACCACGACGAGCCCGAGGAACATGAAGGTGTTCGACAGCATGGTCGCCAGTCCGGAGCCGCGCAACCCGAGCGCCGGCAGGCCGAGATGCCCGAACACCAGCGCCCAATTGGCGAGGATGTTGAACAGGATCGCCGCCACCGTCACCACCATCGCCCACATCGGCCGCTCCAGCGCGGTGACGAACGAGCGCAAGGTGATGAAGCCGAGCGCCGGCAGGAAGCCCCATTGCAGTTCGCGCATGAACGAATGCGCGTCAGCCGCGAGCTGTGGCTCCTGCCCGAACGCCAACAGCACCGCATCGGTGTGCCACAGCAGGATCCAGGCCGGGATCGACACGATCACCGCGGACCACAGGCCCTGACGGAAGGTGCGCCGCACGTCGCGGACGACCCGTCGGCCGCGGCCGATCGCTTCCGCCATCATCGGCGAGGTCGCGGTGACGAGGCCGATGGCGAAGATCAGAATGCCGAAATACAGATTGACGCCAAGGGTGGCGGCGGCAAGCGACGACGGGCCGAGCCGGCCGAGCACGATCACATCAGTGGTCGTCAGCGCGATCTGGGCAAGGTTGGTGAGCACCATCGGCCAGCCGAGCGCCAGCGTCGCCCGGATTTCTCCGAGCCAGGCGTCGCGCGTGAACGCGTTCTGGCGGGCAACGAGAAGCATGGCGATACGATCATCAAGGCTGCGACGTAGTTGTTACGATGGCGCGAAGACACAAACACGAAAGACAACGAAACCTCCGGCGGCATCGCCGGAGGCTCGCATCTGTCGTTCGTTGGATGGGCTTTATTTAGGCGTAAGCCCACGATTTGGCCAGAGCTTACAATGCAAACCCGTCATGCCTGCGGCAAAATGAGGCCGGTGAGTTGCCTCCGTCATTGCGAGCGCATCGATGCAATCCAGAAAGCGACGACGCAACGACTGGATCGCTTCGGAGCTCGCGCTCCTCGCAATGACGGAGGAAAACTCCTTCCCGATCAAACTCAACCGAGCGTCGCGAGCGTTGCGGCGTCGATCCAGAACACCTCGCCCTCGGAATCTTCGGTGTCGAGCCAGAGCATCGGCAATTCTGGATAGGCCGCTTCCAGTGCCTCGCGACAGCGGCCGATCTCGCACAGCAGGCCGCCGTGCGGCGTCAGATGCCATGCCGCCTCGCGCAAGATGCGATGCACGATGTCGAGTCCGTCGTCACCGCCGTCGAACGCCATCTTCGGCTCGTGGCGGCACTCGCGCGGCAGATCCGCCATGCCCTGCGCGTCGACATAAGGCGGATTGCTGATGATAAGGTCGTAACGCGCGTCGCCCAGCGGCGCGAACAGATCGCCGTTGTGGAGCGCGATGCGGTCCGCCAGCCCATAATCGGCGACGTTCCGCTCCGCGACTTTCAACGCATCCTTCGACAGATCGACGGCATCGATCCGCGCGTTGGGGAAATGCCGGCTGGCCAGGATCGCGAGGCAGCCCGATCCGGTACAGAGATCGAGCACGCTGTCCACCGCGCCGAGGTCGTCGAGCAGCGCGCCGCCGTCCATCTCGTCCGATCCGGAAAAATGCGAGTCCAGCAATTCGCCGATGAAGGAGCGCGGCACGATGACCCGCTCGTCGACATAGAACGGCAGGCCGCGCATGTAGATCTTGTTGACGAGATAAGCGGTCGGCTTGCGGGTCGTGACCCGGGCCTCGATCAGGTCGAGCAGTTTCGCGCTTTCGGCGGCGGTGACGCGTGCCGCCGCGAACATCTCGAACTGATCGGGATGCAAATGCAACGCCTCGCAAACGAGAAACGCCGCATCCGCTACCGGATCGGTGGTGCCGTGGGCGAACACCAGTTCGGCCTCGATAAAGCGGCTTACCGCGTAGCGCACGAAGTCGAGCAAGGTCAGCAATTCGCCGCGCGCCGGGCGAACGATCTTCGCGCCCTTCGCCGCGCGGACCGGCGCGGCTGTCTTCGCCTTTGCGGGCGCGCTTTTGGCGCGGGCTTGTTTGGAGAGTGCCTTCTTCACCATCAGGATTTGGTCCAGCGCGCCGCGGCCGCATCGTCATGCGCGGCGGCATCGACCCAATTTGCGTCGCCGGCCGCGCGGTCCTCGCGCTTCCAGAACGGCGCGCGCGTCTTCAGATAGTCCATCAGAAACTCCGCCGCCTCGAATGCTGCCTGCCGATGAGACGAGGCGGTCACAACCAGCACGATGTTCTCGCCCGGCTCAATGCGGCCATGGCGATGAATGACGGTGACGCCGAGCAGAGGCCAGCGCGCCAGCGCCTCCTCGACATGGCGGCCGATCTCGGCCTCCGCCATGCCGGGGTAGTGCTCCAGCGTCAGCGCGTCGATGGCGTCGCCGCCCTCGCCGCCGCGGCAGACGCCGCTGAACGACACCACTGCGCCAACATCGGAGCGGCCGTCGGTCATCGCCGCGATCTCGCGCGCGGTGTCGAAATCGGCCTGTTGCAGGCGGATGGTGACGGGAACGGTCATCTCACGCGGTCACAATGCCGAGGTTAGCCGCCGGTCATCGGCGGGAAGAACGCGATCTCCCGCGCGCCGGCGATCGCCGTTTCCGGCGGCACATGGGCGTGGTCGATCGCGGCACGGATCACACGCGGGGTCTCGAAGGCGTGCGCATAGGTTTCGCCTCGCCCCGCCAGCCAGCCGATCAGGTCGCCGACCGTACGCACCTCCGCCGGCGGCTCAACGGTCTCCTCGGCCTTGCCGATGCGTTCGCGCACCCATGCGAAATAGACCACCTTCATGAATCGGCCTCGATGAGATGATGGATGCCGGCGCGGAAATAATCCCAGCCGGTATAGATCGTGAAGATCGCCGACAGCCAGAGCAGCAAAAGCCCGATCTGGGTGACGAACGGAAACACCCGGTCGCCCGCCTCGCCGGCGAGCAGGAAGCCGATCGCCACCAGTTGCGCCGTGGTCTTCCACTTGGCGAGCTTGGTCACCGGCACGCTAACCCGCAACGCCGCGAGATATTCGCGCAGGCCCGAGACCAGGATTTCGCGGCACAGAATGACGATAGCGGCCCACAGGGTCCAGCCGTGGATGATGCCGTCGGCCGCAAGCATCAGCAGGCAGGAGGCGACAAGAAGCTTGTCGGCGATCGGGTCGAGCATACGGCCGAGCGCCGACTGCTGGTCCCAGATACGGGCGTAGTAGCCGTCGAGAAAATCGGTGATGGCGGCGGCGATGAACACCGCCAGCGCCACCCAGCGCAGCCACAGCGGTCCCTCCAGGATCGACTGGGCGTACACGCAGCCGACAACCACCGGGATCGCGGCGATCCGGGCAAACGTCAGGATGTTCGGGACAGATAACCCGTTCCGTGGAGGGCTTCTGGTGGTCGCTGTGTCCATTCGTCCTACCAATACCGCCGTTACGTGAAGGTCAACTGTCCCGGTATCAAATTCGCGCCGATTGCCGCCTCAACCAGGTTGGGCGTGGAAAAACTCGAAGATGCGGCGGGCGCTCTCGGCGCTGATCCCCGGTACCTTGCCGAGGTCGGCGAGCGAGGCGCGCTCAATTTCCTTCAGCGTGCCGAAGTGGTGCAGCAACGCCCGCTTGCGCGACGGACCGATGCCGGCGATCTCCTGCAACCCGGCCTCGCGCATGTCCTTCTTGCGCAATTTGCGGTGGGAGCCGATCACGAAACGGTGGGCCTCATCGCGCAGACGCTGGATGAAATACAGAACCGGGTCGCGCGGTTCCAGCTTCAGCGGCTCACGACCGGCCATGAACAGGGTTTCGCGACCGGCGTCGCGATCCGGCCCCTTCGCCACCGCCATTAGCGATACCTGTGTCAGTCCGAGGTCGTCGAACACCGCCTGCGCGGCGTTGAGCTGGCCGCGCCCGCCGTCGATGATGACGAGGTCCGGCCATTGCTGTTGCGTGTCGTCGCCAGCTTCGGCCGGCCTCGCAGGATCCGGCCCCTGTGTCAGCAGCCGCTTGAAGCGGCGCTCCAGCACCTCGCGCATCATGGCGTAGTCGTCGCCCGGCGTCAGGCCTTCGGATCGGATGTTGAACTTGCGATACTGGTTCTTCAGGAAGCCATCCGGCCCAGCAACGACCATGGCGCCTACCGCGTTGGTGCCCTGAATATGGCTGTTGTCGTAGACTTCGACGCGGTTCGGCACCTTCGGCAGCGACAGGATGGTCGCGACCCCCTGCAACAGCCGCGCCTGGGTCGCGGTATCGGCGAGTTTGCGGCCAAGCGCCTCGCGCGCGTTGGTCAGCGCATGGGCGACGAGATCCTTCTTCTCGCCCCGCTGCGGCGTCGTCACCTCAACCTTGAAGCCTGCCTTGACGGCAAGCGCGCTGGCCAGCAATTCGCGCTCCTCGATCGCGTGCGACAGCAGCACCAGTTTCGGCGGCGGCTTGTCGTCGTAGAATTGCGCGAGGAACGAGCCCAGCACCTCCTCGCAGGTGAACGACTTTTCCGCGCGCGGGAAATAGGCGCGGTTGCCCCAGTTCTGCCCGGTGCGGAAAAAGAACACCTCGATGCAGAAGTAGCCGCCTTCCTGGTGCACGGCGAACACGTCGGCTTCCTCGACGGTGCGCGGGTTGATGCCCTGCGTCGACTGGATCGCGGACAGCGCCGCGAGGCGGTCGCGATAGATCGCCGCGCGCTCGAAGGCGAGATCGTCCGACGCCTTCTCCATCTCGTGGGCGAGATCTTCCTTCACGGCACGCGAGCGACCGGAGAGGAAGTCGGTGGCCTCGCGCACCAGCGCGGTGTAGCCGGGGAAATCGATCTCGCCGGTGCATGGCGCGGCGCAGCGGCGGATTTGATGCAGCAAACACGGCCGCGTCCGGCTTTCGAAAAACGAATCCGTGCAGGAGCGCACCAGGAACGCGCGCTGCAAGGCGGTGATGGTGCGGTTGACCGCGCCCACCGAGGCGAACGGCCCGAAGTAACGCCCGGGCCGGGTCTGTGCACCGCGATGTTTCAGCATCTGCGGCGCCCAGTGGTCGCCGGTGATGAGGATATAGGGAAACGACTTGTCGTCGCGCAGCAACACGTTGAAGCGCGGCCGCAACTGCTTGATGAGGTTCGCCTCCAGCAGCAGCGCCTCGGTTTCGGTGGCGGTGGAGACGATTTCCACCATCGCCGTCGCCGCGATCATCCGCGCGATGCGGGCGACATGGCCGGTCGGCCGCGCATAGGACGACAACCGCTTGCGGACATTCTTGGCCTTGCCGACGTAGAGCACGTCGTTGGCCGCGTTCAGCATCCGGTAGACGCCGGGCGAGGTCGGCGCGTGACGTACCGCGCGCTCGATCGCCGCACGTCCGACAGCGAACGGTCCCTCCGCCACCGCTTCGGAACCCTCGTCGATATTCTCCGGAAGTTGTTCCTCGTCGTCCTCGCCATTGCCTCCGGCGGCGCTCTCCGGATCGACGTCCTGCGTGGCGGGATCGAGGCCGGGCGCGGCCGGCGTATCGACGCCAGTGTCCGGCCGCGGCGGTGTCTCGTGGGATTTTGGGGTGCTGGTGGAATCGGTCGCCATGACCCCAAACTAAGCGTTGCGGCCGCAACCTGCCAGCCGACCGGATCGCCGCCCGGTAACCCTCCGTTAACGACGATCGGCCCCGCAAGCGGCCCGTTAAGAACCGATTAACGCCCGGGATTCAATAAATTTTAGCGAATTCAGTGAGGGTTCCGTAACCGTATCGGTGACGGCGATAGCGTTGAGGTGTGCGATGATCAGGACAGCGTTGGCAACGGCAACGGCCATGGTTGCAACGTTGGCTTTTGCAGCTCCGGTTCAGGCCGCCGACTGGTCCTACGGTGCGCGTGGCCCGTACACCGTCAACCAGCCGCTCAACGCCTATAGCTGGGCCGGCCCCTATCTCGGCGGTAACCTCGGCTACAACTGGGGTTCGGTATCCAACAACCCGACCCGCCCGTCCGGCTTCATGGGCGGCGTCCAGATCGGCTACAACGTGCAGTCGGGCCCGCTGGTGATCGGCCTCGAGGGCGATCTGCAACTCAACGGCGCGGAAAACCGCTTCGCCGGCTGGAAGTTCGAGAACCCGTGGTTCGGCACCGTGCGCGGCCGCATCGGCTACGCCATGAACAACATCCTGATTTACGGCACCGGCGGCCTCGCCTTCGGCACGCTGAGCAGCGAGACGGCGACCCAGCGCGAAAGCCATACCTCCGCCGGATGGACCGTCGGCGTCGGCGCCGAATTCGGCCTGACCCAGAACATCAGCGCCAAGGTCGAATATCTCTATGTCGATCTGTCGAGCACACGCTTCGGCATCACCGGAATGCCCAACGCCTACTCGTCGGGTCTGGTGCGCGTCGGCCTGAACTACCGTTTCTGATCGAAGCAAAAAGACTTCGGATTTTCGACTCCCGGCCCTCGCGGCCGGGATTTTTTTGCGTTTAAGGTTTCGCGACCTCGAGCCGGAAACGGCCGGCGCCGCCCTGGCCGAGCGGCTTCTGCAGTTCCGGCAGCACCGTCCGCAACTCGCTGGCGAGCGTCCACGGCGGATTGACGATCAACAGCCCGCTCGAAACCAGCCCCTGCCCTTCGGCGGCCGGCGCGACGCTGAACTCCAGCCGCAGGCACTTGTCGGCCGCACCCTTCGCGGCTGACGTCGCCGCGACCTGCCGCGCCAGCATGTCGGTGGCGCGGCGGTTTTTCACCGGATACCACAGCATGTAGATGCCGGTCGGCCATTTCGCGAAGGTTTCCGCAAACGCCGCTGCCTGCCGCTCGAATTCGCCCGGCTGCTCGAACGGCGGATCGATCAACACCAGCCCGCGCCGCTCGTTGGGCGGCACGAAAGCGGGCAGCGCTGTCCAGCCGTCGAGATCGACCACCCGCGCCTGTTCGTCGCGGCGCAGCGCATCGATCAGTAGCTTGCGCGGCACCGGCGCGACCTCGCAGGCCGTCATGCGATCCTGCGGCCGCAGCAAGGCGCGCGCGATCAGCGGCGAACCCGGATAGACCTCCAGTTTCCCCGGCGGATTGAAGGCCCGCACGATATCGAGATACGGCGCGATCAATTCGCCCGCGTCTTGCGAAAACCGCGCCTGCATCACCCGTGCGATCCCCGTAAGCCATTCGCCTCCCCGCGTCGCCTCCTCGCCGGTGAGATCGTAGCGGCCGGCGCCGGCGTGGCTGTCGATGACGCGGAACGCCGCCGGCTTCTCGTGCAGGTAGGTCAGGATACGGACCAGCACGAGATGCTTGATGACATCGGCGAAATTGCCGGCATGAAAGGCGTGGCGATAATTCATGCCGCACTTGTGACGGCATCGCGCCGCGAAAGCAACCTGATCCCGTTCGGGCATAACGGCCTTACAGCGCCGCCATAATCGGCTACAACCAAGCCCCATGCGCTTCAGTTTCATCCACGCCGCCGACCTGCACATCGACAGCCCGCTTGCCGGCCTCGGCCTCAAGGACAGGACGGTGGCCGAGCGGTTCGCGCGCGCCGGCCACCGCGCGGTCGAGGCGCTGGTGGCGGAAACCATCGCCAGCGAGGCCCGCTTCCTGATCATCGCCGGCGACGTGTTCGACGGCGACTGGAAGGATGTCGGCACCGGGCTGTTCTTCGTCCGCGCCATCGGCGCGCTGCATCGCGCCGGCATTCCGGTTTACATCGTCAAGGGTAACCACGACGCCGAAAGCGTGATGTCGCGCGACCTGCCCTATCCCGAGACAGTGAATGTGTTTCCGTCCAACAAGGCGGTGACGCTAGAACTGGAAGCGCAGCGCGTCGCCCTGCACGGCCGCAGCTTTCCGCATCGCTTGACCGGCGATTTCGTCCGGACTTATCCGGCGCGGCGCGAGGGTTGGCTCAACATCGGCGTGCTGCACACCTCGCTCGACGGCACCCGCGGCCACGAGGGCTACGCGCCGTGCTCGGTCGATGATCTGAAACGGTTCGGCTACGACTACTGGGCACTGGGCCACATCCACGCCGCCGAGATCGTCAGCCGCGATCCGTGGATCGTGTTTCCCGGCAACCTGCAGGGCCGCAGCGTGCGCGAAACCGGAGCCAAAGGCGCGATGCGCGTGACCGTGGAGGATGGCCGCATCGTCGAGGTGACGCCGCTGGCGCTCGATGGCGCGCGCTGGGCCCATCTCGATATCGACGTCAGCGATCTCGTTGACGAAGCCGACGTCGTCGCCCGCATCGACGCCGCGCTCATCGACGCCCATCAAGCGGCGGACGAGCGTCCGCTCGCAGCGCGGGTGACGCTGCGCGGCGCGACGCCGCTGCACAACAGGCTGGTGGCGCGCCGCGAGAGCTTGCAGGACGATCTCCGCGCCAGCGGCTTTCGCATCGCCGAGGATTGCTGGATCGAACAACTCAAGATCAGGACCACTGCGCCGCACGCCGCCGCAGCGATATCGCCGGACGCCGACACGCTCGATATCGACGCGATGCTGCGCGAGGCCGCCGCCGATCCGGACTTCGCCGCCGCGCTCGAACGGCTGATCAAGGACGTCGAGGACAAGTTGCCGTCGGACCTGCGCGAGGCGTGGCGCCAATCCGACGCGCTTGCTTCGCTGGGCGACGACGCCCGCGCGCTGCTGGCCGGAGCGCTGCCGTGAAACTGACGCGGCTTGCCCTCGAACGCTACGGCGCCTTCACCGATCGCGTGCTGACATTCGATCCCGACGCTGCGTTGCACATCGTTCACGGTGCCAACGAAACGGGAAAGACCTCGACGCTGTCCGCTATCGGCGATCTGCTGTTCGGCTTCGGCGCGCGCACGACGTACAGCTTCACGCACGACAACAACGCGCTGCGCATCGGCGCAACGCTGCATCATTCCGATGGACGCCAGCTTGCGATCCGCCGCCGCAAGGGCAACAAGAATACGCTGCTCGACGCAAACGATCAGCCGCTGCCGGACGACACGCTCGCATCGTGGCTCGGCGGCATCGCCCGCGACACCTTCGACCGCGAATTCGGCCTCACGGCCGAAGCGCTGCGGCGCGGCGGCGACGATCTGCTCAAGGCGGGCGGACGGCTGGCGGAAACGCTGGCGGCGAGTTCGGCGAGCCTGAGCGCACTGACGCAACTCAAGGACCGTCTCCAGAACGAAGCTGACGCGCTGTTCACGCCGCGCCGCGCCGCCGGCAAGACCTTTTACGTCGCGGCCGACCGCCGCGACACCGCCGACCGCGCGCTGCGCGACAGCATCGTGACCCGCGACGCCTTGCGGCAGTCAGAGAACGCCGTGCGCGAGGCGGAGGCGCAGCTCGATACACTCAACAAGGCCCATGGCGAGAGCGGCAAGATTCTGGCGCGATGGCAACGCACCTTGCGGGTGCGATCGAAGCTGGCCCGTATCGACCAGATCGCCGACGAACTGGAAACCCTCGCCGATTTGCCGGAGGTGACACCGGCGGCGCTCGCGGAATGGCGCGATGCCCTCGCGGCCGACGCCGAGGCGACCCGCGAAATCATGAGGCTCGACGCCGCCGACACGGCGGATACCGCCGAGATCGACGCGCTGGCGATCGACGAAACCTTGCTGGCGCAGGCTCCCGCGATCGAGGCGATGTACGCTCGCATGGGTGCGATCCGCAAGGATTTCGAGGACCTGCCGCGCCGCCGCCACGACCGCGACGCCGCCCGTGCCGCGCTCGACGATGGTGCAAGACGGCTCGCGCTGCCGTCTCACGTGGCGCTGCTCGACAAACTGCCGACCGACGCGGCGCTGGCGCGGGCACGCGACCTGATCGCGCGGCGCAAGCAGGCGGAGCAGGCCATCGCGGAAACCGACGTGCGCCATGCGCGGCTGGCGCGCGAGCTCGAAGATTTCGCGGCCGAACAGACCGACGCGGCCGTCGTCGATCCCGAGCAGTTGCGGCAGCGTTTCGAGGCGCTTGGCGACATCGTCGCGCAGGCCGACCGGCTGCGCCGCGACACATCGGTGCTGGAGATCGAGACCGACACGCTTGCCGCCGCCGCTGCCGCGCTCGATCCCGCGCCGGGCGCACTCGAGACGCTGCGGCGGCTGGCATTGCCGGACAATACGCTCATCGGCCAGTTCGCGCGGGATGCTGCGCGGCATGACGAGGCGCAGAGGAAGCTCGACGCATCGCTTGCGGACGTCGACAGCGCCATCGTCACGACGACGGCGGAACTCGCGCAACTCGCGGGCTTCGGCGCCATGCCGAGCCATGGCGATCTCGCCGCGGCGCGCCGTCAACGCGACGACGGCTTCGCCGCACTGCGCGAAACCCTCGACGGCGACCCCGCGCTCCGCGACCGACACCTCACGGCGACGATCCGTGCGTCGCAAAGCATCGACGGCATTACCGATCTTCTGCTCGGCGACAGCCAGCGCGCCACCCGGCGGACCGACGCCGAGCGCCGCCTGATAGCCCGGCGCGAGGAGCGCGAGCGGATTGTCGCCGCGTCGAACGATGCGCAATTGCAACGCGCCGCTTTCGAACGGGAGTGGACGCGGGCCTGGTCCGTTGCGGGGCTGACGCCACGCACCCCGCAGGACATGCAGCGCTGGCGCGACCGCTTCGATGCCATCCTGCAACGCCTCGACAAACTGGACGCCCAGCGCGCAAACCTCGCGGCGCTCAGCGCGAGCCTCGATGCCGGCAGGGCCGCGACGATCGCGTTTCTCGAAAGCGCCGGCCGCACGCCGAAACGGACGCTGACCGCCGACATCCTCTATCGCGAGGCGAGGACCCGGCTCGAGGAATTGCGCACCGCATGGAGCGATGCGAAAGCACGCGCGGCAGGCCGGCAACGCATCGAACGCGATCTGCGCGAGGCGACGGCCGCACGCACCGCGCAGCGCGAGACACTCGCCGTGCTGATGCGAGGATGGCCCGACGCAATGGCCGGGATCGCCGTCGCGGAGACAGTCACGCCGCCCGAAGCCGAGGCCACGCTGGCGGTGTGGCAGGGCATCGCCGTGCCGAAAGCCAGTTTCGAGCGCGAAAGCCGCAGCGTCTCGACCATGGAAGCCGATATTGCCGCCTTCGACCGCGACGTGGGCGACGTGACGACGCGCATCGCGCCGGATCTCACCGCCGACACCGCGCTGGAGACGCTGGCGCGCATCTGGCAGCGCCTCGATGCCACGCGGCGCGCCGGCGACCTGCGCGCGCGACTCCGCGAGGCCGTGACGACCCGCGCCGCCGCGCGACAGACGCTGGCGGCGCAACGCGCGGCGAACGCCCCACGGCTCGAACGCGCGCGGGAGACCCTGCATTGCGCCGATCCCGATGCGCTCGCCGCCGGCTTCGATCGCCTCGCCAAACGTCACCGACTTGAAGGAGAACGCCCCACGCTCCGCCGCGATCTACACGAAACCGGCGACGGGCGCGACGAAGCGGCGTTGCGTGCCGAGCGCGAGGGCCTCGATCCCGATCTGCTGGGCGGCGATATCGAACGCGAACAATTGCGGCAAACGCAATTGCTGGACGATATCCGGGAGGCGTCCGCGACGCTTCAGCAGAAGCGAACCGAGCACGACAGCCTGCTGCAGGGTCGCGACGCCGGCGCCGCCGCCAGCGAGCGTGCGCAAGCCAGCGCCGACCTGCTCTCGGTCGCGGAAGGCTGGTTGCTGCGGGCGGCCGCCGCGCGGCTCGCGGGCCGCGCCATCGAACGCCACCGCGCGCAGATGCAGGACCCGATGATCGCGCGCGCCGGCGAACTGTTCACGGCGGCGTCGGACGGCGCGTTCGCCGGCCTCGCCATCGATTACGGCGACGACGACCAGCCGGAACTGAAAGCCCGCCGCGCCGACGGGGAACACGTCACCATCGCCGGACTGAGCGAGGGCACCCGCGACCAGCTTTTTCTCGCCTTGCGTCTGGCGCTGCTGGAGCGGCGCGCCGCCGAGCCGATGCCGTTCATCGGCGACGATTTGCTGACGAGTTTCGACGAGGCTCGCACCCTGGCAACGTTGCGGCTGCTGGCGGCCGGCGGCGCGCAGCGGCAGATCATCCTGTTCACGCACCATCGCCATGTGGTGGAGTTGGCGCAGTCGGTGAGCGACTACAAGATCGATTGCGTCGCATTGTAACTCGTCGTCGTTGCTTCGGAACTCACGTTCGTCGCGATGACGAAGAAACAAACGATTGGGCTAACCCAATCACATCAGCCTCATGCCCTTCAGGCTGGCGTGGCCGTTCTTGCCGACGATGATGTGATCGTGCACCGAAATGCCGAGCGGATTGGCGATGCCGACGATCGACTTGGTCATCTGAATGTCGGCGGTCGATGGCGTCGGGTCGCCGGACGGATGGTTGTGGACCATGATGATGGCGGTGGCGGACAATTCCAGCGCACGCTTCACCACTTCGCGCGGATAAACCGGCGTATGGTCGATGGTGCCGACCTGCTGCAATTCGTCCGCGATCAACTGGTTGCGCTTGTCGAGAAAAAGGATGCGAAACTGCTCCTTGTCGGCGAACGCCATCGCCGCGCGGCAGTATTCGATCACGGCGGACCACGACGACAGCACGGTCCGCTGCTTGAGTTGCCCCTTGGCGACGCGGCTGGCGGCGGCGGCGATCAACTTGATTTCGGTGATGGCGGCTTCGCCAAGCCCTTCGACTTCGCCGAGCCGCGCCGGCGGCGCGTGCACCGTCTCCGCGAACGAGCCGAACTTGCCGATCAAGGTCTTCGCCAGCGGCTTGACGTCGCGGCGCGGCAGCGCGCGAAACAGCACCAGTTCGAGCAGTTCGTAGTCGCTCAGCGCGTCGGCGCCGACGCCGCGAAAGCGGTCGCGCAACCGCTCGCGATGGCCGTGATAATGCGGCGGCGCTTCGGCAAAACCGGTTGCGTTACGAGATTGTTTTCCATCACCAGCCATCGACGCCGACATGTTCGCGATTGAAATGCATCGCAACCATGCCGCGCCGAGCCGGAATCGGCAACCTGTCACCGCAAAAAGATGTGGTGACCCCAGCCCTGCTCAGGTCGTGGCCGGCGGTTGCTCCTTGTGCCGCGCCGACAGGGTGAACACCTCGACGCCGGTCTGGGTGACACCGACCGAATGTTCGAACTGCGCCGACAGCGAGCGGTCGCGCGTCACCGCGGTCCAGCCGTCCGACAGGATTTTGACGTGCGGCTTGCCGAGGTTGATCATCGGCTCGATGGTGAAGAACATGCCGGGCCGCAGCACCACGCCCTCGCCGGGCCGGCCGACGTGAATGATGTTGGGCTCGTCATGGAAGACGCGGCCGAGACCGTGGCCACAGAAGTCGCGCACCACGCTCATGTGCTGCGGTTCGACGAAGCTCTGGATGGCGTGACCGATATCGCCGGTGGTGGCGCCCGGCTTCACCGCCGCGATACCCCGCATCATCGATTCGTAGGTGACCTCGATCAGCCGCTCGGCCTTGCGCGCGATCGACCCGACCGCGTACATCCGGCTGGAATCGCCGTACCAGCCGTCGACGATGAAGGTGACGTCGACATTGACGATATCGCCATCCTTGAGCGGGCGATCGCCGGGCATCCCGTGGCAGACCACGTGATTGAGCGAGGTGCAGGTCGAATAGCGGTAGCCGCGATACATCAGCGTCGCCGGATAGGCGTTGTGACGGAACGCGAAGTCGCGAACGAAATCGTCGATCTCCGAGGTCGGCACACCCATCTTGACCAGATCGGTGAGATCGTCGAGGCAGCGGGACACCAGCGCACCAGCCTTGCGCATTCCCGCGAAAGCGGCGGGGCCGTGCAGCTTGATCTGCCCGGTCTTGCGGAGGGAGGCTTCGGAGGCGTCGACGTAACTCATGTGATTCCGGTTTCGGCTGATCTGATTGCAATGGTGGTGCAGATGAGCTGCTAATTTAATGGATATCGCTGTCGAGGCAAGGACATGGTCGGAGCGGCATGGCCGGCATTCGGGATTCAGCCAGCAACCGGAATAGGTTGCATCAGGCCGATCCCCTCGCGCGTCAATCGGCAGCGCCAGGCCAGCGCTTCGACGCCGGCCGCCCGCGCCCGGTCGAAGGCGCGGCCATAGGCCGGGTCGATATCGCGCGCCAGACGTAACGTTTCGGCCGATCCGATCTGCACCACATACAGCATCACGGCACGGGAGCCGGCAACCGCCATCGCTGCGAGTTCGTCGAGATGCCGCGCGCCGCGCGCCGTCACCGAATCCGGAAACTCGGCGATCCCCTGCGCGCGCATCAGGTGCACGTTCTTGACTTCGAGATAGCACGGCGGGCGGCCGGTGCCCTCCAGGAGGAAATCGATCCGCGATGCGCCGCCGAACGCGCCCTCGCCGTATCCGACTTCGCGACGAATGCTTTCGTAGCCTCCGAGGTCAGGAATGACGCCGGCGGCCAGCGCTTCCGCGACAAGACTGTTGGGATGCGCGGTGTTGACGCCGACCAACTCGGTTCCGCCACCGAAATCCACCTCCGCCAGTTCCCACGAATACGGCAGCTTGCGCTTGGCATTGGGCGAACGCGACAGCCACACCCGGCTGCCAGGCACCTGCAGGCCGACCATGCCGCCCGGGTTGGCCACGTGCACCGTGATCACGCTGCCATCGGCCATCTCGACGTCGGCGAGAAACCGCTTGTACCGGCGCAGCAGGATGGCGGGGACCAGTTCGGATGAAAACCGCATCGGCTATCGCGACCCGCCGGCCGGCGCATCGGCCGCGGCCGCCGGCATTGCGACAAACGGATCGTCAGACGGATCGAGCGGCATCGGCGGATTCCAGTATTTTTAGCCGCGCGGACGGGCGCGCGAAAATCGATTCGAAACGCGCGCAGAATTCCACAGGCCGCGCGCGGATACCATCGCGCCGCGGCGCGGCGGCAAGATCATCCGATTCATCGATCGCATCGCCGCAAGCGATTGCAATCGTTCGGCAGAAATCGGTTGGCGATCCGGAACGGCAACGATATTGATGCAGGTGCAAGCAGTTTTGGACACGCCCCGCTTATGACGTCGCTGGACACCGTCAGCCTGGCCATTCTTCTTGGCGCGGTGCTGGTCATGGCCGGCATCCTGTCGAGCCTGCTGGCGCTGCGCTTCGGTGCACCGTTGCTGCTGGTGTTCCTGCTGATCGGCGTGCTGGCGGGTGACAGCGGACCGGGCGGCCTGAATTTCAACGACGTTCACGCCACCTATCTGGTCGGCTCGGTGGCGCTGGCGCTGATCCTGTTCGACGGCGGGCTCAAGACCCGCTTTCAGAGCATCCGCTCGGTGCTGGCCCCGTCGGTCGCGCTGGCGACGCTTGGCGTGCTGCTGACGGCGCTGATCACCGCGCCGGTCGCCCGCTACGCGCTCGATCTCAGTTGGAGCGAGGCGTTGCTTGCAAGCGCGGTGGTGGCCTCGACCGACGCCGCCGCAGTCTTCCTGCTGATCCATTCGCAAGGGCTGAGACTGCGCCCGCGCATCGGCGCGATGCTGGAGGTCGAATCCGGCACCAACGATCCGTTCGCGGTATTCCTTACCCTGATGCTGGTCGAACTGCTCTCGCTCGGCGACAGCTCCTTCACCCATGTGCTCGCGGAGTTCGTTCAGGAGGCGGTGCTCGGCTCCATCCTCGGTCTCGTCGGCGGCTGGCTGGTGGTGATCGCGCTGAACCGGGTCGACTTGCCGCAGGGCCTTCACGCGCCGTTCGTTACCACCGCCGCGCTGATGATTTTCGGACTGGCGCAGATCACTCATGCGTCTGGCTTCCTCGCGGTCTATCTCGCCGGCATCCTGATCGGCAACCGCCCGACCCGCGCGCAAAACACCGTGGCGACCTTCCTCGACGCCGCGACGTGGCTGGCGCAGATCGTGATGTTCGTGCTGCTCGGCCTGCTGGTGTCGCCGCAGCGCCTCACCGACAGCCTGCTGCCGGCAATCGCGGTGGCGCTGGCATTGATGCTGATCGCCCGCCCCGCCGCCGTGTTCCTCTGCCTGGCGCCGTTCAAGTTCACCTGGCGCGAGAAGGTCTTCGTCTCCTGGGTCGGCCTGCGCGGCGCCGTGGCGATCTTCCTCGCCTCGATCCCGCTGCTGGTGGGACAGAACAAGGCCTACATCTATTTCGACGTCGCTTTCGTCGTCGTCATCATTTCCCTGCTGATGCAGGGATGGACGCTGGGCTTCGCCGCGCGCCGGCTCAACATCGCGCTGCCACGAGTCGACGGCGCGCCGCGCCGCGTCGAACTGGATCTGCCCGGTCAGTTGGAACAACAACTGGTCGGCTACGCCGTGCGGCCCAAGAGCCTTTTTCTGAAACGCGGACTGCTGCCGTCGTGGTCGAAGCCGACGCTGGTGATCCGCGACGAAAAAATCCTGTCGCCGGCGGAAGCCGCACCGGTCGCGGCCGGCGATTACATCTACCTGCTTGCGCCGCCGGAAAAGGCCGACGCGCTCGACCGCTTTTTCGTCGACCTTCCACCCGCCATTGCGCCCGACCCCAGCGCGCTGGGCGATTTCGTGCTGTCGGGCGAGACGCCGCTGAGCACGCTCGCGGAACTCTACGACGTCAAGGTCGACGAAAGGCAGGCCAAGCTGACGCTGGCGGATTATTTCGACATCCATCTCGACCGCGCGCCGAAAGTCGGCGCCACGCTGCCGCTCGACACGCTGACGCTGGTGGCACGCAGCATCGGCGGCGGCCGGGTCGCCATCGTCGGCCTGCGCCTGCCGGACGACGAAGCCGCGCCGCAAGCGCCTCCGACCCGGATCGACTGGCTGAAGCGGCGGCTGTCGAACGTCTGGGCCTCCGTCGCGGGCTTCTGACCGGATCGCTCAGTCGGCGAGTTGCGGCGCGACATCCGCCAGCAGGCTGTCGGCATCGCCGAACGCCGCGACATGGCCACGCCGGATCACCACCACCTGCGCCGCCAACTGGCGAAGTTCGGTGGGGTCGTGGCTGACATAGACCATCGGCACGCCCGCCTCGTCGCGCAGCCGGATGAGGAAGGGCAGGATTTCCGCCTTGCGCGCGCCGTCAAGCGATCCCAGCGGCTCGTCGAGCAACAGCAATCGCGGCTGCATCAGCAGCGCGCGCCCCAGCGCCACACGCTGGCGCTCGCCGCCGGATAGTTGCCCGGTGCGGCGCGCCAGGAGCTTGCCGATGTCCAACAGATCGACGACGCGATCCTGATGCGCGCGGTCGTAAGCGACGCCATTCATGCGCCGGCCGTAGTGGAGATTCTGCGAGACGCTGAGATGCGGAAACAGCCGCGCGTCCTGAAACACGTAGCCGATGCGACGGCGATGCGGCGGAACGTGAATGCCGGCGAGAGTGTCGTCGAGCACCTCGTCGCCGATCGCAATCAGGCCACGATCCGGCCTGAGCAGCCCGGCGATCATGTTGACCAGCGAGGTCTTGCCGGCGCCGGACGAGCCGAACAACCCGGTGACGTGGCCCTCGCCCGTGAATTTCACATCGACGGTGAAATCGCCCAGTTTCTTGAAAACGTCAATGCGCAGCATGATCAGCTTCCGTGCAGACGCTGGGTCGCGCGGCGGGCGAACCATTCCGAGGTCACCAGGGCGATCATCGAGATGACAACGGCGATGCCGACCAGCCGTAACGCGGCGGCGTCGCCGTCCGGCACCTGCGTCAGCGTGTAGATCGCCGCCGAGATGGTTTGCGTCTCGCCCGGTATATTGGACACAAAGGTGATGGTGGCGCCGAACTCGCCGATCGCCTTGGCGAAGCCGAGCACCATGCCCGCCAACACGCCGGGCAACGCCAGCGGCAGCGTCACGGTGAGAAACACTTTCCACGGCGCCGCGCCGAGCGTGCTCGCCGCCTGCTCGAGACGACGATCCACCGCCTCGATCGACAGCCGGATCGGCCGCACCAAGAGCGGGAACGACATGATTCCACAGGCCAGCGCCGCGCCGGTCCAGCGAAACGCGAAGACAAGACCGAGATGATCGGCGAGCCAGCCACCGATCAATCCCTTCCGACCGAACGTCAGCAGCAGCAGATAACCAGTCACCACCGGCGGCAGCACGAGCGGCAGATAGATCGCCGCTTCGACCACCGACTTGCCCCAGAAGTGATAGCGCGCCATCAGCCACGCGATCGCGACACCGAACGGGGTGGCTACCAGCGTGGCCACCAGTCCGACCTTCAGCGACAGCAGAACCGCCGTCCATTCAGCGGGAGAGATGTCCAACACGCTGTCAGGACGTCGGCTTGATCAGATAGGAGAAGCCGTACTTCTCGAAGATCGTCCTGGCCTGCGAGGTGCGCAGGAACGCCAGATAATCCTTGGCCTCCGCCCTGGCGTGGACGGTCGCGGCGACCGGATAGACGATTGGCGGATGCGAGTCGGCCGGGAACGTGCCGACGATCTTGACGCCGGGTTCGACCTTGGCGTCGGTCGAATAGACGATGCCGAGCACCGCCTCGCCGCGCGCCACCAGCGCCAGCGCGGCGCGGACATTCTCCGCCATCGCGAATTTCGGCTCTGCAGCCTTCCACGATCCGAGTTTCTCCAGCGCTGCCTTGGCATATTTGCCGACCGGCACTGCCTTGACATCGCCGGTGGCGACGCGACCGTCGCCAGCGAGCTTGGCGAGATCGAAGCCCGGTCCGATCGCAACGTTCTCGATCTTGGAATCCTTCGGGGCGATCAGCACGATGCTGTTGCCGAGCAGGTCGACACGGGTGGCCGCATCGATGGCCTTGTTCTTGATCGAGTAGTCCATCCACGCGGTATCGGCGGAGACGTAGACGTCGGCCGGCGCACCCTGCTCGATCTGCTTGGCGAGGGCCGAACTCGCGGCATAGCTGGCGCTGATCTTCACATGGGATTTCGCCGTGTAGGCAGCGTTCGCCTCGTCCAGCGCGTTCTTCATCGAGGCCGCGGCGAACACGGTGAGGCTCTTTTCCTGGGCCAGCGCCGGTGTGTGGAATGATCCGCAGAGGATCGCGAAAGCGAACAGAAAGCCGGCAAGACGACGCATGATGGCGCTCCAAAAAATCCATGGCCGCAACGCGAGACGCGCAACGGCAAAGCTGGAATCGTGAGGGATGGTCGAGCGACAGGCGGAAGCGCCGTTCCGGCAGGCCGAGAGGCTTACGGCCTCTCAGGACATCGCTGCGGGAACAATAACAGGCTGACACCGCACGTAAAGTCCCCCGCCCCGATCGGCATGGGCGATATCGCGTCGCGCTCTCACGGTGCCTTCAGCACCTGCCGGCAAGCCGGCGGCAGTTCCGACAGCGTGATCTGATGCGGCGGTTTGGGCGGCTTCGGCCGCGGCTTGGGGTGCAGCACCGCATCGCTGAACCAGTAAGCGAGATCGGAGGCAGCGCAGCCCTCGCTGTCGGAGGGCGGCGTCTGCGGCGTACATTCGCTGTGGCCCGACGGACAGGTGATGCGGATGTGGAAATGATAGTTGTGGCCGTACATCGGCCGCACCTTGGACAGCCAGCTTCGGTTGCCCCGCGCCTCGCGGCAGAGCGCCTTCTTGATCGCCGCATTGACGAAGATCCGTTCGACGCGCGGCTCCAGCGCGGCGGCCCGGATGACGTCGAGATGATGCGGCGTCCACACGCGCGGATCGATATCGAGCCGGTCGGTCCGCACCATGTCGACCGCCGACATCTCCTCGCGCTCGTTGCGCGACAGCATCCGGTTCGGCATCGGCGTCAACCAGATATCGGCGTCGAGCCCGATCTGGTGACTGGCGTGGCCGGTGATCATCGGACCTCCGCGTGGCTGCGCCATGTCGCCAATCAACAGGCCGGGCCATCCGGCGACACGATGCACCCGTGCCGACAGCCGCTCAACCAGCGCGACCATGTCGGGATGGGCCCAATTGCGGTTGCGCGACAAACGCATGACCTGCCAGGTCGGCCCGTTGACCGGAAGTTCGGCACCGCCCGCGAGACAGCCCTTGGCGTAGAAACCGATCGCTTGCGGCGGTTGGGCGCTCGGCCGGGTCTTGCGGCCGAACAGTTGCTTGGCCGCAAGGTGCGGATCGTCCGGATGCGCCAGCGGAGGCAGTGGCTTCGGATGCAGCGTGCCTTTTTCCTGCGCCCGCGCGGTGGGCATGAACAGTGTCACGCCGGCGGCAACGCCCGCCATCAGGACGCACATGAATGTCAGGCGTTTGATCATGACGCGAGTATAGCCCCGATTCGCGTGAGGTCTGTGCACCGCACATATTTGAGGACATCGAACGAGTCTCATTTCGCATCGCAAGATGACGATCCTGAGCCAATCCGGACACTTGGCTCCGGCATTCATCGGACGATCAATTGACAGCCCGCGACTCCACCCGCTCTAATGTCCGCATAACAAAATACACACCGGGAGGATGACAATGAGGAAACTGATCACTGTTTTGGCGGGGGTGGCCACCGTTGCCGCTTTCAGCATGGCGGCCCAGGCGCAGACGGTGCTCAAGGCATCCCATCAGTTCCCCGGCGGCAAGGGCGATCCGCGCGACGAGATGGTGCAGATCATCGCCCGCGAGGTGAAGGCCGCCAATGTCGGCCTCGACATCCAGGTCTATCCCGGCGCCTCGCTGTTCAAGCCCAACGAACAGTGGAACGCGATGGTGCGCGGCCAGCTCGACATCTCCTCGTTCCCGCTCGACTACGCCAGCGGCAAGGTGCGCGCCTTCGGCGCGACGCTGATGCCGGGACTGGTGCGCAATCACGAGCGCGCAGCCCGCCTCAACGACTCGCAATTCATGAAGGACATCAAGGCGCATATCGAGAAGGCCGGCGTGCTGGTGCTGGCCGATGCCTGGCTCGCCGGCGCGGTTGCCTCGAAGGACAAATGCATCCGCAAGCCGGATGACATCAAGGGCCTGAAGATTCGTTCGGCCGGCCCGACCTTCGCCGCGATGTGGCAGGAAGCCGGCGCCTCGATCGTTTCGATTCCCAGCAACGAAGTCTACAACGCGCTGCAAACCGGCGTCGCCGACGGCACCGACACCAGTGCCGGCAGCTTCATGTCGTTCCGGCTCTACGAGCAGGTCAAGTGCATCACCGCGCCGGGCGACAACGCCCTGTGGTTCATGTACGAGCCGGTGCTGATCTCGAAGAAAACCTTCGACAAGCTGACCAAGCCGCAACAGGACGCGCTGCGCGCCGCCGGCAAGAAGTCTCAGGAGTACTTCACCAAGGAGAGCAAGGGGCTCGACGACAAGCTGGTCAAGACCTTCAAGGAGCACAACGTCGAAGTGGTGACCCTCACCCCCGAAGAGTACGACGCCTGGATCAAGGTGGCGCAGAAAAGCTCCTACGCCACCTTCGCCAAGGAAGTGCCCGATGGCAAGAAGCTGATCGACGAAGCGCTGGCGGTCAAGTAACGCCACGAATGTTGCGCGACGTATCATCATCGCTCGGCGACGCCTGAACGGTTCGCAAGACCGCGCAGGCTTGCCGGGCATTTTCATTTTCCGGAACCCGTCCGATGGACCTTTATATTCGCGCCATCACGTTGATTTCGAAACTGTGCGGCATCGCCGCCGCGCTGCTGATCGCGGCCGCGGTGGTGGTGGTTTGCCACATGGTGTTCGTCCGCAGCGTGCTGAACCAGAACACCATCTGGCAGACCGATTTCACCACTTACAGCCTGATCGCGGCGACGTTCATCGGCGCGCCGTTCCTGCTGCTGAACCGCGGTCACGTCAATGTCGATGTCCTGCCGCTCTATCTCGGGCCAACCGCGCGGTTCTGGCTGGCGCTGGCCGCGGGGCTGATGTCGTTCGCCTTCTGCGCCACCATGACCGTGCTCGGGTTTCAATTCTGGCACGAAGCCTGGGCCAACAACTGGGCCTCCGACACCATGTGGCGCGTGCGGCTGTGGATTCCCTATGCCGCCATGCCGTTCGGCCTTGGCGTCCTGTCGCTGCAATATATCGCCAGCCTCTATAACCTGGTCACCGGTCGCGAACCGCCCTTCGGCCTGACCCCGAAGGAGGCCGCATGAGCCCGGCCGTCCAAGGCGTCATCGTTCTCGTCGTCACGCTGGTCATTCTGCTGTCCGGCGCGCCGGTGGCCTTTGCGCTTGGCGCGATTGCCCTCAGCTTCCTGGTGATCTTTCAGGGCGTCGACGCGCTGCAGGTCGCCGCCGAGACCTTCTACAGCAGCCTGCACGACTTCACGCTGGTCTCGATCCCGATGTTCGTGATGATGGGCGCGGCGATCGGCTCCTCGCCCGCCGGCAAGGATCTGTACGAGGCGCTCGACCGCTGGCTCTACCGCATTCCGGGCGGTCTGGTCATTTCCAACATCGGCGCCTGTTCGATCTTCGCCGCGCTGACGGGTTCGTCGCCGGCCTGTTGCGCCGCCATCGGCAAGATGGGTATCCCGGAGATGCGCGGCCGTGGCTATCCGGACGACGTCGCCACCGGCGCGATCTGTGCCGGCGGCACGCTCGGCATCCTGATCCCGCCTTCGATCACCTTTATCCTCTACGGCATCGCCACCGAAAGCTCGATCGGCCGGCTGTTCCTCGCCGGCGTGCTGCCGGGTGTTCTGCTGACGACGCTGTTCATCCTGTGGACGATGTTCATCCTCTGGAAGCGTGGTTTCCGCTCCCACGCGCTCGACTTCCGCTATTCGTGGCGCGAGAAATTCCAGTCGATCCCGAAAATCCTGCCGTTCATGCTGGTGATCCTCGGCGTCATGTATACGCTCTATGGCGGCGTCGCGACACCGTCGGAAGCCGCCGGCGTCGGCGCGGCGCTGTGCGTGGTGCTGGCGGTGGTGATCTATCGGATGTGGTCGCCGGACAAATGGTGGCTGATCCTCTACGATACCACGCGGGAATCCGTGATGATCCTGATGATCATCGCCGCCGCCGTGCTGTTCGGCTACATGCTCACCTCGCTGTACCTCACGCAGACGCTGGCGCAGGCGATTGCCGACATGCACGTCAACCGCTGGGTGCTGATGTTTCTCATCAACATCTTCCTGCTGGTGTGCGGCTTCTTCATTCCGCCGGCGGCCATCATCCTGATGACCGCGCCGATCCTGCTGCCGATCATCACCGCCGCCGGCTTCGATCCGATCTGGTTCGGCGTGATCATCACCATCAACATGGAGATCGGGCTGATCCATCCGCCGGTGGGGCTGAACCTCTACATCGTCAACTCGATCACGCCGGACGTGCCGGTGACCCGGATCATGTACGGCACCATCCCCTATGTGTTGTGCATGATGCTGGCGATCGTGATTCTCTGCATTTTCCCCGACATTGCGACCTGGCTGCCCGACACTCTGATGGGGCCGGTGCGGGGCGGCTAGGATATTGCTGACGGGCTGTTGACGACACGTCATCCACTCTGGAAACGGACCGCCTCGCCCGTTAGGGTCCGGCGGTTCCTCCGACCCGAAAGTTCATGCCGTGTCCAACTCCGCCTCGCGTGCCCGCCTCGCCGATATCATCTTCACCCGCTCCTTCGGACGCGGCGAAATCAGCCTGGCGTCCGGTCGGAAAAGCGACTTCTATTTCAACCTGAAGCCGACCATGCTCGACCCCGAAGGCGCGGCGCTGCTGGCGGAACTCACCTTCGACGCGCTGAAGGACGACAAGCTCGATTATGTCGGCGGGCTGGAAATGGGCGCGGTGCCGCTCGCCGGCGCCATCGCGCAACTGTCGTGGCTGAAAAAGGCGCCGATCGCTGCCTTCTTCGTCCGCAAGAAGCCCAAGGAGCACGGCGCGCGGCTGGCGGTTGAAGGCCTTGCCAAGGGCGAGAGCCTGCGCGGCAAGCGCGTGGTGATCGTCGAGGACGTCACCACCACCGGCGGCTCCGCCATTAAGGCGGTGGAAGCGGTGCGCGACGCCGGCGCGGAGATCGCTCTGGTGTTCACCATGGTGGATCGCGACGAAGGCGCTGCAACCGCCTTTGCCGAGGCCGGGCTCGCCTTTCGTTCACTGTTCAAAGCCTCCGAATTCCTCAATAGATGAAGGCGACCGTTCGTCTCATTGTCTCCAAAGCCCGCTCCGGGTAAGCCATCCCATGCCCGTTTCACATCGCTTCGCCGGCCCCCTCGTACTGTTCGCCGTTCTCGCCATTCTTGCATGGCCCGAACCGGCGCACGCCGCCGAGGGCCTCGATGGCGCGAAGCTGAGCTGGCTGTGGGCCTTGCCGTTCGTCGGGATCCTGCTCAGCATCGCCACGGGCCCGGTGTTCTACCCGCATGTCTGGGAACATCACTTCGGCAAGTTCACCGCCGTCTGGTCGGCGCTGGTGATCGTGCCGCTGTTGCTCACCACCGATCTGCACACCGTGACGACGACGCTGGCGCATACGGCGCTGCTCGAATACATGCCGTTCATCCTGCTGCTGCTGGCGCTGTTCACGGTGGCCGGCGGCATCTATCTCCAAGGCAACCTGCACGACAGCGTCTTCACCAACACCGCGTTGCTGGCCATCGGCACCGCGATCGCCAGTCTGGTCGGCACCACCGGCGCGGCGATGATCCTGATCCGGCCACTGATCCGCGCCAACGACGATCGCCGCTACAATGTCCACGTCTTCGTCTTCTTCATCTTTCTGGTCTGCAACATCGGCGGATCGCTGACGCCGCTCGGCGATCCGCCGCTGTTCATCGGCTTCCTCAAGGGCGTCGACTTCTTCTGGACCACGCAGCATCTGTGGCCGGAAACGCTGGCAGTGAGCCTCGTGGTGCTGGCGATCTTCGCCGTCATCGATATCTATTTTCATCGCCGCGACGATCGCAAACCGCACCCGATAGATCCGACGCCGGACTCGCCCATCAAGCTGCATGGCGGCATCAACTTCGCACTTATCGCGGTCATCATCGGCGCCATCCTGATGAGCGCGCAATGGCGCCCCGGCGTGACGTTCACCGTCGCCGAGGTGCATCTCGAACTGCAGGATCTGGTGCGCGACGCCATTTTCGTGCTGGTCGCCATCGCTTCCGTCGTTCTCACCCGCAAGAAGCATCGCGCCGCCAACGGATTCACCTGGGGACCGATCCAGGAAGTCGCGATCCTGTTCGCGGGCATTTTCATCTGCATCGTGCCGGTGATGGCGATGTTGCAGGCCGGATCGAACGGCGCGTTCAGCTCGGTCCTGAGCATGGTCACTCGCGCCGACGGCCACCCGAATCCGATGGCCTATTTCTGGCTGACCGGCATTCTCTCGTCGTTCCTCGACAACGCTCCGACCTATCTGGTGTTCTTCCAGCTCGCCGGCGGCGATCCGACCCACTTGATGACCGACCTTTCGCATGTGCTCGTCGCGATTTCGCTCGGCGCGGTGTTCATGGGGGCGATGACCTACATCGGCAACGCGCCCAACTTCATGGTCTATGCCATCTGTACCGAGCGTGGCATCAAGATGCCGAGCTTCTTCGGCTACATGCTGTGGTCGCTCGCGGTGCTGCTGCCCATCTTCGTCGTGCTGTCGCTGATCGCCATCTGACCGCCGCTCACCTCTCGTTTACCATCCCGCGATAAAGTCCAGCCACACCCAGCGGCGCGAACGCGCCGTGCTGACGGTTGGAGTTCGCGTTGCGTACAGATTTGCGTTCAATGACCCCGCGCGGCCGCGCGTTCGCCGCCGCCTTTGCGATCGCGGCGGCAGCGCTCATGCCGCAAACCGCATCCGCCCAGGGCCTGTTCGATTTCCTGTTCGGCGATGCGGCGAAGCCGCAACAAAAATCCGCACCGCCGGCTACCAATTTCTTTGCCGATCCGTTCGGGCTCAACCAGCAGCAGACCGCACCGCCGCCGCGTCCCGTCGCCACCACGTCGGGCGGGCGCGGCGGCACGTTCTGCGTGCGCAGTTGCGACGGCAAATATTTCCCGCTCTCGATCAGGGGCGGCGCGACGCCGGCCCGCATGTGTCAGGCGTTCTGCCCCACCGCGCAGACGAAGGTCTATTCCGGCAGCACCATTGACGGCGCCGTGGCCGCGAACGGCGAACGCTACGCCGACAGCCCCAACGCCTTTGCCTATCGCAAGGCGCTGAGGGCGGACTGCACCTGCAATGGGCGGGATCCCGCCGGCCTTGCCCATGTCGATCTGTCGCAGGATCCGTCGCTGCGGTCCGGTGACGTGGTTGCGACCGCCGACGGCCTGGTCGCCTATACCGGCGTCAGGCTGGGCGCCGATCAGGCCCCGGATTTCGCGCCCGTCGCCGATTATCCGGGGCTCACCGCCAGCGTCCGCGCCAAGCTCGGCGAGATGAAGGTCGCGCCCGCCAGTGCCGACACGTTGAGCGAGATCGCCCCGGTACAGACGCCGGACAATGACCTGCAAGCGGCGACGACGCCGAAAGCCCGGCGCACCGTCGTCAACTAAAGCCGACGATCAGCGGCCGACGATGACGCCGATGACATTCGGCGCGGAGAGATACTTCTCTTCAATCGCCGCGCGTGCCGTCGCCCTATTCTCCGGCGTCAGCAGGCCGCGTTTCTCGGCGAGAATCATCCAGCAATAGCCCCACCAGTCCGCTAGCATCCCGGTGTCGTCGATCAGATCGTAGCCGTGCTCGGCGGCGAAGATGCGCGCATGGGCTTCGTCCAGCGTATCGAGCCAGGCGTGATCCTCGATCGAGAACAGGTCGTCGCTGAAATCGTCGGTGGTGTAACCCCAGATCGACATGCAAACGGTGTTAAATTCGCGATCGATCTGGTCGTCCTCCACTGGATGCCGGCGCGACATCCGATGCAACCGCGAAAGCGAGCGCGCGAAATCCGCGATGCGGGTGAGCGCGAACTGATGACTGGCAATCGTGGACATATAGCCCTCAAATGATGTGGCAGACCCTAGATGTTGTGCACCCACAACAGCGAATCATAATGATATATCAATAGCTTACTATTTTGTTCTTAATTTGTTCCAGAGAAGAAAGGGAATGTTTCGAAACCGCCCCGGACGACGAGGACATCACCGGCGGTCCGATTCAATCTCTCCCCAAGACCCTTAGTTGAAGACCCTTAGTCGTTGGCGACACATGCGGTGTTGTCGGCAACGCGTGCAGGTCTCCCAACCGGGCATCACATTTCCAATCGGCGTGACGCCACTGGTTCCCTTAGCCGCGCGCAAAGCAGCCGGTTCCCCAATCCCAATTTCTCCCCATGCCGGTCATAGTTTTGATCGTCGAGTCAGCAGAATCCATGACTTCAATGAGTTCCGCTGAAGAGAGGCCAACGATGAGCACCACGCCCTCGTCCCAGCGCGCAAACGAAATCAGGCGCTCCAAGATTTCGCGTGACGATAATCGCGTCGATATCGACGCCGTGCTTGAAGAAAACGACCGGCTCCGCGAACTTGTCGTTCAGCTCTCGCGGCTGGTGATCCGCAACGTGGCCGATCACCGATAAAAATCGAATTGTTCGCATCCCCGCGACCCGTCGCTCCGCGGGTTTTCGACCGTGCGCGATGGGGCTATGATCCCCTCTGCCCTCATTTCAGGATCGATCATTTGCAGCATGATTCCTTCGCCGACCTTGTTCCGCAATCCCGTCAGCCAATCGACGAACTGGCGCTCGCGGACATCAAGAGCGCGATCCTCGGCAAACTCACGCTGGCGATCGGCAAGGATGCCGGCATCGCGACGACGCACGACTGGTACAAGGCCGCGGCGCTTGCGTTGCGCGACCGCATCGTCCATCGCTGGCTCCTCACCGAGAAGGAGAATTACGACGCCGGCCGCAAGCGGGTCTATTATTTCTCGCTTGAGTTCCTGATCGGCCGCCTCTTCACCGACGCCCTCAACAACATGGGACTGCTGCCGCTGTTCAGTGCCGCACTCGGCGACCTCGGCGTCGATCTCAACGCGTTGCGGAAATGCGAACCAGACGCCGCGCTCGGCAATGGCGGCCTCGGACGGCTCGCGGCGTGCTTCATGGAAAGCATGGCGACGCTCGACGTTCCCGCGATCGGCTACGGCATCCGCTACGACTTCGGCCTGTTCCGCCAGATCATCGCCGATGGACGCCAGCAGGAATACCCGGACGAATGGCTGTCGTTCGGCAATCCCTGGGAATTTCCCCGCCGCGAACTGGTCTATGACGTGCATTTCGGCGGTCATGTCGAGCGCTCCGTCGACGACAAGGGGCGCGAGCGCTTTATCTGGCGTCCCGCCGAGACGGTGCAGGCAGTCGCGTTCGATACACCCATCGTTGGATGGCGCGGCGCGCATGTAAATGCACTCCGGCTGTGGTCGGCGCGCGCGCCCGATCCGCTGCGCCTCGATGTTTTCAACACCGGCGATCACCTCGGCGCGATGTCGATGCAGGCCCGCGCCGAAGCGATCTGCAAATTCCTGTACCCGAACGACGAAACCGCCGCTGGACGCGAGTTGCGACTGCGACAGGAATACTTTTTCGTCTCGGCCTCGTTGCAGGATCTGGTCAACCGCCACCTCCATGCGGACGGCTCGCTGAATGCGCTGGCGACAAAAGCCGCCGTTCAACTGAACGATACGCATCCGAGTCTCGCCGTTGCCGAACTCATGCGCATCCTCGTCGATCATCATGCCATGCGTTGGGATGCGGCATGGCAGATCACGACCAGGACATTGTCCTATACCAATCACACTCTGCTGCCCGAGGCGCTGGAAGTGTGGCCGGTCGAATTGTTCGAGCGGATGTTGCCGCGCCATCTCGACATCATCTATCGCATCAACACGACGCATCTCGACCGCGCCGTAGCCGTGCGGCCGCATGACGACAATTTCCTCGCTTCCGTCTCGATCATCGACGAAACGGCCGGGCGCCGCGTCCGCATGGGCTATCTCGCCTTCGTCGGATCGCATCGAATCAATGGCGTCTCGGCGATGCATTCGGAACTGATGAAAGAAACGGTGTTTCGCGATCTGCATCGGCTCTATCCGGATCGCATCACCAACAAGACCAACGGCATCACCTTCCGCCGCTGGCTGATGCTGGCCAATCCCGGCCTCACCGATCTGCTTCGCGAGGTCTGCGGCGACGTCCTGCTCGACGATCCCACCCGGCTGACGCAGTTGGAGCGCTATGCCGGCGACACCGGGTTTCAACAGCGTTTCAGCCAGGTCAAGCACCGCAACAAGACCGCGATGGCCAAATTGATCTACGAGCGTCTTGGCATCGAGGTCCAAGCCGACGCGCTGTTCGACGTGCAGATCAAGCGCATCCACGAATACAAGCGCCAGTTGCTCAACATCCTCGAAGCCGTCGCGCTCTATCAGGCGATGCGCGACGACCCGCAGCGCGACTGGGTGCCGCGCGTCAAGATTTTCGCCGGCAAGGCCGCAGCGAGCTATCGCTACGCCAAGCTGATCATCAAGCTGATCAACGACGTCGCGAACGTCGTCAACAACGATCCCGCGATCGGCAACCGCCTCAGGATTGCGTTCCTTCCCGACTACAATGTGAGCCTCGCCGAAGTCATCATTCCTGCCGCCGACCTCTCGGAGCAGATCTCGACCGCCGGCATGGAAGCCTCCGGCACCGGCAACATGAAACTGGCGCTGAACGGCGCGCTAACCATCGGCACGCTGGACGGCGCCAATATCGAAATTCGCGACCACGTCGGCGCCGAGAACATCGCGATCTTCGGCATGACGGCGGACGAGGTGACGGCACGACGCGCGCAGGGGCTCGACGCCAGCGACGTCATCGCGCGCTCGGAGCGGCTGGCGCGCGCGATCCACGCCATCGAATCCGGCATGTTTTCGCCCGATGATCCGGCGCGCTTTCATCCCATCGCCCATGCCCTGCGCCACATCGATCACTACATGGTCAGCGCGGACTTCGACGCCTATTACGACGCCCAGCGCGCCATCGACAGCCGCTGGCAGGCCGGCCCGGCCTGGACCCGCGCCAGCATTCTCAACACCGCGCGCATGGCCTGGTTCTCGTCGGATCGCACCATCCGCGATTACGCCGAGGACATCTGGCACGTTCCGACCCTGGCCGCGCCGTCGCACCCGGCACGCAACCAGCGCGGCCACGGGTAACGCCTCTATCGCGACGCATTCGATCCGGGCTACGATTTCCCGACGTCGTTATTTTATGCATGCAAAGCGGGCGCTCTGCGCAAAGCTGTCTCATGGCCCGGCTGCACCGTTATGAACGAGAGGTTATCGATGCAGACTCTTCCGACCCAAGGAATCGATCTTCCCGCCCTCGGCTTCGGCACCTTTGCCATGCAAGGCGCCGAATGTCAGAGCGCCGTCGAAAGCGCGCTTGCATTGGGATATCGCCATATCGACACTGCGGAGATGTACGGCAACGAACAGGCTGTCGGCGCGGCGATTGCCGCTTCCGGCATCAAGCGGAAGGATATCCATCTCACCACGAAGGTCTGGCACGATCATCTGACCCGCGACGGGATCCGCCACGCTTTCGATGCCAGCCTCGCGCGGCTCGATCTCGACCATGTCGATCTTTATCTGGTGCACTGGCCGTCGCCCGCGATGAATTTGGCCGAAATTTTCGAGACGCTGATGCGACTGCGCGAGGAGGGCCGGACCCGCGCCATTGGCGTCGCCAACTTCACGCTGCCGCTGCTGCGCCGGGCTGTGGAAGACATTCGCGCGCCGATCGCCTGCAATCAGGTCGAGTATCATGTGCTGCTCGATCAAAGTCCTGTCCTGAACTATCTGCAATCGAAAGCCATTCCGCTGGTTGCCTATTGTCCGCTCGCCAAGGGACAACTGGCGGAGCGCCCTGAACTGCTCGCGATCGCGCGCAAGCATCAGGCGACGCCTGCACAGGTGGCATTGAAGTGGCTGCTCGATCAGCCGGGCATCGCCGCGATTCCGAAAGCCCGGCATTCCGAGCGGCAGGCCGCCAACCTGGCAGCGCTGCAACTCTCCCTCGACGCCGACGACCGCCGCGCCATTGCAGCCCTGCCGAAAAACCTGCGCTATGTGAATCCCGCCTTCGCACCAGAATGGGATTGATCCGGCTGCGCGACGCATGCGCCCCGGCAATAACCTGCAACGTCATTGAATTTCGCCGCAGGTTGCGCCATTCCCTGTTGTCGTGGAGTGCCGTCCGATCCTGCTCCGCCATGTCTTGTCACCAAAATCGTTGACGCGTTTTCTTGAAGCGAACCGGTATCCACTTCGCTTGAAAACGCTATGTCCGGAGCGCGCCATGCCGACCAGCCTGCCTGAGACCACCGAACACGTCTTCGACAAAGCCACGCGCGTGAGCGCCGGCGACAGCCAGTGGAGCGGCCACACCAGCGAGGACTACTGGGCTTTCATCGGTCCATTCGGGGGGATCACCGCGGCCACCATGCTGCGCGCCATCGTCGAGCACTCGCAACGCGAAGGCGATCCGCTGGCACTGACGGTGAACTACTGCGCCCCGATCGCGGCGGGACCGTTCGATCTCGACGTGCGGCTGGTCAAGGCCAACCGTTCCACCCAGCACTGGTCGGTCGAACTCACGCAGGGCGGCGAAACGGCCGCGTTCGCCACGGCGGTGTTCGCGATCCGGCGACCGTCGTGGTCGCATCGGCCGGTATCGCGGCCAGAGGCTACGCCGTTCGAGGACACGAAGCGCTATCCCAAGAGCGGATTCAAGATGACGTGGGTGAACCAATACGACTTCCGCTTCGTCGAGGGACAGCCGTTGTTCGGCCTCGCCGCCGCGCCGGACCAACTCGCGAGTCCGTACTCCAAATTGTGGATCGGCGATACCAGGCCGCGCCGTCTGGACGCACTGTCGCTGGTGTCGATATCAGACGCGTTCTTCGCCCGCATCTTCCATGTCCGCAACGAGTTCGTGCCGTTCGGCACGGTGTCGTTGACCACCTACTTTCACGCCGATGCCGAGGATCTGATCGCCGAGGATGCAAGCCACGTGCTCGCGGTCGCGGACGGAAGCGTCTTTCACAAGAGCTACGGCGACCAGACCGGCGCGCTATGGTCCCCCAGCGGAAAGCTGCTGGCGACGACGCAGCAGATCGCCTACTTCAAGGCGTAAGGTCGTGCGGCGGCTAGAGCCATTTCCATTCCGATGGAATCGGAATAGGGCTCCGGATTCTTGTTCTAACGCGTTTTCTTGACGCGAACCGGGACCCACTTCGCTCGAAAACGTTATAGTCCTTCGCGGCAGTCCTCACCCATACAAAAGCCCGGCGCCGATTTTCTCAGCGCCGGGCTTTTGTAATTTCAATGAATCTGGCGCGATCACTCCGCCGCGAGCTTGACCTCGGGCGCAGCCGCCAGCACGTCGGCGTCGACGTGGCTTTCGAACTCGGCAAAGTTCTTCTGGAACATCGCGACGAGATTGCGCGCGGTCCTGTCGAACTCGGCCTTGTCCTTCCAGGTGTTGACCGGATCGAGGATTTCGCTCGGCACGCCCGGCAGCGCGGTGGGCACCGCGAAGCCGAAATACTTGTCGGTGCGGAATTCGACATTGCGCAGCGATCCATCGAGGGCCGCAGTGAGCAGCGCGCGGGTCACCTTGATCGGCATCCGGCTGCCGACCCCGTACTTGCCGCCGGTCCAGCCGGTATTGACCAGCCAGCAATCGACATTGTGTTTGGCGATCAGATCGCGCAGCAGGTTACCGTATTCGGCTGGATGACGCGGCAGGAACGGCGAGCCGAAGCAGGCCGAAAATTCCGGCTTCGGCTCGTTGCCGAGGCCGCGCTCGGTGCCCGCCACCTTCGCCGTATAGCCGGAGAGGAAGTGATACATCGCCTGCGCCGGCGTCAGCTTGGCGATCGGCGGCAACACGCCGAAGGCATCGGCCGCGAGCATCACCAGATTCTTCGGCTGCGGCGCACGGCCGGTCGCGGATGCGTTCGGAATGAAATCGAGCGGATAGGCCGAACGGGTGTTCTCCGTCTTCGAACCGTCATCGAAATCCGCTACGCGTGTCACCGGATCGAGAACGACGTTTTCAAGGATGGTGCCGAAACGGCTGCTGGCCGCAAAGATCTCGGGCTCGGCTTCGGCCGAAAGCTTGATGCACTTGGCGTAGCAACCGCCTTCGAAGTTGAAGACGCCGTCCTTGCCCCAGCCGTGCTCGTCGTCGCCGATCAGCGTGCGCTTCGGGTCGGCCGACAGCGTGGTCTTGCCGGTGCCGGACAGGCCGAAGAAGATCGCGGTGTCGCCGTTCGGGCCGACGTTGGCCGAGCAGTGCATCGGCATCACGCCCTTTTCGGGCAGATAGTAATTGAGCGTGGTGAAGACCGACTTCTTCATCTCGCCGGCATAATAAGACCCGCCGATCAGGACGATCTTGCGGGCGAAATCGATGGCCACGACGTTTTCGGAACGCACACCATGGCGTTTGGGATCGGCTTTGAAACTGGGCAGATCGATGATGGTCAGTTCGGGAACGAACGAGGCCAGTTCGGAAGCTTCCGGGCGGCGGAGCAAGGTGCGGATGAAAAGCGAATGCCAGGCCAGTTCGGTGAAAACGCGGGTCTTGATCTGGAAGGCCGGATCGGCGCCGCCGTAGAGGTCTTGCGCGAACAGCGACATGCCTTCGGCATGCTTGAGGAAGTCGTCGTAGAGAGCCTGGAACTGATCGGAAGTGATCGACTGGTTGCCTTCCCACCACATGGTCTTGTCGGTGGTGGCGTCGCGGACGGTGAACTTGTCCTTGGGGCTGCGTCCGGTGAAAATTCCGGTTTCGGCGCACAGCGCGCCGTCGGCGGTGACTTCGGCCTCGCCGGCTTGCAGCGAGTACTCGTAGAGTTGCGGCGCTCCGAGATTCCAGCGCACCTCCTTGAGATTTTTTAAGCCGAATTTATCGGCACCGAAGGCACCGTTCCGTACACCCAGTTCTTTCACGAAAATTCCTCCTCGAAATCCGCCGCCAAACCCGCGCGGTCATCCAGACGCGTCATCGACGCGGAGACCGTCCCGTCCAGGCCAAGGTCTGCGATTTAATACTCACGAACGCCGATCTTGCCAAGCCGATCCCGTCGCGTGGCAACTTGCCTGCGTCAATAAAGGATAGGTCGCCGCAATAGTCGCGGGTCGGTTAACGCTCGCGCGCCCGCGCCTCGTCGGCGAGCCCGCGCAACACCTTGCGCAAGGCCGTGGGATTGCGGACCTGCTTCGGGAAGGCAAGCCGGACCACCTCCGCGCCTCGCGCGAGATCGATCCCGTCCGGATCGCACCCGGTGCACCGCCAGTCTCCATCGCCGGAAGCGACACCCGCAAGCCGCGTTGCATAAAGTTTCATCGCGTCCAAATGTTCGGCATTCATATGGGCGATGATGTCCGGCTCCGCCGCGACCAAGGCCGCGCATTCCGACAGATCGGTCAGAACCTGCTCCGGCGTCAGATCGACGATGCGACCGAACCCCGCGACCAGATGCACGCCGTCAATCCGGATTCGGAAAAAGCCGAAATCGGGAAAACCGGCAAATCCTTCGGCGTCGGGATGGGCATTTAGATACCTGCGGCGCGGACCTGCCGCCATGTCGCCGACGACTTCCTGAGCCGTCCCCGCGATCATGATCCGGGCCCCCTCCAGCGGATCCCCGGCCGCCCGCTCGTCCAGCATCAGTGAGACGCGAGGGTCGGCCAAAATGTTGCGGGTATGGATCGCGAGGCGCGAAATGAGCAGAATCGGCGCGCCGTCGACATCGCTGGCGACGTTGACCAGCGAGCAATATGGCGCGCCACCTTCCGCCATCAACGTCGCCAACGCACCCTGCCGACGCCGGCGCAGCAGGCCCCGCGTCAGGGCTTGAGGATCGAATTCGGGGTCGGGGCGCATTGTTAAATCTCGCGAATTTCTCGATCCGGGGCCTTTTTTCCCAACTCTGGGCGGCTATATAGCCCCTTTGACGGCAGTTGCGGGAACCCACAGCCATTTTGGACGTTGGGAACTCGGCCACACTTCAGCCCAGCTTGCATTGCTCGTTGGCAGGGTTCTCACGACCATTCGATACGTGACGGTATCGACCAGGTCTACGCAGTCGCACAAGGCGCTCCGCTTCGAAAAGCAGGTTCGGAAAGCAGGCTCATGCCCACAATCGCTCTGGTCGATGACGACCGCAACATTCTCACCTCCGTCTCGATTGCGCTGGAGGCGGAAGGCTATCGCATCATGACCTATACCGATGGCGCGTCGGCGCTGGACGGCTTTCGCACCAGTCCGCCCGACCTCGCGGTGCTGGATATCAAGATGCCGCGCATGGACGGCATGGAGACGCTCCGGCGCCTGCGTCAGAAGTCGGATCTGCCGGTGATCTTCCTCACCTCGAAGGATGAGGAAATCGACGAATTGTTCGGGCTCAAGATGGGCGCCGACGACTTTATCCGGAAGCCGTTCTCACAGCGGCTGCTGGTCGAGCGCGTCAAGGCGGTGTTGCGCCGCTCCGCGCCCAAGGATCCGGCGGCGGCCCCGAAGGAAACCGATGCCAAGGCGCTGGATCGCGGCCTGCTGCGCATGGACCCCGAACGCCATACCTGTACGTGGAAGAACGAACCGGTGACGCTGACCGTCACCGAATTCCTCATCCTTCAGGCGCTGGCGACCCGGCCGGGCGTGGTGAAAAGCCGCAATGCGCTGATGGATGCGGCCTACGACGATCAGGTCTATGTCGACGACCGCACCATCGACAGCCACATCAAGCGGCTGCGCAAGAAGTTCAAGGTGGTCGATGACGACTTCGAGATGATCGAGACCCTTTACGGTGTCGGCTATCGCTTCAAGGAAACCTGAGAATACCCCGGCGCAAGGCGCTCTCGTGCAACCGACGCGCGAGAGGGTTGATGCCTGAAGCCGAGCCATCGTGCTTTCGGACTGACGATCCGCCGCTTCTGGTTTATGCTGACGCCGTCCACGCACAGACTGGAAACAACCAGGCAGGTTTGCCCATTGCTGGATCGCACACAGCCTGATCGGGGAAGCGTTGACGACGTCGTCTCGACGGACGGAGTTTCCTCCATCGCGGCCCCGGACAAGGCTCCGGTCTGGCGACGACCGCTGGGCTGGCTGCAACGCGCCGGGCAGTTCTTCTTCACTGTCAGCTTCTCGAGTCTGACGCGGCGAATCGTCTCGCTGAACCTCGCGGGCCTGATCGCGCTGGTTGCCAGCATCCTGTACCTGTCGCAATTCCGCGCGGGCCTGATCGACGCGCGCGCCCAGAGCCTTCTGGTGCAGGGCGAGATCATCGCCGGCGCCATCGCCGCATCTGCGACGGTGGAAACCAATACCATCACCATAGATCCCGACCGGTTGCTCGACCTCAAGCCCGGCGAGACCTACGCCGCGCCGGACGAGTTGGCCACGCTGGATTTCCCGATCAATCCCGAGCGCGTCGCGCCGGTCCTGCGCCGGCTGATTTCGCCGACGAAAACGCGCGCGCGCATTTACGACCGTGATGGCGTGCTGATCCTTGACAGCCGCAGTCTCTATGGCCGCGGTGACGTCATGCGCTTCGAACTGTCGCCGCCCGAGAGCGAGAAGCCCGGCCTGATGGAACGCGCGATGATCGCGGTCCGCACCTGGTTGAACCGCGGCGATCTCCCGCTCTATCGCGAACTCGGCCCGGAAAACGGCAAGGGCTATGAGGAGGTCGCGGAGTCGCTCAAGGGCGACAAATCCAGCATGGTTCGCATCAACGATCGCGGCGAGATCATCGTCTCGGTGGCGGTGCCGGTGCAACGCTTCCGCGCGATCCACGGCGCCTTGATGCTGTCGACGCAGGGCGACGACATCGACCAGATGGTGACGGCCGAGCGTCTGGCGATTCTGAAAGTGTTCGGCGTCGCCATGGTGGTGATGATCGTGCTCTCGCTGTTGCTCGCAAGCACCATCGCGGGCCCGGTGCGCCGGCTTGCGGCAAGCGCGGAGCGCGTGCGTCACCGCATCAAGACCCGCGTCGAAATTCCCGACTTCACCCGCCGCCGCGACGAGATCGGCCATCTGTCGGGCGCGCTGCGCGATATGACGGAAACACTTTACAACCGCATCGAGGCGATCGAGATGTTCGCCGCCGACGTCGCGCACGAACTGAAGAATCCGCTTACCTCGCTGCGTTCGGCGGTGGAGACGCTGCCGCTCGCCAAGAGCGACACCAGCCGCGCGCGCCTGCTCGAGGTGATCGAACACGACGTGCGCCGCCTCGACCGGCTGATCTCCGACATCTCCGACGCAAGCCGGCTCGATGCCGAATTGCAGCGCCAGGACGTCGCACCCGTCGAACTGCGGCGGCTGCTCACCACACTTACATCGGTCGCCAACGAGACGCGCCTCGGTCACGACGTCGCAGTCGAAACCCGCTTCGAAGGCGGTCCCGCGGATACCTTCTCCGTTCCGGGCCACGATTCGCGGCTCGGGCAGGTGATTTCCAACCTCGTGGTGAACGCGCAATCGTTCTCGGAGCCCGGCGGGAAGGTTCACGTCACCTGCCGCCGCGTCAAATCCGAAATCGAAATCGTTGTTGATGACGACGGCCCCGGTATCCGCGACGACGCTCTCGAACGCATCTTCGAGCGCTTTTATACCGACCGGCCGCATCAGGGTTTCGGCCAGAACTCGGGCCTCGGCCTCTCGATCTCGAAGCAAATCATCGAAGCCCATCGCGGTCGCATCTGGGCCGAGAACCGCAATGGACCGGCGGACGCCGACGGCGCGCCGACCGTCGCCGGCGCGCGCTTCGTCGTGCGGTTGCCGACATGACGGCGTCTCCCGCCGTCCCCGATGAAAACCCGCCGGGCGCGCCGAGCATCCACGCATCCGCCGTTCTGGTCGGCGACCGAGCCGTCCTGATCCGGGGCCCGTCAGGTTCAGGCAAAAGCCGGCTGGCGTTCGACCTGATCCTGGCCGGGCGCGCCGGGCAAATTCCAACCGCGGTGCTGGTTGGCGACGACCGAATTCATCTCGATGTCCGGCAGGGCCGACTCTGGGTCCGGCCCGCCCCCCAGCTCCTGGGACTGATCGAGGTGCGCGGCCTCGGTATCCGGCGCTGCGACTTCATGTCCGAGGCCCCGCTGGGCCTGGTGGTCGATCTCGACGCCGCCGACGGAACCCGCCTACCGGGCCCGGAAAGCCTCGCAACGGCGCTTTTCGGGCTCCAGTTGCCGCGAATACCGGTCCCGGCCGGCTTTTCCGCACTGCCTTTGGTCATTGCCGCGCTGACCACGGAGCCCTTGTCCACATCAACCGCGCCACTGGGGGACGATTGTCCGGGCGGAATTTGCCACCATATAGGTTCGACTGTTGCCACGGATTAAACCCGCTTCGATTCTCGCCTTGTGGCGAAATTTAGGGAAAATCGTGATCATCCCCCCTTGCGCGAGCGCGCTGGATGGTCAAAGTGGCCCGTTCGTGCGGTGCACCAATGCACCCGCGAGGAGTTTTCGATGATTGGTCTGGTTCTTGTGACCCATGGGCGCCTTGCCGACGAATTCAGGGCGGCGCTCGAACATGTGATGGGTCCGCAAAAGCAAATCGAGGCGATTACGATCGGCGCCGAGGACGATGCCGATTTGTGTCGAAGCGATATCATTGAAGCCGTCAACCGCGTCGACAGCGGTCATGGCGTCGCTATCCTCACCGACATGTTCGGCGGAACGCCGTCGAACCTCGCGATTTCCTGCATGAGCAGGCCGAAGGTCGAGGTTCTGGCCGGCATTAACTTGCCCATGCTGGTGAAACTCGCCAAGGTACGCAATGAGTTGCCTCTGCCGGAGGCGATTGCGGCCGCGCAGGAAGCCGGTCGTAAATATGTCACCATTGCCAGTCGTGTCCTCGCCGGAAAATGAACCCTCCGCCAGACGATCTGCCCCTCTCCGGCGATGATAGCGCGGCCCCCGCCGCATCCTCTGGTGCGATCACGCGCGAACTGCCCATCACCAATAAACGCGGCCTGCACGCCCGCGCCTCCGCGAAATTCGTGCAGTTGGTCGAGCGCTTCAATGCCGACGTAACCGTTACGCGCAACGGCGAAACGGTGGGCGGCTCTTCGATCATGGGATTGATGATGCTCTCGGCCGGCCTCGGCACCACCATCACCGTGTCGGCAACCGGTGCGGATGCCGCCGAAGCGATCACCGCCATCGCCAACCTCGTCGGCAGCAAGTTCGGCGAAGGCGAATAGGGCGCTCCAGAGCTACGTCCGCACGCCGAGGCCTCGCGCGGCCAGCCGCGCCAGCACATCGTTCAGGTGCTCCCGGTCGCGCGTTTCAATCACCAGTTGGAGCAATGCGGCCTTGGCCGGCAGATCGGAGAAGGTTCGCTGATGCGAAACGTCGATGACGTTCGCACCTGCCTCGGCCAGCAGGTTGCAGACCAGCGCCAGTTGACCGGGACGATCCACAATATCGACAGCCAACTGCGTGAGCCTGCCCTCGCGCGCCAGATCGCGGGTCAGGACCGAGGCGATCAACCGCGTATCGATATTACCGCCGGTCAGGATCAAGCCGACATTTGTCCCCTGGAATCGTTGCGGCTGTGCCAGAACGGCGGCGAGGCCAGCGGCGCCGGCGCCTTCCGCCACCGTCTTTTCCACCGAGATCAGCATCGCGACGGCGCGCTCAATATCGTCATCCGATACCAGAACGATGTCATCGACGAGCCGGCGAATGATCTCGCGGGTGATGAGCCCCGGCGACTTGACCGCGATGCCCTCAGCGAGCGTGTCGCCGCGACTGGGCAAATCCGCACCTTTGATGGCATTGTACATCGACGGATAAAGTTTGGCCTGCACGCCGATGATGCGAATATTCGGATTGATGGCCTTGGCCGCGATCGCCATGCCGGAGATGAGACCGCCGCCGCCGATCGGGACCACCAGCGTCCCAAGCTGGGGAACGGCTTGCAGCATCTCGGATGCAACGGTCCCCTGCCCCGCGATGATCAGCGGGTCGTCGTAAGGATGGATCAGCGTCAGGCCGTGAGCCTGACCGTGCTCCAGCACGAACTTTCCGGCCTCTTCAAGGGTCTGCCCCGTGATGATCACCTCGGCGCCATGCCGACGCGTGTTCTCCACCTTCACCATCGGCGTGCCGATCGGCATCACGATGGTTGCGGGAATTCCCAGGCGTCTGGCGTGATAGGCAACGCCCTGCGCATGATTGCCCGCCGACATTGCGATGACGCCACGTTCGCGCTCCGCAGTCGATAGCGCGCTGAGCCGGTTGAGCGCGCCGCGTTCCTTGAAGGTCGCTGTGAACTGGAGATTCTCGAATTTGAGCCAGAGATTGCAGCCGCAAATCTCGCTCAATGTCAGACTCTGACTGCAATCCGTAACAAAGACCGAGCCGCGTAGTGTAGCCGCGGCAGCCGCAATGTCGTGAGGGTCAATCGTCGCGCCGCCGATATCGAACGAAAGGTTCACCTTGTCGGAGACATGGCTTTTCGGCGCGGACGACATGATCATTCCCTCGGATATGCGGCAACGGACCTGCTGGAGCGAGATGAATTCAGGCAGGATCGCTCGTTTCGTTCGTCATTGCGAGAAGCGTTGGCGACGGAGTAATCCAGCCCTCGCTTCGGAGCCCACCGGATTACTTCGCTTCGCTCGCAATGACGCTTCAATCTCCATTCATCCGCGTTACATGACGGCGAGGATCCGCGAGCGCATCGTCAGCATTCGACGACATTGACCGCGAGGCCGCCGAGCGAGGTTTCCTTGTACTTCGACTTCATGTCCTCGCCGGTCTGCAGCATCGTCTTGATGACCGCATCGAGCGAGACATAGTGATTGCCATCTCCGCGCAGCGCCATACGCGCGGCATTGATGGCCTTCACCGCCCCCATCGCATTGCGCTCGATACACGGTATCTGGACCATGCCGCCGACCGGATCGCAGGTCAAACCCAGATTGTGCTCCATGCCGATCTCGGCCGCGTTCTCGATCTGGGCAACGCTGCCGCCGAGCACAGCCGCGAGCGCCCCCGCCGCCATCGAGCATGCCACTCCGACTTCACCCTGGCACCCGACCTCCGCGCCCGAGATCGACGCGTTCGCCTTGTAGAGCAGGCCAATCGCGCCGGCGGTCAAAAGAAAGTCGACGACACCGTCATCGGACGCGCCCGGAACATACTTGTAATAGTAGTGCAGGACTGCCGGAATGATGCCGGCGGCGCCGTTGGTCGGCGCGGTGACCACCCGGCCTCCGGAAGCGTTCTGTTCGTTGACCGCCATCGCAAACGCATTGACCCAATCCATCGCGGCCAGCGGATCGCCGCCAACAACATTGTGCCCGCGCTCCAGCAACTCACGAGAGAGTTTTGGCGCACGGCGACGGATGCCCAGCGCGCCGGGGAGACGATCCTCCACATCTTCCTCGTCGAGAGCAAAGCCGCGTCGGACGCAATCCTGCATCACCCGCCAGATGCGCAGCAGACCCGCGCGCACATCCGCCTCCGGCCGCCAGATGCGCTCGTTGGCCATCATCAATTGGGCGATCGAGATACCGCGGGATGTCGCCAGCGCCACCAGTTCGTCGCCGGTCGTGAAGGGATGGGGCCAAACGAGGTCGGGGGCGCCCGACGCCGCCACCCCGACACCTCCTTCCGCGACGAAGCCGCCACCGACCGAGAAATAGCAACGCTCGGACAGTGCCCTGCCATCCTCTCCCAGCGCAACGAAACGCATGGCGTTGGGATGCTCCGGCAGCGACCGCTCGCCGAGAAAGGCGATATCGCGTGCACGCTGAAATGCGATCGGATGCTTGCCGCCGAGCGGCAAACGCCCCGTGCGTTGCAGGTCCGCGAGTCGCGGCTTGACGCTGGCCGGATCGATGGTGTCCGGCATTTCGCCGAACAGACCGAGGATGACGCCGAGATCCGTCGCGTGCCCACGCCCGGTCGCACCCAGCGATCCGTAGAGATCGACCCTGACACGCGCAACCTGCGTCAGCAGTCCGTCCTGTTCGAGGGCATCAACGAACAGACCGGCCGCACGCATCGGCCCCACGGTGTGCGAACTCGAGGGGCCGATGCCGATCTTGAAAATATCGAAGACGGACAACATCAAGTTACGGGCAGTTGCTGCTTGACCAGTTCGACCCAGTACGCGGCGCCCAGCGGCAGGATCGCGTCATTGAAATCGTAGTAGGGATTGTGCAACGGCGGATCGTTTGCGGTTTCGCCCGCACCGATGCAGATATAGGCGCCCGGCCGCTTCTGCAACATGAAAGCAAAGTCTTCCGACCCCATCGCCGGCTTGATGTCGGTCATCACCTGCTCGTCGCCGACCAGACGCGAGGCCGCCGCGGCAGCAGCGTTGGTTTCCTCCGGCGTGTTGATGACGCCGGGATAGCCACGCATGTACTGGAGATCAATCGTCGCGCCGTGCGCTTGGGCAACGCCGGCGCAGACTTCCTTCATCGCAGCTTCGACGCGATCCTGAATGCCGGCATCCAGCGTGCGCACGGTACCGCGCATCACGACCTGCTCGGGGACGACGTTCCAGGTATCGCCGCCGTGGATCTGCGTCACCGTAACGACCGCCGATTCGACCGCGCCGACCCGGCGGCTGACGATGGTCTGCAATGTCGTCACAAGATTGGCGGCGATCACGACGGAGTCGATGCCGGTTTCGGGCGCGGCGGCATGGCAGCCCTTGCCGGTGACGGTGATCTCAAACGTATCGAGGAATGCTGTCGCGATCCCGGTGCGGATGCCGAACTTGCCGCGCGGCATCTGCGGAATGTTGTGCATTCCATAGACCGCGTCGGCGGGAAACTTGTCGAACAAGCCTTCCTCGACCATCTTGCGACCGCCACCTTCGTTTTCCTCGGCGGGCTGGAAAACGAAATGCACGGTGCCACGGAATGGCCGATGCCGCGCCAGATGCACGGCGGCGCCGAGCAGCATCGCGGTATGACCGTCATGACCGCAACCGTGCATCTTGCCGTCGCGGGTGGACTTGTGCGCGCTGGAGCCAAGCTCCGTCATGTTGAGCGCATCCATGTCGGCCCGCAGCGCGATGCTCGGACCGTCACCGTTTTTCAGCGTCCCGACCACGCCGGTGCCGCCGAGGCCGCGATCGACCGCGATCTGCATTTCCATCAGCGCGTCGGCGACGACCTGCGCCGTGCGGCGCTCCTCGAACGCCGTCTCCGGATTGGCATGAAGATCATGACGCCAATCCGTCATCCGGGCGCAGGTATCGTCTTCGATTCCAAAATTCGTGGGCATGTCTTTTCCGCCTCTCGATGAAGTCAGCGATGGAAGAATTCGGCGATCAGGGTGGCGCCGAGGAAGGTGCCGGCCGCCGCGGTCAACGACACGACCACGATGCGCCAGCTCAACTGCTTGAAGATCGGCACATCCTTGGCGACCGAGAAGCCGGCGAGCGCCAACACCGGCGTTGTAAAGGCCAGGAAGTTCAGCTTGTCGACCGACGCAATCATCGCGTTGGAGAACGGCAGCAATCCGGGAACGCCGAGCACTGTCGTGACGATCACCAGCACAAAGATATGCGGTATCTTTTTCAAGAGGCTTGACAGCACGTGAACCAGCAACGCGACTCCGAGCACGATGACCAAACCGATCACCGACACCATCACCGGGACATGATAGGTGAGCGTGTTGCCGATCAGCACGCCGACCGCGACGATGATCCAGGCCAGCAGCGAGTCCGGGAATCCGAACGACCCGTGGCCGCCATGGGTCTCGCTGGCGCTGGCAACGGTCGGCGCCATGTCACCGGCCTTGAACTTCGAGAATCGTCCAAGCACCGGCTCCAGCCTGTCGTAAAGCCACGAGCACGCCGGCAACGAGAGAAACAGCGCGAAGTAGAAACCCAGCACCGCCGTCATCAGGTTTGCCGCCGATGCAATCGCCGTCAGGTCCTTGACCATTTCGGGCGAACTCTGGCCGTTGATGGCGCCGATCGCCGCCGCCATCATGCTGCCCGATCCGACGCCGGCGCCCATGGCGAGCGAGCGCGGATCGAAAATGTGCAGACTGGCGATGAATCCGGCCAGCAAGGCGATGAACAACGCGCCGAGCACGGTGCCGGTGATGTACTCTGCCAGCACCCCGCGCCCTTCCGGCGAGTTCATGCCGTACTTCTCGCCGATGATCACGAGATTGCCTTCACGGCCGATGGAGAAGGTTGCGCCGACCGCCTCACGCTTCACGCCCAGCAGGAGCGCCAGCGGAAGGCCAAGCGCCAACGTCCCGAAGGTGTGGCCGAACTCCTGAAACAACAGCGCCCAGCCGGCCTGACGCACCGCAGGCAAGGCTCCGCCAACGGTGAATCCCATCTTGACGATGAAGAGAATAAGGCCGGCGTTAAGCAACTGTCCGGCGAAGGTTTGCAAGCCGAGGCTGATGCGCAGCGGCGACGGAAGATAAGGCGACGCGATGCCCCAGGCCGCCGCGAGCAAAAGCGCCCACACCATGGGCTGAAGCAGCACCTTACCCGGTCCGACTTGAAAGTGCACGACGCCGATGATTTCGGCGAGCAGGACGACGAGTGCGACGCCGACGAAAATCTTGATCTTGTCGGCGGTACCGCGTCCCGCCGGTTCAGTAATGGGCTCGATGGAGGCCGAAGCCGTGGTCATGGAATGCGCTCCTCAATATCGGCAGGCTTGAGCGAGCAACGGCAGCGCCAAGCCCTGCATTTCAACTCCCGTATACGCGTGTCCCGGTTCTGATCTTGGTATTCATTGCTGCGCGAACGCTTGCGAATGTCACACCGAAAGGGACACAGGCGACCTGATAATTTTCGTGTGGCTGCGATCTCGACATTCCGCCGACTTGCATTCCGCAAGAATGAGAGGAATGCCGAGGCAGCCGCCCAAACTTGTTCCGAAATGCGGTCTTGCATCAATGACAGCAGAATGAGATTATCGTTGCGTTTTTATCAACGATAAAAAGCGCCCGGCATGACCCGTCACGACATGGACAAGCTGGAAACGCGCCGCCTGCGATACTTCATGCAGGTTCTGGAGATCGGCTCGGTGCGCGGCGCCGCCGGCGCGCTGGGCATGGATGCCTCGGCCGTGAGCCGCGCCTTGAGCTTGCTGGAAGCGGAATGCGGCGCTCAACTGTTCGAGCGGCGCGGGCGCGGCATTGTTCCCACCGACGCCGGGCACTTGCTCGCCGCCTACATTCGCCGACAGCAGAGCGACAAGCAAACCTTGCTGGCGCAACTCGACAGCATCCGCAAAGTCGAAACCGGCCATGTCGAACTGGTCACCGGCGAAGGTTATATCGACTGGTTGATGCGCCACCCTCTCAGCCGCTTCATGAAGATGCATCCGAAGATCGCGATCGATCTTCGGATCGAAAGCTCGGATGGAATCGTCGAACGTGTTCTCGACGAACGCGCACACATCGGAATCCTGTTCAACCCGCCGCGAAACGAACAGCTTCACTCGCACTTCTCCTGGCCGCATCCGATCCAGACGCTGGTGCTGCGCACGCATCCGCTGGGCCAGGTCAGCTCGCCGCTGCGGCTATCGGACCTGCTTCCCTACGCCGGCGCCACACTGCATCGCGACTTCGGGCTTCGTCAGCATATCCAGGCGGCCGAACTCAGCGAAGGCACCAAGCTGACCTTCTCGTTCACGACGACCTCGTTCGATGCGCTCGGCCACTTCATCCTTGCCGGGCTGGGCTATTCGCTGGTGTCGCGACTCCCCATGACTCCCGCCGATGCCGCGAAAGTCATCTCGCTGCCGATGAAAAGCTCGCTGCTGCACCGCGGCCGCTCCCATGTGGTCACGCGTCAGGGGCGAATGTTGCCGCCCGCGGCGGCGGCGTTGCTCCGCATGATCGTCGGCGACATGAAACGGCCGAACCGCAATGCGCCGCGCGCGGCGGTGCCGGGCTAACGAGCGGACAAAACGTGCCGACAAGCCAACCGAGACTTGTCATCAGTCACCGATTCCAGTACGTTTGCTTTATTCGCTCAAGAGAATTTCATACTGAATAGAGAATGAATATCGAGAAGCCCGCCAAGCAGGTCAACGCGCTGTCGCGAGGAATCGCCATCCTGCGCTATCTGGACGCGCAGGGCGAGCCGGTGGGCGTGGTGCAGATCGCCCGCGATCTCAAGATCAATGCCTCGACCTGCTTCAACCTGCTGCGCACGCTGGTCCACGAGCGGCTGGCCATCTTCGACCCCACGACAAAAAAATACTCCCCGGGCCTCGGCGTGCTGGCGCTGGCGCACGCGGCGCTGAAACAGGACGGCCACATCCGGCTGCTCCATCCGCAGTTCGAACAGATCGCCAATGCGCACAAGGTCACGGTGATGCTCTGGCAGCTCACGTCGCCGGATCGTGCCATGGTGATCGATCTGGCGGAGGCTTCGACACCGTTGCGTGTGCAGTTCACGGTCGGGCAACGGCTGCCGTCGCTGATCGGCGCCCTCGGGCGCTGTTTTGCCGGACATCTGAATCTGTCGAAAGCCGAAGTCAAAGTCATGTTCAAGGAACTGCGGTGGCAGAACGCGCCGACCTTCGAGCAGTACTGGTCCGATGTCGAGAACGCCCGTCGCGACGGATATGCAGTCGATATCGGCCAGTATAACCGTAACTTCACCACCGTGGCCGCGCCGATCCTGACCGGCAGCGGCGAAGCAAGCATGGCCGTGTCCGCCATCACGTTCTCCGGCGATCTCGACCGGCCGCGAATGTTGCGGCTTGCGGCGGATATCAAGCGAGTGACCGGGGAAGCCTCGAACGCGCTCGGCTACAGCGGGACGCCGGCCGTGACGAAAGCTGCGCAGGCCAGTCGCGGCAAGGCGGCGGTGCGAAAGCCGCGGACGACTAACGCGTCTTGAGATAGCGCGCGATGGTCTCGCGCACGCCGGGCCGATTGAAATTCTCGTGCATCAACGGCGCGAGCCGGGCGATCCGCGCCTGCACATCCGACCCCGCCCGCACGGCCTTTGCCCGCCGTCCGATCAAAAGCGCCTCAATCCGGTCGCGATAGAAGGCCGCGCGCTCGGCGACACTTGTGGCGAAAGCAGCGGCCGGAACGATGTCCGAAACCAATCCCAACGAACGCGCTTCCGCCGCGTCGAGCAGCCGCCCGGTGGCGCAGAGCTGAAAGGCGACGGCTTCGGAGACCTTCTCCTCCAGCGCGGCCTGGACCATAACCGGATACATATTGAAGCGAATTTCCGGCAAGCCGAACGCGAGGTTGTCGGCGGCAACCACCAGATCGCACAAGGATGCGATCAGAACACCGGCGCCGAGCGTACGCCCATGAACCGCGACGAGCACCGGTCGAGGCGATGTTGCGAGACTGGCGACGATCGCCTTCAGGCCCTCCTCCTGCCGCTCGAGATATGCGTCGCCTTGCAGGAATTCCGCGATATCGGCGCCGGCGCAGAATCCGGCGGTGCCGCGCCCCTCGATCACGACCAGTTTGACATCGTCGGCCGCTCGCACCGCGTCGGCCAGCGCGACCATCATCTGCGCCGTCAGCGCATTGGCCTTCCCGGCGCGATCGATGGCGATCGACCGGATACCGTCGCGATCCTTCCAACGAATGAACGGCCCTGTCATCGCGAGGCGGCCCTCACCGCGCCATGGCGAAATCGCCACGCCTGACGCGCGCGTCCGAACGCGCCGACCAGACCATCGGGCGCGAAGCGGATCACCACCACGAGCAGGACGCCGAAGACCAGCAGGTGCACACCCGGCAACGATCCCCCGAGCGAATGCCGCAGCCATTCCCCCGTTGGCACCAGCAGCATCGGCCCGACCACCGGGCCCCAGACCGTGCCGCTTCCTCCCACCACCGTCAGCAAGATGATCTGGATGACGATGTTGATGCCAGCGAAAGTATGCGGCTCGACGTACAGCAAATACTGCGCGTAGAACGTGCCGCCGAACGCCGTCAACGCCGCGCTGATGGCCATCGCCAGCATCTTGTAGCGGAGCACGGGTACGCCGATGGCGTGCGCCGCGCGCTCGTTGTCGCGAACAGCGCGCAGATAAAGACCGATCTTGGTGTGATACAGCCACATCGACAACGCGAGCGCGACGATCACATGAATCAGGATCACCACATAGTAGGTGGTGTCCGACCTGAACTGATACATCGCGGGCGTACCCCGCACCGGCAGCGTCAAGCCGCGGCTGGCGCCGAGAAAATCAATCGACGAGATCGCGAGGTAGCCGAGCATCGCCAGCGCGATGGTCACCAGCGCGAAGGAGAGCGGCGGCAATTCGTAGCGAAACGACAGCCACGCGATGAAGACGCCGATCATGGCGGCCAGTGCCGCGCCCGCGAACATCCCGATCCAGGGCGTGATGCCCAGATGGATCGAGAGCAGGGTCGACGTATAGGCGCCGGCTGCAAGAAACAGGCTGTGGCCGATGCAGAACTGTCCGGCGATACCGCCGACCATATTCCAGGCGATGCAGAGATGAATGAACAGAAGCGTCAGGATCGCCATGTTGGTCCAGCTCGAGGACATCACCAGAGGCGCCAATGCCACCGCGAGAAAGGCAATCCACGGCAGCACCGCCGACGACAGAAAAGGTGTCCCGCGCATCAGTGCTCTCCCATCAGGCCGTGGGGACGGAACAGCAGCACCAGAACCAGGATCGCGTAGGGGATCATCGCGCCTACCGTGCCGCCGTAAAGCAGACTGCCGAGACTTTCGGATACGCCGATGATGGCGCCCGCGATCATCGATCCGGCAAAACTTCCCAGCCCGCCGATCACCATCACGATCAGCGCGATCAGCGTGAAATCCAGCCCCATCGCCGGCGTCAGCGTGAACTGCGCCACGACGATCGCGCCGGTCAGCCCCAGCAGCCCGATGCCGATGCCGAAGGCGATGGCCTGGATGCGGTCGATGCGAATGCCCATCAGGGCGGCGGCATCGCTGTTCTGCGTGATCGCGCGTACCTGCCGGCCGAAATCGGTTCGCATCAGCACGACATAGAGAACGGCGGCCAGCACCACCGCGAGCAACGAGCCGACAAGCAATGGCCACGGCATGATCAACGGCGGCACCACCAGATTCTTGTTGGACAGCACCGTCGGCACGCTGAGATAGTCGCCGCCGAACACCATCAGCAGGAAATTCTCCTGGACGAAAACCAGCCCCAGCGTGAGCTGCGCGCCAGCGAGAACGCCGGCGGCCAGCACCGGCTGGATCAAGCGGCGGAACATCAGGAAGCCGAGCAGGAAGAAGCCGAAGAACAGCAGCGGCGCAGCGGCGTAGGCATCGAGCGCGAAGGATTGATAGAGCGCCAGCGCGCCGTACATGGCGAGCGCCATGAAATCTCCGTGCGCGAAATTCAAAAGTCCGCCGACACTGAAGATCAACGTCATCGACAGCGCGATCAGGGCGTAGATCGCCCCCATCTGCAATCCCTGCACCGTCGCCTGCAACAGAACCTCACCTGACATCCGATCCTCACAAGCGTCCGAGATAGGCTTTGCGGGTGGCGGGATCGCGCGCCAGATCGCTGGAAGCGCCGGTCAGAACGATCTTGCCGTTTTCGATGACGTAGCCGCGGTTCGATACCGCGAGCGAGAGCTTCACATTCTGCTCCGCGAGCAGAATGGTGAGCCCGTCCGCGTTCAGCTTGCGCAGCGCGCCATAGGTTTCCTGCACCAGAAGCGGCGACAAACCGAGCGACGGCTCATCAAGGATCAGGAGCTTCGGCTGTGCCATCAGCCCGCGCCCGATCACCAGCATCTGCTGTTCGCCGCCGGACATGGTCGCGGCCTTCTGATCGCGTCGCTCGGCAAGGCGGGGAAACAGATCGAAAATGCGCTTCAGCGTCGCGTCACGATAGGGCCGGGCGCGCGGGTGAACACCGCCAAGCATCAGGTTTTCCCACACCGACATGCGCGGGAACACCATGCGCCCTTCCGGAACCAGCGCGATGCCGGCCGCCACCGCGCGTTCCGCGCCCTCGCCCGCAATCTCCGTGCCCTCGAACGCGATGCGCCCGGCGGTCGGGCGAATGAGGCCGGCGATGGCTTTCATCAGCGTGGTCTTGCCGGCGCCGTTGACGCCGACCAGCGCGACAAACTCGCCTTTTTCGACCCGGAGATCGATACCGTGAAGGATATCGATTCGGCCGTAGCCGGACACCAGCCCCGAAATCTCAAGCAAGATCCAACTCCCCGCCGAGATAGATCTCGATCACTTTGGGATCGCGCACCACGTCCTCCGGCGCGCCTTCGATGATCTTGCGGCCGGTGCCCATGACCACGATCCGGTCGCTCAGGCTCATGATGACATCCATGTTGTGCTCGACGACGAGAAAGGTGACGCCGCGATCGCGCAGATTCCGGATCATGCGCACGACATCCTGCGTCTCGGCGGGGCGCAGCCCGGCCATCACCTCGTCCAGCAGGATCATCTGCGGTTGAGTCGCCATGGCTTTACCGATCTCGAGCGCTTTCTGGTCCGGCAGAGTCAGATGGCGGCAGGTCAGGTCCAGCTTGCCATCGAGACGCACGAGCGCGGCGATCGAGACAGCGATTTTTCGCGCCTCCGACATCGGTAGCCGCACCAGCGCAGCCGCCGTCAGCGTCTCGCGCACCGTGAGGCTGGGAAATACCTCCATGATCTGGAAGGTACGCGTCAATCCGCGTCGGCAGATCTCCTCGGGCGCAACGCCGTCGATCCGTTCGCCACGAAACCGCACCTCGCCGCCGGTTCTGCGCACAAAGCCCGATATTGCCTGGAAGAACGTGGTCTTTCCCGCCCCGTTGGGGCCGATCAGACCGACGATCTCCCCTCGCTTCACATCCAGCGAAACATGATCGACAGCTTTCAAGCCGCCGAACTGAACCGAGATGTCGACGGCGGAGAGAAGTATCTCGCCGCCATCGCTTCCGATCGTGGACGCGTTGCTTTCGCTCATCGATTCATCAGCCTGCATCGGGTTCGTTGCGTGGATGGCGCGATAGTTACTTCACGCCCTCGATGATCGGCTTGGCCGACGCGACCGCCTCCGGATAGACGGTGTGCTTCGCGCCGTCCTTCCACTGCACGAAGATCGCGCTGGTGCCGGCGAGCGTGCCGTTCTCGGCATAGTGAACGTCGCCGGGAATGATCGGCAGCACGATGGCGGGATCGCTGGCCTTGAACTTGAGACCGCGAAACGCCGCATTCACCTTCACGGGATCGTCGGTGCCGGCATTTTCCAACGCCCGCACCAGGAAGCGCGCGGCCTGCACGCCGAACATGAAGCTCTGATCGATCACCTTGTCCGGATAGGCGGCGGTGCCCTTCTGCAACGCATCCTTCAGGCCCGGCAATTTGCCGTCCGCGGAATAGAACGCCAGACCGAACGAACTCGTCAGCGTCTTCTCAGCGACCTCCTTGCCCAGCGCCCCCCACAGCTTGTCGTCGCTGAAGCCGGCCGAGCCGCCGAGCCAGATCGGCACGGTGTAATCGAGATTGAAGCGCGCCTTGTGCAGCAGCACGCCGTCCTGGAAATAAACCACCGAAATCACGGCATCGGGCGCAAGGCTTTTCACCCGCAGCACGATGGGCGTCATGTCCTTCACCGACGGCTCGACCGGAATCGATTCCAGCACCTTGACGCCCTGCGCCGTCAGCGCGGCCGCGGCTGTCTTCGACACCACCTGCCCGTAATCGTTGTTCGCATATGTAATGGCGACGGTATTGATCTTCGCGCCCTTCGAGATCAGCCATTTCACCGCATCGGCATAGGCCTTGCCGAAACCCTCGGCACTGATCGAGATGGTGGAGAAATACGGCGTGGTCGGGATCAACGTGGTTTGAAGCCCGACACCGCCGACCTGATAGCGATCCGCGACCGGCATGAAGGCCTGCGCTTCCGGCGTCGAATAGGGGCCGAGAATGAAGGAGACCTTTTCCTCCGACATCAGGCGGCGCGCCTCAAGCGAGGTCTTGGTCGGATCGGAGCCGTTGTCCGCGATCACGAGATTGATTTTTCCGCCGCCGAGGCTCTTGATGCCGCCGGCATCGTTGGTGTTCTTCACGACCATCTCGATCCCGCGCACGACGCTCAGGCCAGTCTCCGCATAGCGGCCGGTTCGCGGCATCAACACACCGATCTTGATGTCTTTCGCGAAACTCGGAGCAACTGACATCGCGCCCGTCACCAGCGCCAAAGCGCCAATTGCCGCCAACCTCGATATTCTGCTCATCAGGCATCCTCCGCTCGTTCGTGCCGGGCTTTACCACCCGGTCGTGTGAAGGGACTACACACTCAGGGTCAATGTGCCGGAGATCACCGGCTCACCACGCTGGTTTTCGATTGTGACGTCGTAAATTCCGGCGTCGCCCTCGCGAAGGCGTCCGTGCGCCGACACCGTATCGTCCTCGCGCACCGGCCGCGTGAAGCGTACATCCAGCTTCGCGCCCTCCTGCGCCTGCGCTCCATAGGTCGCGCGCAGCGATTGCCAGATCAGGTTGAGCGACAACATGCCGTGCGCGATGATGCCGCGCATCGGCGTCGTCGCCGCGAAGTCCGGATCGACGTGAATCGGATTGAAGTCGTCGGTGATCTCCGCGTAGAGGCGAATCGCAGCGCGATCTACCACCTTGCTGACGCGCTCAAGTTCGGGACGGGCGTATCGGGACATGGTCATTTCGCCCACAGCGTCGTCATCAGGCCGGAGAACATCAGTTCGCCATCGGCGCGGCGGGTTTCCGACCCGAACCGCACCCAGCGACGCTCGCCCTTTAGTTCCTTGCCTTCGCAGCGCAGGTCCGTGATCAGTTCATCGCCGATCTTCGGCATCCTGTTGACCGTGAACAGTTGCTGGCCATGAACATTGCCCGGCGGGCGCGGCACCAGAATGTCGGAATAGGCGCGGATATAGACCGCGGCCATCATGCCGGGCGGCATGGTGTCGCCGTCGCGGTCCGCCGGAAATAACCCCAGCCATTTTTCGATCAGGTCGGGGCCGAGCACCAGCGTTCGGCTGCCGATGATTTTTCCGGGCTCGAAGGTCTCGAAGACGAACATCTATCGCGGCCTCGCTTGTGGCAACGGATATTCGCCCTCGGTCGGTTCGAAGAACAGCTCGATCGGCATCCCGATGGCGACCGTGTCCGGGCTCACCTCGCGAAGGTTCACCATCGCGCGCACGCCTTCTTCCAGGGCGACGATCGCGATCACATACGGCACATCGGCCTTGAAAGAGTCCAGCGGCGCGCGGTGAACCACCGTGAACGAATAAACCATGCCGCGACCGCTCGACGGCAGCCAGTCCAGATCCGCGCCATGGCAGGCCGTGCATGTCAGGCGCGGCGGAAACTGGCTGTGGCCGCACGTCTTGCAGTGCTGAAATTCGAACCGGCCATCCTTGCAGCTCGACCAGAATCGCTGCGTGACGACATTCGTTTGCGGAAGCGGCTTCGACATCGCTCAATTCCTCCCCAGCACGAGCGAACAATGCGCGGACAGGATTCCGCCGTCGCCATGAACGAACGCCAGTTCAGGAGACTTGACCTGACGACCCTCGGCCTCGCCGCGCAACTGACGCACAGCCTCGACCACATGGAACATGCCGCCGGCAGCACCGGAATGTGCATACGACAGCAGTCCGCCATGCGTGTTGCACGGCAAACGCCCATCGAGATCGAGCGCGCCGGCCAGAATCGCCGGACCGGCCTCGCCCCGCGCGAAAAAGCCGATGGATTCCAGTTCCGCCAGCAAGGTGATCGTGAAGCTGTCGTAGATCTCGGCGACGTCGATATCGGCGGGCGTAACGCCCGCGCGGGCGAACGCCTGCCGCGACGACTGCTTGCAGCCGAAGTCCGTCAGCGAAGGCGATGCGATGATATGCTCATGGGTGTTCATCTGGCCCGTGCCGAGAATATCGACACCCCGTTTGCGCGTGTCCCGCGCAGCATCCGCCGCGCTGACGACGACCGCCGCGCCGCCATCCGAAATCAAACAGCAATCGAGCAGGCGCAGCGGAGTCGAAATCGGCTTCGATCTTGCGACGTCCTCCAGCGTGATCGGCTGCTGCATCTGGGCTTTCGGATTGCGCATCGCGTGCTTGCGATGGGCGACCGCGACGCCGGCGAGATGCTCCAGCGTCACGCCGTAGTCGTGCATGTAACGCTGCGCCACCAGCGCATAGGCCGACGGAACGCTGATGCCATAGGGCCGTTCGAACTGGGCATGCCCGACTTCGGACAATGCCGCCACCGCCTTGTCGCGGGACATGCCGGTCAGCCGATTGTCGCCGCACACCGCGAGAACGTGCCGGCAGATCCCGGCTTCGATCAGCGCGGCGGCCTGCATCACCTGCGCGCAGGCCGTCGCACCGCCCGCGGAAACCGCGATCGAATAGGACGGCATGATGCCGAGGAATTCACTGACCACCGACGACAGCATCAGATGCGGCTCGGTAAAGGAATATCCACACAACACGCCATCAATATCGCCGAGAGATAGCCCGGCATCGGCAACGGCGGCCGCCGCAGCCTCCGCCTGCAATCCGAGCGACGTCGAGCCTTCGACCTTGCCGACCGCCGTGTCGGCGACGCCGGTAATAACCGCTTTTGCTGACATGCCTACTTGTCCTTGCTCTTGCGCCCGAACCGTTCCCAGACGAATCCGAGCGGCCTCTTGGCGAGGAAGCCGGCGACCGCCTCATGATGGTAGGGCGTCTCCAGCGCCACCGCCTGCGCGTAGGATTCCATTTCGGCGAGCGCGTGCCGATCGAGGTTGAAGGACTGGTTCAGGATCGTCTTGGCCATGCCTATGGCATAGGTCGGCGCCTGCCGGAATCGCTGCGCGAAGGCCACACCAGTCGCCAACGGATCGTCCTGCGGCACGATCTCATGAACGATGCCGAGCCGCTGCGCCTCTTCCATCCCGAGCACGCGGCCCGAAAAGATGATTTCCTTGGCGCGCTGCAGCCCGACGATACGTGGCAGCAATTGCAGCCCGCCGAGGTCCGGCACCAGGCCGATGCGGACGAACACGGCGCACATCTGCGCGCGCGGCGTGGCCAGGATAAAATCCGCCGCCAGTGCCAGATTGAATCCGGCGCCGAACGCCGGACCGTCCACCACTGCGATGACCGGCATTTCCAGATCGAGCAGTTCGTTGAACCAGACATGCAGCCGGCGAATACGTTCGCGATTGGCTGTGGTCGGGCGCCGACCTTCTGACAGCGCACGCAGATCGCCGCCCGCGCAGAAAGCGCCGCCCTCGCCCGTCATCACCAGCGCTTTGGCGCCGCCGTTTGCACGCAGGTCGCGCACCACATGCGCGATCTCCTCGCGCATATCCAGATCGAGCGCATTGCGCTGGTCGGGCCTGTTCAGAACAAGCCGCGCGATTTCGTCCTCGATGCTGAAGCGGATAGCCTTGAATGTCATGAATCGGACCTCAACTGCCTCGCGATGATATTGCGTTGAATTTCGGAGGTGCCCTCGCCGATCACATAGACCAGCGCGTCGCGATGGAAGCGGCCGACCGGATACTCCCGCATGATTCCGGCGCCGCCGAGAATGCGGATCGCCGCCTCGGTGACGCGCACCGCCATCTCCGAGGCAACCAGCTTCACCCGCGCGGCGGTCGCGCTATCAATGGTGCCCTGATCGACCCGCCACGCGCCGTAGTAAACGAACCACTTGGCGGCATCGATATCCGCCGCCATGTCCGCCAGCTTGTGCGCGATGGCCTGATACTCGATGATCGGCTTGCCCCGCACGATCCGTGTCTTGGCGAAATCGAGCGCCGCGTCAAAGGCGCCACGCGCCATGCCTATGCAATTGGCCGACACGCCGATGCGATTTTCCGAAAGCGAATCCAGAACGATGTTGTAGGTGCCGGTTTCGCCGCCGAGCAGACAATCGTCCGGCACGAAGGCGTTCTCGACGTAAATCAGCCCGGTTTCCGAGGAGCGAATTCCTTCCTTCTTCAGCTTGCTGATAGCAAAGCCGGGATTCGGCAACTCGACCAGAAACAGACTTATCGCGTCCGATGAATGTTCGGGCTTGGTTCGCGCGGCGACGGTGAGAAAATCCGCCATCGGGGCATTGGTGATGTATAGTTTGGAACCGTTGAGGCGCCAGCCACCCTCGACCTTTTCGGCGCGAGTCTTCATGCTGCGAACGTCGGACCCACCGTCAGGCTCCGAAAGGCCGAAGCCGCCGACCTTGTCGCCGGACAGCCCGGGCTTGAAGAAGCGCTCTTTCTGCGTTTCGGTGCCCGCGCGCCAGATCGGCCAGATCGCAAGATGCGTATGCGCGGACCATGACGACGCGAAGGCCTGACAGACACGACTCATTTCCTCGCGGACGATGCAATCGCTGACCTTGTCGAAGCCGGTGCCGCCATCGGCTTCCGGATAGCGAACGCCGAGCAGGCCAAGTTCGCCCCACTTCCGGAACAACTCCCGCGGAAAGACCTCGCTCTCCTCCGCTTCCGCGACGAGGGGTGCGATATCCTGATCGACGAAGCGCGCAATCGTCTCGCGCACCTGTTCCTGCTGAGGCGTGAACTGGAAGTCCATCGAGCCTTTCCTTCCCGGCGTGCACCGCCGACATTTCGACGTGCACCGCAACCGCATCGATCAGGACGATGTTGCGCGCTTATAATTCTATATAGAGAATTCAATTCTCCTTTGAAAATATTCATAGGCGATGGGCCGTCGTCATGTCAACATTGCCCCGCGCATTCCAGAGCGGCGAAAAGCCGCCGCCGATCACGTCGCGGGGTAAGGGAAATGACTCAGGGAAAAACACGTTGTCCGCAGAAGAGCGTCGACCGCGGGCAATTTCGCGACATGTGCGCGCGCTTCGCCGCGGCCGAGATCGGCCCGCGCTGGCGCGCAGCGGATCGCGACAAGATTTTTCCCCGCGATTTCTACGTGGCCGCCGCGAGGGCGGGACTGATCGGCATCACCGCGCCGGAAGATATCGGCGGCTCCGAACTCGGCGCGTACGAGGAAGCGATCGCCATGGAGGAAATGGCCAAGGTCAATCCCAACCTCGCCGTGTCCGTGCTGGTTCAGAACGTCGCGGGGTCGATTCTGTACGACTACGGCTCCCCGGAGCAACGCGAGATCGCGCGCGAGGTGATCGCGGGCAACTGCCTGGTCGCGATCACGGTGACCGAGCCGGAAGTCGGAAACGATGTGCAGAACGTCAAGACCCACGCGCGGCGCGATGGCGCCGACTGGATCGTCGACGGTCTGAAATCATTTATCACGCTGGGCGGCGACAGCGACGTGCTGGTGACGCTGGCGCAAACCGACGCGAGTCGCGGTCGCCACGGAATGCACTTCTTCGCCATCGATCGTCGCAGTCCGGGCGTGACATGCAGCCAGATCGAGACCTACGTCAATCGTCCCGCGCCGACCTATCGCGTTCAGTTCGACAATGTTCACGTGCCGGAAAGCCGCCGTCTCGATGCGGGCTTCAAGGAGATCATGACCGGGTTCAATCGCGAGCGCATCATGGTCGCCGCACGCTGGCTCGGGCATATGCAGGCAGCGCTGAACTGGGGGCGGGACTATGCCGCCACGCGGCAACAGTTCGGTCGCCCGATCGGCGCCAACCAGTCGATCGCCTTCGCGTTGGCGCAGGCGCACGTCGATGTGGAAGCCACGCGGCATCTCACCTACCACGCCGCTGAACGCTACGACTCCGACATTCCCCTCAAGGACGTGATCCTCGATGTCTCGTCGGCAAAGCTGCTCGCGACCCAGGCCGTGGTTCGCGTCACGCAGGCAGCTCTGCACATCGGCGGCGGCTGGGGATTGACTGAAGAACTTCCGGCGATGCGGCTCGCGCTCGACGCCCTGGTCGCGCCGGTCACGGTCGGAAGCTGGGAAATCCAGCTTCGCGCGATCGCGCGTGAAATGGGATTGCCCTGCGACTGAAGGAATCGCAACGATAGCGATTTCGAGCGAATGCCGGTTCGCGTCAAGCAAACGCGTCGAAAGAGAACTGTGGAGTCTTTCAATCCAGCAAAAATGGACTTCCGGCGTCGATCCTAACCGCGCCGCTGATGCGCGTCGGCGGCGAATGCGACGGCGGCGGTCCGGTTTTCGACTCCGAGTTTGGCGTAAATCTGCTCGAGATGCTTGTCGACCGTCCGTGGGCTGAGGCCGAGGATCTGGGCGATGTCGCGATTGGTCTTGCCCTTGCTCAGCCACGACAGCACCTCGCCTTCGCGTGGCGTCAGCCCGAATTTCTTGCTGAAATCGGTCGTGGTCTCCGCGACCGCTTCCGGCGTCAACTGAAGCAGGAATTCGTTGGTCCGAAACATCCCGAGATATTGAAGCTGAAAGCCTCCGCGATACGCCGCCGGAGGAGATATTCCATCCGTGCCCGCGCGGCCGCTTGCGATCTGCTGCAACCATCGCAACCAAGCTGCCGGCAACGGCGAAGCGACGCCCGCGACGTCGGGAGGCGTCTCGCTGGCGAGGAGTTTCTGCGCCTGCGGCGTCGACCAGACCACCGCGCCGTTCCTGTCGACGGCAAAAAGATAGCGCCCGGACACGTCCAGCGCGGCTCGCGCGCTTTGGGTAAGGCGCGCGTTGGTGAGGTGAACCTTGATGCGCGCCAACATCTCCGCCACCACGATGGGCTTGGTGACGTAGTCGACTCCGCCGGCCTCGAGCCCGCGCACGATATGCTCGGTTTCGGTCAGGCCGGTCATGAAGATGATCGGGACGTCGGCCAGCCGGGGATCGCGCTTGAGGCGGCGGCAGGTCTCGAAACCGTCCAGTCCCGGCATCACCGCATCCAGAAGGATCATGTCCGGGATCATCCGCTCGACGATCCGCATCGCCGACACGCCATCGAGGGCGACCATGACGGTCATCGAGGCGGCATCCAGCGCATCGGTCAACATACGCAAGGTGTCGGGAGAATCGTCGACCACGAGGACGACGCTGCTGGTTGTTTCATTTGTCATGGAGTTCGAAGGTGCGGAGCGTTTCCAGATACTGCTTGAAATCGAATCGTTCGACGAGTGTTCGCATTCTGGCGACGAAGGCGGCAAGCTCCGGATGGTCGGCGTCGAGCCTGTCCAGCTTGCGCTGAATGGCCTTGACGTGCCCGATCTGCGCCAGATCCCTCAACTCTTCCACGTCATTCATCGAGGGCCGGGCGCCTCCCAGCGGCGGCAGTACGACATCGGGCTGGCCTTCGCGGGTCTGTTGCCACTGGATCCTGAGGAGTTGGCCGATATGTTCCAAAAGACGATGAACATCGATCGGCTTCATCATATAGCCGTCGTGATAGGTCTGCGCCAGCGGAAGACCATGCGCTTCGATCGCGCTCGCCGAAATCATCAATATGCGCGCACGATGATGGCCGCTCTCGCGCAGCGTCTGCGCCAACGTCCATCCATCGGCCTCGCCCATCGAGATATCGAGGATGAAGAGGTCGGGTTCGCAATGTTCGGCCAGAGCGAGGCAGGACGGCGCATCGTGCGCACAGAGAATGATGAACCCCAGCGGGGTCAGCACCTCGCGGATCAGATCGCGATGCGTGGGATTGTCATCGGTGACGATAATGGTCTTGCGCGGCCCTGCGTAACCGGTGACGTGGCCGGAGATCGACGCCACGCGGGTCGGATTGGTCACTTCCGACAGCAGCAGCTTGACGCGGAACGTGCTGCCGACGCCGACCGTGCTCGTGACCCGAATGTCGCCTCCCATCACCCCGGCCAGAAGCCGCGAGATGGTCAGGCCAAGCCCGGTGCCCGTATGCGGCTGCGCGTTTCCGAGCGCGCCACGCTCGAACGGCGCAAAAATTCGGTCCATATCGCCGGCCGGAATGCCGGGTCCCGTATCGACGATCTCGAATTCCACAACCGGATTACGATAACGCATGACGAACTTCACCGATCCGTATTCGGTGAACTTGATGGCGTTGGACAGCAGGTTGATCAAGATCTGACGCAACCGCTTCTCGTCCGCATAGACCAGCGCGGGCAGAAAATCGGGCCGTTCGAAGATAAAGTCGACGCCCTTCGTGGCGGCCTGCACGCGGAACATGCCGACCAGATGATCCAGAAACTCGCCGATCAGCACCTCGTCCCGCGCCAGGAATAGTCGCCCCGCCTCGATCTTCGAAATGTCGAGAATGCCGTCGATCAGCCCCGAAAGGTGATCGGCGCTGCGCCGCATCACGCCGATCTGATCGAGTGACTTGCCCGGCAAAGACGTATCCTGCGACAGCAACTGGGCATAGCCGCTGATCGCATTGAGCGGCGAACGCAGTTCATGGCTCAATCCGACGACATAACGGCTTTTCGCGAGGTTGGCGGATTCCGCGGCTTCCTTGGCGCGCTGCAGTTCCGCATCGGTCCGCTTGTGCGCATCGATTTCCTGAATGAGAAGATTTGTCTGCCTCCGCGTTTCCGCCTCGGCCGCCCGGCGGCTTTGCCGCGCCAGCACGAAGAGCCACGCCACCACCCCGATAATAATGACGAGGGCGAAGAACACCTTCCACAATACGTCCGCCAGCAGGGATTTATCGATCTGGATGTCGAGCGACGTCTGCAGATAGATCAACGCCATCGTCATCCCGACCAGACTGGTGGCGCTCACGAACACCACCAGGTAGTGCCCGAGTTGGGAGTTGACGTAGGCTTGTGCGGAAGCCGGAAGGCTTTTTCTGAACGCCTCGCCCGCCTGCTCGCGAAGGCCCGCATGTGGCTTGCACATATCGTGGCAGCGCGCGTCCAGCGAACAGCACAGCGAGCAGATCGGCCCGGCATAGGCCGGACAATAGGCCATGTCTTCCGGCTCAAACGAATGCTCGCAGATACAGCACTCGATCTGCGACAAATTCCGCCAGCTCCGCTTCGGCTTGCGCGCGAGATAGTATTTCCCTTGCGTGAGCCACGCGATCGTCGGAGCGGTGACAAAAGCGACAACGAGTGCAACAAACGGCGAGAGCGCTTTTGCGGTGATGCCGAACAGTCCGTAGAAGGCGCTGATCGATACGACGGCGGCAATCGCCATCGATCCGACGCCGACCGGATTGATATCGTAGAGATGGGCGCGCTTGAAATCCATCACCGGCGGTCGCAGGCCGAGCGGCTTGTTGATCACGAGATCGGCGACCAGCGCGCCGACCCACGCGATCGCGACATTGGAATAGAGCGCGAGCGTCTGCTCCAGCGCCTTGTAGACACCGATTTCCATCAGCAACACGGCAACGACCACGTTGAAGACCAGCCACACCACGCGCCCTGGATGGCTGTGGGTCAGGCGGGAGAAGAAATTCGACCACGCGATCGAGCCGGCATAGGCGTTGGTGACGTTGATCTTCAGTTGCGACAGGATCACGAAGGTGCCGGTCAATGCCACTGCGAGATCGGGCTGCGACAGCACATACTGAAAGGCGGCGAGATACATCTGCGTCGGTTCGGCCGCATGTTCCGCCGGAATGCTGTGGCTGAGCGCAAAGAATGCCAGGAACGATCCGGCCAGCAATTTCAGCGCACCGATGACGATCCATCCCGGACCGGCGCTCAACAAGGCAACCCACCAGGTCTTTCGCGACGTTCGCCGGTCACGCGGAAGAAACCTGAGAAAATCGACCTGCTCGCCGATCTGCGCCACCAGCGAAAACACCACCGACGCAGCCGCTCCGAACATCAGCAGATCGAGTTGCCCCGCCGGTCCGCCATGCTCGCCGGAAAACTGCGTCCACGCCACGAAGGAGTCGCGGCTTTTGAAGGCGATCGCCGCGAACGGCAGGATATGCAGAATGATCCAGATCGGCTGGGTCCAGAGTTGGAAGCGGCTGATCAATGTGATGCCGTGCGTGACGAGCGGAATGATGACGACCGCGCTGACGAGATAGCCGATCGGTCGCGGAATGCCGAAACATAGTTCCAGCGCCATCGCCAGGATGACGGCTTCGAGCGCGAAAAAGATGAATGTGAACGTCGCGTAAATCAGCGAGGTGATCGTCGAGCCGATATAGCCAAAACCGGCGCCGCGCGTCAGCAGGTCGATGTCCACACCCGCCTTCGCGGCGTGATAGGCGATCGGCAGGCCGCAGGCGAAAATGATCAGACTCACCACCACGATCGCCGTGGCGGCATTGGTCACGCCGTACTTGAGGGTAATGGTTCCGCCGATCGCCTCGAGCGCGAGAAACGAGATGGCTCCCAGCGCGGTATTGGCAACCCTGGCGGCGGACCAGCGTCGCGCGCTCTTGGCTGTGAAGCGCAGCGCGTAGTCTTCCAGGGTCTGGTTGGCAACCCATTGATTATATTGCCGTCTGACCCTGTCTATCTGCTGACGCCCTGCCAACCAACCAGTCTCCCGCTGCCTTACCCTGGAACCTACACCGCGATTTTGCGGTGCAGTATACGCGATCTTGCGTATGCGTGCAGTGCACAATGTTGGGCATCCTCGCCTCATCGCTAAGCACCTTTGGCAAACCAAGCGGGGTATCCATGTCAGACGAGAAACGACCGATCCTGGAATCGCCATTCCGGCGCAAACTCTTGATGGGGATGGCGGCGATGCCGGCGCTGTCGCTGCTCCCCAGGCCGGCGTGGGCCGACGTGCCCGCCACGTCCGCCGTCAACACCACCGGTCTTGCGGTGACCGACAGCGAAGTGACCGTGGGCATTCTTCACTCCGTCACCGGCACCATGGCGATTTCCGAAACCGGTTCGGTGGAAGCGGAAAAGCTGGCCATCGAACAGATCAACGCTTCTGGCGGCGTACTCGGCCGCAAGATCAAATACATTCAGGAAGACGGTGCCAGCGACTGGCCGACTTTTGCCGAGAAGGCGAAGAAGCTGCTGGTCAACGACAAGTGCGCCGCCGTGTTCGGCTGCTGGACTTCGGCATCCCGCAAAGCGGTGCTGCCGGTCTTCGAGCAGTACAACGGAATGCTCTACTATCCGACCTTCTATGAAGGCCTCGAACAGTCGAAGAACGTCATCTACACCGGCCAGGAAGCGACACAGCAGATCATCGCCGGCCTCGACTGGGTCAACAGGACCAAGGGCGCCAAGAGCTTCTATCTCTTGGGGTCCGACTACATCTGGCCGCGCACCTCCAACAAGATCGCGCGCAAGCACATCGAAGGCCATCTCAAGGACTGTAAGGTGGTCGGCGAGGAATACTTCCCGCTGGGTCACACCCAGTTCAATTCCGTCATCAACAAGATCAAGCTCAAGAAGCCCGACGTCATCTACGCGATCATCGTCGGCGGCTCCAACGTCGCGTTCTACAAGCAGCTCAAGGCAGCGGGCATCGACCTGTCGAAGCAGACGCTGCTCACCATCTCGGTGACCGAGGACGAAATCGACGGCATCGGCGGTGAAAATATCGCAGGCGCCTATGCGTGCATGAAGTACTTCCAGTCGCTCGACAACCCGAACAACAAGGCGTTCGTCGAGGCGTTCCACAAGATGTGGGGGCCGAAGACTGTGATCGGCGACGTGACGCAGGCGGCGTACCTCGGGCCAAACCTGTGGAAGCTGACGGCGGAAAAGGCGGGATCGTTCGACATCGACAAGATCGCGGCGGCTTCTCCCGGCGTCGAATTCAAGGGCGCACCCGAAGGGTACGTCCGAATCCACGAAAACCATCACCTCTGGTCGAAGACACGCGTGGGACGGGCCAAGGCAGACGGACAGTTCGAACTGGTCTACGAGACCAAGGATCTGGTCGAACCCAATCCGTTCCCCAAGGGCTACCAGTAAGCCCCTTCCTCTCCCGGTGCGACATGACACGGCCGCACCCCCACCTCGCGCCGCGGGCATCGTTCCGCGGCGCGAGGCACCCCCTTCAAGGCAGGAGAGCGATCCATGTTCGGCGACTATTCGCTTGCTGATCTCAGTTCAATTTTCGTGATGCAGGGCTTCGCAGGATTGATCCTGTTCTCCGTCTTCGTGCTGATGGCGCTGGGCCTTGCGATCATTTTCGGCCAAATGGGCGTCATCAACATGGCCCATGGCGAATTCATGATCCTCGGGGCCTACATGACCTGGATGACCTCGGGATTCTTTCAAAACTACCTGCCTTCGCTGTTCTCAGGATACTTTTTCGTCGCGATGATCGTCGCGTTTCTCGCGTCAGGCGCGCTCGGAATGCTGGTGGAGTGGGCGTTGATACGTCACCTCTACAAACGCCCACTGGATACGCTGCTGGCGACGTGGGGACTGAGCCTCATTCTTCAACAGGCCTACCGCTCCATATTCGGCGCGCGCGAAGTCGGCGTCGAACTTCCGGAATGGATGATGGGATCGTGGCAGGCCACCGACACCATTCAGATTCCGATCAACGGCATGTTCGTCATGGCATTGACGATCCTGATCACCATCGCGGTTGCGTACATCCTCTACAAGTCGCGATGGGGCAAGCAGGTCCGCGCGGTGGTGCAGAATCGCGTCATGGCCGGCGCCGTCGGCATCAATACCGAGAAAGTTGACCGCTACACCTTCGCGCTGGGCTGCGGCATCGCCGGCGTCGCCGGCAGCGCGTTCACGATGATCGGCTCGACCGGGCCGACTTCGGGACAGCTCTATATCGTCGACACCTTCCTGGTGGTCGTGTTCGGCGGCGCCGCCAGCCTGCTCGGCACCATCGCCTCCGCATTCACCATCTCGCAGGCCCGCTCGACGCTGGAATTCTTCCTGTCCGGCTCGATGGCGCAGGTCATCACGCTGCTGGCGATCGTCGGAATTCTGATGCTGCGACCGCAGGGTCTGTTTGCCCTCAAGGTCCGCAAGTAAACGGCTGGAGCGATCATGTCTGACAACCCTCGCCTGTTCAATCGGTCCGAACTCATCGGCTTCCTGGTACTCGCAGCGCTTTTGATCGTGGTGCTTCCGCTGTCGCTGGATAGCTTCCGCCTCAACCTCGTCGCGAAGTACCTGACGTACGCCTTCGTCGCACTGGGCCTGGTCTTGTGCTGGGGCTACGGCGGCATTCTGAGCCTTGGCCAGGGCGTGTTCTTCGGCCTCGGCGGATACTGCATGGCGATGTTTCTGAAGCTCGAGGCATCCAGCGTCGCCAACACCAAGATCCAGTCCACGCCCGGCATTCCGGACTTCATGGACTGGAATCAGATCACATCGCTCCCGCTTTTCTGGCAGCCTTTCCACAGCCTGACCTTCACGATCGTCGCGATCATCGTGGTGCCGGCGGTATTCGCCTTCATCATCGGCGCGGCGATGTTCAAGCGGCGCGTCGGCGGCGTCTACTTCGCCATCATCACCCAGGCGATCGCCGCGATCCTGACCATCCTCATCATCGGTCAGCAGGGCTACACCGGCGGCGTCAACGGCATCACCGACCTCCGCACGCTGCACGGCTGGGACATCCGGACCGACAATGCGAAGTTCATCCTCTACTTCGTTGAGGTGGCCTGTCTGCTGGGCTGCGTCGGCATCGCGCAATATATCCGCCACTCGAAGCTAGGCCGCATTCTGGTGGCGATGCGCGAGAAGGAAGACCGGGTTCGCTTCTCCGGCTACAGCGTCGCGAACTTCAAGATCTTTGCCTTCTGCATCGCGGCGGTGTTCGCGGCGATCGGCGGGGCCCTGTTCACCCTTGAAGTCGGCTTCATGTCGCCGTCCTTCGTCGGCATCGTCCCCTCGATCGAAATGGTGATCTACACCGCGGTGGGCGGCCGGCTTTCGATCTTCGGCGCGGTCTACGGAACGTTGCTGGTGAACTTCGCCAAGACCAGCCTCTCCGAAACCTTCCCCGAGCTCTGGCTGTTCGGTCTCGGCGCGCTGTTCATCGCCGTCGTTCTGATCTTCCCCAATGGCCTCGCTGGAATCTGGCGCGATCACGTGCAGGACAGGATCACCCGCCTGTTCTCCCGCTCCACCGGCAAGACCGGCGATCTCATCGATCCCCCGGTCGCCAACGGCGCTCCGGCAGAATAGGAGGCAATCATGCTGATCGGCAGCCAACCCAAGGACTTCCTGCTCGCGGTCGAAGCGCTGACCGTATCGTTCGACGGCTTCAAGGCGGTGAGCGACCTGTCGTTCTACGTCGACGAGAACGAGATACGCGTCATCATCGGCCCCAACGGCGCTGGCAAGACCACCGTGCTCGACCTGATCTGCGGCAAGACCAAGGCCACTTCGGGCTCTATCCAGTTTCGCGGCAAGGAACTGACCAAGCTCAAGGAGAACCAGATCGTCCAGGCCGGCGTCGGGCGCAAGTTTCAGACGCCGTCCATCTACGAGGATCTGACCGTCTTCGAAAATCTCGAAATCTCTTTCCCGCGCGGGCGCACTGTCTTCGGCGCCTTGACATTTCAGCGTGACCAGGCGGTGCGGGAACGCGTGGAAGAAGTCGCGGAGATGATCTTCCTCAAGGATCGTCTCGATACGACCGCCGACCTCCTCAGTCACGGTCAGAAACAATGGCTCGAGATCGGGATGCTTCTGATTCAGGACCCTGAGCTGTTGATGCTGGATGAACCGGTGGCCGGTATGAGCGTCAGCGAGCGCGTGAAGACCGCCGAACTGCTCAACCGGATCATCAAGGATCGCTCGGTGCTGGTGATCGAGCACGACATGAAGTTCGTCGAGGACATCGCCCACAAGGTTACCGTCCTCCATCAGGGCAAGATTCTCTCCGAAGGCTCGATGGAGGCGGTCAAGAGCGATCCCAAGGTCATTGAAGTCTATCTCGGACACTGAACAGGAGGCCGCGATGTTTGCGATCCAGGATCTGCATGTGGCCTACGGGCAGAGCGAAGTGCTGCACGGCCTCAACGTCTCCGTCGCGGCGAACGAGATCGTCGCCATCATGGGGCGAAACGGCATGGGCAAAACCACGCTGATGAAGTCCCTGATGGGAATCGTGCCGACCAAAAGCGGTTCGGTGAAGATGAATGACATCGAGGTATCCGGTCTCAAGAGCTATGAGCGGGTGGCCAGGGGCCTGGCCTATGTACCGCAAGGCCGAATGATCTTCTCTTCGATGACGGTGCAGGAGAATATCGAGACCGGCCTCGTCGCTTCCGGCGACAGCGAGGTGCCTGCCGATATCTACGAACTGTTTCCGGTGCTTCTGGAAATGAAGGGCCGGCGCGGCGGCAACCTCTCCGGCGGGCAGCAGCAACAACTCGCCATCGCGCGCGCGCTCGCGACCAAGCCGAAAGTTTTGCTGCTCGACGAGCCGACCGAAGGAATCCAGCCGTCGATCATCCGGGACATGGGGCGCACGCTCAAGCGCATTCGCGACGAGCGCGGCCTCTCCATCGTGGTGTCCGAACAAGTGCTGAGCTTCGCCCTCGACATCGCCGATCGCGTGCTCGTCATCGAGAACGGCGAGATCGTCCGCGACGATCCGCGCGACTGCGTCGACGAGGCGCAGGTCGCGAAGTTTCTGTCCGTCTAATCGTTTTTCTTCAAGAAGGGAGTCCCGTATGCCTGAGACACTGGTAAAAGTCGACCTGAGCAAGTCCGCCTACGAAAACGACAAAGTCCACAATCGCTGGCATCCGGACATTCCGATTGTCGAATGGGTCAATCCCGGCGACGATTTCATTCTCGAAACCTATGACTGGACCGGCGGATTTATCAAAAATAACGATTCCGCCGACGACGTACGCGATATCGATCTCACCACTGTGCATTTCCTGTCCGGGCCGATCGGGATCAAGGGTGCCGAGCCGGGCGATTTGCTGGTCGTCGATCTGCTGGATATCGGCCCGATGAAGGAAAGCCTTTGGGGCTTCAACGGCTTCTTCTCGAAGCAGAACGGCGGCGGATTCCTCACCGAGCATTTTCCGCAGGCGCAGAAGTCGATCTGGGACATCAAGGGCCTGTACACGTCGTCGCGCCATGTGCCGGGCGTGAACTTCGCCGGTCTGATTCATCCCGGTCTGATCGGTTGCCTGCCCGACCCGAAGATGCTGGCGAACTGGAACGAACGCGAGAACGCTCTGATCGCCACCAATCCGACGCGGGTACCGCCGCTCGCCAACCCGCCGTTTGCAAGCACCGCGCACGCGGGCCGCGCCTCCGGCGACGTCAAATCGAAGATCCAGGCCGAGGGCGCCCGCACCGTGCCGCCGCGAGAACATGGCGGCAATTGCGACATCAAGGATCTGTCGCGCGGCTCGAAAATCTACTTCCCGGTCTACGTACCCGGCGCGGGCCTCTCGATGGGCGACCTGCACTTCAGCCAGGGCGACGGCGAGATCACGTTCTGCGGCGCCATCGAAATGGCGGGCTGGACCCATCTCCGCGTCGATCTGATCAAGGGCGGAATGGAGAAGTACGGCATCAAGAACCCGATCTTCAGGCCGTCACCGATCACGCCGAACTACAAGGACTATCTGATCTTCGAAGGCATTTCGGTCGACGAGTCCGGCACGCAGCATTACCTCGACGTGCACATCGCCTATCGACAGGCCTGCCTCAACGCCATCGAGTACCTGAAGAAATTCGGCTATTCCGGCGCGCAGGCCTATTCGATCCTCGGCGTCGCGCCGGTTCAGGGTCATATCTCCGGCGTGGTCGATATCCCGAACGCCTGCGCGACGCTGTATCTGCCGACGGAAATCTTCGATTTCGACATCATGCCGTCCGCCGCCGGCCCGGTTAAGCACATCAAGGGCGGCATCGACATGCCGTTGTCACCCGACAAATAACGATGACAGGCAACGTGGGCGGCGACATCGGCCGCCCACGTTCGTTTCCCGAGCGACAATGAGGTTGATATGCCGGTCTACGAGTATCTCTGCGACGATTGCGGCCCATTCACCAACATGCGTCCCATGTCGGAGTATGAGATGCCGGATATCTGTCCCGATTGCGGCGGCACGTCGCCGCGCGTCATTCTGACGGCACCCCGATTCTCATGCATGTCGGCGGATACCCGAACCGCGCGTTCGGTCAACGAGCGCAGCGCACACGCGCCGAAGACGCTCGAAGAGTACAAGGCGTCGCATGGGCCCGGATGCGGCTGCTGCTCCGGCAAACCCTCGCGTCTGGTGACGAAGTCAAAGAGCGGCGCGAAAGGCTTTCCGACCGCGCGCCCCTGGATGATCAGTCACTAGCGACTATATTGTCGCCCGTGGCCGTTCCTTGATGGCGCGTGGGCGTGAAGCCATTGCCTCGCGCACACGCGCCAATCCGCCGATCGTATCGACAGGCACCATCAGAAGTTCAGGTTGTCCTTCACCAGAACCCAGCGCCCGTTCTTGACCTGCTGCACCTGCGTCACGGTGCTCGCCAGATGGTTCGTCTTGGAGAACTTGGTCGGCGGCGAACCGAAGATATCCTGGAAGACATCGCCGGATTCGAGCGCATCCAGCATCTTGGCGCCGGTGAGATCCTTGCCCGCCTTCTTGGCATAGTGCGCGAAGGTCATCATGGCATTGTAGCCGATAATGGCCTGGGTGTTGGCCGAACTGCCGAATTCCTTTTTGTAGGTGGCGAGCCAATCCTTCACTTTGCCTTTGGCCGTATCCTCGTAGGGAATTTCAAATCCCGCCGCCGCATACAGCCCCTCGACGGCTTCCTTGCCGAGCGCCGGCACCTCGAGCACGTTGGTCGGGGTGGCGCCGAGGAAATCGACTTTCCAGCCGAGCTTCTTGGCTTCACCCATCGCGCCGATGGTTTCGCGAATGACCGTACCGAGAACCACCAGGTCGCATCCGTCGGACTTCATCTTCGCGACCTGAGCGCTGAAATCCGAGGCGCCGCGCTTGTAGCTGGTGATCGCCGTCGGCGTCATCTTCAGCGCCGTCAGTTCCTGCTTGAATCCGTCGAGCACGCTCTTACCGTACTCGTCGTCCTGATGCATGATGCAAGGCTTGGCATACTTCTTCGTGTCGATCATGTATTTGAGCGCCGCCCGCGTGCTCTCCACATAGGGCAGGATGTTGTTGAACTTCAGCCGCTCCTGCGGTTTGGCCGGATCGAACTTGAAGGTGAACTCGGCCGCCGTCAGCGGAAAGAGTTGCAGCACACCAGCATCGAACAAAATATCCTGCGCGGCGAGAACCGTCGGCGAACCCATCGGACCGACCATCGCGAAGATCTTGTCCTTCTCGATCAGTTTCTGCGAGGCCAGCACGGCGCGCTTCGGATCGTACCCGCTGTCTTCGATGATCAGCTTGATCTTGCGGCCGTTGATGCCGCCGGCGGCGTTGATTTCCTCGGTCGCCATCTTCATGCCGTTGGAAACCGGCACGCCCCAACCCTTGATCGGACCCGACAGATCCTGATGCGAGCCGATCACGATCTCCGTCGGCGTGATGCCTTCATTGGTGACTTTGGTTTGTGCGTAGGCCGGCAGATGGGTCAGCGCAATGGCGCTTACCGCAAGGCCCAGTGCCTTGAACGATGTCGTCATGTCAGTCTCCTCTCCGTGGCCCATGTTGAGCGAAGGCGGGGGCCTCCATTCCTTCGCTGGCGAGCGGCCTTGTCAGGTCGCTTGAATTCTCAGGATCACGCGACCGCCGCCGCGCCATACATCGTCTCGATCTCCGCTGCGTATTGCTTGTTCACGAAGCCGCGTTTGAGCTTCATTGTCGGCGTCAGTTCCTCGTCTTCCGGCGTGAGCTGGCGATCGATCAGATGGAAGCGCTTGATGGTCTCGACGCGGGCGACATTCTGGTTCACCACCTCGACTTCACGCCGGATCAGGTCCTGAACTTCCTGCGCGCGGCACAGGCTCGCGTAATTCGTGAAGGGAATGTCGTTGTCCTGCGCGTACTTCTCGACGTTCTCGTGATCGATCATGATCAGGCAGGTGAGATACGGCCGCCTGTCGCCGATCACCACGGCATCCGAAATATAGGGCGAGAACTTGAGCTGATTCTCGATCTCGGAGGGCGTGATGTTCTTGCCGCCCGAAGTGATGATGATGTCCTTCATCCGGTCGGTGATCTTGACGAAACCTTCGTTGTCGATCGATCCGACGTCGCCGGTGTGCAGCCAGCCGTCGGCATCAAGGGTTTCGGCGGTTTTCTCGGGCTGATTGAGATAGCCCATGAAGAGATAGTCGCCCTTGATGAGGATTTCGCCGCGCGGGCAGATCTTCACTTCGCCCCACGGCGCGGCCTTCCCCACCGAGCCCAGCTTGATGCGGTCGTTCGGCATCAGGGTCGCGACACCGCAGTTCTCGGTCTGCCCGTAAACCTCGCGCAGGTCGAGACCAAGCGCGAGAAACCAGCGGATCAGTTCCGGCGCAATCGGCGCCGCGCCGGTGAAGGCGATCCGCACCCGGTCCAGACCCATCATGCGGCGGATATTCCGGAACACCAGCCAGTACGCCGCCGTGTTGGCGACGCGGAGCGACGCCGGCGGCACCTGCCCCTCGAGCCGGGCTTCGGTCATCCGATAGCCGATGGCGATGGCGCGGGCATACATCCAGCGTTGGAACGGCGTCGCATCTTTCAGCGCGATGGTGATGGAGGAGTAGAACTTCTCCCAGATACGCGGCACCGCCAGGAACGCCGTCGGTTGCACCTCACGCAGATTGTCCGGCACGGTTTCCGGGCTTTCGGCAAAATTCATGACCGAGCCGCAGGCGATAGAGAGGTAGTAGCCGCCAATGCGCTCAGCCACATGACACAGCGGCAGGAACACCAGTCGTTCCTCGTGCTCGGACGGCAGCAGAAGATGATCGACATAGCGCATCTGATGGGTGACGCCGCGATTGGAATGCATCGCGCCTTTCGGCGGTCCCGTCGTGCCGGACGTGTAGACAAGGATGGCAAGATCGTCGGCGCCGCGGCTGGCGATCATTTCGTCCCAGAGATTCTCGTTGCCGGCGATGGCGTTTCGTCCCAGAGCCGTGAATTCGTCGAGGGACATCACCATGGGATCGCTGAAGCCGCCGAGTCCCTCCATATCGAACACGACGATACGTTCCAGTGTAGGACAACGATCCCGGCAGACCAGCACCTTGTCGAGTTGCTCCTCGTCCTCGACGAAGATCACGCGGGTACGCGAATCGTTGACGAGATATTCCACCTGCTTGCTCGAGTCGGTCGGGTATATGCCGGAAGACACACCTCCCGCGCACAGCACGCCCATGTCGGCGAATACCCATTCCGGGGTTGCGTTGGCGACGATGGAAGCCACGTCGCCAGCCCTGAAGCCCACGGCATGAAGGGCGTAGGCGATGTCCCTGGCGATCTCCAGCCACTTGCGCCAGCTCGTGGAGGTCCAGACGCCGAGGCGCTTCTCGCGGATCGCCGGACGGTCGCCACGGGTCTCGACCGCGAGCAAGAAGCTGCGCGCAATGGTGTCCGCCACGGTTATGACAGCCGGTCTGGTCATCGCACCCTCGCTCTTTCAAACATCCGCGATCGTTTCAGCGCGCGGATGATCGTCTTCGTCTCATCTCCAGGTCTTTTTCTTCTTCCAGCGCCGCTCGCCGCGCGCGCCCTCTTCCTTGGCGCCGAGATAGAATTCCTGAATGTCCTCGGATTCCATCAAGCGTTCGCAGGTATCGTTCATCACCACACGGCCGACTTCGAGCACATAGCCATAATGCGCGGTTTCCAGCGCCACCTTGGCATTCTGTTCGACCAGCAGGATCGACACGCCCTGCTCCTCGTTGACGCGGCGGATGATGGTGAAGATCTCTTTCACCAGCAGGGGCGACAGACCGAGCGAGGGCTCGTCCAGCAGCAGCAGGGTGGGACGGTTCATCAACGCGCGACCGATCGCCAGCATCTGCTGCTCGCCGCCCGAAAGCTGTCCGGCCGGTTGCCCCAGCCTTTCACGCAGGCGTGGAAAGTAGCCGTAGACAAGTTCGAGATCGGCGGCGACGCCGTCGCGATCGCGGCGCGGGTAAGCGCCCATCATCAGGTTTTCGCGCACGGTGAGGAACGGAAACACCTCCCGCCCCTCAGGCACATGACTGATGCCGAGACGGACGATGCGGTCGGCTTCCATGCGCTGGATCGGCTTGCCCTCGAACTCGATCGTTCCCTTCTGCGGATCGAGAATGCCGGAGATGGTCTTGAGCACCGTGGTTTTGCCAGCGCCGTTGGCGCCGAGCAGCGTGACAATCCGACCGCGCGGCACTTCAAGACTGATGCCGCGAATGGCCATGATCGGCCCGTAGTAGCTTTCGATATTGCTGAGCTTGAGGATGGTGTCCGGCGTGCTCATGACATCGTCCTCAGGTGCCAAGATATGCCGCGACCACGTCGGGATGAGCCTGAACCTCGGCGGGTGCACCCATCGCCAGCACCTTGCCGTAGTTCAGCGCGATCACGCGGTCGGAAACCCGGTTCACCAGGCTCATATCGTGCTCGACCATCAGCACCGTAATGCCGAGTTCGGTCTTCATGTCGCGGATCCAGAACGACATATCGTCCGTCTCCTCCACGTTGAGCCCGGAAGACGGCTCGTCGAGCAGGATGAGTTTCGGCTCGGTACAGAGCGCGCGGGCGAGTTCGATGACCTTGCGCACGCCGTAAGGCAGGCCCGAAATCAGCTTGTCGCGATGCGCTTCCAGATCGAGGAATTCTATCACCTGTTCTACCCGGCGGCGGTGAGCCTTTTCGTCGCGCCGGACGTTGGGAAGAAAGAGAAGCTCCTGCCAGAGCTGCGTGGTGCTGTGCCGGTGCCGGCCCACCAGAAGATTGTTGAGAACGGTCGCGTTCTCGAACAGTTCGATATTCTGGAATGTTCGCGCGATCCCGAGCTTGGCGATATCATGCGGAGGCTCGCGGGTGATGTCCTGATCCTCGAAGTAGAGCGAACCGGATGTCGGGTTGTAGAGCCGCGATATCAGGTTGAAGATCGAGCTCTTGCCGGCGCCGTTGGGGCCGATGATCGACAGGATCTCGCCTTTCTCGACTGCGAAGCTGACGGAATCCACCGCTTTCAGGCCACCGAAATGCAGCGACAGGTTATCGGCGCGCAGACAGCTCATCTGTTGCGCTCCGATTTGACGTAGATCTTCTGCCGCTTGAACGTCGCGCGCTTGTAGAGCGGGAACAGCTGGAAGAAGAGCTTGATCTTGAGCCAGCGGCCATACAGCCCGTAGGGCTCGAACAGTATGAACAGCATGATGATCAGGCCGTAGATCGCGCCCTTCAAGCCGTTGGCGGATGCGAACGCCGCGACGCTTTCCTGAATATGGCCCGCCCGCTCGGCTCCGGCGCCGAAGGTGGCCGCGAGGCCCGCGACCATGCCGGGAATGTCGTCCTTGAGAAAAGTGAGGAACGGATCCACCATCACGATGAAGATCGCACCCAGCACGGCGCCGTGCAGGCTCAGCACGCCGCCGATGATGATTACCATGATGAACTCGATGGAGAGTTGCAGCGTGAACATCTCGGGGCTGATGAACGACAGCTTGTGCGCGAACAGGCATCCCGCCAGCCCGGTGATGGCGGCGCTCAGCGCGAACGATTTCACCTTGTAGAGCGCGACATTGACGCCCATGCTCTTGGCGGCGGTTTCACTGTCGCGGGTGGCGATGAACGCGCGGCCGGTGGGCGAGCGCATCAGATTCAACGTCCCGACAATCACAAGGATCAACAGTCCGAGGCAAAGATAGTAGAATATCGGACCATCGCGCGGGATCGTATCGCCGAACATCTGGATCGGCCGGACCCGCATCCCCTCATTGCCGTTGGTGACGCTTTCCCAGCGCGCCATGATCTCCTCGACGATCAGGGCAAATGCAATGGTGGCGATGACGAGATAGATACCCTGCAGACGCAAGGCCGGGAAACCGACCATCGCGCCGATGACGCCGGCCAGCAGACCTGCCGCCAGGAAATAGACCGGAAACGGCACGCCGAGCTTGTGCAGATAGGCGGTCGTATAAGCGCCGATCGCAAGAAACGCCGCGTGCCCCAGCGACGCCTGCCCGGTGAAGCCGGTGAGAATCATCAGCCCGACGCCGACCGTCGCATAAATGCAGACGAATACCAATTGGCTGACGATATAGCTGCTGAGCACGAACGGGGCGACGACAAGACAGGCCAGCAGCACGCCGTAGGAAATCACATAGCCGCGATGGGGAAACAGCTTGATGTCGTCTTCGTAGTCGGTCTTGAACAGAAATCGCATGTCGGCCTCACACCTTCTTTCGGGCGTGAAGGCCGAACAGGCCGTCAGGCTTCAACAACAGGACCGCGAGCAGCACGATGTAGGGCGCGACATCTTTCCAGCCAGCCGGCAGATAGAACCCCGCCATACTTTCGATCACGCCGATCAGCACGCCGCCGACCAGCGCGCCAGGGATGGACCCGAAGCCGCCAAGCACGGCCGCCGGGAAAGCCTTGAGTCCCAGCACCAGACCGACGTTGGAGTGGATGAAGGTAATCGGCGCGAGCAAGACGCCGGCGCAGGTCGCCACCGCCGCGCTGATCGCCCAGACGATCGAGACGACGCGCTTGACCGGAATGCCCATGTAGTACGCCGCGAGCATGTTCTCCGAACTCGCGCGCATCGCGGTCCCGAGCGTCGTCTTGTTGAAGAACAGATAGAACACGCCGCACAGAATGAGCGTCGCAGCGATCACCGACAGCTTGTCGTAAGCCAGCACCAGATCGCCCAACCGGAGCACACCCTGGCTGAACGGCGTTTCGATCTTAAGATCGTCGGTGCCCCAGATCATGCCCGCCCAGGCCGATCGTCACCATGATGATGGAAAATTGCGGATAGCCGAGGATCGGGCGGATCACGAGGCGTTCGGCCAACATGCCAAACAACGCCATTGCAATCACCGCGAGAAGAAATCCGATCCAGTAATTGAGGCCAAGAACGGCAATAAACGTGAAGGCGAAAAAGCCTCCCAGCATCATCAAATCGCCCTGGGCGAAATTGACGACTTCGGTCGCCTTGTAGACAAGGACGAATCCCAACGCGATCAGGCCGTAAACACAGCCCAGCGCGACACCACTCACCAACTGCTGAACGAAGTCCAGCATGGCCCCGGTCCCTCCCCTCATGCCGTCCGCGATTCTTGGCGATCGCCTGAACGACATCTGTGTCGGCGGCCTGTCTCCGTTTTTCGGGAAACGCCGCTTCGTATAAGACAGCCTCAACCGCTGGGTTCTGTCAACCCGGCGCGAAGCGATCCGCGCAACGCGTACGATAACCTCGACGACTTTGGGCGGCCATTTGCTGCGCGCGATCAATGCAAAGCATGACGCCGCCCGAAGTAGGGCTGCGATCCCCCTGAAGCGTTACTTCGTGACGCCGAAGAACAGGTTGGGGAAGTACAGCGCTATATCGGGGAACGCGATCAGGATCAGGACGCCGACGAACGTCACCAGCACGTAAGGAATGACCGACAGATAGATGTCGCGCATGGTCACTTCGGGAGGCGCCACTGCCTTGAGATAAAACAGATTGAAACCGAACGGCGGCGTCATGTAGCCGATCTCCATCATGATGATGAAGATGACGCCGAACCAGATCGCGTCCCAGCCATAGTTTTGCACCACCGGCAAAAACACCGGCAGCGTAATCAGCATAATTCCCACCGGGTCGAGCACCATGCCGAGCAGCAGCAGCACCAGCAGCATGAACGCGAGCGCGCCCCACTGTCCGCCGGGGATCAGAGTCATCAGGTGGTTCATCAGTTCGTTGGCGCCAAGCGTGGTATACGCCGTGGAGAAGGCATGCGCGGCGAACAGAATCCACATGACCAGCGCCGTCAGCTTCAAGGTCTGCATCGCCGCGTCGTTGAGAACTTCAAATGACAGCTTGCGATGCAGCGCCGAAGACACCAGCGCGCCGAACACACCGAGCGCGGCCGCCTCAGTCGGCGTCGCGAAGCCGCCGAAGATCGCGCCCAACACAAGAAGCACGATAAACAGCGGCAGGAAGACCGCCTTCAGCGATTTGATCTTGAGATTCCAGTCGCCGCGTTCCTCGACCGGCAGCGCCGGCGCCAGCGACGGCTGCAGCCAGGCCCGCACGCCGATGTAGATCGTCACGAGCACGAACAACAGGATGCCGGGGCCGATGCCGGCCGCAAACAGCCGGCCGACCGAAACCTCGGTCAGCAATGCGTACAGCACCATCAGGATCGACGGCGGAATCAGGATTCCCCAGCCGCCACCGCAATTGATGGCGCCGACCGCAAGCTGCTTGTCATAGCCGCGCTCGAGCATACGGGGCAACGCGATGGTGCCCATCGTCACCACAGCGGCGCCGCTGATGCCGCTCATCGCCGCGAAGATCGCGCAGATTGCCACGGTCCCGATCGCCAGACCGCCACGGATCGAACCGAACCAGACGTGCATCATCCGGTAGAGATCCTGCGCCACGCCGGATTTTTCCAGCAGCATAGCCATGTAGACGTACATCGGAATCGCGATGAGCGTGAAGCTCATCATCGAATCCCAGAATTTGGAGGCGACGATGTAGAACCCGACCGGCCCCATCGTGAAATACAGGAAGATGACGGAAATACCCCCCAGCGTGAAAACGAGGGGGGTACCGATGAACAGGAAGAAAATCAGCGAACCGAAGAAGAGGAGCGTGATGAGTTCGACAGACACGAGCGATCTTCCCGTTCAGTGAGAGGGTTCGTTGGCTTGCTTGCCGAAAACGTTCGGGTCGTTCGCAAGGCCCATCACCGTGCGGATATCCGACGCGATGCGCACGATGGCTTGCAGCAACAGCAGCACACCGGCGACGGGAATGGCGACCTTCACCGGCCAGATCTGCGGATTCCAAATGCTGGAGGACGTTTCGAGCTTGGAAGCCGATTCCCACGCCATGTCCGTGCCCTGCCAGATCAATACCGCGAGGAACAGGAAGCACAGGAACGATGTCGCCAGATCAATCTGCGCCTTTCGCTTCGGGCTATAGCGACCGTAGATGATATCGACGTTGACGTGACCGCGCTCGACCAGCAGGTAGCCGCCGGCGATCACCGCATAGACACCGAAAACCAGTTGCGCGAGTTCGGCGGTCCAGATCGCGGCGCTGCCGACCACGTAGCGCATGATGACATCCGCCATCAGCAGAATGAACATAGGCACGATCAGCCAGGCGGCGACGCGCGCGCACCACGTGTTGATCCAGGTGATGATTCTGGCCAGCTTCAGCATCGAGCCCCCGTCCTGTTTGACCGACATTTGTGCGGCGCAAACATTCGCCCCCGGCGACGCAACAGTCGAAGATCCCGGCCGGCATGTCTCCGGCCGGGATCGATCATCCTCAGGCGTAGCCGAGGTCGGACATCAGGCCGTTCAGCGCTTTGGTGCCCTTGGCGGCAAGCTCGCCCTTGGCTTCTTCCTTCTTGAGGATGCCCTGGGAGGCTTCGTGGAATTTCTTCAGGACCTCGTCCGGGAACTGCACCACCTCGACGCCCATCTTGGTCTTGCCGGTGGTGAGCGCGCGCGCCTCCTGCTGCAAATATTCGACGGTACGAAGGAAATAGCGTTCCTCGACCAGCGACAGGAACTGCAACCGGAGATCCGGCGGCAACTTGTCGAGCGCCGCGAGGTTGACGATATAGGCGTCGTTGGCGAAGCCGAGTGCCGGCTTCATGTGATACTTGGCGACCTCCCAGAACTTCATCGACAACGCGCCGACCGCCGCGCCCCAATGCGCGCCATCGACCACGCCGGTTGAAATCGCCTGATAAATTTCCGGTCCCGCGACCTGCTGCGGCGATGCGCCGGCGGCCGCGAGGTATTCCAGCATGGTGCCGGCGGAGCGCACCTTCAGCGAACTGAAATCAGCCAGCGAGGTGACCTTCTTTTTCAGCACGAGTTCGGTGGGATAGGCCTTCTCGGCCATGATGAGGACGCCCTTGGGCTTCAGTTCCTGGTTGACCAGTTTCTCGACGCCCAGATTCTTGGTGAGATGCATCATCTCCCAGGATTCGCGCAGCGTGCCGGGCGTGCCGTAGAGCAGGCCCATGGCCTGCGCTTCGCCGAGAATGTATCCCGGAGAGATCGTGCCCATCGGCACGACGCCACGCTTCACCACGTTATAGATTTCGCGGTCCTTGGCGATTTCGCCGGCGCCGTAAAGCTCCATCTTGAAGCGGCCGCTGGTACGTTCCTCGAGCTGCTTGGCGAGCACGCCGAGGCTGTCATTGAAGGAACCGGACGCCTTCGGCCAATGCGCCTGCACTTTCCATGTCACCTGCGTATCGGCGCGCGCGCTGCCGATGATGGCCGGCGCTGCGGCGAGCGCGAGCGAACCCTTCAGGAGTTTGCGGCGTCCGAACATCCGCGTGGTTTCCGACATGTTGTCCTCCCTGATCTTTTCTCTTTCGAGATACGACCATGGACAACCGGATGCCGTCAAACAATCATCGACCAGGCGCGTCATCTTGGCGCGCACCGGGAGCCGCAAGCAACAAAAGCTTTCCGTCTGCCGGAAAGACGCGCGGATTTTCCCCAAGACCTGAGCCTTATTGCACCACAACGTCAGGCGCACGATTCGTCGCCTACACAGGCTCGCCGCAATCTGCTTCGGATCACTAGTAGAATATCATCGACATCCACCGCTGCTCCGGCGGGATATCAAGCGAAACTCACGCGCCGCTCATAGCCGCGGCCGCTCAGCCATGCTCGCAATATCTCGGTTTCGCAAACTCAAAGCGTTGAAATTACACGAGCCGGATGCCGAAAGGTGGACGGACGCGCTTTGGCAAATGGTCCGGCTCTCTCGAAGAGGGGCGCCAAATACTATGAGCGGCGCCTGCTCTCTCCCTCGAAAGCCCTTTCAGGTCATCCCTTGGCTGTGGTTCACGTTGCTGTTCGCCAACGAAAAGCCGCCGCGAAGGACGGCTTTCCAAAATTTCACTAATAATTCAGTGCTTTATTTGGTTGCGGGGACCGGCGTCGATCATAACTTGCGATCGACGCCAGCAAAGATGGTTGCGGGAGCCTGCACCCATCTTAACTTGCTTTTTCGTACGGCAGCATAAATGTTGCCAGAGCTTCGGCGCCACGTCCATCGAGTCGACGAGAAAGATTGCCAGGAATTATTGGCTAAGGTCGGTCTTACTAACGACTAGCTTGAGATTGCCGTGCTCATCGATAATTTCTCGCGGGCGCAATTTTGAGACCCAAGTCGGGTGCATTCCCCCATCGCGCCCGCTCTTGATCGGGGCAGTTTCCACGCCCTGCGAGACGAGTTGCTCGAACTCCTGGTCATCACGGCGCTGCTTTTTCCGCACCGCCTGAGCGATCTCCGGTGGCACCTCATAGGCCGGGCATTCACCATATGGATCGAATTTCAACTGAATGGCATCGTCTCCTGGCGCGAACGCATTGAACACGTAGCGTTTATTGCAGACGTCGACTTTAGGTGGGCGGTGCGTCACCTCGAAATGATCGTTGCCGTCCTTGAGCATGCGCCAGAACGGCATGTGGGGGTTTCCGCGATGCCTGGCCATGTTGGCGGGGGTCATGCGGAACGGGAAAGCTTGCACTTGGAAAGATCTCTGTCCGCCGGAGAAGGACTCCCGGCCGAGTGCGAAGATTTCCAGGATTTGCGCGTCGGTCATCGCGTAGCAGCCTTGCGAAGAGCAATCGCCATGCACCATGAGATGGGTTCCGGTGCGCTCATGGGCACGATCGAAGGCGTTCGGGAAGCCGAGATTGAACGACAGATAGTACTCCGAGTTCGGGTTCATCTGCGCCGGTGTGATGTCATAAAAGCCTTCCGGCGTCTGCCGGTCGCCTTCCGTGATCTTCGGGCCGAGATCTCCTGACCATTTACAGATTGGATAGGTTTTCAGGAGCACGAAGCGGCCTTTGCGATCTTCCTTCCAGACTTCGAGCTCGGCTTCCACCTTGAACACGCGCAGAAGGATCGGCGATCCTAACTCCATGTTCAGAGTTGCCATTTCTGCTCGCAGCCTGCGCGGGACAGGAGCAGTTGCTTTAGTGCTGGCGCTCGCCAATATGTCAGTCTGGCAGCCCCCAAGCGCCGCCGCCCCTAACAGAGCGGCCGAGTTCGCGATGGTCCGCAACGCGCTTCGGCGGGCGATCAGTTTGCCGGGCTTCAACGTCCTTCCCCCGTTTCCAATCGCCCGAGGCAACATCTCAAACTTAACGCAAGCTTAAAGGAGGAACCCTCGGCAAAGGAGACAGCGAGATCGGCAAATAGCTATGTGGATCATGATTTTCTAGCGATCCCTATTGCATGACTTTCCGCGGATTGAACCAACGGTACATCTGAATATTGCAGACAAATGGTCCGATGGTCGCGGCGTCGACGCCCTGAGTTTGCATCAGGTTTTGAGAACCGCTCGGATAACGAAAGCGACCAGCGTCAACACGAGGACGCTGGCAAGCCAGATGACGGCGAACCACATCAGACGTTTCCAGAGCCTCGGCACAGCTTTGTCAGTGGTATCCGGTTTCATCGACTTTGCCTCGGAAGACCCAATAGGCCCAGGCTGTGTAAGCTAGGATAACCGGGACGAGCAGGCCCGCACCGATCAGCATGAAGACCTGACTTCGTTCGGGCGCGGCGGCATCCCAGATCGAAACCCGGCCGGGGATCACATCGGGCCAGATCGAAATCGCCAGCCCGGCCATCGAGAGCCCGAACAGAACAAGCGTCATCACGAACGGCAGCCAGTCGCGGCTGCGGCCGATCGATCGCCAGAGAATGAATGCAACGATGGCAACGAGGAGAGGCATTTGGGCGGCCGCGAGCACACCCGGCCAGCCGAACCAGCGCTCATAATAACGAGATTCAAGAAACGGGGTCGCGGCGCTCACAGCAACAATCGCGGCGACAAGCCCGATCGTGAGGACGCGAGCATGACGGCGCGCGTGTGTCTGAATTGGTCCATCGGTCTTCCAGATCAGCCAGCCCGCGCCCAGTAGTGCATATCCTACGACGAGGCTCGCGCCGGTCAGAAGCGTAAACGGGGTGAGCCAGTCCCACCAGCCGCCCGCGTAGGCCCTACCCGCGACATGGATTCCCTGAAGAAGGGCTCCAAGCGTGATCCCCTGCGCGAAGGCGGCAATAACCGACCCGACGCAGAAGGCGAGGTCCCAGAAATGTCTATGACCTGGATCGCGCCAGCGGGATTCGAAGGCGACGCCGCGAAACACTAGGCCAAGCAGCATTGCGATGAGCGGAGCGTAGAGGGCCGGAAGCACGATTGAGTACGCAAGCGGAAACGCAGCCATCAGGCCGCCGCCGCCGAGGACTAGCCAGGTCTCGTTGCCGTCCCAAACCGGCGCGATGCTGTTCATGGCGCGGTCGCGCTCGCCGCCAACTCGAAACGTCGGGAACAGGATACCGATTCCGAGATCGAACCCGTCCATGACGACATAGGCTGCCACGGCAAAAGCGATGATCGCTGCCCAGATGATGGTGAGATCGATCATCACGACGCTCTCCCTTCGACGGCCACTGCCGGGGTGATGCCGGCGGCGCGGATAGGCTTTCCACCCGACGGATCGGCTGTCTCGTGCGGCTGCGGTGGTTTGGCCATTAGCTTCAGAATGTAGAAGGTCCCCGCGCCGAAACCGCGAAGTAAACGATGATGAACGCGACCAATGAGGCGGCGACAGCGGGTGCCTCCAAGGGCGCCGCCGATTCCGCCGTCCTCAGCAGGCCGTAGACTGTGAAAGGCTGACGCCCGACCTCGGTTG